>Ga0209839_10000813_pt1 | contig 15903 bp, 12 predicted proteins | sample OrgsoiDNA2013050_FD_185800 | JGI IMG/M metagenome (GOLD analysis project Ga0209839, IMG submission 185800) | Permafrost soil microbial communities from the Arctic, to analyse light accelerated degradation of dissolved organic matter (DOM) -... | ecosystem: Environmental > Terrestrial > Soil >... | reverse complement strand
TTTCGACATGAGGGTATGCGTGCCAATCACAGATGATGGCCAGGTCGACCCGCGCTGGGGACGAGCCGACCGGGTCGCGGTCGCCGACGTGGCCGACAAGGAGATCCGCGACTGGCAGGAGTTCACCGTTGCCTGGGGAACGCTGCACGACCAGGGGACCGAAGGTGCCCATCACGCCCGTGTGGCACGGTTCCTGCGGGACAACCAGGTAGACGCGGTGGCTGTTTGCCATGTGGGTTCCGGCATGCAGCGCATGCTCGGCTCGATGGCGATACGGGTCGTCACCGGTCCCGGCGGGGACGCCCACAGCGCAGCGCGCGCGGCAGGATGACCAGCTCGGCTCTGGCCAGAGCCCGACGCGACGGTGGTAAGCACCGCCTGACCGCTTCTGCCGCGGGTCGTGCGCGGGGCGACTGATTTGGTGGCTGGTGTCGTATGGATTGCGCAGATGGAGAACTCGTTGCCCTCGGAATCACCGAGCGTGATCCAGCCGCTGCACGAACCCTGTCCAGATTTTGACGCACCGTCTTGCCGAGCGATTGGTCGGGATCGCGCGCACGTCCGGCGCCTGCAAGCGTCACTCTGTAGAGCCTGAGCGCCTGTTTCAGGTTACCGGCGTCTTCGTGGGCGTAGTACGGCAGCCGCATTTGATTAGCTGACTAAATTTAGTACGGCAGCAGCCACAGCCTGGACCCTGAGCAGTGGCGGGTGCATTTTGAGCTGCAGGTGCGCACCGGACCTGCATGATTTTGGCCTTGAGGTCCGTGCCTGGCCGTTGCGTGCGCTTCAGGGGGCTTGGAAGTGGGCCTGGTAGAGCTCGCGGAGTGCGCCCCAGTGCCGGGCGTTGGCTTCCGCGTCGTAAGTCGTGTTGTCGGGCACCGCGAATCCGTGGTGGGCGGGATAGAACTCGAGGGTGTGGTCGACTCCGGCGTCAGTGAGCGCGCTTTCCAGTAGCCCGGCCTGCTCGGCGGTGAACGAGTCGTCGTCGGTGGCGCCGGCCACGTAGACCGTGGCGGTGATGCGGCTCGCGGAGAGGTGCGGGCTCGACGGGTCGCCGGCGACAGCCAGCCTGCCGCCGTGGAACGACGCCGCCGCGGCGATCTTGCGGCCAAGGCCGCCCGCGGCGATCAGCGACATGCGCCCGCCCAGGCAGTATCCGGTGGTGCCGATCGCGGATCCCGTCACTTCCGGTCGTGCCAGGAGGAAGTCCGCGTAGGCGCTGGCATCGGCGATGACCCGGTCATTGGTGAGCACGCTCGTGAGAGTTGCCAGCCGCGCCCGCTCCTGCTTGTCCGTGAACAGCGTGGCCGCATTGAACGGTGTCCACTCGCCCGCACGGTAGTAGATGTCCGGGATCAGGGCGACGTAGCCCATGCTCGCCAGCCGGTCGCCCATCTGCCGGAACGTCTCTCGCGCTCCGCCCGCGTCGGGAAAAACCAGCACGCCCGGCCACGGGCCATCCCCATCAGGGAGGTGCAGCGTCGCGTCGCTGTGGCCATCGGGCGTGGAGATCTCGACGTCCAGGCGTCGCATTTCAGCTGCCTCCACCGGCCTCGTCGAAGCTGACCGCCCGAATGTAGCACCTCGCGGCCCCCGTCCCGTTGCCAGAAGGCGGGGCGAATGGTGCCGTCAGGACTTCAGTTTCCGCCGAGGGAAGCCCGCCGTGCCAGGATCTTGCGCTGGCTGATCCGCCATTGGTCACCACCGACCAGCACCCCGCCCAGCCCCGCTCTCGGCGATCCTGCGGTCCTGGGAAGACTGGTTCGGCGCCGGGTTGCTGGAAGTTAGCTTCGCCGCGATCAAGCTGCTCGTGCAGCGGCCCCCGTTGTTGCTGCCGTTGCCGACCTCCAGCGAGTCGAAGTCGTTCCAGCCGCCCGGTCGCCGGTGGTGCGCCAGTCGTTGGCCAGCGAGTGCCAGCCCGAGGCATCCGCGATCGGCAGGTTGTTGGACAGTTCCAAGCCACATCGGACGGCCGGACGTACATGCCAAACTTCTCGCCCTCGGCGTTGATGTAGTTGCCCAGGACCTGTGGCGCTAACGAAGACGCAAGCGGTCCGCCGACCGGAGCCGGCGGACCGTCGCTGAGCATGGATCAGTAGGTGAATGAGTATGCCGTTTCCGACGAAATGCCGCATGCTGACACAAAAAGGTTGTATGTCCCGTGGGGAAAACCCGAGGGAAGGGTAAAGTCGGCGGTCTCAACCTCCCCGGGAGTGCTTGGCGCCATTGTGCTGAAGTTGTAGGAACGCGCGTAGTAGACGCCGCCGGCCGAATTCGTCAGGTAGACGACCGGGAAGCCCTGCGGGTCCTGGTAATCATCTTCTCCGGTGGTCACAAAACCTGACAGCTGGGTGCCGGTGAGATGGTACGAGCCGTCACTGTTCGCGGTGACTGACGTGACGGTCGGCCGCGAGGAGTTCTGCGGGCTGCCGACCGGGGTGTAGATCCAGTCCCGGCCGCCCGCCGCGGCCAGTACCTGGCCGTTGGGCAGGTTGATGAAGTTCACCACCTGGCCGGAGGAATCGGGGGGCTCGCTGATCGTGGTCATGGTGCCCGCGGCCGGATCGTACTCGACGATCTCCGGCCCGGAGGCGCTGCCACAGGCGCCGGTCACCCAGCTGCATTTTACTGTGTCGAAGATGACTTTCCCGTTCGACTCGGGGTCGGCGTAGGAGTCATCGACGAAGCTGCCCTGCGGCATCCCGGGGCCCTGCGCCCAGCTTCCCGGGGCGCTGGGGGTGGCTCCGGGGGTATAGATGGCAGACGTATTGCTACCCATGACGAGGATCTTGCCGTTGGACATGAGCGTCGTGGTGGCCGGGTCGACCCCGCCATTCGCGTAGCCCGACGGCGCCGGGGGCAGCGTGATCCACGTGCTGCTGCTGGGGTTGTAGCGGTATTGGCCGCCGGTGCTCATGGAGACGACGGATCCGTCGGGCAGTGTCACCCAGCCATCCTCGCCAGCGGAGGCCGGCCGCGGGCCCGCGGCGGCCCACGTGTTGCTGCTGGGGTTGAAGATCTGCGTCTGCGCGGCGCCCAGGTCGCTGGCCACTATGCGGCCGTTGGCCAGGGTCGCGCTGCCGCTGTCCTGCAGCGCGCCGTACAGGCCTTCCTGGCCCAGCGACCAGGTATTGGTCACCGGGTTGTAGAGCTGGACGGCGTTGTGATCATTTGCCGAACTGCCAGCGGGGAAGTCGTAGATGAACTCACCGCCGGCCTGGTAGAAGCGCCCGTCGGGCAGGACGTGCTCCTGCGCTGCCCCCATGCCATAGGGGCTGGCGGCCAGCGTCACCCAGGTGCCGTTGGCGTAGTTGCCGTGGGAGTCGGGGACGAGCTTGACCCATTGGTTCAGGCCGGAGCCGTTGGACAGAATGCTGCCATCCGTCAGCAGCCACAGGAACGTGGCCGCACCTCCGGTGGCGGGGTTGACAGGAGCCGCAGTCCACGTGCCCGGAGCGTTCGGCGGGCCAGGCGGAGGACTCGGTGTCGGCGTTGGCGTGGGGGTTGGTGTCGGCGTGGGCGTGGGCGTGGGCGTTGGCGTGGGGGTTGGCGTTGAGGAGACGGTTCCGGTGCATACCGTGCCGTTGAAGGTCAGCTGGCTGGGTGCGGCGTTGGTGGTGGAGTAGGAGCCGTTGAACCCGAAGGAAACGCTTGCGCCAGTAGTCACTGAGCCGTTGTAGGAGAGGTTGCCGACGGTCACGGACTGACCGGACTGTGTGGAGCTGCCGTTCCAGATCTGGGTGACCTGCTGGTTGCCCGGGAATGTCCAGCCTGCGGTCCAGGCGGTTACCGGGCTGCCGAGATTGGTGATGGATACGTTGGCGGTGAAGCCGCCACTCCACTGAGAACTAATCGTGTACGTGGCCTGGCAGCCGGTTGCCGCGGCGGCCGGGATGGCCGCTGCCGCGGCCAGTGCGGCAGCGATGAGCAGGGCCGTGCCGGCCGCGATGATGGCACGTCCGGCACGTTCGCGCGGAGTTCGGCACAGAGGGCTGAGCCTCATGAGATATCTCCTCTGGGTGCGGCAGCATGCGGGGATGGCCGCATGACGGTTAGCTGGCCAGCGTGATGATGATCTGCGCGGTCCCGGACGTGCCGGTCACGGTATGGGTGGCTGAGTTGTAGCTGCCGCCGCTGACCGAGTTCACGCCCGTGGCCAGGAAGACCGGCAACTGGACGTAAACGGGTCCGCCTGGCGGGGTTCCGGTGATGCTCACCGTGACGACCCGCGTCGCGCCCGGCTTGGTAACGACGATCGAGACGCCGTAGCTGCTGCGGCTGCCAGAACTGGCTGCGTATGCCGAGGTGAGGTTGTTCACCGCGATCGTCTGGCCGGCGGCGATCCAGGTATTCGGGATGCCCCGGCCGATGTATAGCGGCTCGGTGTAGGTGTACGGCCCGGTGCCGGAGGCGGACAGGCCGGTCGCGGCGATCGCCTGCAGCAGGCCGAGTTGCTGGCCGGAGATCGGCCAGCCGTAGGGGCAGGCGCCGAACTCCGGCGGGGCGTGGTTGCCGATCCAGGGGTTGCTGGGGCTTGGCCCTGAGCCGTTGGCTTCCCACCAGGCGTTCGGGCCGCCGGTCGTGGTCTCGATCTGCCAGGCGTAGCTGGTGATCGGCAGGTCCCGGTAGGTGTTGCTGTACAGCCCGTCGTTGGAGTAGCTGGTGTTGTAGGCGGTGGAGTATCCGGTGAACGCGCCGAAGGTCGGGTAGGGCAGGCCGTTCGCGGCCAGCCTGCTGAAGCCCATCTGGTACATGTTGTCGATCTGGCCGGGGTCGCCGATGGTGCCGGTCAGGGTGCCGCCCATCAGCATGGTGGACCACTGGTCCTGGCCGACCCAGCCGGGGGATGCCCAGTTGGCGTCGTTGTAGGTGCCGCACCGGTTGGCCGAGTTCGGCTGGTTGACGGTGCACGGCAGGTAGTCAAACCCGTTGGCCGACTCGTTGGCGCTGACCAGGGTGTTGACCGCGTTGAGGAGGCTGGTGTAGGCGCCGTCGGCCCATTGCGCCTCGCTCGTCTGGCCGATCCGGGTCGCGATGTACTTGTAGGCCGCCAGTCCCTCCAGGGCCGAGAAGTCGCTGAACAGCCAGCGCCCTTGCGAGTCGTTGTCGTTGTTGGTCACGAGCGCACCGTCGGAGGCGAGCTGCGACGTGTACAAGGTGTGCATCATCGTGTAGAGGCTCGGGCCCCACGGGCTGGACCCGCTCGCGTCGTCATGGAAGTACTGGCTGACGAACGAGGTGTCATTGGTCAGCCGGAGATAGTCGGCCCAGGTGCCGGGTGTCTTCCACACGCCGTCCCAGTACCAGTTGGCGCCGACCTCGTTGAAGCTCGGGCTTTCCGATATCCGGGCGGTAAGCAGCAGGTTCTGCGCCCCGGTGAAGTCGCCGCTGTCGAACTTGGCCTGCAGTTCCCCTGGCACGTCGTGGTTGAGCAGCCAGGCGTAATTGTTGGCGGCGGAGAACTCGTTCTCGCCGACCTGCATCATCAGGTTGTAGATCGTGCCGGCCTTGAACGCGTTGGAGAGCGCGGTGCCCGGGCTGGCCAGGTTTCCGGTGTTGGGCAGGGTGAGGTTCGGCAGTGTGAAGCTGGCCGTGCTGGCCAGCCTGCTGTTCCAGTAGGACACCATCTGGCTGTAGGAAGTGTCATAGCTGGGCGCGCTCCCGGACAGCGCGGTGCCGGTCGGCAGCGCCGCGCCGGTGCCGAAGTTGTCGACCGCCACGACGAAGTCGCTGTTGTTGGTCTGCCCGGGCTGCACGGTGTTCAGGGACGAGCTGGTCAGCTGGATCAAGTTCGGGCCGGAGCCGCCCGGCGGGACAGTGACCGCCGATGAGCCGTTGTCGGTCACCGACACGCGGACGTATACCAGCAGGAACGGGTTGCCGCCGATCGTCACCTTGTTAGCGAAGTCCTTGATGGAGACGACGACGCTGCCGACGGTGCGGGTGGTCGTCATGGCGGGCAGGTAACCGCTGTCCTCGGTCCACTGCACGGACTGTGCCCCTGGCGCGCCGCCATAGTCGTAGGCGCTGAAGGTGTACATGGCGCCGCAGTAGCTGGTGCCGCCCTGCGTATAGGTGTCAGCTACGCCGCGGGCGAAGAACGACCCCGACAGGTCCTCGAAGACCGGCCAGTAGTTGCCGTCCCAGCCGATCACCGTGTCGTTTGCGAAGCCTTCCCCGTTCGGATCGGACGGGACAGGGAAGTTCGTGCCATAGGCACGCGGCAGGCTCGGATTCTGGCAGGCGTTGGTGCTGAAGCTGGGCAACCCCTGGAAGCCGCTTCCGCTGCCGGATGCGTAGCCGGGCAGCCGCCACACGCGGGTGGTGGCGGTCGTGCAGGGCAACTGGACGACCGCAGTGCCATTGGCCGTGGCGTCCCCGGCTGGGACGATGCACTTGCCAGAATGCACGGCCGCCAGGTTGAAGGTGTTACTGGCTCCGCTTACTGTTACCGGCTGCAGCTGGAATTCCTGATTGGTCTGGCCGTTGCAGGTCCACTGGATGACATGCGCGTTGTCGGCGGTCGACCGGCCCGAGATATCGACGCAAAGCCCGGCGAACGAGGTGATGGTGTAAGCGCCAGCCGCGCCGGATACCGGGGTGAAAGTCCAGCTCTGGCTGCTGGCGGAATTGCAGTTGCCCTGGATGAGCTGAACGCCTGCGCTGGTCTGCGAGCTGGCTTCGTCCATGCACAGACCGCTGCCCACGTTGACGTTCGTCGTGGTGAAGGCGACCGGCTGGGCGCTGGCGGGATGGGCGCCGGTAATGGCCAGCAGCAGTGCGACGGCCAGCATGGCGGCCAGGCCGCGCCCTAGGCGGCGCTTCGCGACGGGATAACTCATGGCGTCATCACCAGCCGCTCGGGCGCACCGGCCGGGCGAGCTCCCTGCGAGGTGGATAGCAGGGTGGCGGACCTGACGTACGCGTTCCTGCCGCATGGCGATAGAGGCGGATAGGCCATGGCGTCGCCCTCATTACGGTTGCTCCGGGGCCAGCGGCTCCGCTGGCGCAAGCTGTTAGCGCTAACACTTAGAACTGTCCCGCGGGCCCGTCAACGGTCAGTCTCGCGGCGACGGGACACTCGCCGGGCGTGTACGCCCGATTGCCGAGGTAGCGCGCGTGCGACGCAGAAATCGTTTTCCGCCGCATTCCGGAGCTCTCGTGAAACATTCACACCTAGCCAGGGAACCTGTGCTGCGTACTTGCCCGCTGATGGCATGAGGGGCGAGGCCCGCCCGGCGGTTCGGGACGGCCCGGGGACCACCAGGCGGCCAGCCACTCACCGGCCAACCGGGTCGCCGGCCTCGATCGCCCAGTCGCCGCTATGTATCTTGGGTTTGCGCGGCAACGGAACCGGGGGCTACTGGCACGGCGGCAGGCTGCAGAATCCGGCGTGCTCCGGTGGATTCACGGATGACCAGGCGGCAGGCGAGCTTGTGAAGTCCGTGGCTGGGGCTGCCCCCGATGTCATCGAGGAGCTTGCGCGCCGCCAGCTGGCCAAGCTCCGTCAGGCACATGTCCACTGTGGTCAGCGGCGGGCGGGACGTCGTGGCGAACACGTCCCAGTTGTCGTAGCCGACCAGCGCGACATCGTCAGGCACCCGGAGGCCGGCATCGCGGAGCGCGTCCGCGACGCCCCGGGCGATCTGGTCACTGCCGCAGAAGATCGCCTCGGTGCCGGGCGCAGCGTGCAGCACCGCGTGCGCTGCCTGCCGGCCCCACTCCTCACTCCACTCCCCGTAGAGCACCTGGCCAGCGGCGAAATCCAGCCCGGCGCCAGCCAGCACCTTCCGCGCGCCGTCCGCCCGCTGGCGGGCGGACAAGAACCGTTCGGGGCCGGTCACGTGGGCGACGCGGGTCCGGCCGCCGGTGACGAGATGCCGCATCGCAAGCTCGCCGCCCTGTTCATCGTCGGGGATCAGGGAGAGCTCATCCGGGTCCTGCGACTGCGTCATGACGTAGACCACCGGTACAGGCAGGTCGGAGGCGATCGGCGGCCGCGGGTCGGTGCGCCGTCCGGTGACGATGATGCCGTCGACCTTGCGGGACAGCAGGGTCCGCACGTAGTGCTGCTCCCTGATCGGGTCTCCCCGGCCGTCGCAAAGCAGGGCAGACACCTTGCCGTCGCCGAGCGCGTCCTCTGCCCCGAGCATGACCGGGATGGTGAACCTCCCGAAGCTGTCGGTCGTGATCAACCCGACCGTGTAGCTACGGCCCGACAGCAGCCCCTGGGCCAGCAGGTTCGGCCGGAAGCCGAGTTGCTCAGCGGCGGCTTGCACGCGCTCGCGCGTCTCGGCGCGCAGCTGCCCCCGCCCGTTAAGCGCCTTCGACACCGTGCCGATCGACACCTCAGCCAGGGCCGCGACGTCAGCAATCGTCACCGAACGGGTTTCCCCCATCAGAAATCCCTTTCCTGGCCGCGTTCCCAGGCCAGCAGCAGGCCAGCAGCGGGACAGCAACCACCGGCGCGGGCCTCTCCCACTGGCGGGCCTGTTCTCCAAGAATACCTGCCCGCGTCCAGGCCAAGCGGGGGTTGACCTGACACTGGCCCGGTTGCTAGCGCCACGGAAAAGGCTTTCTTGACTTTGCCGTCGCGAGCGAGCACAGCGGCCGGCGCGTCCCTCCGCCATGGATGTCGTGCAGCCGGGACGATTGAGCCGGTCACCCGCGCCGGGCCGCGTGATCCGGCCAGGCTCAGGCGCAGATTCCCCAGCCGAGCCGACTGACAGCCCTCAAGAGCAGGCTCAGCCAATGCTCCGCCAGTCGAACCTGCTCCGCGCCGAGCCACACGTCCCGCGCTTTCCCCGCGTCCGGAGCCAGCACAACCCACCCCACCCGGCACAAGCACCCGGACACCCGGACACAGCCCCAGGAAGTGGTCATAGGCTGGCATTCGAAAAAGTCCCTTGACCTGTGGAGACCTCTTACGGAATCGAACCGTAGATCTTCTCCTTACATCCACAACTCCGTGGGTTCACTGCCGAGTGCTGGGGTCGCTGGGTCGAAGCCTCCGGTGGGCAGACTACGGCTGGGCCGGCGGTCAGATGACGGTCAGATGATCTTGCTACGGGTGCAGCTGAGGCTGGAACACACCACTGAACAGGTGCTCCTCAATCGCCAGGCCAATTCGAACCACCCGCCTTCTCTCCGCTACGCCGAGCGCCGCCGCGACCTCGCCCGACCTCTGCCGTGCATCCAGTCATCCTCGACACCGACGCCGCCTCGTTACTCCACCGGCGCAAGCTCACCGGGCCGCTGGCCACGCGCCTGATCGGCCGCGAGCCGCTCATCGCCTTCATCACTTTCGGCGAGCTGGCCAAATGGGCAGAGATCCGACACTAGGGTGCCCACCGCCGCGGGGAACTCGCCGGGTGGCTGTCTGGCATCCCTGTCCTGCCCGGCGACGAGGCCGTCGCCGCCATCTGGGGACGCCTGTCCGCAGCAGCCAGCCACCGCGGGCGGCCCCGCCCAGTCAACGACATGTGGATCGCAGCCTGCTGCCTCGCCTGTGAAGTGCCGCTCGCCACGCTCAACCTCAAGGACTACGAGGACTTCACCGAATATCACGGCCTGCGCATCCTCGGCGCCCAATAACCCCTGGAACCTGCAGGCGGCGGCTACGTGAGCGGCCACAATCCGCCACACGCCAGTCGCTGTGCTCCTGCGTCCTGCATCCGGGTGGGCCTGCAACAGTCAGGAGGCAGGGGCGCCCACGTCCCGGCGAGCCCGGCTTCTCACCCACCGGCCACCAGCCGTGAGACTTCGCTGACACCAGCCCGGATTCTCAACACCGCCAGGGCTTACCGTCCCTAAATTAAGCCGCAGCAGACATCCGATTCTGCACGTGAGGTTGCACAGCTAGGCGAAGTCAGTCGGCCTTGGCAGGTGATCGGCGGGCCACCCAGTTCGACAGCGTCGTCATGCGCCCCGGATCCATCGCCCACTTCGCGAGTGTGGGCAGGTCGCCGTCACGCACGCCGCGCAGCCGCACCCGCTCGCCGACGAGGATCGAGTCCCCGTAGCCGAATGCTTCTGGGACATCGGTGAGTTCGGCCATGTCGCTGATACTGCCGCATGACAGACCCGCGGCGTGATCCGGTCCCGGCCGCCGTTTTAGGAGTTCTGCGTGGCCTCGTCTTCCAGGGCGCGGACCATCGCCCGGGCGGCGGGGCTGGGGTCGTGGTTCGTGACTGCACAGACCTGGCGGCGCAGCCCGTCGCCCTGGTCACGGACGGAGATCCAGCGGACGCCGCGCGGCATGGCTGGGGCGGCGATGCCCGGGACCAGGGCGATGCCGAGCCCGGCGCTGACGAGTCCCAGACGTGTTGGCCAGTCACGGACGGCGAATGACACCTTGGGCTCCGCTATGCCTGGCCACGCACCGAACTCGGGTGACTCCCCGTAGCTGGCCCCGACCACCCAGGCCTGGCCGGCCAGTTCCTCCGGCTCGACCCAGTCGCGGACGGCGAAGGGATGCGAGTCCGGCACGGCGATCCCTGCGCCATGGCCGGTGCGCAACTCGGTGACGTGCAGCCCGTCGAGGTCGTAGGCCGGCAGGCCCTCACCCCTGGCGAGGATGGCGACCTCGAGCCGTCCTCGCCGCAGGGCCCGCAGCTGCGCGGGTGTCGGGGCCTCCATGAGCTGGACCTGCAGACCGGGGTGGTCGGTGAGCAGCCTTGCGACGGCGCGTGGCAGCAGCGCTGCCGTTGCCGTGGGGAACCCTCCGACGACCAGCCGGCCGGCGAGCCGGTCACGCAGCCCGGCCAGTTCCTGGCTCGCGGCCGCGACGCCGTCGAGCACCCTGCCGGCGTGCCGGACCAGCACCTCCCCGGCTGCGGTCAGCCGCACTCCGCGGGCGTGCCGCTCGAACAGCGGCGCGCCTGCGGCCTTCTCGGTGACCGCCACCTGCCGCGATACCGCCGACTGGGTGTACTCCAGCCGTTCGGCCGCCGCACTGAAGGAACCGGTGCGCGCCACTTCCAGCACCACGCGCAGACCAGCCAGGGTCAGCTCGGACATCTCTCCAGCCTACGCCGAGGTATGCCTGAAGCGTATGGCTGGCATCAGTAACTCTCGCTTGTGCGATACCTCCGGGCAGCTCAAGCTGGTGAACAGCACCAACCGTGAGCAACGACAGAGATGGAGTGTCATGCCCAGCCGTTACACACGCGATGAACTGGTGGCACGTCTCGTCCGGGCTGGAGAGCTCGAGGTCTCCGGCGAGCACCAGGACGAGGTCAGCACGTACTTCGACACCGAGAACTTCGCCTTCCACGGCCCCGGCGGGTTCGACGCGGACTACGCAGGGCTGACCGGGTACTTCCGGTCCCTGCGGGCAGCCTTCGACGACCGCACCATCCGACGGGGAATCATCGTCGCCGAAAGCGAGTACATCGCGTGCCAGACCTGGATAGAAGGAACGTTCGTACGCCCGTTCACGCAGTCACCCGCCGGGCAGCTCGAACCCACCGGTGCCCGGGTCGTCATGGACCTCATGAATATCTTCCGCTTCGACGGTGAGGGACGACTCGTCGAGGAGTACGTCAGAACCGACTACCGCAGCTTTCTCCGCCAACTCGGCGCCGAAGGTGCCTGACTCACGCTGCACCGACGAGACTGCACCACCACCACGCGCCAACGCCGGAAACGACCGCGCATGCCGGATACAGCGCGCGTCAGATCAGGCAGGATCTTGCCACCGGCAGCCAGGATGATGCTTGCATCGTTGGCGGGTGCTCGGACACGGCGGTGACCTCCGGGCCGCGCGCCGTGCTGAACTGACCGAAAGCATGGAGCACAGGCACCAGCCCGCGCCGGTCACCTGACGTCGAAGACAACGGACAGGCAACGGGATCAGAGCTGCGGCACGCCGGCATCTGTCACCGGCTCGCTCGTGCGCGACCACTGCGCGATGGGCCGGCCGTTGAGGCGCCACGGGTGCTCACCCTCGCGGACGCGGGGCCATCCCTGCGGGGAGTCCTCCCAGCGCTCCTGCCGGCCGAACACGGTCAGGTCCAGCGCGTGGTAGCTCGTCATCAGCGCCTCCACGCCGCGGCCGGTGGTCCAGTACGTCTCGAAGACCCGGTCGCCATCGCGCAGATAGCACCCGATGAACCCGTATCCGCGACCGTCGACGAGAGCCGGATCGGAGCGCTTCGCGGAGTACCACGGCCACTGGTAGCCCATGAACTCGCTGAAGGCGGCGCTTTCGTCATACGGACCCTCGGAAAACACCGCGTAAGTGACGCCGCGAGCGTGGAGATAGTCGAGCACCTGCATGTGGCAGGTCGAGAAGGTGCAGCCTTCGCACTGCGACTCGAACGGCTTGCCGTCATGCCACATGTGGAAGTAAGCCATCAGCATCTTGCGACCCTCGAAGACGTCCAGCAGCGGGACCGTTCCGTGCGGTCCGGTCACGGTCACCCGCGGCATCTCGGTCATGGGCAGTCGCCGGCGCGCGGCGGCGATCGCATCTCCCTTGTGCGTGTGCGCCTTCTCACGGTCCAGGATCGCGTCGCGGGCGGCACGCCATTCGGCACGATCGACGACAGCTGGCATCGCTTCGGAAGTCACAGGGCCGCTCCTTCGGTGTCGAGGGCGCGGGCGGGCACAGTGGTGGCAGGCATCGCGGTCCCTTCGCTGACTACGTGTCATCGGTACAGACTCCGCAGCTGGATCAGACTCATCGGCGCCGACACCCAGCAACCGGAGACTCCCAGCGCAGAGTCGGCGATCCGGCGCTTGGCTCTCAGACGAGCCCGTCACGATCTGTGATTGGCGCTGGTCGGCGCCGGGCGCGATATCCGCCGATATGCGCGGATCGGGCACCCTCGATGGTGTCGATCGTGTTGGTCCAGAACAGCGCGATCTGCGCGCTTCCCTTGGCTACTTCGGGGGCGCCCAGGCGGGGTACGGTCCGCGGTCCGCCAGAAACCGGCAGGCTGCTGGTGTCGCGGATGGTCTGATTGGTTGGATGAACTGTGCTGCTGCAAGCAAGGCCGAGGTGTTGGAGGGGTTGCCGACCTCGAATGGCAATCCCCCACTGGACTGAATGATCGCCCTGTCCAACCGGCCAAGTGGTGACGGCGCCGGAGAGGCTGGAGGTCGGCGCAAAGCGGCTGGACGGCTAGGTTGCTAGTGATGGCGGCGGCGACAGTGAAAGGGACGGGTTGTCGCTTAGCCTTCTACAGGGTGTCGCTGGGCGTGGCCAGATCTATGGCAGCATTGTCATCAACCTGTGCTTCGTGCTGGCATCGCCGGGTCGCGTTGGGCGGACTAAGTCATCTGCCCGGCCCGAGGTTGCTGATCGCGCACGTGGGCGGCTGCAGTACACCCTTCTGCGCCATGCGGGAGGAACGGGGATCCCCGTTCCGCTGCGTGGATTGCGGGCTTCGATGCGGTAGCCGGTGCGCCATGGGTGTGAGCGACCGCGGGGTGGGCCGATGTCCGTAGCCGAAGCAGCTGGTCCCTTCACCTTCTTCGGTTTTATCGTGGTGCCATGGCAGGCGCTGTCGATCATCCAGACATCAGGTTCGTGGTGGACCCAGTGCACATGGACGGCACGCTGACAGGGGCGAAGCCCAGGATGCGGCATCGTCTGGACTGCGGTCACTTCAAATGGCCTGATGGCAAAGTCCTGGGAACTCCGGTGCCGGCTACGGAAGCACAGATGCGCTCCCTGAGGCCATGCAAGTCCTGCATCGCAAGCCGCGGGTCTGCGGGAGACCCCGGGCATGAGCGAGCCCAGCGCCGGGGGGCCATGCGCTGGGTGCATCCAGCTGCCGCCCGCGACCGGGCGAAGTGACAACCGCGCAAAGCACCCGCACCTCCGTAACCACCACTCGTAGGCCGGTCCTGCGCTGCTTTGACACTGCTGGCTAGCGGATGCGGTCGCGGCCGGCGAAGTGAGCGCGCGGGCCTGGCCGTGTGGCGAGCCTCGCTGGCCTCGCGTGTCATGGAGAATGGCGCCATGTCGGCACCCGGATGTCTAGAGCTCCGTAGCGAGACTAGCCAGCGGGCGGTGCACGGGGGGTTTCAGTGACGCCGAGTGAGTTGATGGAGCGGCTGTCCGGGCTGCGCCGAGCGCAGATTGGCGGGAAGCGGGCGCCGCATAAGCCGCTGCTGTTGCTGTGGCTGTTCGGCAGGTTCGCGGCCACCGGTTCGGCACTGGCGCCCTATGCGGAGGCTGCGGACCCGGTGAGCCAGCTCATCAATGACTTCGGGCCGCCGGTCAGGAGCCCGGTGCTAGAGCGCCAGCGAGCGGCCATGCCGTTCGTGCATCTTGAGCGTGAGCTATGGGAGCTTCGCGATCACAACGGGGATGACATTGGCCCAGACATGCCCGAGAGAACGCGATGGCTACTTGATCACGGCGCCGTTGGCCAGCTCCGGCCCGAAGTCACTGCCCTTCTTGCTGACAGCACGACCCTGGCCGCAGCCGCGCGGCTGCTCCTGGACCAGCACTTCACGCCCGTGCTGAGCGAGATGATCTGCGCAGCAGTCAATCTTGATCTCGCCGTCCTCGAGCTACCCCAGGCCTCGCGGGCCTCGGTGCGCCGGCCACGCGTCTCGGGTTTCGCCGAGGAGGTCCTGCGCGCGTACGCCTACCGGTGCGCCATGTGCGGATTCGACGGCAGGCTCGGCCGCAATCCCGTCGCCCTCGAAGGAGCGCACGTGCGCTGGCACAGCCAGGACGGCCCCGACGACCTGGCCAACGCGATCGCCTTGTGCGCCCTGCACCACGCGCTCTTCGACTGCGGCGTCCTCGGCCTCAGCCCGGACCTGCGAGCCACCGTATCCCCGCTGTACATCGCGACCAGCCAGGCAGGCCGCGCCATCGACGCCCTCGCCGGCCAGCCGCTACTGAACGTCCGGCCAGGCCAGCCATCCGTCGACGTCACCTACGTCAACTGGCACACGATCCAGGTCTTCAAGAGCCACGGCCAGCGGGCCGCATGACGACCCGAGGCGCGGCAGATGCGGATGACCGCGGACCGTTGCATCTCAGGCCTGAGCGCCACCTCGGGGCACCTCGGCAACTCCGCGGTCGGTCAGCTCAAAGCGCTTGTCGCATGCTGGGCAGACCAGCAGCGGGGGCGGGGGCCGGACGTGCACGGCCTTGAGGCGGGTGCCATCGTCAGGGCACACGGCGAAGTTCACTCATGCAGGATAGACACCCTTCGCGTCAGCTTGTCTCCCGGCGCGGCAGGAGAGCGCGTCGCAGTGGGCCACAGGAAATGGACCGTTCTCAGCCCGGAGTCCTTTGCTCAGCACGAGGGCGACGGGCACTTGTCCGCGCATGGGTGCAGTGATCTAGCTTTCGCGCTTCAGCTTGCGCCAGCCGCCAGCGCGATTGCTGGCGATGATCTGCCGGAACATGGCGGTGAGCGCGGCCGCGTTGATGGTCTCGCCCGGGCGGACGGCCACGGTGCGGGCGGTCTTGTTGTCGTGGCCGCCGGTGATGATCCCGTGTGGATCGGGGATCATGGCGCCATCGTAGAGGAAGACACTGACGTGATCCCTGGCCGCCAGCAGCGCGCAGACATTGCCCTGCAGGACGAAGTAGGGCCGGCTGGTCCGCTTGATGGTTTCAGTTACCTCCGGGTCGGCGGCGTGCACCAGGTCGCGGACCTCACGGCAGATGGCCTGCTGCCAGCCGGGCAGGGAATCGATGTACGCATCAACGCGCGGGTCAGCAGTGCTGGTCATGGCGGATTCTCCTTGCTGCCGCCAGCGGCGCCGGCATCCACGGTCCAGGCTAGATGCTGGCACCCGCGTCCGCCGGGCGGCAGATCAGTATGCGACGGCGGCATCAGCAGCGTCCCTTCGGCAACGTCACAGCAGACGGCGTTCCGGCAGGGGCCCGGCGCGATTCAGATGCCTGAAGGCAGCCGCTCGCAGGCC
>Ga0209839_10000812_pt1 | contig 15927 bp, 12 predicted proteins | sample OrgsoiDNA2013050_FD_185800 | JGI IMG/M metagenome (GOLD analysis project Ga0209839, IMG submission 185800) | Permafrost soil microbial communities from the Arctic, to analyse light accelerated degradation of dissolved organic matter (DOM) -... | ecosystem: Environmental > Terrestrial > Soil >... | reverse complement strand
AGGTTATCCGCCCGGCACTTCTCGTTTAACGTCCCCGGTGGGCGCTGCGAGCGCTGCGAAGGCACCGGTGTCCTGACCGTCAAAATGCAACTCCTGCCTGATGTGGAAGTGCGCTGCCCGGTCTGTCACGGACGCCGCTTCACCCGCGAGACGCTCGCAGTGCGTTACCGGGATCATGACATTTCCCAGGTGCTCGATATGACCATCGAAGAAGCCCTGGCGCTGTTCAAGGATGTTCCCGCCGCCCTTTCTCGCCTCCAGGTGCTTTCCGATGTCGGCCTGGGCTATCTCCAGCTTGGACAACCCGCCACTACGCTTTCAGGCGGCGAAGCTCAGCGCGTAAAGCTGGCGAAGGAACTGGGCCGCCGTGTCACTGGTCGCACGCTGTATCTACTCGACGAACCTACCACTGGCCTGCACCTGGCCGATACCGCCCGTTTGCTAGACGTGCTCCAGCGCCTGGTGGATGCTGGCAACAGCGTGATAGTCGTAGAACATAACCTGGAATTGGTAAAGGCAGCCGATTGGGTCATCGACCTTGGACCGGAAGGCGGTGCAGCGGGCGGCAAACTGCTTGCTGAGGGAACTCCCGAACAGATTGCCCAGACCCCCGGTTCGTACACCGGTCAGAGCTTGAGGGAAATAGTGTAGTTTTTATCAGTCTGGTGCGTTCTGGCAGATGGCCTGTCAGAACGCATGCTGAAAACATATCAGTCCTTCTGCAGCGCCTCGCTGATTGCATCGGGAACAACGATCACATCGCGTCCAAACTGAGTTACTTGTGCCGCGTCGAAGGTTGGATAGTGGCCGCTGATGCGCGCACGCAAGCCAGCGGATAGCTCGAAGGCAACGACTTTCAACGCGCCAGGCGTACTGATATCCAACACAATATTGCCGATCGTGCCAATGACGGTGCCACCCTGGCTCAGTACGCGATACGACAACATCGTGCTTCCCACTGGGAGCGTCTTGATCAGCTCGTCATCGTTCTCTTTAATCAGGTGGTCAGGGTCGGCAAAGGTCACCGCGTCAACCCCAATGGCGTTAATATTGCCGCTCAGCAGTACGCGGTGTCCGATGAGGCTGGTCTTAATGCGTAGAGCGGGGACGCTGTTCCCCTGGGAATTAAAATAGAAATCGTCAATAGTGCCCGCTTTTTGTCCCGTGTTGATGGTAACAGCCGCCAGGCCCTTTAGCTCTGACCATCTTCTGGTTGCCGTTGTGTTCTGCATCCTCTGCCTCCCTTGTTGGAAACATTTTTTTGACACTTTCCCACTTGAAAGACGGGAACTCTTCCTTCAACCAGGAAGCTTGCCACTGTCCATGACGGGTGCAGTAGTAGAGCTTCCCTGTCTAGAAGCGTTGTACGGGGCCAGCCCGTCCGTTTCCATATGCCCTGGGTGGGGTACAGCCATGAGCCTGGGTGTGCCTGTCTTATCAGAACTCTGCGTTGAGAAGCAATCAGACCGTGAGGTGTGATAAAAGTACGTCTCCCGCGAGAGAATGTTCGTACTGCTTGCTCACTCTGTACGAACACATGCCGTTGTCTTTTGGCTCATTCAGAGTCTATCAAAAACAGGAGAAAATTGCAAGAGCGCTAAGAAAGAACGAACGGGCAACATGGAACAACCACTCCATCGTGCTACCAAAAAGGAGGAGCCATTCCTCCCAGATGAAAACATACTGGGCTTTCTGGCTCAGTTCTGTAAAAGAGACTACAGGCCCGTTCAAGACCGTCATACAGTCAAGTGAGCCTGCTATCTCTTTATACGGATGGCTTAACGCGAGGGCTTCAACAGCTTGTGGAAGAGTCCGAACAGCAAGAAGGTGGGGGGCCACTGACCTACGAAGATGCTCCAGTCGCGCTGTCCCAAAATGAACAGGCTTGCCGACGCGACGATCGAGCCAAGTGCTGCCCAGTACCAGACCTCTTCGGGAACCTGGTCGGTGACGCGGAAGTACTGCTCCTGTGCATCCTGTGCCTTTGAGGTTGCGCTGTTTACTGTTGCCATGTTATAGTATCCTTTCTCTATCTGCGATTGAATAGTGTGCGTGGGGTTGCTTTTGCTTTCCACAGTTTGTACACGCGCGTCAACTCCATATGGTGACAATATGTAACTAGATGTGTAACCTCGCGTATAAAATACCTTTTTTCAGTATCCTCAAGCGGATCGATGATCCGTTTCAGCAAGGCCGCTCAGCATTGAGGGATGGTATATGGGAAAGTCGAAAAGGTCAAGTGTTTTTACACCTGAGATATCGATTGTGACCTTCTCTCTTCCCATAAAGGATGTGTTTGCAATCTCTTTGACATTTTCCATCAAACATCCTACTATCTTTAATATAAAGAGCTGCTAGCTATGAAACATTGATATCTATGTTATAAGTAACTCATCAGTAGGGATGGGCCTTGCGTCCATCCGGCCCGCAAGCTGCGTGATGGGCACCCGGATGGACGCAAGGCCCATCCCTACTGAATGGAGGAAGACCTGAAGAGTTACTGTTATAAGCAATGTTGAGGAAACAGCCTGAATGGCAATACCTATAGAGAGGCATCGTCTGTGATGAATGATATTCAGACACCCACTGCGCCAACAGCTGCCTGGCGCATATGGCTCAAGACCAGTCGACCCTTTACGCTGACTGCCGCCGTCAGTCCTGTAATCGTCGGAACGGCCATTGCGGCCTATGCGGGTACGTTCCATATCGTCACCTTCCTGGTCACGTTCTTCTCCTGCCTGTTTCTGCAGATCGGCACGAACTACTTCAACGAGTACTTCGACTACCGCTATGGCCTCGATCACGCTGGCTCGCTCGGCGCGATGACGGTGATCTTTCGCGAGGAGATGACCGCCAACCAGGTGCTCGGCGGTGGCATCGTCTGTTTCGTTATCGCTGCCCTGCTTGGCCTGTACCTCATTTTTACCATTGGTCCCGTTATTCTCCTGTTCGGGCTTGCTGGAATGCTCATCGCCTACTTCTATAGCGCTCGCCCGTTCAAGTTCTCCAGTCGCGGCCTGGGCGATATCCTGGTCTTTCTCGCTATGGGCTTCCTGATGACCTGGGGTTCCTATTATGTGCAGATCCCTGGCTGGTCGTGGAGCGCCTTCGCTGCCAGTATCCCCGTCGGCTTCCTGGTCACGGCCATCCTGAATATGAACAATGTGCGCGACTACCAGGACGATCTGGCCGTGGCGAAACGCACCCTGCCCGTGCGTTTCGGCCTCAAATTCGGTCAGCACTTCCACGCCTTCCTGCTCATCGGCAGCTACATCGCCGTGACGCTCTTCGCCATTCTCGGCCTCCTGCCCCTGTACAGTCTGGCCGTCTGGCTCACCTTCCCACTCGCCTTCAATAACGTGCGCTCCGTGCTCACTGCTACCGACCGCAAAGCCTTCATCGTCGGCATTAAACGCACCTCCATGCTGCACCTGCAGTTCGGTGTCGTGCTGTCCATGGCTATTGTTGTGGCGATATTCGTGCCTCTGCATCGCTGATGTGTAGATTTTGCAATTATTCGAGTGATAAGATATACTCAGGAGAAATCGTATTGTTAGCTCTTTTTCCGTGTGGGAGGGGATTCGTCATGGCGAAACCACTACTACCACTCAGGAGGCTCTGGCTGCGGTTGTACGGACTGCGGGAGGCAACTTTCGCGTCATTCAGCGCCCGTTGATGCCGGTCGAGCGCATTTTGGAGATCAACCATATGCCACCGTCACCAAAGAGGCGATCGAAGTGGCACGGGAGAATCTGGTGCCTGGACAAGCATAAAAGGGTGTACAGAGATGTCTCATAAACCTTCGTTTCTTGCCACAAGAAATCAGTGTCTTAAAGCATAGTAAGTAGCGCTTATGCAAAGAGACTTCAAGAAAGTCTTTCACTATCTTATCCTTGGTCTAGGTGACGAGTGAGGTGTATACTTATGCCTTTCATCAAGAAAAACCATGCTCAAGATGCTCGGCCTTCTTCACCTTTTATTGGCCGTGCTGGTGAGATACTCTTTTTTGTACACAATATCCTTCAACCTGACACTCCGACCCACAACATTCTCTCCATTTCAGGACAAGGAGGGGTTGGCAAGACAACACTCCTGATTCGTTTCATTGCTGAAGCGCACGAAACTCCCTTCAAAGACTATTGTCTGACTGCCATCATTGATGAACGCCAAGCAACTCCTGTCAGCATCATGGAGAAATTTGCTCAGCAACTGCACCTCACAGGTGAATTCGCCAAGACCCTCAAACAGTACAAAGAGGTATTACGAAGACAGCAAGTTGAACGGGAGACATTCTATAATGCGCTTTTTGAGGGTGCTCCTGATATTGCTGGAGCAGTGGTCGAGGGGATACCAGTAGCAGGTCCACTCTTACGAGAGGGAGCCAAGGTCGTAACCAAACATCTTCTGAAAGAAAACCAGGCATTCCAGCTCCCGCCAAATGCCAAGTTTTCGGAGCCTCCCCTTTATGACCTCACCGGAGCTTTTGTCACTGAACTCAACCGCATAGCCGATGCGAAAGTCACCCTCGGTTCGATCCGGAAAAAGCGTCAAAGGCGCATCGTGCTCTTTTTCGATACCTTTGAGCAGTTGGCTGCTGAAACAACACCTTGGCTCCTCGATCATTTCCTTGATGCACAAGTCAGCAGTAATGTGGTGCTGGTAGTGACAGGTCGCGACCCCATTGAGCGCACCTCGCCTGATGATCCCAAGCGCTGGCTCCCGTATTGTAATGATGGCACCATCTCTTGGATCTCTCTAAACAGTTTCACGGAGGACGAAACCCGCCGATACTTGGTGAAGAGAGGGATTATTGATGAAGGCCAGATGGTGATAATCTGGCACCTATCTCAAGGCTTACCGCTCTACCTGGGCTTGCTAACCTCCAATCCCAACGGGGATATTGATCCAACGAAAGATGTCGTCGTCAACTTCCTGCGCTGGATTCCTGAAAAGGAGCGGATCAAACGGCAACTAGCTCTCGACGCAGCATTGTTGTCCAGACCTTTTAACCAGGATGACCTGGAGATCTTTTCTTACGTGCCAGAGTCTGATCGAGCTTCTCTTTACCAATGGCTCACTGAGCAACCCTTTGTGCGAAGCCGACCCCAGGATGGGCGATACCTGTACCACGATGTAGCCCGGGGTCTGTTTAGCCGCCATCTGTACCAACGTTCCCCGAAAGAAGCTGATGCGATCCGAAGAGCATTGGCGACCTATTACCAGAAACTCCTTGAGAAAATCCAGGCAGAACGAGGAAAAGAAGCATACAACTCAGAAGAATGGTTGGAGTTGTTATTGGCAGCCGTCTCCCAATTGCTGTTGTTACCAGATCAAGCTAGCCATGTTCGGGCGATTGAGCATGTTTTGCATGCCTACGATGGGCACACCAATAAAGAGCAAGATGCCGCAATTGCCAGATCTCTACATGACCTTCCTCAGGAGCCACCTCCTCATTCCATCAGTCCTGCTACACAATTGGTAGCCATACAACTACTTCACTACGTCGAAGCTGACAGGTACAGTCAACAATGGCTCGCAGCAGCAGATGCCTTGCTAGAGAGAGTAATGCATGTACCATCCTTTCCTTCAAAATTGCTCGCAGGCATTTACTGGTGGCGTGCACGTGTATATAACAACTTAGATACACAGCTATTCAACAGGGAACTCGCTACCAAGAATTTTCAGCAAGCTCTCAAGCTATTCGAATCAACGAATTACTACCAACGAGGATTTGCCTATTTTTACTGCGGAAACTACCAGGAAGCACTTGCTAGCCATAATCAGGCACTTGAACATAACCCGCAAGACATAGACGCCTACTTCGGACGGGGATGGGCATATCACAGGCTGGGAGAATACCACCAAGCCATTGCCGACCTTGAACATGTTCGCGAGCTGGACCCGAATTACAACAATCCGGGCGGTCTTTATAACGGCTTAAGATATGCTTACTATGGTGCAGGGAAGTACCAGCAAGCACTTTCCATGAATGACCGTCTGGATCCCAATCCTTCGGCATACATTTTCCGAAGCAAATGTTACATCTCACTCAAACAATACCGCCGAGCTATTGAAGAATGTAACCATGCGCTCGAAGCACTCGGACCAACTCCAAAAAAAGCTACCACATATTATCAAAGCAATCTTGGATCCGCATATTATCAAAGAGGTCTTGCATATCTCTGGTTGAGAGATATTCAGCAAGCGCAAGCCGATTTTACCCGAAGCTATGGGCTAGAACCAGGAGGGATGTGCGCATTACTCCTAGCTGAGTGGACAGAATTGTGCCAGGAGGGAGCCGATCCATCTGTTTCAGAACGACTGAAAGCGATTGTGACTGTTGATCAACCGAATTACGCTTCACATACATGCCAGGGGATAGCGCTTCTGTTGTGTAGGAACTTTAAGGAGGCCCTTGCAGAACTGGAACAGGCTCTTCTATCCAACCGAAACGACAGGTGGAAGGCTTACTTTTGGAAAGGAGTGGCCTGCGCATTTCTGGAACAAGATGAAGAAGCAATCACAGTTATAGAAAAAGCATTGGATTCGGAGTTGCCACCGATACTGCTCGCTCCTTTGCGTTGGTTTGAACAAGAAAGACCTGATTTTTATGAGAAGCATGTCGTGCCATTACTAGCAAAGCATAAATGAGCGGTAGCAGTTCCTGTCTCACAATCGACCGTTTGATGAGACAACTTGATCTACGTTTTTAAGCGGCTGCGTATCACTTCCACGTGCGTGGAATTTTCCTTGACGAATCTCATAACTCATCTCATAATCAGAGTCTCAAGACTCCGTTCGGTTGATGGGAAACCTGAGACAATTAGTAGCAATCCAATCAAGATAACTTCGACTACCATTTACAATTGGTAAAGCGACAATCTCAGGTTCTTCATAGGGATGGACTTCACGAATAGTCTTTTCCACAGCGTCGTACAACTCTTTGCGCGTTTTAGCTGCGCATGTCCACTCTTTTGCAACTTCCATTTTACCCTGCCACCAGTAGGTGCTTGTAACAGGTCCAGCAACATGTACACATGCAGCAAGATGCTGCTCCACCAGGGTTTGCACAATCCTTTGTGCCCCTTCTTCGCTATCAATGGCAGTCGTCACTTGAATGAAGTCACTCATGTTTGTTTGCATAATTGTTGTATTATAGCCCTGAAGAATGTCAGCGTCAAAAAAGATTCTCGTTGATGCATTTTATAGGAGAGATATGAAAGCTCTTGTCATAACCGAACCCGGCTCCATTGAGGTGAGGGAGGTGGAGGTGCCGACGATTGGGCCTGACGATGTATTGGTCCAATCATATGCGGTTGGCATCAGTGAGGGCGACGTGGAGCTGTACCAGGGGCGGCGTCCTGAAGGCTACTATCGTTACCCGGTGATACCCGGCCACGAGTGGTCGGGCGTGGTGGTCGAGGTTGGCGAGCGCGTGCGAGGGATTGCAGCGGGCAATAAGGTTGTGGCGGAGGGTATGCTCTATTGCGGCGTCTGCCCCAGTTGTCGCGAGGGAGCAAGCAATCTCTGCGAGGCTGGCTACGACGAAATCGGCTTTACGCATCCCGGCGGCATGGCCGAGTATGTGGCCGTACCTGCGCGCCTTATCCACGTTCTTCCCGACGATGCTGTATTGGAGGAGGCCGCGCTACTGGAGCCGACCGCGAGCGTGGCGCACGGCTTTCTCAAGGCGCATCCCCGGCCCGGTGGTGTGATCGCCGTGGTTGGAATGGGAACAAGTGGCCTGCTGGCTCTGCAACTGGCGCGCCTCTATAGTCCTTCCGCGCTCGTGGTAGTGGGGCTGCGCGCCGATCGCCTGGAGTTCGCGCGCCAGTTCGGCGCGACCCATACGATCAATCTAGGGCGCGAGGACGCTGAGGAGCGCATGCGGGCTATTTCGGCTGGCAGGGGTGCCGACCTTGTCTTTGAGGGCGATGGGCATACGCAGGCGCTTATCGAGGCGCTCCACCTCGCCCGGCGCGGTGGTAGCATCATTGTGCAAGGTCTCGCGGGCGCGGGCGCGCTCCTGGGCGTCGAGAGCGACCTCTTTGCACTCAACCAGCTAAGCGTCCACGGCATCTTCGGCGCGAACTCGGTGGCCTGGACGTATAGCGTGCAGCTCTTTCGCTCCGGCCTGCTCAACCTTGCCCCGCTCATCGCGCAGCGCCTCTCCCTCGATGAGTACCAGGACGCCCTGGATATCCTTGAGCAGCGCCAGGCGCAAGCGCCGCCCGGTACCAGAGTTCTGTTCGTTCACGCACAATAAAGGAGGATATAGAATGAAGATCAGTGATGTCAAAACCTTTGTCGTGGGCACTCCCTGGCGCAATCTTACCTTTGTGCGCGTTCTGACCGACGAGGGGCTTTCCGGCGTCGGCGAGGTGCGCATGCTCAATCATACCGACGCCCTGCTCGGCTATTTCTCTGAGGCCGTCCCCAATCACGTCCTGGGCCACGATCCCTTCAATATCGAGCACCTTGTTCAGAGCATGTACCGCAATGATTTTGCGCGCGCTGGCGAGATTGCGATGTCCGCCATTGCGACGCTTGAGATTGCTTGCTGGGATATCGTGGGGCAGGCACTGGGGCAGCCCGTCTACAGGCTGCTGGGTGGCGCGGTACGCGAGCGCATCAAAGCCTACGCCAATGGCTGGTATACCGGCGAGCGCACGCCCGAAGAGTTTCACGCCGCCGCCCAGCGCGTCGTCGCGAAGGGTTATCGCGCGCTCAAGTTTGATCCCTTCGGCTCAGGCTTTTACGAGCTTGATCTGGTTGAGAAGGGACGCGCCATCGAACTGGTCGAGGCTGTGCGCGCCGCCGTTGGTTCCGAGGTCGAGATTCTTATTGAGATGCACGGTCGCTTCAATCCCGCCACAGCCATCGAGATGGCGCGCGAGCTTGAACGCTTCAAACCCTCCTGGGTTGAGGAGCCCGTGCCGCCGGAGAATCTCGCGGCGCTCAAGAAGGCAGCTGCGAAGATCAATATTCCTATCGCGACCGGCGAGCGCATCCACACGCGCTACGACTTCCGCGAACTGCTTGAGCTGCAGGCGGCGGACTATATCCAGCCCGATATTACGCATTTCGGTGGCCTGCTGGAGGTCAAGAAGCTGGCGGCGTGGGCCGAGAATTATTATGTCCTGGTCGCGCCCCACAATGTTGGTGGACCCGTTTCGACCGCCGCCGCGCTGCACTTCGCAGCCTCGACGCCCAATTTCAAGATTCAAGAGCACTTCAACGATTTCGCGGATGCCTGGGTCAAGTCCGTCGCGCCCGGCAATCCCGAGGTGGTCGATGGCTACTTTGCCCTGCCACAGGGACCCGGCCTGGGCGTGAAGTTTGATGAGGAGGCTGCTCAGGCTCATCCACGCCAGCCAGTCTTCTTCAATCTCTTCGCTGAAAACTGGCACCGCCGCCAGGCGCTCCGACCCGAACAGTAGGGATGGGGCTGGCCTCCATCCGGTTGCCCATCACGCGGCTTCCGGGCCGGATGGAGGCCAGCCCCATCCCTACTTTACAGTGCTTTTTGCCGGTAGCTCTGCCGCCAGATCGCGTGCAGCTTCGCTACCTCGGCGGGCGGTAGCGTCACAGGCTCGCCGAGCTGACGGGCGATAGTGGCGATGTGGGCGCTATCCTCCAGCGCGTGGGCGATCGAGAAGGTCTGCGCCAGGGTGGTGCCGACGACCATCGCGCCGTGGTTGCCCCAGATGAGGGCGGCTCTCTCTCCGATGCGCTCGGCGATCAGCTCAGCGAACTCCTGTGTGCCGGACATCTTGTACGGTGTCACCGGCACGTCGCCGCCCAGGCACGCCGCCGACTCCTGCAGGATCATCGGAATTGGTTGGTACACGACACCGAAGGCGCTGGCGTAGATTGAATGTGTGTGCATAACGCAATTGATGTCGGAACGGCGTTGTAAGAGGAGCGTGTGCAGCGGCGTCTCGCTGGAAGGTTCCCAGCGGCCCTCGACGACGCTGCCGGAATGATCGACAACGACGATATCTGCGCCGGTGAGTGTCTGGTAGTCTCCTCCGCTCGGCGTGATACAGATAAGCCCGCTCTCCGGGTCGCGCGCGCTCAGGTTCCCCTGCGTTGCGCGCACAAGCTGGCTCTCATACATTTTTCTGGCGTAACGTGCTACATCGTTGCGTAATTCAGATAGCAGCATAATTATTCTCCTTGTTGTGGACGGAGTTGTGGACGGGCCATTTACAATGTGGTCAGGTGGCTCGTATCATTGAAAAAGATTAAGCGCACCTGGTCCTCGATCACATGGAGCTCCGTCAGGCTGGCCGGGCTGACCTCCATGCGGCGGCTGCTGGAGAGCGCCATGTCGAGCATATGACCGATCAGTAGCCGCAGCGTGGTTCTGTGCGAGACGACCAGGAGAGTTTTCCCGGCGTGTGCGCTCAGTAGTTCGATGATGCAGGGTACGACGCGTGCAATGACCGCCTGCCGCGTTTCTCCACCCGGAGGATTGCCCATCCATAGCCCCTTGTTCCAGCCCTGAATCAGCTGTGGATACTCTTTGAGCAATTCGCCAGGGGGATGGTTCTCCCACACGCCAAAGTCCATTTCGCGCAGTTCGTCACGCTTATGCATCTCCAGTCCAAGCACGCTCGCGATAGGGGTTGCGGTTTCAAGCGCGCGTTGCTGGGGACTGCAATAGAGGGCATCAACGTGCACGTGCCGTAGCCGCTCCGCCAATGCCTGGGCCTGCCTGTGGCCTATTGGCGTAAGCGGCACTTCGGTTGAGCCGCAGAAGGCATCGTCGACAGTCGTATTTGTCTGTCCATGTCGCACAAATAGTAGGCGCGTGGTGATCGGTGTATCGTTGCTCATGCATACTCCTGAAATACATAGGATTTTAAAGCTGTGTGCCACTATTTCTCTGCTGCATCCTCCACCTGCGTACGTTTGCGTTTGGCCTCCAATAAACGCTCCGTCGTGCTCAACTCCTTAGGCTGTGGTGGCGCGGCTGCTGCCTTCTCAGTCTTTGCGCGTACCGGCTCCCGGCTGAGCGGAATGGGCTTGAGCGGCTGAACGCGGCTGCGCCGTTCCTGCCGTTGCGTGCGCACGCTGCCCAGGGTTGCTCCGATGGAAGAGGAACTTTCCTTGAGGCTATGCGCCGACGTTGCGACCCGCGCCCGCGCTGGACTGAACAGCCCGGCGAGCCAGCGCCAGCCGACGACGAGAAACTCCAGGCTGGAGAGGCGGCGCGCCGCGATATCTACCGGCAGCAGCAGGGCCGCCAATACAAGCAGCAGGAATGTGATGGGTAGTGCCGCCGTCACTGGAATGAGGTTCTGTAGAAACGCCCTGATACTATCGCCGGGACCGAGCAGCTGACCTCCGCCTGCACGCGCCAACTCTTGGAGGAACGGCATATCCGTGCCGCGCGTGCGAAATTCCGGCGAGTAGGGCACAACCATCCCCGTCGTTGCCGTTAACCTGCCAGGTGTCCCATTAGCGGTAAGGCCCTGCCACGTGACCTGGAAGACGTAGACGCCGATCGGGTTGGCTGAGAAGCTGCCCGCCCACTGCTGCGGTGCCGTCGGTTGCAGGCTGATCGTCTGCTGCGAGTGGTCGGGCGCGATGATATGCGCCTGCACCTGCTGCTGACCTCCCGTCGTCGTCGTTGGCAGGTCCACGGTGATCTGCCCCGTTCCGTTGAGAACCTTGCCGCTGATATTCATGCTGCTATCCGCCGCAGGAAGCGTCCAGGTGACCAGGTTCGCCCACCACTGGGCCGCCTGGTTCCATTGCAGCCAGTGCGAGGTCCAGAGTCCAAGCGCGTCACTGGTCCAGGCCACGGCGCGCCCGAGGCCGTACTGCCAGACCGCCAGCACAGGATCGTCGCGGTGGCTGACAAGCACCATCTGCGCCGCTGGCTTGGGCGTGGTGGAGACATAACCATCCAGCTCAGGGAAGCCCTTGAGCCCCGAGAGAATCGGGTGCGTCCCCACAACGGCGGGCGTAAATGGCTCGTTGATGATGGCGCGGCGCGCGGCGCGTTCCGTCTCTTTTAAGAGCACCTGTGGAATAACGCTGGGATCGTCTGCGCGATAGAAGCGGCCCTTGCCCCAGGTGGCGATATTAATCATCGTGCCCAGCTCCTGGTAGTCAGCCGAGTTGGTGGCGACAGTAGAGACGGTGATATTCTCCTTCGCCATCTTCGTGACCTGGGGCGCGTAGTTGTCGAAGGCATCGCCATCGCCCAGCAATATAACGTGCCTGATGCTGGCATGTGTGTTCAGCAGCACCCGCTCGGCATTGGCGAGGTCGGGATTGTAGCTGCCGGGGTCTGTCGGGTCCATCCCATCGATCGCTTTGTTGATCGCTGCCTTGTCGGTGACGTGCTGCATCGGAATGGCCAGGGTGCCGTAGCCCGCCGAGATACCCACCTGGTCGTTTGGCGTGAGCAGGCTGATGACGCCCTTCGCCGCCTCTTTGGAGATATTGACTGGCAGCGGTGCCTCCAGGCTCTCGATGATGAGCACAACGGCGATATTCGGCGTATCCTTATGCTGTGGAATGTCCATCCTGACCGGCAGCGTCTCCTCCAGCGGCGTTCCGGCGTAGTCTCCCAGCCCGTAGCTGCTCTGCCCACCGCTGACGACCAGCCCGCGTCCCAGGTCGCGCACGAATGATTGCAATGTCTGCATGCGTGCATTGCCCAGATCGACCGCGGGCACATCGGCCAGGACAACCGAACTGTATGCCGCCAGTCCATCCAGCGAGATTGGAACGTCGTTGGGCGTGCCGATGACAACATTGATCTTCGTTGCCTTCAACGCGTTGGCGATATTGACGCCGTTTCCGCGCGTGCCTTCGATAAGCAGCACGGTCGGCGGTCCCTGGACGCTGACGAACGCGCTCGCCTCGTTGTTTTGTAGAATCGTATCCTGTGGTGCGTCCAACTCCACGCGATAGCTATGGAAGCCGGGTGGAGGCGCGATCAGGTCGAAGCTGAGATCCTGTTCGCCCGCCGCCAGGGCCAGCTTCTTCTGCACAATAATGCCCTGGTCCAGGAAGATGCGTATGGTGCCTGTCTGTTGGACGCTGCTGTAGACCTGTACGTGCATGACAAAGTGTTCGTTGGTGTGCAACTGGGAGGGCGCGTCCAGGTTGTCTACGCGCGCGTCGGGGCCAGAAGTGGTGGGAACCGGCACCACGTCCAGGCGGATGCCCTCCTGTTGCAGCAATTGGGCCTCCTGCAAGGCGTCGCCCAGGTTTTGCTGCCCGTCGGTCAGCAGAATAATGTGCTTCTGCGTGTCGGTTGGCATAATCGCGGCGGCCAGGCGCAGTCCGGCTGAGAGATCGGTATAGTTGGTATCGGGCGTCGACTCGAAGTGGGCGAAGTCGATCTGCGTCTTGATCGATTGTTCCACCAGGGCGTTGCGCCCTACCGCGACGATGCCCACCTGGTCCTCGCTGCCCTTGTGCTGTAGCGCGGAGTTGATCCACTGTTCTATAAAAGGGCGCTGCGAAGAGGTGCTATCCGAAAGGTCGCCTACAAAGATCGTCGTCTGCCGCGAGATCGACTGCTGCCAGGAGGCACCCGCCAATGCGCAGACGATCAGGGTGAAGAGCAGCAGGCGGCTGGCGAGGATGAGATAGCGCTGGCGGGCTGAAAAGGGCAGGGACATATGTCTCCAGGTGAGGTACACCAGGAGCAGGATCGGCAGTAAGAGCAAGAGGATCAATGGTTGCTCAAACGATAACACAGCTCTCCCCTTTTCTAGTGCGCTCGGCGCTTTACTTGCCCGAGGCGTTTTCTGGCCTTCTTCGTTGCTTTCAAGAACTGCTTCCTGGCGAGTAAGTAGCGTTCCTGCAACACGCCCTCTACACGGGTTGAAAAAGTATGTTTTTGCGCGCTTCCCTGTATTCTACGTCCACCGGCTATTTCGCGGCCCGGCAGTTGGCGCGTGGGTGCCTTCTGCACATGATAGCCCTGGCTGAAGAACCACCATTCCGCGCACAATACCAGCAGGAGGAGCACCGCGATCCAGGGCCAGATCTCGCGCAACTGGTGCGATACCGCGTTGCCATTGGGCGCGAAGTCGCTGCTACGCAGGATTGGTAGTGTTTTAGCCGGTGCCAACTGCGACTGCGTAGGATCGAAGAGATTGACGGTAAAGGCACCTGCAAGCAACTGACCATGTACGCGCTGCGTCACCTGGTAGACGCCGAGCTGATCCGTCGTATTATAGGGCAGCGCGGGAAAGGGCGGACCAACCGTGTTTACCTGTGCATCTGGACTGGTGATGGTGACGCGGTCCGCCCCCGGCCACGTCTGAACGGTGACGGCGCTCCCGGCTGTTACCTGCCCATCGCCCGGCACTGGCTGGGGTAAGAACCAGTTTGCCAGGTTGTGTACCAGAATGGGAAAAGAAGGCTGTAGTCCCAGGTCGCTATCGTGCAGATCGAAGCCCAGCACAGCAACGCGCCTGTTATTATTTTCGCCCGCGATCAGCAGCGGCGTCTCCGGCGCGCTGATGATCGCTTGCTCCCACGTTGCTGGCTTGAGCGGGTGGCTGATCTGTAGCGTATGAATGCTGCTCAGGTCAACCGAGTCGAGCAGGTTGAGCGTGTCGTCTCCGGGTCCGACGCGGCTCACGCGGCTCACAGGCCCCGATGTGCCGAAGAGGTACGATCCAACTGGCGGATTCACGAAAAAGAGCGAGCCGGGCGGTAGCGTGGGTGGCACGTAACCGTCAAAGATGGTCAGATCGTAGTTGCCTGTGTTCACATACTGTTGCGGCGTCGTCTCCGATAGATTGACGTTGGGCTGCAGGGCGAAGGCGGCGCGCAGGAACGAATTGTCCTTCGTCACCAGCAGCACGCGGCCCTGCTGCGAGCCGCCGACGATAGCCCAGGCCTGGTGATCGATGCTCATGGCGTCCTGCGTGAGAATCTGCGCGTGCAGAAAGCGCGTGTTCTGTGGGATAGTGGTCCACTCAATGGCCCCCGTCCCTTGCGGATCGAGCGTAACCGTCTGCACGCTGACCAGCTTGCCATCGGCGTAGAGTTCGACCGGAATGGCGCGCTGCTGCGCGCTATAGTTGGCTACCTGGGCGAAGGCGACTAGCTTACCCGAGAGCGTGCGCGAGGAGAGCGTCAGCAGCGCGGCGTTGGGCGCGTCGGTGCCGATGCGCAGGTAGCGCACGGAGAAGGGCACAAGTATAGATCTGTCCGCGCTACTGACATGCCCGTCGCCGACGATCAGCACCTGCATGTTGCGCCCGTTCATCAACGAATTCGCCAGGGAGAGCGCCTGCTCCAGGTCGGCGTCCTGGTTCGTAACCCTGGCACGCTGCAGGGCGGCGTTCAGTTGCGCCTGGTCGTTCGAATCGGCGATCAGCACCTGGGGCGTGCGCGCCATAGTGATGAGCGAGAGGTGATCGTTGGGACCGAGGTTGTCAATAATGTTGGCGATGTCGGAGCGCGCACTCTCAAATCTGCTCGGCGCGACATCCGTTGCCTGCATACTTGCCGACGCCTGCAGGATGATGATCGTATCGCCGCTGATCGAACTGTTGGCGAAGACCGCCGGTCGCGCCAGGACCAGCACGATGAAGATGGCCGCGAGGATCTGCAAAATCAGCAACGGGGTGATACGCAGGCGCTGCCAGGGGCGGCTGGCCTGCATGTCCTGCAGTGCCTGTTGCCACAATAGCGTGCTGGCGACCGTGCGCTGCTGGCGCTTGGGGCGCATAAAATAGAGCAAGAGGATGATGGGTATGATGAGGCCGAAAGCAAGAGCTGCCGGGACAAGTAGATTCATCGATCCATCCTTCCAGGCTAGCGCACCAGCTCAATTTGCCGCAATAGACGCTGTACAATGTCAATGATTGCCATATCGCTGGGGATGAGCGCGTAGGTTGCCATATGCATGTGTGCGAATTCCGCTATCTCCTGGGTAAA
>Ga0209839_10000811_pt1 | contig 15947 bp, 15 predicted proteins | sample OrgsoiDNA2013050_FD_185800 | JGI IMG/M metagenome (GOLD analysis project Ga0209839, IMG submission 185800) | Permafrost soil microbial communities from the Arctic, to analyse light accelerated degradation of dissolved organic matter (DOM) -... | ecosystem: Environmental > Terrestrial > Soil >... | reverse complement strand
ACGCCGCCAGCCACCTCACCAGCCTCCGGACGGACCTGCTCGCCTGCTGCCTGGTGGCCCTGCTCGTCGCGGCATTCGTTATCGCCAATACTTTCGCTATCCTCGCCGCTCAGCGCACTCGCGAGTACGCCCTGCTGCGGGTCATCGGCGCCAGCCGTGGCCAGGTGCTGCGCTCCGCGCTAACCGAGGCGGCCGTCCTGGGCCTGGCCGCCTCGGGCGCGGGCGTCGGGCTCGGCATCCTGGCCGCCGCCGGCCTGCGCGGCCTCCTCACCGTCCTGGGTGGCACGCTTCCCCCGGACGGACTGACATTCGCGCCCCGCACCGCGGTGGTCGCGCTGGCCACGGGGACCGTGGTCACCGTGGCCTCGGCCCTCCGGCCGGCCCGGCTGGCCGCCCGGGTCGAGCCCATTCGCGCCCTGCGCGAGGCGCTGCCCACGGCGCTCAGGCGGTCCCGCGGGCGACTGGTCGCCGGGATCATCGGGATCACCGCCGCGGTAGCGCTGCTGGTGACCGGGTCCGTCGCCCAGAGCGGTCGGAGCGCGGTGTTCGTCGGGGCCGGGGCGCTGCTGGCGATCGCCGCGCTCGTGACCGCCGCCCCGCTGATGGCCGGGCCGGTGGCCCACCTCATCGCCGCGCCGACGGCCTACCTCCGCGGGCCGTCCCGCGGCAGGTCCCGCGGGGTGGCCGTGGCTGTCGCCCTCGCCCGCGACAACAGCGCCGCGAACCCGCGCAGGACCGCCGCGACGGCCGCCATCCTCACCATCGGGCTGGCCGCTGCCGCCGCCGTCAGCATCGTCGCCACGTCGGCTCGCGCCTCGGCCCGGGACGCGATCGACGGCACCAGCCACGCTGACCTTTACGTGCTGGGCAACGTCGGCCCTGGCCTGGCCCGGGCGATCGCCGCCCAGCCCGGGGTCCGGACCACGATGCGCATCGACTCCCCCCTGGTCGAGGTCGCCGGCGCGCGGACCCGAGTCGACGGTATCGATCCCGGCCGCGCGGCCCTGCTGATGAACTACGGCGTCCGCACCGGCGCCCGCACCGCCCTGCGCGGCAACGCGGTGTTTGTCTCCACCCTGCAGGCCGACCGGCACGGCTGGCACATCGGCAGCCCGGTCACCATCAATTTCGGCCAGGGAGCGCCTAGGACGCTGCTGGTCGCGGGGACCTTCGCCGACAAGCGCTTCACCGGCGACGACTACCTCATGCCCATCACGACCCTGTTTCGCGACATGCCCGATCAGCTCGATAGCTCCGACGTGCTCATCCGGGCCGCTCCCGGAACCCGGCCACGCGCCATCCGCTCGGCGATCGGCACGCTGATCCGCGGTTACCCCGGGAACTCCCTGCTGACCGCCGCACAGTACCAGAGCGCCCAGGCGGCCGATCTTGGTGATCTCGGCCACATCCTCGGCGTGCTCACCGCGCTCGTCGCACTCACCGTGCTCATCGCGGCCCTCGGCATTGCCAACGGCCTGGCCCTCTCGGTCACCGAGCGCGCCCGCGAGTTCGGGGTGATGCGGGCCCTGGGCCTGACCCGTCGCCAGCTCGGCGCGATGATCCGCGCCGAATCGGTGATCATGTGCCTGCTCGGGGCGCTGCCCGGGGCCGCCATCGGCATCGGAGCGGGGGCCGCGCTCGCCGCTGCCCTCACCCGCGGCCAGACCGGCGTGGCCACCATCGGGGTATCGCCCGTGCAGCTCGCGGCGGCCCTGGCCGCCACCTGCCTCGCGGCCTTGCTCGCCGGCATTGTCCCCGCGCGCCACGCCGGCCGCGTCCCCGCACTGCGGGCCATCGAGTAGTTAGCTGATCGCGGTGCCGAACAGGTGCCCGATGCCGTAGGTCAGCGCGAGGCCGGCCGCCCCGCCGACCACGACGCGGATCACGGCGCGCCTGGGGTTGCTGCCGCCGATGCGGGCGCTGACAGTGCCGGTGAGCGCCAGGGCGGCGAGCACGGCCACGAAGGTAACGGGGACCCGCCAGGTGACCGGGGGCAGCAGGATGGCGAGCAGCGGCAGCAGCGCTCCCAGGGTGAATGCCAGCGCCGAGGCGGCGGCCGCCTGCACCGGACTAGCCAGGTCGTCCGGGCTGATATGCAGCTCGGCCTCGGCGTGCGCGGCGAAGGCGTCGCGGGCGGTCAGCTCGGCGGCGACTGTCTGCGCCGTCGCCAGGGACAATCCCTTGGCCTCGTAGATCGCGGTTAGCTCGGCCAGTTCCTGTACCGGGGTCTGGGCCAGCTCCCGGCGTTCCTGCGCCAGTTGCGCCTGCTCACTGTCGCGCTGGCTGCTGACCGACACGTACTCACCCAGCGACATGGACACCGCGCCTGCTACCAGCCCGGCCAGCCCGGCCGTAAAGATCAGGCCGCGAGACGCGGTCGCCCCGGCGACGCCGATCACGATGCCGGCTACTGAGACGATCCCGTCGTCTGCGCCCAGCACCCCGGCGCGCAGCCAGTTCAGTCGCCCTGCGCCGCCACCAGCGTGCGGCTCACCCGGATGTGTCCCTGCACCGCGACTAGCCGCTTCGACCTGTTCCGCCGTCGGCGGTGACGCGTCATCGGTCATGTTCTCCACTGAAGCAGACCCTTGGAGCAACATCAAAACCGGGGGCAGGCCACCTCTGCCTACCCTCGGTCTTCCTCACATCCGTTTCATCTGGAAGAACCGGCTGATGTCACTCTTGCCCGCGAGCAGAACTCCGCTGACGGTGACGCCTACGGCCGCCAGTAGCCACCATTTCATCGTGAGCCTCCCGGTTCGCTCGATGCCTGCTCCACACGGTGACGCGCGCGAGGGCCAGGCGCCAGAGTCGTAAGCCCGGGCCGAAGGTCCCGCCCCGCCGCCCCGCCGCCCGCCGCCCGCCGCCCCGCGCCAGCCGGGCCCGCCCGCCCCAGCCCGCCCAGTCCGCCCAGCCCGCGGTCGATTTCCTGAGTGGTTCGGATCGTGCTTGTTCCCGTGGGTGTAATCCGAACCACTCACGAATTTCCACAGGTTATCCACAGGATGGCGGCCCCGGAGGGCGGCGCTCGTGGCCGCCGGGCGCCCCTTTTCAGGGGCGACGGCTTCGCGGTCGCCGCGGCCATGCTCGGCTGCTTCTCCCAGGCGGCCGACTAAAGAGACTATTCTTGACCGTTACGGACAACTTGCCGGCTTGCCATGCGATGCGCAGGACGGGCCGCCTGCTGTCGCCCGTGCTGATCGTCGGCACATTATTTGCCGTCACGGCGACAGCAGCGCAGGCCGCGACCGTCATCTCGGCGCCGACGATCACGGCGCCCCTGGGCGGGCTGGGCCGTACCCGGTCGGCACTCCCGTCACGGCCTACCGGATCTCCCATCTCTCGGCCACGTCAACCGCCACGGTGCAGGTCGGCCAGGCGCAGAAGCTGCCCTGACCGGGCACCGAACGCCAAACGCCAAACGCCGGGCTAGGCTCCCCGCCGGGCTAGGCCTCGGCGACATGGTTAACGATGCTGGTGAACAGCCGCGGCAGACGCTGCGCGGCGGGGACGATGCGCGGGGCCAGCAGCGGCCGGTGCCGGGACCACAGCAGGCCCATGGTGAGCAGCCGGGACTTGCGGGAGACGTTCCGCCAGGCGTGCTCGTAGTCGGCGAGGCGGCCGGCCGCAAGGCAGTCCACCAGCGCCGCGGCCTGCGCCAGCGCCACGCTAATGCCCTCACCCGTGAGAGCGTCGAGGTAACCGGACGCGTCCCCGACGAGGACGACGTTGCCCGCGACGCGGCACCGGACGTTCTGGCGCAGCGGCCCGGCGCCGCGTACCCCGCCGGCCGGCGCGGCCCCGGCCAGCCGCTCCCGCAGCGCGGGGAAGGCGGCGAGGCGGGACTCGAAATCACCCTGCCCGCTGCCGAGCACCGCGACGCCGACCAGGTCATCGGCGACGGGCGTGACGTACGCCTCGGCTCCGGGCGCCCAGTAGACCTCGACCAGGTCGCTCCACGGCGCCGTGCGATAGTGGCGGCGCAGCCCGTACCTGGGACGGCGGGCGGGCGGGGCATCCATCCCGCAGGCCCGGCGGATCAGCGAGTGCAGTCCGTCGGCGGCCACCAGGTAGCGAGCCTCGAGGCCGGCGGCGGTCACGCCGTCGCCGTGCTGGACGAACTGGGTCACCCGGACCGGGAGGACCGGGATCGCGAGCTGAGCTGCCCGCTGCGCCAGCGCGGCGTGCAGCGCGGTGCGCCGCACGCCCAGCCCGTGACCGCGGTGGAAGAGCGCGTCGGCCTGGCGCCTGGAGTCCAGGTACCGGATCCCGTGCAAGGGGCGGCCGGCCGGCCGGACGCCGATGGCCTGCAGCCGCGTCACCGCCGCCGGCATCAGCCCTTCGCCGCATGCCTTGTCGATCGGCGCGGCCCGCGGTTCAGCCACGGTGACCGCCAGGCCGGCCTGGGCGCACCTGATCGCCGTCGCGAGCCCCGCCGGGCCGCCGCCGACGACCAGCACGTCGATCATCGCGCCGCCGCCAGCGCGCGCGTTTCGCAGCGCACCCGGACGGTGAGCAGCGCCGCGTTCGCGATGGTGAAGGTGCACGCCGTGATCCAGGCCGAGCCCACGAGCGGCAGCGCCGCGCCCTCCACGATGACGGCGACGTAGTTCGGATGCCGGAACCACCGGTACGGCCCTGCGCTGACCAGGGGGAGCCCGGGTATGACGATCACCCGTGCGGTCCACCGGGGTCCCAGGGTGGCGATACACCACCAGCGAAGCGCGTTCGCGGCCACGACCAGTGCGAGCATCGGCCAGCCCAGCGCCGGGATGAACGTCCGGTGCAGGGCAACGGCCTCGACCCAGCAGCCGGCCAGCAGTGCGGTGTGCAGCGCCACCATGACGGGGAAGTGTCCCTGGCCGGACTCCACGCCGTCGCGGTCCAGGCTCTGCGCGGCGTGCCGCTGGGACACCACCAGTTCCGCCAGCCGCTCGAAGGCGATGACGACGAGGAGCGCGAAGTAGATATCCATCAGGCTCCTGGAGACGGGCGAGGAGCTACCACCGGAGCAGCACCAGCTCAACGCTGACCCCCGGACCCAGTCCGATCAGCAGGCCAGCCGATCCCGGTGGCGGCGGGCAGGCGTCGATGGTCATCTGCAGGACGTGCAGAACCGACGCCGAGGACATGTTCCCAACTTCCGCGAGCGAGCGCCGGCTCATCTCCAGCGCGCTGTCGGGCAGTTTCAGGCTCTGCTGAATGGCGTCGATCACTTTCGGGCCGCCCGGATGGCACACCCAGCTGCTGATGTCGTCGGGGGTCAGCCCATGCTCGGCGAGGAAGGAACTGACCCCGGCGCTCAGGTGCCGCGCGACTACATCAGCGAGTTCGGCCGTGAGGAGGATGCGGAAGCCGCCGGTGCCCAGCCGCCACCCCAGCACGTCGCTGGTATCGGGATAGACCTCACTGCGGGAGGCGATGACCTGCGGGCCGTCGCCAACGGCGTTCCCGTTGCTCCCGGCGTTGCCGTTGCTCCCGGCGTTGCTCCCGGCGTTGCTCCCGGCGGCGGCCTGGTCGCCCCTGGCCACCAGGGCCGTCGCCCCGTCGCCGAACAGGCCGCTGACCACCATGTCCGGCGTCGTGGCCTGAGTGACGGGGAGCGTCAGCGAGCAGAGTTCGACCGCCAGCAGGGCGGCGGTGTGCTGCGGCCAGGCGAGCAGGTAATCGTGCAGCCGCGCGAGGCCCGCCGCGCCGGCGACGCAGCCGAGTCCGAAGATGGGCAGGCGCTTGACGTCGGAACGCAGCCCTAGCCGCGGGATGAGCCGGGCATCGAGGGAGGGCACGGCCACGCCGGTGACCGACGTGACGATCAGCAGGTCCACCTCGCGGGCACCCAGCCCGGCGGCCGCCAGCGCGCTGCGCAGCGCCTGCTCCCCGAGATCGGTCGCCCCCTCGATATACAGATCGTTGGCGGGCCCGATCCCGTCCAGGCTGGCGTACGACGGCAGGGGCAGGATGGTGTGACGGGTATCGACACCGGCGTTCCCGTGCAGCCGCTCCAGCAGGGCTCGCCGAGCCCCACTTGTGGCGCTGAGCTCGGCGAACGCCTTGGTGAGCTCGGCTTGCGGGTACCGGTGTACCGGGAGCGCGGACCGGACCGCCCCGATCCGCGTCATGCTTGCATAGTAGGCAAGTGCATACTCCCTTGGACGGGCACCCGGCCGGTTTAGTTCAGCCAGGTGCTTCGCAGGCCACGCGTCCGGGCCCGCTCAGGCCTACTCAGGCCAGCGTTACCCCGCCGGCTGCGAACAATGCGACGTCGATCGCCGCGATGCCGATCGCCGCCAGGAACGGCAGCCGCCCGGAGCCGCGAGCGCCGATCGTCGCGAGTAGCACGGCGGCGCCGAGCCCGGCTAGCGCGAGCCACAGGCGCGACCGGCTGCAAGCCAGCGCCAGCGCCGCGGACGCCAGCAGCAAGAGCACCAGCGCGGTCGCCCGCACGGCCGCCGGACCCCATCGCGCGGCCACCCGCTGCGGCACGCCGTGGACACCAGTGGCCTGGTCACCGGCCAGGTCAGGAAGCACGTTGGCGAAGTGGGCGCCGAGGCCGAGCGTGGCCGCAGCGGCGGTAATCCACGGCCGCGGCGCGGGATGACCCGGCAGCGTGCTGGCCGCGAAGGCCGGGATCAGGCCGAATCCCACGACGTACATGAGGCCTGAGGCCAGAGTCGACTTGAGGCCGGCGTTGTACGCCCAGCCGGCCGCCAGCATCATCGCGTTCACTATCCCCGTGGCCTCGCCGATGGCCAGCGACAGCAGCAGCGACACGGCCAGGGCGGCGACGGCGGCGACGCCGACCGCGCGCCGGCTAACGGCGCCGGCGGGAATCGGCTTGTCCGTCCGGCCGGCCGCGGCGTCCCGGCCCGCGTCAAAGGCGTCGTTGGACCAGCCGATCGAGACCTGGCCGGCCAGCACGGCGGGCGCCACCAGCACCGGACCGGAGCCGCGCCGGGCCGCCTCGGCGGCCAGCAGCGTGATCATGGCGGTGATGGCCAGCGAGGGACCCAGGTGGCTGGCTCTGATCAGTGCCCGGGTCCGGGTGATGGAATGCTTCACCAATGCGGCTCTCCCTGCACGGCGCCAACCCGGCCGAGTGGCTCGCCCTGCGAGCCGGCCTTGTTCCGGTGGCCGCCGCCGAGGCGTGGGCGGGAATGGCCCTGTCCGGAGTGCTCATCGCGGCCGTGCGCACAGGGGTAACAGCCAGGCTCGCGCAGCAGCCGTCCACGGCTGCGGATCTCGCCGCCGACCTGGGGCTCGATCCACTGCCGACCCGGCTCCTGCTGGACTGCCTGCGATCTGCTGGCCACCTCACCTGCCGGGCCGGGCGCTACGAGCTCAGCCGCTCGTCGCGGCGCTGGCTGGACCCTGACTCCGGGCTCTGCGTGACGCACTTCGTGGCGGGCACCGCCGACTACTGGACCTGGTGGTCGGGACTGGACGAGGTGACCCGCAGCGGGCAGCCGGTCGGGCATCACGACGCGCCGCCCGAGGACCCCTACTGGCGGCGCTACATCAGCGGTCAGCTTGAACTCGCCCGGCTCAGCGCGCCCGAGGTGGCCAGAAAGCTGCGGCTGCGCGACGATCCCCGCTCCCTCCTGGATATCGGCGGCGGCCACGGCTGCTACTCGGCCGCGTTGTGCCGACGTCATCCCCGGCTCACCGCGACCGTACTCGACCTGCCGGGCAGCGCGGCGATCGGCCGCGAAATCATCGCCCGGGCGGGAATGGCAGACCAGGTCCGGTATCGCGACGGCGACGCGACCACGGCCGAGCTGGGCGGCGGATACGACTGCGTGCTCTGCTTCAACCTCCTGCACCATCTCGATCAGGACCAGATCGTCGGCCTTTTCGCGAAGATCCACGAAGCGCTCGCACCGGGCGGATCGCTCGCCGTCATGGACGCGTTCGCCGAGCCATCGCACCGGAAATCGGCGGCCGCGAACTTCCTCGGGCTGTTCGTCTACCTCAGCTCCGGGTCGCAGGTGCACAGCCCCGCGAAGCTGCAGGGCTGGCTCCGCGCAGCCGGCTTCGCGCCGCCGCGCAAGGTCTCCATCCGCCGGATCCCGGGCCAGGCCATGTACGTGGTCAAGAAGACCGGCTAACGTACACCGCGAATCGTGGATGTCTAAAGATCTTTAATGGTGGGGGTTACGTTCTTCCGCGCGATGGCTGATCTGGCGGAGTGTCAGAGTGTGCGGAGGTTCTCCCGTCGGCCGTGGTGGTCTCCTCGGCGGCGATCCGGGTGAAGTCCCGCAGGTATTGCCGGGATTCCGCGATGATCTTCGGGTCGACGAGGGCGAGTTCGAGTGCGGCTACTTCGTCAAGGTTGGCGATCCACTGTGCCCGTTCGGGATCACCGGTCTCGGCGGTCATCATGTGCACCTGGTTGTAGGCCAGCAACTGATGGCTGCAGCAAAGTCCGACCGCGCCGCCGAGGAGGAATCAGTGGCTTGCGTTGAAGGGCTCAGTCAGGTTTAGGGCCGGTCCTGATCCATTCATCTAGCTTCTGGGCCGCATCGAGCCAGTCGGTGTTTTGGCCGAATCGCTCCGTGTAGCCCCGGTACTGGTAGTAGCGGTTGCCGTGCCAGTCAGCGAACCGCATGATCGGCGCAGCTCCAGGCGCCCGCTCCGGGGCCTCGGCCCAGAAGGCGTAGTGGACGCGTTGCTCATCGATATAGGGCTCATCCCCGACGTGACCAAACCCGATGGTGCCCAGCCCGCTGTTCGACGGAAGGACCATGCACCCTTCTACCTGCTTGATCGGGTAGGCGTGCGGCGTGCTCAATGTGACGCGCCGGTTGAAGTTGTGCCCTGTGCCAGGGTGGTTTTCGGCTTCCACTCTGACGAGGACCTGACGGGCCTCGTAGTCTTCTCTCGCGGTTCGTTCCACACGCTCGCGGTCCACTGTCTGTTTGAGGGCATCCTGACGCAATCGGTCGTCTCGTACCCGGTCCTCAGCGCGCTTATCGTCATCGTGGCGCCGATCCGCCACGCCTGTTCTTACCGTGGTAATGGCCAGAACAAAGGTCGCGGCGGCCAGGGTGAAAGTCCCCACGGCGGTCCAGCCGCCGGCATCAAGCATGAGCCGATGATAGGACGCACCGGGCGAAATATCGCGTGCGTCAGTACTTATCAAGCGAGTCGCAGCCGCTATTCTCCCAGCGCTCTGGAGGCCCGGTGCGACCTGCGGTCGGGCACGGTAGCCCACTGGTCGGCGCGCAATCGGACAAGCGCAGGCAGCCAGCGCAGGCAGAAACCATGGCTTCGGCAGGCGCCTAGCCGACAAGGAACAGGCCGATTGCACGCGCCGCAGCCCCGGCAGGCGCGTCTGCTGGCTGACAGGACGCCAGACCGTTGCCAGGTCGGGCGCGGCCCTTGATGGGCGGTGCCGCCGCATGGGTCAAGCCAGGTTGAGGGCACCCGCGCGGATGCTCGCGGTGAGCGCTCCGAAGGCTTCCGGTGTGAGGATCAGGGTTTCGCCGTCGGGATTCTTGGAGTCGCGGACAGCGATGACTCTGGGAAGATTGAGCGCGACTTCGACGCAGGCGCCGTTGCCGCTGCTGAAGGTACTCGTGCGCCACTGGGCGCGGGATAGGTCGGGGGCGCTCATCGGGTTCCCCTTTTTCCTTACTGCTGCGCGATCTCCGCGAGCAGCGCCGCGCTCTGGCCGGGTCGCAGGGCGGCTGCGCGCAGGTGCTCAAACATGAGGATATACCGCCGGATCTCCTGGTCATCTTCCAGGAACAGGTCGCCGGCCATGCTGTCGAGGTAGACCAGGCCCTGGTCGGCGGGGTCGGGGAACTCCAGCACGATGAACGAGCCCGGCATGCCCGGATGCGCGCCGGCGGCGTAGGGAATGGCCTGGACGGTCACGTGCGGCAGGTCTGCTACCTCGGCCAGCCGGGCGAGTTGGGCACGCATGACGGCGGGGCCGCCGACCGCCCCGCCCGCAGACGTCGCCGCTGGAATCGTGCGCGTCCTGGCGGCCATCACCACCGCTCCGCCCATTCTGGCCCCCGACACAGCCCAGCGATGACCGGGACCAGCCCCGCTCCCGGCCACGACTCTCCGCCCGTCCCGGACGAGACGGCACTGGCCGCAGCCGGGTTCCCCCGCTACCACCTCTGGCGCCAGTACCGGCTCGGGGGCACCCGCTACGGAGCCACCGCCCGAGACCTCGACACCCACCCGCACACGCTGGTCACCACCAGCCTGGACGAGCTGATCACCGAGTTGGCCGCCAGCCGTCCAGCCGCCGAACAGTAACCCCGCCAGGCGCCGGCCGCCGATGCGCGGGCCAGTGCTTCGTAGGCGAAGGCGAGGTCGAAGTCGCCGATGCCCTCGCGCTGGCAGATGTCCAGCACTTTCTGCGCGTGGAACAAGGCGGCCTGCGGCTGGCCCAGGACCGCGTAGACGCGCGAGCACTGCCACTAGCCGCGGGCCCGGCACACCGGCGGCGGTAACCGCTGCCGGGCTCGACGACCGCAGGTTCCAGGAGGCCGACCGAGTCATAATGGCGCAGGGCCTTCGCGGTCAGGCCCGACGCTCGCGCGAACTGCCCGGTAGTCAGCAGTCGATCTCCGTCGGCCATGGACCTGACCGTAGACATTCCTGTGGGGGGAAGGTCAACAAGCCTCTGGAGGAACTATGTGCCGGTTGTTCGGCCTGCACGCCGGTGCGGGCGCCGTGGCGGCGACCTTCTGGCTCATTGATGCCCCGGACAGTCTTTCCGCGCAGAGCCACCGCAATCCCGACGGCGCCGGCGTCGGCGCGTTCGATGCGGCCGGAACGCCGACGGTGAGCAAGCAGCCGATCGCCGCGTGGCAGGACGCGCAGTTCGCGTCCGCGGCCCGCGAGCTGCGCGGCACGACGTTCGTGGCTCATGTCCGCTACGCCAGCACCGGGGACCTGACCACGGACAACACCCATCCGTTCCGGCAAGACGGCGCGCTGTTCGCCCACAACGGCGTGGTGCGGGGACTCGATGACCTCGACCGCCGCCTCGCGGAGCTGGGCGCGGCCGGGCTGGTGCGCGGTGAGACGGACAGCGAGCGGGTCTTCGCGCTGATCACTGCGGAGGCCCGGCGCAACGGCGGCGATCTGGCCGGCGCCATCGTCGCGGCGATCGGCTGGATCAGCCAGCGGCTGCCCGTCTACGCCCTGAACCTGGTGCTGACGACCGCCACGGATCTGTGGGCCTTGCGCTACCCGGCGACTCACGAGCTGTACGTACTCGTCCGGCCGGCGGGCGGCACCGGTACCGGCCGGGGCCTGGACGCCTTGAGCACCCGGATTCACGCCCGGTCACCGCACCTGGCCAGCCTTCCGTCCGTGATCATCGCCAGCGAGCAGATGGACGACGATCCCGGCTGGCGGCTGCTGGGCCCTGGCGAGCTCCTGCACGTCAGCTCGGGCCTGGCCGTCAGCAGCAGCGCCCCGTTCCCCCCGGCCCCCCGCCACCTCCTCCGGCTGTCCGAGCTCGACCCGGTGACCGCGGCTTCGCAGCACCCCCGGGCCGCCCCAGGCGCCTAGCCAGGCGACGTGCCCCCAGGTGAGAGCGCTGGGTCGGCTTGCCCGTGGCGGGTACGATGGCCCGTACGGGGGTCAAAGGTCGGCCACCGGGTCAAAGGTCGGACGGAGCACCATGTCAGCTGAGACTGAGCAGCTTGCCGCAAGTCCGGCGGAGCACATTGCCCAGTTTTACGGCTGCGACGATGAGCTGGCCGCCGGCGTCAGCAGTTACCTCGGCGAGGCTCTTGAGGCCGGGGCGACGACCATCGTCGTGGCGACGGCGGCGCACCGGCTTGCCTTCGAGGCCCGGCTAGCGGCGGCCCTCGACGTGGCCGCGGCCCGGCTGGCGGGCAGCCTCGTCGTGCTGGACGCGGCCGAGATGATGGATCTTTTCCTGATCGGTGCCCGCCCTGATCCTGACGGCTTCGAGCTGGTCATCGGCGGCCTGATCCGCCAGGTCGTCTCGACCGGCCGGCCCGTTCGCGTCTACGGCGAGATGGTGTCGCTGCTGTGGGACGCCGGGCACGTCAACGCCGCGATCGAGCTCGAAGAGCTCTGGAATGAACTGGCCGGGCGGCTGCCGTTCTCGCTGCTGTGTGGCTATCGGGCCCAGTCGGTTTCCGGTCGCGAGCACGCCGATGCCCTGCGGGCGGTCTGCAACCTGCACGCGGCGGTGACCGGAATCGCGCCGCCCGCACCCGACCGCGATCCTCCGGCGGCCGGCGGCGCCGTGGCACGCACCTTCGCGGTGGGCCGCGCCGCGCCGCGCGCCGCACGTCACTTCGTGGTGGACACGCTGGCGCAGTGGGGCGAGCGTGGCTTCGCCGACGACGCCGCCGTGGTGGCGACCGAGCTGGCCACCAACGCGGTGGCACACGCCCGCTGCGACTTCACCATCAGCGTGGCGCGCTCCGCGGCCGCCATCCGGATCTCGGTTCGCGACGCCGGCCCGGCGCCGGCCGCCGATGGCGCCTCGCCGCTGGTGCCTTCGACCGGTCACGGCCTGGGCCTGGTCGCGGCGCTGGCGAGCCAGTGGGCCGTGCAGCCGCTCGCGGACGGGAAGATGGTCTGGGCCGAACTCCGCGGAAATCGGGCGTTGGCGACGTGAGCATGCCGCGCCGCCCGCGGGAGTTTTTATCGCAGTAACGGGCGGCGGGGCGGCTGCCCGCAGTGCCGCTTCGCGGCGATTGCCGAGGTTGAGGTATCACTAGGATGAGCGCCGTGAACGTGGTCTGCGACATGGCGGAAGCCGGCCAGTTCCGGGCTGGTCGCCACGTTTGCTGGCTGGTCGACGATCCGGCGGCCTACATCGCCGCCGCGGGTGCCCTCCTGGCGGAGGGTGGCCGCCTGGGGCAGCAGCCCGTCCTGTTCGGCCCCGCGGGCAGCGCGCCGCTCCACGAGCTGGAGCCGGCCGCCACGATGACAGCCGATCCCCGCGTCGCGTTCCTGGCGGGCGGCCCCTTCGACCCCGAGGTGATGATCGCGAAGTTCCGGGGGCAGTCGGTACTGGCCCGGGCGGACGGTTATACAGGGCTGTGCGTGATCGCCGACATGGACTGGCTGCTGCCCGGGCGGCCCGCGACCGAGGCAATCGTTAGCTACGAGCTCCTTCTCGGTCGCCTGGCCGCGGAGCTTGGGGCCACGGTGGTCTGCGCCTACCGGCGCTCCTCGTTCGACACCACCGCCCTCGCCAGCGCCCTCGCCGTCCACCCCAGGCAATCCGGGCAGGACGAGGAGCCGCCGTACCGCCTGGTATCGGGCAGCGCGCAGACCTGGCGACTCGCCGGCGAGATCGACCTGGCTGCTAGCCCGACCTTCGCCGCCGTGTTCGCCGCGGCCGCCGCGGGGGGTGACTGCGTCGTTGACGTCGCCGGCCTTCAGTACGTCGACGTCGCCGGGATGCGCGTCATCGCTGACGTCGCGCGGACCGAGCAGGCGGCCGTGCAGCTACGCGGGGCATCCTCGGCGTTCCGCCGTTACTGGCAGCTGAGTGGCTTCGACGAGACCGCTCCCATGGTGCAGCTCGTAGCGTGAGGAGGCTAGTCCGGGGTGGCGTGCGGCACCCGCAGCAGGAGCTTTTCCGGGTGGACGGTGACGGTCAGCTGGCGCGTGCGGCCCATGAGCTCGCCGTCGAGTTCCCAGGGATGCTCACGGTCGAGGTCGATGCGCAGCTCCCGGAAAGTGCTACGCGCCACCCGCCCGGTCTCGGCCCGGCTCCGCAGCAGCACGTGCGTGGCCACCACCAGCCAGCTAGCCCAGCCCTGCGCGGTCAGCACCACGACATCCAGCAGCCCGTCGTCTGGCTTAGCGTCCGGCAGCAGTGGCAGGCCGCCCTGCAGCCAGCCGACATTGCCGACGATGACCCCGCTGGCCCGGCGCCGCAGCGGCCGCCCGTTATCGGCCCGCAAGCTCACCCGCATCGGCTGGTCCCGCAGATGTGCCAGCACGGAGACGGCGTAGGCGCCCCAGCCGAAGCGCTCCTTGGCCGGTTCGCTCGTACTGTCCAGCATTTTCGCGTCGAGGCCCAGCCCGGCCATCGCCAAGAACGGCTTGCCGTTGGCGATACCGAGATCTAGCCGCTGGTCGGTGCCGGTCAGGGCGACCACCAGCGCGTCGCCCAGATCCAGGGGCAGGCCGAGGTTGCGGGCGAGGAGGTTGCCGGTGCCGGCCGGAATGACCGCGAGCGGGACTCCGCTACCAGCAAGCCCGGTCGCGCACGCCGTGACCGTGCCATCGCCGCCGCTGGCCACGACCAGGTCGATCCCGGCCTGCACGGCCGTTCGTGCCTGTCCGTCGCCCGGTTCCGCCGCCGTTGTCTCCAGCCACATCGGCTCGGCCCAGCCACGTTCGGCCATGGCGGAGCAGACATCGCCCCTGAATTTCTCCAGGTCATCAAACTTCGTGGGGTTCGCGATCACCGCCGCGCGGCTCATCGGCGGCCGATGCGCAGCGAAACGATCATGGCCGGCTCGGCGGGGGCAGCATGGCGCCGAGCATATCGCCGGGTATCGTCAGGTCGGACATCATGTACTCTAAGTAACCATGCCGACATGCCGGAGGAGTATTTCTTCGTAACTCCTTGGCGGTGCCCGGGGGGGCTTAGTGGGTTCAGTACCGATTTCGCGCGAGCGCGGTGTTAGCCAGCGCGGTATTGACGTCCGGGACCGGCGCGGCCGCGAGACACTGGCCGCGCAGCTGGCGGTGACGCAGGAGCGTTACCGAACACTGTTCGAGACCTTGCCGCAGGGTGTCGTCTATTACGCGGCCAGCGGCCTGATCATCGAGGCGAACCCGGCGGCGGCCGAGATCGTGGGCCTCGACGCGGACGAGATGATCACCTGGCCCCTGCTGGGCTCGTGGCAGGCGGTGCATGAGGACGGCTCGCCGTTCCGGCCCGAGGATTTTCCGGTCGTGGTGGCGCTGCGCACCGGCGAGGTGGTCGCCGACGTGGTGATGGGGATGACCAACGCCCGCACCGGCGAGCTCCGCTGGCTGAGGGTCACCGCGGTTCCGGACGCGAGGGACGAGCAGGGCCGTCCCCGGCGGGCCTATGCCATGTTCCGGGACCTGACCGACCAGTTCCGGGCGGAGGCCGCGGTCCGGGAAGGCACCGAGCTGATGGGCCGCCTGCGCGAGGCCAACGTGCTCGGCGTAGTGGTGAACGGCGAGCAGCGGGTCCACGACGCGAACGATGCGTTCCTCGACGTCGTTGGCTACAGCAGGGACGACCTGGCGGCCGGGCGGATCTCCTGCCGGCGCATCACGTCACCCGAGTGGGCGGCCAGCGACGCCGACGCGTTGCGGCAACTGCACAGCACGGGTGCGTTCCGGCCGTACGAGAAGGAGTACGTGCACCGGGACGGGCACCGGGTGCCGGTACTGGTCGGCGGCGCGGTGGTCAGCAAGAACCCGCTGCGCTGGGTGACCTTCATCGTCGACCTGACCGCCCGGCAGCGCGCCGAGCAGGAACGCGCCGAGCTGCTGGCGCGGGAGCGGGCCGCCCGCGCCGAGGCCGACGGCGCCCGGGAACGGCTCGCCTTCCTGCTGCGGGCCGGCGACCTGGTGGCCGCGGCACAGGACCGGCACGAGCTCCTGCTGCACGCCTCCAAACTGGTCGTGCATAGCCTGGCGGACTTTTGCATCGTGTTCCTGCCGAGCGAGGACGGCGCACTGCAGGCCACCTCGATGGCTTACCGGGACCCTTCCAGCGCCGTCAGGTTCGATGACTTTCGCGGCCAGAGCCACCCCGCTGTCGGCCTGGTGGCCATCAGGGCCGCCTACACCACTGGCACCAGCCAATGGGTGCACGATGCCGTCGCGCGCGCCGCCCGCCGTGGCGACCTGAGCTCGCCGCTGCGCGACGTCGTGACTCGGCTGCAGCCCGAGAGCATCCTGGTCACGCCCCTCGTGGCCGGACAGCATCCGCTCGGTGG
>Ga0209839_10000810_pt1 | contig 15953 bp, 15 predicted proteins | sample OrgsoiDNA2013050_FD_185800 | JGI IMG/M metagenome (GOLD analysis project Ga0209839, IMG submission 185800) | Permafrost soil microbial communities from the Arctic, to analyse light accelerated degradation of dissolved organic matter (DOM) -... | ecosystem: Environmental > Terrestrial > Soil >... | reverse complement strand
CGGCCGCGCCCGCGAAGCCGGAAAGCAAGATGGCGATGTGCAACAAGAAGACCGCCGGCATGAAAGCCGACGAACGTTCCAAAGCGCAAAGCGAGTGCATGAAGGGCTAAGTACCCTGGAGTTGCCGAATACGGCTGGGTGACCTCCTGTCCACCCGGCCGCACTGACGAGGCGGCGCCGGAGCAATCCGGTCGCCGCCTCGTTTTATCTGCGGTCCGTTTTTCTCTGCTGCTCAAGCGCCGATGCTGCGCGGCGCTCTTTCGCCCCCTCGGGCGTCCGCATCATCCATCGGTCTGAACGACGAGCCGTTTCCTCCGGCGTTAATGACGGCGTGGTCATGGACGTTCCTGTCCGGCCGCACAGAAAGTCATTCAACGCTGTTCAATCGAGGAGATGCAAAATGAAAGTTCTGACTCTGTTGGTGCTGGCAAGCGTACTGGGCATGTCAAGTGTGGTCGCGCACGCGGATACCGTGGCCAAGAAGGAACCGACGGCCAAGACGCAGGCGATCACGGGTGCGGCCCCGGTCAAGGTCTCGCAGCAGGACAAGATGCGCCTCTGCGCCAAGCAGGCAACGGGCAAGAAGGGACCCGAGCGCAAGGCATTCATGAAGACCTGCCTGTCGAGCAAGAAGGCGTAGTCGCAGGTACGCGCGAGCTGGCGGCGAATCGTTTTTCGCCCGCTTGCTCGCGCAATTCAAGCGATGAGCGCTTGTGAAGTGGACTCTGTTTCCCGGCTTGGGCAGGATCAGCGAGCGACTCGAATGCAGGACAGTCGTTACGCGATCTTGCGCACGAGCAGGCCTTTCAGATAATCGCCCTGCGGAAAATTCAACGCCACCGGATGGTCTGCCGACGCTGTGAATCGCTCGATGATCGCCGCGTTCGCCCGCGCATCCAGCGCGGCGCCGGCGACGATTTTCTGAAACAGGTCGGCCGAGATTCCGCCCGAGCATGAGAAAGTGGCCAGCAGGCCGCTTGGACGAAGCAGCTTGAGCGCGAGCAGGTTGATGTCCTTGTACGCCCGCGTCGCCTTCTCCGCGTGTTGCGCGGTCGGCGCGAACTTCGGCGGGTCGAGCACGATCAGGTCGAACGATCGGGCCGCGTCGCGAAGCTTTCGGAGCTCGGCAAATACATCTGCGTCGCGCCATTCGGTGCGAGCCGCATCGAAGTCGTTGGCGGCGACATTCTCGCGCCCGAGCGAGAGCGCCTCGGCCGAGCTGTCGATCGACAGCACCGACTTTGCGCCTCCGGCCAGCGCGGCGACGGTGAAGCCGCCGGTATAGCAAAAGCAATTCAGCACGTCGCGTTCGCCGGCAAGCGCCCGCACGCGCCGTCTGTTGTTGCGCTGATCGAGGTAGAAGCCAGTCTTTTGGCCATGCGCGACATCGACAACGAAGCGCAGGCCGTCCTCGACCATGACGACCCTCGGCAGCATCGCTCCTCTCACCGGCCCCTCCCGCGGCGCCATGCCTTCGAGTGTGCGCACGTCTACGTTCGAACGCTCGTAGATCGCGGCGCACCCCGTCGCCTCGGCAAGCGCATCGAAGACCGGCTCGCGCCACCGCTCGGCGCCCGCGGCGAGTATCTGCACGACCACGACGTCTTGGTAACGATCGGCGACGAAGCCCGGGAGGCCATCCGACTCGCCGTGGATCAGCCGGCACGCATTGTTCGCACGGTCGAGCAGCCCATCGCGGGCGCGAACCGCAGTCTTTACGCGCGCATGGAAAAACGCGGCATCGATGTTCTGCAGCGGATCGAAGCTCCAGATACGGGCGCGAATCTTGGATTCGGGGCTCCACGCGGCGCTGGCCAAGGCGGTTCCATCGGAGGCGTGCAGAATTACGGTGTCGCCCGCGGCCGGCGATCCCTCGACGGTGGCGATCGACCCGTCAAAGACCCACGGATGCCACTGCGCGATCGATTTCTCGCGGCCGGGTTGCAAGGTGACGCGCGGGAGCGACGGCAAGCGCTCTCCGCCTGCGGCGTGATGACCCGGAGTCGGGACGGCGGCCAGTGGCTTCAAATCGATGTCCGCTCGAAGTCAGCCCGGTGTCAGGTGAGGCTGACGCCGAACAATCGGCCGACGCCGAAGGTGACCGCCGCGGCAACGCCTCCGAGCAGCATCATGCGTGCGCCGGAGAAAATCGCACCGCGGCCGGTGAACAGCGACAGCGTCGCGCCGACGGCAAACAGCGCCAGTGCCGTCAGCGTCGCGGTGATCGGCAATGCGCGAGAGCCCGCACCGAAGATGAATGGCAGCAGCGGAATCGTCGCGCCGATGGCGAAGGAAAGCAGCGACGACAGCGCCGCGCCCAATGGCGATCCCAATTCGTCCGGATTGAGCCCCAGCTCCTCGCGGGCGAGCGTATCCAGCGCGTGCTCCGGGTCGGCGATGAGCTGGCGGGCGACGCGATCGGCTTCGACCGCGCTCAGGCCCTTGGCGCGATAGATCAGCGCGAGCTCCTGCGCCTCGGCGTCGGGATACTCCTTGAGCTCGTCGCGTTCGAGCCCGATCTGATACTCGAACAGCTCGCGCTGCGAGCGCACCGAGACAAATTCGCCTGCGGCCATCGCGAATGCACCGGCGGCGAGGCCGGCGACACCGGTAAGCAACACCGTCGCCGCGTCGCTGCTCGCGCCGGCAACGCCGAAGATGAGACTTGCGTTCGATACCAGGCCGTCGTTGATGCCGAATACCGCCGCGCGCAAATTGCCGCCGCCGCTCAGTCCCCGGTGGCGCCGCTCGATGCTGCCGACAGCCGCGTTGACGTGTTCACCCGGCGCACGCCCGCTGTAGATCACCATGCCGCGGACCTTCATCGCGGCAAGGATCGCGCGCAGCGGCCTTGGTCCGAGCCACGCGACCAGCCGCGCAACGAGGCGCGTACGCAGCTCTGGCACGAACGGTTTCGGCGCGGGCTTGCCGCTGGCGGTGAGTTGCGCGCGCCATATCGCCGACTGCGCCTCGGCTTCTCCAGCCAGGCGCGTGAACAAGTCCGCGCGCGGCGTACCGGCTTCCGCGTCGGCGCAAACCCGGTAGAGGTATGCGGAGCGCTGCTCTTCGGTCCAGCTCTCGAGCGGATTGCTCATCGGCGGCTCATCGGCGACTCGTTGACGGCTCGTGACAACTCATTGATCCGCTATTGACCGCGCCGGCTGGCGCGCCCATCGCAACGTCATGCGGGAACGCCGACGATCGCGTCGATCCTCGCCATGACGCCCGCATCCAGCTTGGGTACGACATCGAGCGCCTTCATGTTTTCGATGACCTGCGCCGGACGGCTTGCTCCGGTGATCACGCTGCTGACGTTTGGATTCTTCAGGCACCACGCGAGCGCAAGCTGCGCCATGGTGCAGCCGAAGTCCTTGGCCAGCGGGGCGAGCGACCGGACTTGGCTGAGCTTGTCCGGATCGAGAATGCGCTCGGCCAGCCATTCGTAGCCCTTCAGCGCGGCGCGTGAATCTGCCGGGATGCCGTCGTTGTACTTGCCGCTGAGCAATCCCGACGCCAGAGGGCTCCAGATCGTGGTCCCGAGGCCGATGTCCGCGTACAGGCGCGCATATTCTTTTTCCACCCGCTCGCGGTGAAACAGGTTGTATTGCGGCTGCTCCATCACCGGCTTGGACAGATGGTGGCGCTCGGCGATCTGCCACGCGGCCATGATTTCGGCCGCGCTCCACTCCGAGGTCCCCCAGTAATGCGCCTTTCCTGTCCGGATCATGTCGTGCATCGCCCAGACCGTCTCCTCGATCGGCGTATCCGGATCCGGGCGGTGGCAGTAGACGAGATCGACGTGATCGAGCTGCAGTCGCGCAAGCGATGCATCGATCGCCTGCATCAGATACTTTCGATTGAGCGTGTTCTTTTCGTTCGGCCCGTCGTTCATTCCCCAAAAGAACTTTGTCGACACGACATAGGACTCGCGCCGCCAGCCGAGCTTCTTGAGCACATTGCCCATGATGATCTCGGACTTGCCCTTGGCGTAGACCTCGGCGTTGTCGAAAAAATTGACGCCCGCATCGTGCGCGGCGGCCATGCATTCGCGCGCCGTGTCGTCGCCGAGCTGAGCGCCGTAGGTGACCCAGGAGCCGAACGAAAGCTCGCTCAGCTTGAGCCCGGAATTGCCGAGCCGGCGGTAATTCATGCTTGCCTCATTGGTGGACTCGCCAAGTGCGGAAGGAGCGTGGCGCGGTGAACGCGCCGAGAAGCGCATATTCTACCGCATCGCAGCAGGTTTCCGGGAGCTCGAGCGGGTACAATCCCGCGGGTCGTTCGGTGCTCGCGATTCCTCTCCCGGCACCGACGCACATCCCGTCATTCCTCATCTTCCCTCATTTTTCTTATCCGGGACATGGCATGCCGCGCAAAAAACAATTCCTGACCGCAGAGGATCTCTGGGCGATGAAGCGCGTCGGCTCGCCGACGATTTCGCCCGACGGACGCGCGGCGTGCGCGCCGGTCACCGCGTACGACATGGAAAAGAACGAGGGGCGCACCGAGCTCTGGCTTTTTCCCATCGACGGCAGCAAGGCGCGCCGGTTGACCGCGGGCGACAAGGACTCCGAGCCGCAATGGTCGCCTGACGGCAAGTGGATTGCATTCACCGCCAAGCGTAAAGACGACGAGGAATCGCAAATCTACCTCATCGCGCCCGACGGCGGCGAGGCGGTGCGACTGACTACGCTGGCCACCGGCGCATTGGCGCTGCGCTGGTTTGCCGACAGCAAGCGCGTTGCGTTCGTCTCCTGGGTGTGGCCCGATCTCGAGGGCGACAAGGAGCAGGCGGCGCGCAGGAAGGAGCGCAAGGAGTCCAAGGTCAAGGCGCACGTGACCGAGCGCTCGGAGTATCGGTACTGGGATCATTGGCTGGCCGATGGACGCGAACCGCACGTCTTTGTCGCCGAAGTCGCGTCCGGGCGTGCGCGCGATCTCCTTGCGGGCAGCGGCCTCTCGCTACAGCCGTGGGATCCGACATCGGAACACTACGACGTCAGTCCGGACGGGCACGAGATTGCGCTGACGGTGGATCTTGCGCCCGAGCCGCGGATGATGAACTCGGCCGACATCGCGGTGGTGAACGTCGATACCGGACGGCATCGGATACTGACCGCTCAAAGCGGGTTCTCGGATGAGCATCCGCGCTATTCACCGGATGGAGCGCGGATCGTGTGGCACTCCTACAACTTGAAACGCGTATTCAACGATCAGGGCCGACTCACGCTATACGAGCGCAAAGGCGGGCGCACGCGGCGTCTGGTGCCGCGACTCGACCGCGCGACGACGCATCATTGCTGGTCGGCGGACGGTGCCGCACTGTATTTCCTGATCGAGGACCGCGGCCGGCAGGAGCTTTTTCGCCTCGGGCTCAACGATTCAATGCCCGGCCGCGTCGCGGCCGGCGGGACCATCGGCCACTTCGCCTTGTCGCGCGACGGCAGGCGCATCGTTTTCGAGCGCTCGACGCTTGCCTCTCCTCCGGCGTTGTTTGCGATCGGCAGCGACGGCCAGGGCGAGCGCCCGCTCGAGTCGCCCAATCGAATCCTGATGTCGAGGGTGACGGTCGGCGCGACCCGCGAGGTGACGGTCAAGGGTTGGGGCGGCGAGCCGGTCCAGGTCTGGGTCACCTATCCGCCGAATTTCGATCCCGCGAAAAAATGGCCGCTGCTGAACAACATTCACGGCGGGCCGCACTCCGCACACACCGACGGCTGGCATTTTCGATGGAACATGCAGGTGTTTGCCGCGCAGGGATACGTCGTCGTCGGCGTCAACTACCACGGCTCGTCCGGATTCGGCCAGCGCTGGCTGGAGACCATTACCGGCAACTACGGCGCGAAGGAATATGCCGACACCGAGGCCGCGACCGATTTCATGCTTCGTCAGGGCTATATCGACCGCCAGCGCCTCGTCGCCAGCGGCGGCAGCTACGGCGGCTACATGGTCGCCTACATGAACGGCCACACCGACCGATACAAGACCTACGTGTGCCACGCGGGCTGCTACGACTGGGTGAGCATGATGGCGACCGACGGCTATCTTTTCTTCGCCAAGGAGCTGGGCGCGTTCCACTGGGACAATCCTGCGCTGGTGATGAAGCAGTCGCCCCACCATTACGCCCGCCGGTTCAAGACGCCGACGCTCATCATTCACGGCGAGCTCGATTATCGCGTGCCGGCAACGCAGGCATTGCAGTATTACAACACGCTGCACGCCAAGAACATCGCGACGCGGCTCGTGTACTTCCCGGACGAGAACCACTGGATTCTCAAGCCGCAGAATTCGCGGCTTTGGTACCGCGAGTTCTTCGGCTGGATCAAACGCTACGCCGCGCCAGGCGCAGCCCGGCGTGGAGCGCGCTAATGCGTTTCAGCTTGGCAGTCCGGCGCGGCCTGCGACTGGCCTAGCGAATGCGCTTCGCAGGATATTCCTCGTCGATGTTATCGCGAAAGAAGCTCCACGGCGACGACGCGCCGGCAAAGCGCCGCCAGGTTTCCGCGGTCACTCCCGCATATTGAAACGTGCCGGACGTGAGCTCGACCACCAGCACCCGGTTCTTGTCATCGTAGCCGGCTGCACGCAGATTGCCGCCGGACAGGCGTTTCATTTCCATTGCGTTAGGCCGCGTCGCGGCGCGCTTGAGATACGCGCGGAGCATGCGGAATAAAGTGAACGACCCGATTATAAACTTGGCGGTGAGCTTGGGCGTCAGCCGGACGGCGATCGGAGGCGATGCAGTCATGAATTCGACGCGGCGCGCGGCGCAGCCTCGGCATGCAATCTGGCCGGGGCTCGCACTCGCATTCCTTTTCGCATTTGCGGCGCCACGCAGCCATGCCGCTGACGCCGGCAAGACCCTGCGCGTTGCGCTCAGCATTGCCGAAACGAGCTTCGACCCGCAGTTCGCCTCCGATGCCGCTTCCGACGCGATCACCGAGAACATCAACGAGGCGATGCTCGATTACGACTATCTGGCGCGACCGGTGAAGCTTGTTCCGCGCACGCTCGAAGCGATGCCCGTGATCGAGGATGGCGGGAAAACCTATATCTGCCGCGTTCGCAAAGGCATTTTCTTCACTGCGGATCCGGCGTTCAAGGGCAAGCCGCGCGAGCTGACCGCGGCAGACTACGCCTACTCGATCAAGCGCCTGCTCGATCCGGCGGTGAAGAGCCCGTGGATCTGGCTGGTCGAAGGCAAGATTGCGGGCAGCGCGGAAGCCATCGCCAAAGCCGCGAAGACGGGACGCTTCGACTACGACGCGGCGATGCCGGGCCTGGAGGTCGTCGACCGCTACACTCTGAAGATCCGCTTGTCGCAGCCCGATCTGCGCTTCATTTATGTGCTCGCCATTCCGAACGTGGCCGCGGTTGCGCGCGAGATCGTCGATGCCTATGGCGCTGACTTCGGCGCGCACCCGGTCGGTACCGGCCCCTACATGCTCGGGAGCTACCAGCGCAGCGCGAAGATCATGCTCGACGCGAATCCGGGCTTTCGCGAATCGTCGTATACGCCAACGGGACCGATACCCGTGGAATCGCAGGCGATTGCATCGGCGCTGAAGGGCCGGCGGCTGCCGTTCGCGGGTCACATCGAAATCAGCGTCATCGAGGAAGGGCAGGCGCGGTGGCTCGCTTTTCTCAATCGCGAGCTCGATATCCTGCAGCAGCTGCCGCCGGAATTTGTCGGCGAGGCGCTCGCAAACGGCAATCTGCGGCCGGAACTCGGTGCGCGGGGAATCAGGCATGAGCTGCTGCTGCGTCCCAATACCTGGTGGACCTATTTCAACATGGAGGATCCGGTCGTCGGCGGATATACGCCGGAGAAAATCGCGCTTCGCCGCGCGATTGGCATGGGCTATGACGTCGCCGAATTCATCCGCGTCATCCTCAAGGGCCGGGCGGTGTCCGCCAGGAGCATCGTGCCCCCCGATATCGCAGGCTACGATCCAACGCTTGCGACCCAGGCGAAGCCCTACGATCCGGCGGCGGCGCGCGCGCTGCTCGAGCGATTCGGCTACAAGGATCGCGACGGCGACGGATATCGCGAATCGCCCAATGGAAAACCGCTGGTGCTGGAAATGTGGTCGCCGGCGACATCGCTTTTCCGGCAGGCCGACGAGCTGTGGAAAAAAAACATGGACGCAATCGGCCTCAAGATCGTGTTCAGGAGGGACCGGACTTCCGAGTTGCGAAAGATGGCGCGTCTGGGCAAGATTCCGATGCGCTACGACGGGTGGAACGCAGACTACCCCGACGCGGAGAATTACATGCAGCTCCTGTACGGTCCGAACACCGGCGGAGAAAACAATGCGCGATTCAAGTTGCCGGCATTCGATGCGCTCTACGACGAAGCGCGCAAGCTGCCCGACTCACCACAGCGGACGAAGATCTTCGACAAGATGACAGACCTCATCTCCGCCTACGCTCCTTTTCGATTGTCCGAGCACCGGCTCGAAGACGTGTTGATGCAAGGCTGGGTCAAGAATCACACGGCCCATCCGATGCGTTCGCAAGTCTGGCAATACGTCGACGTCGATCCGAGGAAATAGCGCCTGCCGCGACGTCCCGCTATTGCCTGATACGGTTGGCGTAGTACTTCAGCAACGACGCATCGTCCTCGGCACCGTAGCCGGCGGCAACCGCGGCATCGAACGCCTCGCGCGCGGCGCGGGCGAGCGGGGCGTCGCAACCCAGTGCCGCGGCCGTATCGACTGCAATGCCGACGTCTTTTTGCAGCAGCGTCGTCGCCGCGAGCGGCGCATAGTCTCCCGCGAGCGCGCGCGGCATGCGGTCGGCAAACATCCAGCTCGCTCCCGAGCTCGCGCCGACGACTTCCGCGAACAGGTGCGGATCGAGCCCGGCATGGACGGCGATCGCCAATGCCTCGGCTCCCGCGGCGAGATTGACGGCGGCAAGCTGATTGTTGAGAACCTTGAACGTCGCCGCGTCACCGGCCCGCGCGCCGACGACAAAGCGCCGGCCGGCGATCGCGTCGAACACCGCCGCGCATTCGCCAATTGCCTCACCCTCGCCGGAAACCATGATCGTTATCGTGCCGTCGGCAGCGCGGCGGGGGCCGCCGGACACCGGCGCGTCGATCAAGCGCGCGCCGCGGGCGCCGATTCGTGACGCGAGCGTCGCGATGTACGCCGGAGCGACGGTCGAGGAGACGATGACGATGGCCCCTGGCATCAGCGCTGCGTGCGCGCCGCTTTCGCCGAACAGCACGTCCTCGATCTGCGCCGCATTCACGACCAGCAGGACCACTACGCGATGCTCGCGCGCCAGCGCGGCGGGCGTGGGGAAGGCCGTGGCGCCCGCGGCGACCGCCGCGGCTTCGGCCCGCGGCAGAATGTCGCGCGCGCCCACTTCGAAACCGTTTCGCACCAGACTCCTCACTACGCCGAGGCCCATCGCACCGGTGCCGATGACGCCAACGCGCGCGCGAGCGGCGGACACGCGCGCTACGGCTTGGGCGCTTCGTAGCGCTTGCAGGATTCGAGCGTGGTCGTGACGCCGAGGTCGCTCAGCGTCCACTCCATGCCCTTGCCGCGCAGCTCGAGGTTACCGTTGCTGTAGCGCATGACCGCGCCGGAAGGTATCTGGTAGAGCGTGATGGCTTCGGCGGTGGCCGTCAGCATGCGCACTTCGCCGGACTCGAAGCGGATCACCAGGCGGTCACCCGCGAGCTGGCAGCTGATCGTGTTCTTGGCTGCCTCTTCTTCTTCCTTGCTGGGCTTGTGCTCGCAGCCGGCGAGAAATAACGCCAGCGCAACGGTAAACCAGGCGAAATTGGGGCGCATCGGGTTCTCCCTGGCAGCCCGGCGGCGCGGTTCCGGTATGGCGCGTCGCGGCTGCGGTTGCGGATTCATCGGCGGGTGCTGATCGACTAATGCAGGACGTCACAAAGCTTCACTGAACGATCTCGACCACCCGTCTGAGGCGTCAATACAAAGGTGCACAGATCGAATCCTTCGTCGGCGAACGAGGCCCCGATGCTTTTCAGCGCTTCATCCGACAGCGACGGTTCGCGGGACAGAATGCGCCCATAACGCAACGAGGGATGCGCCGACGCCACCCACCGATACTGCGGATCGAAGGCGATGACGATCGACTCGCGCCCGAACGGATACCACCAGATCCCCAGAAAGTGCACCGACGTGACCTTGAGCACCGAGGGCAGCGAAGGCTCGAGCGCGCGGCTCCGGCTCTCGTTGAGTTCCGACGTGCCGTCGGCTCGCAGACAGGAGCTCTTGACGGAGATGGCGCCGTTTTCCGCCGCCGCGTATTCCGTGCGGGTATCGCGGGAGCAGCGGCTTTGCAAGAACCCCGGAATCGCCGCGATCTCGTACCACGTGCCAAGATAGCGATCGAGCTCGAATCCTGTGACCGGCGTCAGTGCCAGAGCCGAAGGGACCCACAGTAAGCCGACCAGCAGGGACAGGCTTCGGTGCATCGGCTAGCCCGTAATTTGGGTGACGCGCATTTCAACAATCGACGACGTTGACTGCCAGGCCGCCGAGTGACGTTTCCTTGTACTTGGTCATCATGTCGCGCCCCGTCTCGTACATCGTCTTGATCACGGTGTCGAGCGCGACGCGGTGACTGCCGTCGCCGCGAAGCGCCAGCGACGCGGCGTTGATCGCCTTCACCGCGCCCATGGCATTGCGCTCGATGCAGGGAATCTGTACCAGTCCGGCAACCGGATCGCAGCTCATGCCCAAATGATGCTCGATGCCGATCTCGGCCGCATTCTCGATTTGCGCGTTGCTCCCGCCGAGCACGGCGGCAAGCCCCGCCGCGGCCATCGAACAAGCGACGCCGACTTCGCCCTGGCAGCCGACCTCGGCGCCGGACAAGGACGCGTTGCGCTTGCACAAGCCGCCGATCGCAGCTGCGGTCAGCAGGAAGTTCACGATGCCGTCTTCGTTCGCTTCGTCGTAGAACTCACGATAGTAGCGAATGACCGCCGGAATGACGCCGGCGGCGCCGTTGGTCGGCGCGGTCACGACTCTGCCGCCGGCGGCGTTCTCCTCGTTGACGGCGATCGCATACGCGCTGACCCAATCGATCGCCTCGGTCGGACTCCTCGTATTTTGGGTGCGCCGCTCCATTAGCGCGATACCCAGCGCCTTGGCCCGCCGTTTCACGTTCAGTCCGCCCGGGAGTATGCCTTCACGGGCCATGCCGCGATCGATGCTCGAGTTCATGATTGCCCAGCGCTCGAGCAGGCCGGCGCGGACCTGCTCGGGACTGCGCAGCGCGAGCTCGTTGATGCGCATCATGTCGGGGATCCGCTTGTGCGCCGTCTCGCCGTGGAGCAGCAACTCGCGTGCGCTGGTGAACGGATACGGTACGCGCAGACGGGCGGGCGCCTCGGCCAGCTGATCGATTTCATCCTCGTCGACGACGAATCCGCCGCCCACCGAAAAATACACTTTGCGTGCGATGGCGGCGCCGGCCGCGTCGAGTGCTGTAAAGCGCATGCCGTTGCTGTGAAACGTCAGCGTCTTGTCGACGCGAAAGCGCAGATCGTCTTCTTCGTGGAACAGGATCGGATGGCGCCCGTCGAGCGAAAGCATCTGCTGCTCGCGGATACGCGCCATTTTGGCCTCGACCTGATCCGGGTCGATGCGGTCGGGCGCCTCGCCGGAAAGTCCGAGCAGGATCGCGCGATCGGTGCCGTGCCCGCGGCCGGTCAGCGCGAGCGATCCGTAAAGATCGATCACGACGCGTGCGGTGCCTTCGAGCTTGCCGGCGGTGGCGAGCTCCTTGGCGAAGCGGCCGGCTGCGCGCATCGGTCCCACCGTGTGCGAGCTCGACGGCCCGAGGCCGATCTTGAACAGGTCAAATGCGCTGACGAACATCGCGGAAAGTGGATGGTAGACTGGGACCGCATTGTACTCCGGGAGCGGACATGCCATCTCGATCCGCGGCGCACGGGCGTGTGCTGGCCGCCGCCATGCTACTTGCCGCCGTCACGATGACGTTTGCCGCGACGCTGCCGGACACGGGATGGCGTGCGTACCAGAAGCGGGACTACGCGGCGGCGCGGGCCGACTTCGAGCAGCGGGCCCGCGATGGGGATCGTGTCGCCCAGTTCAACCTGGCCATGATGCTGATGCGGGGAGAGGCGGGCGCCGTGGACATAGCCAGCGGATTGCCCTGGCTCCAGCGCGCGGCGGACGCTGGGCTGGCGCAGGCCCAATACAACCTTGGCCTGATGTACGAGAGCGGCGTGGGCGTGCCGCGGTCGTTGACGTCGGCGACGTTATGGTGGAGCAAGGCCGCAGAGCAAGGTCACGCTGACGCGCAGGTGCAGCTCGCGACCCAGTATTTTCTCGGCCGCGGCGCTGCGAAGGATTGGACGCTCGCTGCAAAATGGTATGAAGCGGCGGCGGAGAGCGGCGATCCTGGCGCGCAGTACATCATCGGCAGCTTCTACGAGCACGGCGACGGCGTCACACGGGATTTGAACAAGGCGCTGGCGTGGTACGTCCTGGCCGCGCGCCAGGGCGACGTCGGTGCCGCGGCACAGGCCAAGGACGTTGCGCGGCGTCTTTCCAGCACGCCGAGCACGCCTTGAGCCGCGTCAGCGACGCGGCAGCTGCCCGGTCACCTGGGCATGCGTAGCGGCTCCCGCTCCGGATTTTCCCGCGCCGGCGCGTTGGACTGCACCGAGCCCGGATGCGGAAAACGCATCGCGTCGGGATAGGAAAGCACCTCCGGCAGGTCGCCTCGCGCGAGGGTGCCCTGGATCGCCTGCCACCATTCCGCCTCGAGCAGGTCGGCGTGACGCTTCAGGAAATCCGCGCGCACCGCGGCATCGGTGAGCAGGAAGGTTGCGAATTCCTCAGGGAAAATGTCGTTGCGTCCGACCGGGTACCAGACCTCGCTCGCCATGTCATCCTGGCCCGGCGGGAGCTGCGGAATACGGCGGAAGCTGCATGCCGTCATGTACTCGATTTCGTCATAGTCGTAGAACACGACGCGGCCGTAGCGCGTCACTCCGAAATTCTTGAACAGCAGGTCGCCGGCGAAAATATTCACCGCGGCCATCTGCTTGAGTGCGTCGCCGTAATCCTGCATGGCGTGCGCTCTCTGCGCCGGCGTCGCCTTCTCGAGGAAAAGATTGAGCGGAGTCATGCGCCGCTCGATATAGAGATGCTTGACGACGATCATGTCGCCGTCTTGCTCGATGGTCGACGGCGCCACGGCCTGAAGTTCCGCGATCAGCTCGGCGGAGAAGCGCCCGCGAGGAAACGCGACATCGGAATATTCCAGCGTGTCGGCCATGCGCCCGACCCGATCGTGGTGCTTGACCAGAACGTATTTTTCCTTGACTTTGTCGCGCGTGGTGTCCTTCGACGGCGCGATGCGGTCCTTGATCACCTTGAATACGTAGGGATAGGACGGCAGCGTGAAAACCGTCATGACCAGGCCCTTGATCCCGGGAGCGAGCACGAAGTCGTCGGTCGAATGCTTGAGGTGATGCAGAAAGTCGCGGAAGAAAAGCGTCTTGCCCTGCTTCTGCAGGCCGACCATGGTGTAGAGCTCGGCTTCGGTCCGCTCCGGAGCGATGTGATGCAGAAAAGTGACGTACGCGGACGGCACTTCCATGTCGACCAGAAAGTAGGCGCGGTTGGCCGAGAACAGGAGCGCGAGCTGCTCGGCATCCATCAGCAGCGCATCGACGTAGAGGTTGCCGTCGGCGTCGTGCTTGATAGGCACGACGAAAGGATGCGCCTGATAGCCGTTGACGACGCGGCCGACGACGTACGCGGTCCGATTGCGGAAGAACAGGCTGGAAAGCACCTGAATCTGATGGTTCGCCTCGAGCCGCATCGGCCGTGGGAAGCGCCGCCGAGACGCAGCCAGGATGTTGGCCAGGTCACCGCGGAAATCCGCGAAGCGGCGCTCGAGCCGGAAGTCGAGGACGATATCGATCAGCGCCTGGCGCAAGCCGTGCTGCCGCGGGTAGTACGAGCGGTACGACGGAGGGTCGGCGTCGATGTGCTCGGTGGACACCGCGGGCCGCACGAAAAGGCAACGGTTGTGAAAATACGTGCGATGAAGAATCTTGCACGATACCGAGTTGAAAAAAGTTTCGGCGCACTCGGGCTGTCGGTGATCAATCAGCAGTGCGATGTACTCGCGCTTGACCTCGGCCCAGCGCGAATCGTCGATGCTGGCGCAGTCGTAGTCGAGCTCGAGGTGGGCGACCGTTTCCGCGACGCGGCGATCGTAGAAGTCGATTCTGTCGCCGGAAACGTGGCCGATCGCAAGCCAGTTGCCGGCTTCGAAATATTTCCTTGCCAGCCGTGCGCAGTCGCGGAACAGCTCGTAGTGACGATTGAATCCGTCGAGCGTCGCCTGGGCGATGGCCGGCGGACTGGCGGCGGCGCGCGGAGCGCTAATTCTTTCCGGCCTCGTCCTGGGCCTTGACGTCGGCGGCGAACTTGTTGAATTCCTCCACTGCGCCATTGCCTGCCGTGGCCGCGGCATTGATGATCAGCTTGGTTTCGTCGACATACTTCTTGATGCACTCTCCGTAGGCGTTGAAGTCCTTGTTGAAGGCGGTGAACTTCTGCGAAGAGCCGAGCTTGCCCGGATATTCGGGCTTGACGCACTTGTTGGGCGGGATGACGACCGGACTGGCGGCGGGCGCCGCCGGGGCTTGAGCGTGTGCCTCGGCGCCAATGGCGGCAAGCGACGCGGCGAGCAGTGTGGCAAGAAACAGGCGGGAGATCATCGAGGGCCTCGCAGACAAGAGACAAAGGGGCGCATTTTAAGCCGCGACCGCTCAAGAGGGAAGTACGCGGCATCTTCTTCGGGCGAATGCCATCGCGTCTAACGCCGTGCGGCGGGGTGGTCATCCATGGGGAATTGCGAAACCAGCCAACGCTCGCGCGAGTGGCCTGCTGTGCGCGCCAGTATCGAAACGGGGGACAAAAAAATCAACCCCGGCGCTCCAAGTCGAGCGCCGGCATCGAACCACGCAACCGGTCGTCCGCGCTTCGCTTTGACTGTAGGGTCAGAGACGAAGGCGAGCTAGATCAGGTTTTCGCGCGCTGGTTGACTTCCGGGCAGCGAACCCAGTAGACCGACGCGCCGGTCGCGACGGCCTGCGCGTGGACACGGGCCATCTGCTCTTTGTCGCAGACCACACGCGTATCGGAATTCGCCGCCATTTGCGTCGGCACCGACGAGCAAGCTGCCACCAGGAACGCACCGCTCAAAGCAAGGATCAGCTTCATGGCTGGCCCTCCTTTCGATCTGACTATAGGCAATATTGGTTCGGGCTACAAGCCCTATCTGCGAGCCCGGTCAGGGCCGTTACTGGCGTTTGCTTTAGCATCGGTGGCGTGCATCCGACGCAGTCCGGTCGGTCAAAGCTCGCGCGCGCCGAAGGTGTCGCAACGGCGCATGTCGCCGCTGTCGAGCCCGGCCCTGAACCATTTCACGCGCTGCGCCGACGTGCCGTGCGTAAACGATTCAGGAACGACGTAGCCGCGCGAGCGCTGCTGCAGTCGATCGTCGCCGACCGCAGTCGCAGCGGCGATGCCCGATTCGACATCCTTGGCGTCGATCAGGCCGCGCTGCTGCGCGGAGTGGCCCCAGATCCCGGCGAAGCAGTCGGCCTGGAGCTCCTGCCGCACCGAAAGTGCGTTGCGTGCCGCGGGGGACGCTCCTTCGGCTTTCTGCTGCGCTTGCGCCATCAATCCCAGCTGGTTCTGCACATGGTGTCCGACTTCGTGCGCAATCACGTAAGCGCGGGCGAAGTCCCCCGAGACGCCGAAGCGCTGCGAAAGCTCTTGGAAAAAAGTCAGATCGAGATAGACATCGCGGTCGCCCGGACAATAAAACGGCCCGGTTGCCGCGCTGGCGAGTCCGCACGCCGAGTTCGCCTGTCCGCGGAAGAGCACCAGCTTCGGCGGCTGATAGCGCCC
>Ga0209839_10000809_pt1 | contig 15953 bp, 9 predicted proteins | sample OrgsoiDNA2013050_FD_185800 | JGI IMG/M metagenome (GOLD analysis project Ga0209839, IMG submission 185800) | Permafrost soil microbial communities from the Arctic, to analyse light accelerated degradation of dissolved organic matter (DOM) -... | ecosystem: Environmental > Terrestrial > Soil >... | reverse complement strand
ATCACCACGATTGCCGGCATCGGTGGAATCGCAGGGTACTCCGGGGACGGTGGCCTGGCCACGAATGCGCTGCTCTATCAACCGGTAGCGGTAGCGGTCGATCCCGCGGGCAACGTGTTCATCGCAGACTACAACAACTGCCGGATCCGCGAGATCAGCGTCGCTACCGGCCTCATCAACACGGTTGCCGGTACCGGCAATTGCACCTTCACCGGAGATGGGCTGGCGATTGCCAATGGCATCGGATACCCGCAAGGGATCGCGGTCGACGCCAACGATAACCTGTTCATCAGCGATTACAACGAACGCGTTCGCTGGGTCAGCCCGAACGGAATCATGACCACCGTCGCGGGCAACGGAGTCGCCGGATTCAGCGGAGATGGCGGTTCCGCCACGGCCGCGGAGCTGTACGAGCCGACTGGAGTGGTGCTTGATTCGTCCGGCAACATTCTGGTTTCGGACTACAACAACGGGCGGGTGCGTAGCATCTCGGCCTTCCCGGCGTTGGGCACCAGCGCAGGCAACCTGTCGTTTGGGCTGACCGCGGTGGGGTCGACCAGTTCACCCGAGACTCTCACCCTGAGCGCGTACGGGCCGGTCACGATCAGCAACATCTCGACTAGCACGAACTTCAGCGAGGCGGACGATTGTCCGGCGAGCATGACCAACGGGACCGTTTGCACGATGTACGTGTACTTTGTGCCGACGGCTTCGGGGAATCTCAACGGGAACGTAACGGTCAACACGAACGGCTTCTTCAGCCAGACCAACACCGTGAACCTGTCAGGACTGGGTAGTTCGATGTCGCTGACGGGCGCTCCGCTGAGCTTCGGCAACCAACTGGTAAAAACCACCAGCGCGTCTAAGACCGTGACCGTGACCAATACTGGCACGGCTGCGATCACGATGGGCGCGATCACGTTGACGGATACGACGGATTACACGCTCGCAACCAACACCTGCCCGGCCTCCGGAAAAACTCTGGCTGGCGGCGCCAGTTGCACGATCAGCGTAACCTTCGGACCGAAATCCACTGGCTCGAAGCGAGGATCGGTGGTCATCAACGATAGCGATCCTTCCACCCCGCAACTCATCGGTCTGAGTGGGACCGGAACCAGCAACGTATCGCTCAGCCTGACGTCGGTCACGTTTGCCGCGACGGCAGTGGGCGCGACGAGCGCTGCCACCAAAATCACTCTGACCAACAACACGGGAGTGTCCGTCACGATGAGTACCCCCGCCATCACCGTGACCGGTCCATTCCTCAGCCCCAGTAGCACCACCTGCACCAGCGGTCTGGTGGTTGCTTCCAAGGGAACCTGCGTTATTAACGTGGAGTTCAAACCGACAGCAGTAGGCTTTGCTTTAGGTACTCTGAGCGTTAACGACAGCGACGTCACCAGCCCGCAATCCGTGGCCCTGCAGGGCAACGGGACCGGCATCAAGTTCTCGTCGGGTACGATCAACTTCGGTACGGTCACGCGGGGCACAACGGTTTCGTCGACAGTGACAATCACCAACGTCGGAACGACCAACGTGTTCTTCACGGGCGCTGAATTCTCAGGCACGCAGAGTGCGGATTTCAGCGACAACTACAACGACGCCGCACCTTGCAACAACACTGCTGCCAACCCGCTTAAGCCGGGCGGGACTTGCCAGGTCACGGTAAGTTTCGATCCCAGCATCGTGGGCAAAGAGAACGCATCTTACAAGGTGTTCGACAACAGCCCAGGAAGCCCGCAGTCTCTAACGTTGACGGGCACGGGGCAGTAGAGGCGCGAGTAACTCGCTAGGTTCAACTCAGCCGCCAGGCATAAAGCCTGGCGGCTTTTTCTTGTGTTGAAATCACACGAAAGAAACAATTTTGTTCCGCATATTCAGCGATGACGTTGAAGGTGCGACCGTCGTCGAACATTGTGAGCCAGGTAAAGACAGACTGTTTACGAGGCGCTGAGTGGAGATCGCATTAGATGAATGGAAATTAATGTGCGTTGAGTTCTTGCTCTTGAGTTAAGCTCTCTGCGCACGGAAGGGAGCCCTCCCCATGTTTTGCGCATCGAATGCAAAAACGATTTACTTGCGACGCCTGGTCTTGTTACTGCTTTGTAGTGTCCCTGCCATCGTTCACGCCCAAGTCGCCGGCGGAAATATCTCGGGAACCGTCACCGATAGCAGCGCGCGAGTTATCGGCAAGGTCCAGATCAAGATTACTAACATTGCTACTGGTGTCTCCCGTGAGATCACGACGAACGACGAAGGAGTTTACTCCGCGCCGAATCTTCAGGCCGGCACGTATCAGGCACAGTTTTCTTCCCAAGGGTTCAAGTCGGAAACGAGAAGTGGTATCGAGTTGACGGTTGGCGCGTCCGTGGTGGTGGACTTAACCCTGACCGTGGGTGCGCTCCGCGAATCGGTTGTGGTTCAAAGCGAAGTGCCGGCGGTGCAGATCTCTACTTCCGACATCAGCGCCGTCGTGAATGCGACCACGGTCCGCGAACTCCCGCTCAACGGCCGCAGTTGGACAGACCTTGCACAACTCCAACCCGGAGTGAATGCGATTCATACTCAGCCTGACTTTTCCGCGGGTACGGACCGGGGCAATCGTGGCTTCGGGCAGCAACTCACCATCTCGGGAGCCCGGCCGCAACAGAATAACTATCGCTTGGACGGCGTCAGTCTCAACGACTACGCCAATGGAGCCCCCGGCAGCGTTTTGGGTGGGAGTTTGGGTGTGGACGCGATTGAGGAATTCTCGGTCATCACCAGTAACTACTCGGCGGAGTACGGCAAGACTTCGGGGGGAGTCGTCAACGCGATCACGAGGTCGGGAACGAATCAGATTCACGGCAGCGGGTACGAATTTATTCGCAATAGCGCGCTGGATGCGAAGAACTATTTCGATGTGGGCAGTATTCCGCCGTTCAAGAGGAACCAATTTGGCGGGACCATCGGCGGTCCGATTCAGCGGGACAAGACATTCTTCTTCGCTGATTTCGAAGGGATCCGGCAGGGTTTGGGTATCACGACGCTTGCGACCGTGCCGTCGGAGGTGGCGCGAACCGGCAAAGTATTTACGTTCGCGACATGCCTAGGAACGATTACCTCCGATGGTGCATGTCAAGAGGTCGTCGATCCCGCTGCCGCGCAGTACTTCACATTTTATCCCCATGCCCCGGCGAGCGCCCAAGTTGCTGGCTCCGACACGGCACAATTTACCTTTGCTGGCCAGCAGATTGTGAACGAGAACTTCCTGACGGCCCGCGTCGACCATAACTTCTCCGACAAAAACAGTCTGTTCGGCACGTACATGTACGACAAGACCCCATATTCCTCTCCGGACGGACTGAATAACGTTGAATTCCAAACGCTGACGGCGAGACAATTCTTTTCGCTCGAGGAAACTCACATCTTCACGCCCAGCTTTGCCAATTCCATCCGTGTTGGCGGCAATCACGAAGCGGTTAACAACAATCAAAGCGCGAAGGCGATCAACCCGGACGCATCCCGTACCGACCTGGGCGTAGGAGGCACGGCATTTGCGGGGCGTGCCGCATCCCAGGTTCTCATCGGTGGTGGTGTTTCCGATTTCAGTGGCGGAGTCGGGGGCAGCCCAACTTATTTCTACCACTGGAATTCGCTGCAACTTTATGACGACGCCTTCGTGACCAAAGGCACGCATTCTCTTCGATTCGGCGTTGCCGTCGAACACATGATGCTTAATGTCATTGCCGACACCGATCCGAACGGCATTTGGCGGTTCGCCGATTGGGCAGGTTTTCTGACGAACAGTCCCACGAGGTTTCAGGGAGGAATTGCCAGCACACTGTCGCCGCGAAACCTGCGCCAGAACATCTTCGGACTGTATCTGCAGGACGACTGGCGCTGGAAGCCAAATGTCACCTTTAATCTGGGCCTGCGTTACGAGATGTCGACGGTGCTGAAGGAGACTGACGGCAAGACGGCCAACCTACAAAATCTCTCCGATGCTTTGCCGGTCTGCGGCAAAGTGGTTCCAGGCCAGTGCTCCGGCGCGGGTTCCTTTTTTGCAAACCCAACGCTGAAGAACTTCGAGCCGCGCGTGGGTTTTGCCTGGGACGTCTTCCGCAACGGGAAGACCGCAGTGCGCGGCGGGATTGGGATGTTTGACGTACTGCCGCTGCCTTACCAGTTCGTTCTCATGACCACGCAGTCGGCTCCTTTCTTTTCCTATACTGCGATCAACAGTCCAGGTCAGGGCACGTTTTTCTCAGGGCTTACCAGTTTTCCAGCAAACACCTTGCGCTCCACCTATGTTGATTCCCACTCCAAGCGCAACTACATCATGCAGTGGAATGTCAATGTGCAGCAGCAGATCACGCCGACCGTGGCGGCGATGGTTGCCTATGTAGGCTCACGCGGCATTCATCAACCATTTAAGGTGGATGAAGCCGATTTGGTTATTCCCACCAAGACTCAATATGGATATCTGTGGCCTCAGGTAGACAGCAATGGCAATCTCATCTCGGGCCCGAACGCGGGAAGTCAACCGAATCCCATCAATCCGAACTACGGCTCGATTCGCGGAATCTTTTACGAGGGACACTCTTACTACAACGCGTTGGAAGCGCAGTTGGCCAAGCGCTTGAGCCACGGTCTCCAGTTGCAAGGGACTTATACCTGGGGCAAGAGCATGGACACCAGCTCGGCTTCCGTGGCTGGGGATACCTTCGGCAACTCGATCTCCAGCCTGCACTGGTTCGACATGAGGCTGAGCCGCGGCCTCTCGGACTTCAACGTTGGGCAAACCTTGGTTGTAAATGGAACATGGATAGCTCCAACGCCGAAATCGCTTTCCGCGCCGGCCCAATGGGCTTTGGGCGGATGGGAACTGGGGCTCATCTTTACCGCCAGCGGCGGCGTGCCATTCTCGGCAACCTGGGGAACAGGTTCAGACCCCCAGTACACTCTCAGCAGCGACGACTGGGCCTTCCCGAACCGGTTGGGTGGTTCTGGGTGCAACACCCTTACAAGGCCCGGGAATCCCAACAACTACATCAAGACTGAGTGCTTCGCGGTTCCCACGGCCCCTACTCAGGCCTTCTGGAACGCGAACTGCGATCCGGCTCCTCCAAGCCTGGGAAGTGCACTCGCGCCAGGGGATTTGAGGTGCTTCAACCTTCGCGGCAATGCCGGCCGCAATATTCTGATCGGGCCAGGGGTCACTTCGCTGGATTTCTCGTTGTTCAAGAACAACTACATCAAGAGGGTTTCTGAAAAGTTCAACATCCAGTTCCGGGCTGAGATCTTTAACATTCTCAACCATCCGAACTTCGCTCCGCCCGCCACCCCCACCAACACCGACATTTTCGATGGAACGGGCACGCTGAACCCGACGGCGGGCCTACTCGCCAGAACAACCACGACTGCGCGAGAAGTTCAGTTTGCGGTAAAGGTTATTTTCTAGACCAAGAAAGAAGTTCCTGTTGTTTTCAAACGCGGCCGGTTCGTCACCGTCAGCCGGCCGCTCGTATCGAACCGTTGTCGGCGTGCCCCTTCGCGGGTTGCGCTCTGAAACAACACCGTATCCATCCATGACGACCACCGCTGACGATACGAAGAGCATCGCGACTTCCGGCCCCGAGCCCGAAGTTGGCGAGCGCGCCCGCCATCGCATCGCGCGGCGGCTGCTGCCGTTTCTATTCCTGCTCTACGTGATCGCTTTTCTGGATCGCATGAACGTTGGTGCGGCGGCTCTCCAGATGCCCCATGACCTGGGTTTCAGCGAGGGTGTCATCGGCATGGGCGCGGGAATTTTCTTCCTGGGTTACTTCCTGCTGGAAATCCCGGGGGCGCTGATTGTGGAACGATGGAGCGCTCGCCGCTGGATCGCGCGCATCATGATTTCCTGGGGCGTGGTGACGGTGTTCATGGCCTTCATTCACACCTCCCGGCAATTCTATGTCGTGCGCTTCCTGGTAGGAGCGGCGGAGGCGGGCTTCTTGCCGGGGGTCATCGTCTACCTTACGCATTGGTTCCGCTATCAGGACCGCGCGAAGGCGGTCGCATTTTTCTACGCTGCGAATCCTCTTTCTTATGTGATCGGCTCCCCGCTGGCCGGCTTGCTGCTGGGCCTTTCGTGGCTGGGGCTCAGGGGCTGGCGCTGGCTGTTCATCATCGAAGGGATTCCGGCAGTCGTGGTGGGCGTGATTACCGTCTGGTATCTAACCGACTGGCCGGAGCAGGCCAAGTGGCTTCCTGCCGACGAGAAAGCGTGGATCACAACCGAACTGAAACGCGAGAAGGAAGCCAAGAACCAGCGCCGTTCCTTTCGGATATGGGAGGCGCTGCGCCATCGGGATGTCATCCTGCTGACTGGCTGCTACTTTTGCGCGATGACGGGAAGCTACGGCATTGCCTTCTGGCTGCCCACGATTTTGAAGCGTCTCTCGGGCAAGAGCGATCTCAAGGTCACGCTGCTGGCGGCCCTACCGTACGTGGCAGCATTCGTCACGCAGCAAGTGAACGGCTGGCACTCGGATCGCACACGCGAGCGCCGCTGGCACGCCGCCATCCCTGTGTTCGTGTGCGGGCTGGCACTGGCGCTGGCGGTGGTCTATCGTACGAATTTGACCATGTCCGTGGGGATGTTTGTGATTGCTGGCGGTGCGTTCTATGGTTTTCAACCTGTATTTTGGGCGGTGCCCACGTTGTTTCTGAGTGAGTCGGCGGCCGCTGCGTCGATTGGCCTGATCAACGCAGTGGGCAATCTGGGTGGGTTCGTCGGACCGATGGTGATTGGCTATCTGGCCAACCGGACCCATTCCTTTTCGCCGGGATTGTTGTACCTGGTGGCGAGCCTGTTTGTGTCAGGGGTGCTCATGCTGGCGGTGGGACGTCATTCACAGGTCCAACGGGTCAGTCCGATTTAGGGAATTTAGGGAGAAGCGTTATGGTGCGATTTGGATTTCGGTTATTCGTCGGAATGCTCTTTAGCGGCATCCTGTTGTTAAGCGCGGAGAATTCCTCCGCTCCCAGCTACACCCTCTACGTTGGAAACAGCCGGGGGGACGACATCAGCATGATCGATATGACATCGCTGAAGGTAAGCGGTGTCATCAAGGCGGCGGAACGCGTTCACGGGGTATGCGTTCAAGCCGACGGCAGGCGCATCTTCGCAACCGCGGAGACCGACCATACGTTGAGGATCATCGACACCGCGACCCAGAAAACAATCGGCACGGTCCAACTGGCGGGGCGTCCCAACCAATGCGCCGCCACCCCGGACGGGAAGTACGTTGCGGTGCCGATCCGCGATGGGGACAGCGTGGACATCGTCGATGTGGCTCAGCAGCAGATTGTGAAGGTACTGCCGATCAAGGAGCCGCACAATGCCCTGAACACGGGCAGCAACCGTTACATCTACGTGAGTTCGATGGGAGCGCATGAGGTTGACGTGATCGACCTGGAGAAAATGGAGCTTAGCGCTCACATCCCCGCGGGGGGACGGCCGCGACCTTATGTGGTTTCATCCGACGGGAAAACGATGTACGTCGCCGTGGCCGATCTGCACGGATTTGTGATCGTCGATATATCCGAGAAGAAAGTGGTGGAGAGAGTCGAGATACCGGCCAAGCACGCAACTCTACGAAAGTTGGAGTACGAGACACCCGACACGCTCACGCATGGACTGGCGCTCACTCCGGATGGAAGCGAGTTGTGGGTCTCGAGCCTGCTCGATGACTCCATGTACATTTACGACGTCAAAGCGAAGAAGGTGACAGGACGGGTCAGCACGGGCACAGGGCCGAACTGGATCGTATTCACTCCCGACGGCAGATATGCGTGCATCAGCAATACGGACACGGACGATGTGTCCGTGATCGAGGTGAAAACCCGACGCGAGGTGACGCGGGTAAAAGTCGGAAAAGTTCCCAAACGTCTGGCGGTAGCGAGTACGCCGGAAGCAACCCCCACATTGCGCTGAACAGGTTTTAATGCGCTTTTAATGCCGGTTTCAGATTCGTCTGGGATCGTTAGAACTGGAGGATCCACTTGAATTCAACGAAAGCAATGATCTTGACGTCGGCAGTGCTGGCATTGGCAATCGGGGTTACGGCGCAGGAAAAGGCCCCGTTGAAACTGTTGCACTCCACCCCGCTGCCCCAACTCCACGACGGAGACTTCGACCATCTCACTCCGGATGCCGCCGGCAACCGCCTCTTCGTCACCGCCGAGGAGAACTCGAAAGTCCTGATCTTCGATTTGAAAACGGACAAGCTCGTCCATACCATCGACGATGTCAAAGCGCCGCACTCGCTGCTCTATCGCGCGGACTTGAAGAAGCTCTTCGTCGTCGATAGCGACCTGGGCGCGGTCAAGATCTACGAAACTGACTCCTACAAGCCCGCAGGAAGCATCAAGGTTCGGGAAGGGGCGGACGCGAGCGGCTACGATGCTTCTTCGAAGCTGTTTTACGTCGTGAATGGCGGCAAAGATGCAAAGTTGCCGAACGCCTACATCAGTATCATCAACGTGGAATCCGGCAAAACCGTGGCGGATATCAAGATCGACTCCGATGACATAGAGGGCGTCGCCTTCGAGAAGGCAGGACCCCGCATGTTCGTCAATGTCCGTGGAAAAAACGCTGTAGAAGTGTACGACCGGACCGACCGCACCCTGAAAGCGACTTGGTCGGTTGCACAGGAAGGAAAGAATCCAACTTCAATGGCCTTCGACGAGGGTTCGCACCGGCTATTCCTGGGGACGCGCGTACCCGGAAAGCTGGTTGTCATGGATTCTGATTCTGGCAAGATCGTGACGAGCTATCCGGCCGCTGCGATGGTCGACGACATGGCCTTCGATGGCGCGAGCAAACGCATCTACTTCGCCGGAAGCGAATTTTTCGACATATTTCATCAGAAAGATGCCGACCACTACGACCGCATCGGGCACATCGCGACGTCGTTCCGGGCAAAGACGGGGGTTCTGGTACCGGAATTGAACCGCTACTATCTAGCGGTTCCGCATCACGAGAAGCAGACCGCGGAATTGCGGGTATACGAAGTTCTGCCGTAGTGGGAGTCTGACGGCTCTTACCGAGTCAAAACAAGGGAGAGGTCTCAGCGAACGCCCGTCACCTCGGCAGCGATGACCTCTCCCACGTCCCGCGTGCTGGCATGTCCGCCGATGTCACGGGTGCGAATGTCAGAATGCGCCAGAACTTTGAAGATGGCTTGCTCGACGGCATGAGCCGCCTCCTTTTCGCCAAGGTGCTCCAACATCATGGCGCCAGACCATATCTGGGCGACCGGGTTCGCGATTCCCTTCCCCGCAATGTCCGGAGCAGAGCCATGTACGGGCTCAAATAGCGACGGACACTCGCGCTCGGGATTGAGGTTGGCGGATGGGGCCAGCCCCATCGACCCCACGACGGCCGCGCCAAGATCAGAAAGAATGTCGCCGAAAAGATTCGAGCCGACCACAACGTCGAACCAGTCGGGATGAGCTACAAAATGCGCGGTCAGAATGTCGATGTGGTACTGCTCGGCTTTGACGTCGGGATACTTTTTGGAAATCGCGGCGAAGCGTTCGTCCCAGAACGGCATGGCGTAGACAATGCCGTTGGACTTTGTGGCCGAGGTGACATGTTTCTTGCGGGTGCGTGCGAGTTCGAAAGCATAAGTGATGATGCGATCGCAGGCACGGCGGGTAAAGATCGTTTCCTGCATCGCCATGTCGAACTCGGTATCGCGATTGAGCCGTCCGCCCACCTCGGAGTACTCGCCTTCACTGTTTTCCCGCACGATGATGAAATCAATGTCTCCGGCTTTCCGGCCGCTTAGCGGACTGGTGATTCCTTCCAGCAAGCGCGCTGGACGGCGGTTCACGTACTGCTTGAATCCCCGGCGGATTGGGATCAGCAGGCCCCACAGCGAGACATGGTCCGCTACGCCGGGATAACCTACTGCCCCAAGGTAGATGGCGTCGAATGGACGGAGTTGATCGAGACCATCTTCCGGCATCATGCGGCCGGTGTTGAGGTAGGTCTGGCAGCTCCAGTCGAAGTGCTGCCACTTGAACGACAAATCAAACCGCCGAGCCGCTGCCTCGAGCACGCGAATGCCTTCAGGAACAACTTCGCGTCCAATCCCATCCCCTTCGATTACGGCAATTCGATAGTTCTTCAAATTCCCCTCACATCACCAGGATTTTCACTTCAAGTGCACCTATTTGCTGCATAGAGCGGTCAGGGTGCGAACGTCGGGCAGGTCTTCGAGCTTGCGAACCAACTCGATGACCTGGTTCGCCTTGGCGTTGGGCCACTCAGCGAATGCAGCGCAGCCCCGGAACTTTTCCGCAACTTCGTCATAACTCATGGGATTGATCGGGCTACCCTTGCCGAAAGCCGCGCGTCCGGAAATTGTGCGTCCATCCTTCAGAGTGATCTTGAGAATGGTCGTCATCTTATCGTATCCCGCTTTTTCTGCCACAGGATCGACATAGAAGTGAACTCGATCAATCATCTTCTGCACATCGTCGCGATTCGCAACCGCATCCGTGTACTTCGTCTGATCCGCTTTTCCGTCGAGGAGCAGAATCGCCAAGCAGAATTCCATGCTGAACTTCGCTTGCAATCCGGTTTTCGGATGGTGATGCAGCAGGGTACTCTCCATGTTCCGATTCGCACCAACGTCTACGCGTTCGACATCGGCGGCTCGGATCGAGTTCTCGTGAATCAGGCGCAACAGTTCCGTCATGCCAGGATGAGTTAATGAGCCGGAAGGAAATGGCTTGATGGAAGCACCCGGTTTTTGCAGCGTCCAGGGATTGCCCAATCGATCGACGATTGCAGACGGATCGTAGGTGCCACCGTAGGCGTGGAAGAATCCGCGCTGCGCTTCCAGAATCTGTTCCGCAGCCGTCCAGCCGATCCCCGCAAAGTCTGCGGCAACCACGCCCGATTCGGTAGCGTGGCCCGCCTGAAACGGCTTCATCATGGTGCCGAAGTTCTCACGAAGGCCGGCGGCGTGGCTGGCGGCAACTCCGAAAGCGCGCGATGTGTGCACCACGTCCAGCCCCTTCAGTTTGGCGCAAGCGGATGTTCCGCCGAAAACTCCGCAGGTGCCGGTGGAATGAAATCCATCTTCATAGTGACGCGGCGAAATCGCTTCCGCGATCTTGCATTCCACCTCAACCCCGGCGTGGTAGGCGACGAGCAGATCTTTTCCGCTCCGGCCTTCGACCTCCGCCGTCGCCAAAGCCGCGGGAAGCACGCAGACCGTCGGGTGGACGAGCAATCCGTATACACGGTCCGAGGCGGAAGCGAGCTGGGTGTCGTCGAAGTCATCCACGTGGATGGCCACACCGTTGGCAAAAGCGGCGAAACGGGCGGGATACCGGACCGCGGATCCCAACACCGCCGCGCCGCCGCTTGGGGGAGAAATGAAAGGCTTCAGATACTCCTGGATCAGTCCCCAGGTGTCAGCTTTCGACCCGCTGAGCGCCAGCCCCAGACCATCCAGGATGGACTTTTTGCCAAGTTCGAGCGGTTCCGCGGGAATGTCCGCAAACTTCAGGCTCACGACAAACTCGGCCACGTACGCGGTCAACTTTTGAACTTGTGGAAAAGGCGCTTCGGCGTGCGCCTGAGGTGTGTCAGTGCTGGCAAACGTCGGTTCTGACGCCCCTAAGAACCCCAATGCTGCTCCCGCGCCGGCCGCGTTCCTCAGGAATTCCCGCCTTTTCATATCCGTGCTCATCGGATGTCACCCTTCATTTCAGCTCGTTTTTGAATACCTGGCCGCCCTTCATCACGAACTTCACTCGCTCGAGTTCGGTGATGTCGGCGAGGGGATCTCCTGCGACAGCAACTAAGTCAGCGAACTTGCCGGCTTCGACGGAGCCGACGCGATCTTGCCATCCCATGAGTTGGGCTGCTTCTGAAGTTGCGGCTCGGATCGCCTGCACCGGGGTCATGCCGAACTTGACCATGTATGCGAATTCCTTGTTTTGCGTGCCGTGCGGGAAGGGCCCAACTCCGGAGCCGAATGCGATCTTGACTCCCGCTGCCAAAGCCTTGCGAAAGCTGGGTTCGGAGACCTCGGCCACGCTGTGTCCTCCATACTTCTTCATGTCTTTCTCGCGATCAAGCTGGTAGTGGTAGAGGGTCGGCACCAGATAGATTCCCTTTTGCACCATCAGCTTGATGTCCCCGTCGTCAAGCTGGGCTCCGTGCTCAATCGACTCTACACCCGCGTTAAGGCAGTTCCGAAGACCTTCTCCTGCAAAGGCATGGCAGGAAACTTTGCGTCCCTTCTTGTGCGCTTCATCGACAATCGCGCTGACTTCTTCTGCGGTGAAAGTGGGAGGACTTACCAGTTTGCCGTCGCTGGTGAAATGAAAATCGTAGGCCGCGTACAATTTGATCAGGTCCGCATCGTGCGCAACCTGGTCCCGCACCGCTTCGCGGGCGGCCCAGGGCGAGTCCACGACCTGCAAAGCGCTGGGCAGCGGGACTTCGGGGGAGTAGCCGCGCATGATGAACCCGCCGGTGGCTTGAATTCCCCGAGTCGCTACCTGCATGCGAGGACCGGTCACAACGCCGCGGTCGATCGCATTGCGCAGGTCCACGTCGCTGTACATGGCCCCCAGGGTTTTCAGGTCCCGCAGCGTCGTGAACCCAACCAGCAGATCTTTCTGAGCGTTGGCGAGCGCGGTCAAGGTGCGGTACTGATAGGAATCGCGCAGGATTTGGTTGTCGAAGTCGGGTCCGTTGCCGAAGACGTGAGTGTGGGCATCGATCAGTCCTGGGAGGACGGTAGCATGCGTCAGATCTACCACTTCGGCATCTGCGGGCACTTGCACTTGCTCGGCAGGACCGACTTTAACAATGCGATCCCCTTTGATCAGGATTACCTGGTTCGCGGCGAGCTTCTCCGTGCCATTGAAGAGGCGGCCAGCACGGACTGCAATCCAGTGATCCGCTGGCGCGCTCGATTGAGCCGAGCCCAGCGTGCAGACCAGGAGCAGGAAACCGGCACTGTATTTCCTAAGCATGGCGGGATGTCAATCGTGGCGGGTCCACATTAAGACCCCATGAAATCCAGATGAAACGTTGTTCAGGATCAGTTTAAGGCAACACCGGGCAAGATGCCGGGCCTGGCGGCACACCTTGCTTTTCTGAACAAGTTTTCATCTGACTTCGCTAACGATTTCCGGCGAAGCGCAATATACTGGCTGGGCCGGAGACCCCAATGCGCATACTGCTGGTCGAAGACGAGGTGAAGGTATCCAGCTTTGTCGCGCGCGGATTGACGGAAGAAAGATTCGCGGTGGATATTGCCGCTGACGGAAAGTCGGGGCTCGATCTGGCCACCACGTATCACTACGATCTGGTGATTCTCGATCTCATGCTGCCCACGCTGGATGGCAGCCAGGTGCTTCGCCGGATTCGCAAAGACAATCTTGAGGTTCCAGTGCTGATTCTGACTGCTCGCGATGCCGTTGCGGACAAGGTCGGTAATTTTGAGGCCGGGGCGGACGACTACCTGACGAAACCGTTCGCTTTCGCCGAACTGCTGGTTCGGGTGAGGGCTTTGCTGCGGCGCGGGCCTGTCACGCGCAGCAGTGTGGTGCGCGTGGGCGATCTGGAACTCGACCGCCTCTCTCAGCAGGTGAGGCGTGCAGGGAAACGGATCGAGCTCACCGCGAAGGAGTATTCCCTGCTGGAATATCTCATGTCGAACGCTGGGCGGGTTCTCTCACGCACCATGATTATCGAGCACGTCTGGGATCAGAGTTTCGACGGCGTGACCAACATCGTGGACGTTTATGTACGTCATCTCCGAAACAAGGTGGACGATGCCTATCCACAGAAGTTAATTCGTACGGTTCGGGGGGTGGGCTACTCGATCGGTCACGGGGCACAGCCATGAACACACGATCTCTCCGCTTTCGCATTACCGCGTGGTACGCCGGACTGCTCGCCGGGACGCTGATCGTGTTCGGCGTTTCGGTTTATCTGGGGCTCGAGCGCTATCTCGATTGGACGCTGCAGCGAACCCTGGCCTCCGAATGCCAAACGATCGGAACCGGATTGCTCTCGCAACTGCCGGTCAAGAATGCGGCGTGGCTGGCAACCGAGATCAATGAGGCTTATGCCCCGGAGGTGAACGGGCGATTCATTCGCGTCGTCCACGAAGGCGTGGGAGTGGTGTACCTTTCGGGCTCGCCCAAGGACGGCGCATTTGACTCTTCGCGAATTCCTTTTCCCAGCGAACGGGAAAAAGATGTTCCGCGGAAACTGCAATTCGAAGCCGGAAACCGCCTGCTCATCGATGCGATGAGATTTACGACTCCCAACGGTAGCCGGTTCCTGGTGGAAAGTGGCGCTCCCTACAATCAGATTGAAGTCGTACTGCACGGGCTGCTGTTAACGTTTGCCATCTACATGCCGTTCGTGGTTTCGCTCGCGGTGGCGGGCGGGTATTGGCTCATGAGGCGATCTCTGCAGCCCGTGGACGAAATCACACGAAGGGCCGAAGGCATCACTTCCACGAACTTGAGCGAGCGTCTGCCGGTGATCCGCACTGGCGACGAATTGGAACGGCTGTCCACTTCTCTCAACCATATGATCGGGAGACTGGATGATGCCTTCCAGCACATCAACCGCTTCTCCGCAGACGCTTCCCATGAACTGAGAACGCCCTTGACCATTCTGCAGTTGGAGCTGGAAGGCATTGCGCAGAACCATCGCGGGGACGCCAATCTCGGCGACCAGATTGGCAGCGCGCTCGAAGAGACTCACCGGATGTCGCGAATCGTAGAGAGTCTGCTGGCGATTTCGCGACTCGACGCCGGCGAAGTGAAGATGGAAAAAACGCGCATCGATCTGGGAGAACTGGTGGCGTCCACCGCGCAGGAAATGGCGCTGCTGGCCGACGAGAAATCCATCCGGCTGGTCTCAGATGGAAGCGCCGGCATTCATGTCGAAGGGGACCGGACCCGCCTGCAACAGGTCATCGTTAACCTCATTGATAACGCCATCAAGTACACCCAGGTGGGCGGCAAAATCGAGGTCAGCGTCGGCAAAGAGGGTAATACCGCGGTTCTCGAGGTCTCCGACAATGGCCCGGGGATTCCCCCTGAGTGTTTGCCCCATGTTTTCGAGCGTTTCTACCGCGCCGACAAGGCCCGCTCACGCGCCAGCGGAGGGGCCGGACTGGGCCTTTCGATCGTCAAGTCTATCTGCGCCGCGCATAGTGCTGAAGTTAAGGTCTCGAGCCGGGAAGGGCGGGGGAGTTGCTTCCGCGTGGAACTTCCGCTGCTCCCTGTGCTTGCGGGCGATGGAGCCAACGTTGCGTTGCGGCACTCTAAATCGGAGCGCGCGATTCTTTAGTCGTTGACGGTTTTCGACAAAAGCAAAACTCTATGGCCGAATTCCCGCTTTCAACCACTCCAGCGGTCTTGAACGAGCCACTACCAGGAATTCCCTCTCGCGCCACTTCGGTACGCTGGCAAATGATGGGGCTGGTCACGGCCACGGCCATGCTCACGTATCTCGACCGGTTGAACCTTGGCATTGCCGGAAAGTTTATCCAGGACGAGTTTTCGATTCCGCTGAAGACGATGGGATGGATACTGGGTGCATTTCTGCTCGGCTATTCCCTTTCCCAAGTGCCGGGGGGATACCTCTCGGATCGCTTCGGCCCGCGCAGAGTGCTCATCGCGGCCATCGCGTGGTGGTCGGTTTTGACGGCCACAACGGCTCTTGCTCCCCGGCTTTTTCTGACTGGCTGGTTCGGAGTGGCGTGGTCGTTCGCCATCGTCAGATTTTTGATCGGAATCGGCGAGGCCCCCAGTTCTCCCGCCTACACCAAGGTGGTTGCAAACTGGATGGGAAGCAGCCGCCGCGGTCTGGGCAGCAGTTTCAATTTGCTCGGTATCGGGCTGGGCGGAGCGCTCACGCCATTGCT
>Ga0209839_10000806_pt1 | contig 16041 bp, 14 predicted proteins | sample OrgsoiDNA2013050_FD_185800 | JGI IMG/M metagenome (GOLD analysis project Ga0209839, IMG submission 185800) | Permafrost soil microbial communities from the Arctic, to analyse light accelerated degradation of dissolved organic matter (DOM) -... | ecosystem: Environmental > Terrestrial > Soil >... | reverse complement strand
GTGGGTGTTTGCCCGGGCCGCACGCCCGAAGCTACGGCCGATCCCCGACTGATCAACGAGCGCCCGGCGCGTGGCAGCCGGTCAGTCCGGCCGGGAGAACAGAATTAGGCAATGTCCCCGAGCCCCGCCGGCCTCGTCTACGGCACGATCGCGATCGGTGCGCTGCTCACGGCCGAGAGCGCCCGCAGCGAGACCTACGCCAAGTCGGTCGTCGCCGTGGTGATCACATTGCTGCTCTACTGGCTCGCGTATTCATACGCCGAGTTCACCGGGCGGCGCCTCGAGCGGGGCGAGCCGTTCGCGTTCGCAGATCTTGCCGACGCGGCGGTGAAGGAGCTGTCGGTCCTGATCGGCGCATCGGTCCCGCTGTTCGTGCTGGTGATCTTCTGGGCCGCCGGAGCGTCGCTGAGCAGCGCGGTGAGCGCAGCGATCTGGACCTCGGCGGGGATGATCGTGATCATCGAGCTGGTCATCGGCCTGCGCGCCGATCTGACCGGCCGCGAGCTGGTGACCCAGACCTTATTCGGGGCTCTGCTCGGCATGCTGGTGATCGCCCTGCGGGTCGTCTTGCACTGAACCGGCTCGGGATTTGCTCCCTCCCGGTCATTGCAATCCTGCGAGAGGATCGTCACGATGGCCACCGTGACCGGCACGGGCAGCGTGACCGCCCTTGCGGCAGAGCAGCTCATGCCGCACAGGGAGACCAGGCTCTGGCACTCCCAGGCGCATATGCCGACGGTCAAGCACGCCGAGCGGGTGATCGTCCGCGGCGAAGGTGCCCACGTCTACACCGACGATGGGCTCAAGCTCCTCGACACCCCCGCGAGCCTCTGGTACTGCAACGTCGGCCACGGCCGAGGGGAGATCGTCGATGCCGTGGCGAAGCAGATGCGGACGCTCGAGGCCTATTCCAACTTCCAGCAGTTTGCGACCCTGCCCTCACTCGAGCTCGCCGACCGGGTCGCGGCGATCTCACCCGTTCGCAACCCGAAGGTGTTCCTGACCAGCGGCGGATCAGACTCCGTCGACCTCGCCGCGAAACTGGCCCGCCGCCTGTGGCATGCGACCGGGAGGCCCGAAAAGCGGCTGATCGTCACGCGCAGCAACGGATATCACGGATTGCACGCATTCGGCACCAGCATCTCCGGGATCGAGTCCAACAACGCCGGTTACGGAACCCTGATCGCCGACACCGCGCGGGTGGCGATGAACGACCCCGGCGCTCTGCAGGCCCTGATCGACGAACGTGGGGCCGACACCGTCGCCGCGTTCTTCTGCGAGCCGATCGTCGGCGCCGGCGGCATCTTCCACCCGGCCCCTGGCTACCTGGAGGCCGTGCAGGAGATCTGCCGCAAGCACGAGATCCTGTTCGTGGTCGACGAGGTGATCACCGGATTCGGCCGAACCGGAACGATGTTCGCCAGCGAGCGCTTCGGGATCCGGCCGGACATCATGCTGCTCGCCAAGGGCATCACCTCCGGATACCTGCCACTCGGCGCCGCGGTGATCGGCGAGCGGGTCTGGGAGCCGTTCTGGGCCGACGACAGCGAGCTCTTGTTTCGTCACGGGATCACCTACTCGGGCCACGCCAGCGCCTGCGCGGCGGCGCACGCCAACCTCGACATCCTGCAGCGCGAGGGGCTCGTGCAACGAGTCCGCTCGCTCGAGACCGTGCTCGAGGCCGCCCTGCGGCCGCTTGAGTCCCACGCGCTGGTGCGCGAGGTCCGCTCCGGAATCGGCCTGCTGACCGCGATCGAGCTCCACGATCGCGCGGTTGCGGCGCGGGTGGCGGAGCGCTGCATCGAGCACGGCGTGGTCGGGCGCCAACTGGGCGACGGCTCCCTGCACATCTCCCCTCCGTTCGTGATCACCGAGGCGGAGATCGCGACGCTGGCCGAGGTTATTGGCGAGGCGCTTGACTGGGCCACCCGTGGCTCCGGCGACTGAGCCTTGTCCCGCGCTTCGTCGTCCTGATCGCTCATTTCCGGTGGCACCCCAAGCCTCGAACTGCGCTTGCAAATTAGCTACAGATGTGCTAGCTTTGCAAACAGATTGATTTCCAAGATACGAGGTATCAAATGACCACCCAGACAAAGGCCAATCCCATCACCGACAGCATCGAGACCGCCAACGAGCGCGTCAGCGAGTTCAGCGGCAAGGCGGTTGAGTCCGGGAAGAAGGCGGGCACCATGTTCCTCGACTCCTACGAGAAGACAGTCGACGCGGTGGTCGATTCGTACGTCAAGGCGGCCCGTACGACCAACGTCGAGTGGATCACTCACGTTGCCGACGCTCAAGCAGATTTCGCGCGTGAGGTGACCAAGTCCTACACCAGCGCCGCTCGCTCACTGGTCAGCATCTAGCAGCATCTCTCCTCTCGCGATAAGGCCGTGGCGCATACAGCGCCGCGGCCTTTTTTTTCGCGCTGGGGGCGCTGGGGGAGAACCCGCTCGCCCTTTGAGACCGCTCGTTGGCTCAGTAGTAGTCCTGCACCTGTACCGACCAACGCGCCGTATCGGAGCCCGGCGAGATGCTGATCTGGAACAGCCCCTGACCCGACTTGAAGATCTGTATCTGGCCACTGCCCTTGTTGAGGTCAAAACGATTCAGGGTCGAGTTGGTGTTGAGGTTGGCGACCTGCGCGCTCGGGCCCGAGCAGATGAAGATCAGCGTGCATAGTCCCTGATAGCCCATCCCGTAAACAACCCGCCACTGAGTACCGCGGATCCGGAACGGGACGGAGCGCCCGCTCGAGTCCCCGGCAAATGAGGTCAGCGGGCGCCAGCGCGGCGTCTCGGCCACCGACAGCGTCACCGTCGCATGGCGCGCGAGGTCGCTCCCGGCCGCGGGCGTTTGGTGGGTCACGAGGCCCGGGGCGATCCCCGGCGCCGGTACCTGGGTCAGGTTCGCCCGCAGCCCGAGCCGCTGCAGGGCGGCCGCCCCCGCGGTTGCGCCACCGCCCACGAGCTGGGGCACCATCACCGGCGCCGGCCCGGCGCTCAGGACCACGCGAATCGCCTGATCGTCGCTCACCCGGGTGCCGGGAAGCGGGTCTTGGGCGATCGAGATGCCCCTCGGCGCCGAGTTGTAGCGGGCACTGAACGTCGGGTGCAGCTTCGACAGACGCGCCTTGACCGTCACGCTGGCCTTTCTCAGCCCACGCAGATCGGGCACCCGGACCCGCCCGTTGGAACCGATCAGGATCGCCCCGGCCACCATCCCGAGCAGGATCAGCCCCACGAACGCGAGCGCCACCCCGCGCCGCCTGCGGGCGGGCGGGTTGACGTTGCGCCGCGGCGTCATCGCCGGCGCGACTCGCGTCGCGGTGATTTCGTCCAGCTCACGCTCGAGCCATTCGGTGGCGGCGGTGTCGCGGGCGGCGGGCGCGCCGATCACTCGCGTCGCCGCCATCGCCGAGGCTCCCGCAGCGGCTGCGGTGGCCGGCGCAGCGGCTGCGGTGGCCGGCGCAGCGGCTGCGGTGGCCGGCGCAGCGGCTGTGCGTCGCCTCGGCGCGAGCGTCGCCACCGGTCCTGCCCACAACGAGCTGCCGGCGGGCTCCGGTTCAGGCTCGCTCTCGCGCGCCGCCGACACCGCGGGCTGGGCCCGGGCCAGCGCGTCCGCCATCGCGCCACCGTTCGGGTAGCGCCTGGTCGGATCCTTCCGCAGCGCGCACCGAACGACCTCGACCAGCACCGCCGGCGTGCTCAGGGGCAGCGGCGGCGGCGGGTCGTTGAGGTGCCGCAGCGCCAGCTCGACGGCGGACTTCTCCATGAACGGCGGATGCCCGGCCAGCATCTCGTACAGCACCACACCGGCGCCGTAGACATCGGTGGCCGGGCTGGTGGGCCGGCCGCGAGCCTGCTCGGGCGCCATGTACCTGGGGGTTCCGACGATCGTCGCCGCGGCCCCGTCGGTGCTGCCTTCGGCGAGTCGGGCCACGCCGAAGTCACCTACCTTGACCCGTCCCCGAGCCGAGATCAGGACGTTGGCGGGCTTGATGTCGCGGTGCACGACGTTCTGCGCATGCGCCTGAGCGAGCGCCAGACACAGCTGCTCGGCCATCTCACACGCATCCGAGGGCGCCAGCGGCCCGCGCCGCAGACGGCTGGCCAGGCTCTCACCGTCAACCAGCTCGGCAACGTAGTAGAGACCCTCGTCGGCGTAACCGACGTCGAAGATCTGCACGATTCCGGGATCATTGACGCGGGCCAGCAGTTGCGCCTCGCGCTCGAAGCTCCGAACCCAATCCGGGTCCTCCGCCCACCACGGCTTGATCACCTTGACCGCCACCGGCCGGGCCAAGCGCCGGTCGCGTCCGCGGTAGACCCGGCCGAACGCCCCTTCGCCGATCACGGCGTGGAGCTCGTAGCGACCGTCCAGGGCACGGCCGGACAGATCAGGTGCGTGTGGCATGGCGGCGGGTGGTTTCAGTCATCGGAGGGCTGCGGCGGACCTGACATGATCGCGGATCTCCCCGATTGGTTCGCCGCTGCCCGACGCGAGTGCTCCCGGGTCGTCGGCACGGCCGCTCGAATCTGAGCGTATCTGCGTCGCGGATGCCTAGGCTCCGGTTCGCGCTGTGGCGATGATACGCGTGCCGCCCCGTGGCGACAGCGTCACGTTGCGCCGGACGGGGCGCTCCGCGTGCGGACTCGCCGCCCGCAGGACGCGGCTGCGCAGGATCGCGCCGAGCACCACGCGCATCTCCATCTCGGCAAACGCCGCGCCCAGGCAGCGGCGAACCCCACCGCCAAACGGGATCCAGCCGTACGTGGTCGGCGGGTGCTCCAGGAACCGCTCAGGGCGGAACGCCAGTGGTTCGGGATACACGTCAGGCCGAGTGTGCGTCAGCCAGATCGCCGGTGTGACATCGGTGCCGGCGGGCAGCGTGAGTCCGTCCACCCGCAGCTCCGACGCCAGGCGCCGCCCGGCCAGGGGCACCACGGGCCGCAGTCGGAGCGACTCCTGAATCACCGCGCGGAGGTACGCGTCTCCGTGATCGGCGTCGATCTCGGCGGTGAGGCGCCGCAGCGTCGCCGGGTACCGGAGCAGCAGGTCGACCGTCCAGGCCAGGGCCGTCGCGGTCGTCTCGTGACCGGCCACCAGCAGCGTCACCAGCTGGTCGCGCAGCTCGCGATCGTCCATCGCTCCGCCGTCCTCGAAGCGCACCAGCGTCAGCAGCGACAGGATGTCCTCCCGGTCTCCGATTGCCGGGTCCGCACGGCGCTGGGCGATCTCCGCCAGCAGCGCAGTGTCGATCTCATCGGTCAGCTCGGCCAGCTGGGCGAGCGGTCCGGGGCGGTTGACCCGCCGGGCCAGCAGGATTCGAAACTGCAGGCTCGGCGAGGATGTGTTGTCCAACAGCCTCGGCAGCAGACGGCGCAGCCGTTCTCGCCGCTGGGGGTCGGTGACGCCGAACACCGCACCGAGAATCACCTCGAGCGTAACGCCCTGCATCCGTGGGTGCAGGGCGAACGGTCGCTCCAGCGGCCAGCCGGCGATGTCTCGCTCGGCGATCCCTGTGACCGCTGCCTCGTAGGCCCGCATCCGCTCGCCGTGGAACGGCGGCAGCATCGCCTTGCGCCGTTGCAGGTGCTCCGCGCCCTCCAACAGCAGCACCGACCGAGCTCCCATCACCGGACGCAGCGCGAACGTGCGCCCGGGCGGCAGGCCATGCTCACGCTCGGAGTACAGGACCCGGATCGCCTCGGAGTCCGAGACCATCACCAGCGGCGTCTGGAAGCCGAGAAAGCGCACGCTGAACGCATCCCCGAAGCGCCGCCGGCAATCCTCCAGGAAGGCGATCGGCCGGATCAGCCACCGCGCGGTCTGGAGCACCGGCGGCTCAGCGGGCCCGGGTGGCAGCGAGCCGACGCTCAACTGAGACTCACCCGGTCACACTCAGACAATCACTCATCGTTGAGATGGACAGTAGTGGGTGGTCGATCGACGGCGCCGACGACGATCCCGAGATGCGTTTTCGCAGACCTGTCCGAACCTTGGCGTTGTGGTTCCGACAGGTGGAACCAGAACGCCAAAGTTCGCGTTGGGCGGGCGGCAACGCGCCGAACCACCCCCGCAAACGAGTCCACCTCGCAACGCGTCCACCCCGCAACGCGCCCACCCAGCCCGTCAGGCATGATGGGGGGATGCCCGATCCAGGCTCGACCCGCAGCGTCAAGATCCCCTCTGACGAACGTACGGGCTGGTCTTCCGAGCGTCCGCGTCGTGACGGTGCGCCGCCGCGACCCGCCAACGTATCGGTCCGTTCCCGCGTCCTGCGACCCGCGGATCGGCTGCGTTACTCCCCGGGCAGCATGCTGTTGATCGTCGGCGCCGCCGCCGCGGAGCCTGCCGCGTTCGCCGATCGCGTCGTTGACGAACGCGCCGCGACACTGTCGCTCGCGAAGGTCCGCGCACTGCTCGCGGGACGGGTCGCCCAGGCCGAGATCGAGCAGAAGGCCGACGAGCTGCTGAATGCTGCCGTGCTCAAACGCCTGCTGAAGGGCGAGACCGTCGTCCTTGCTATCGAGGGCTTCGATGCCGCGGAGCGCGAGCGCTACGTGCGCCTCGCCCACGGACAGCGGCGCCCGCGACACCTGATCCTGCTCGAGACCTCGCGCGATCAGGTGCAGGAGGACGATCGCGCGGCGCTCGACGAGCTGCGCCGGGCCCTTGACGCAGGCGAGCTCGGCCTGGAGGGGTTCCAGACGGCGCTGAGGCTCGGGGGCGCTGCCCTGACCGACCTCAAGCGGATCGTTTTCCGCCCGCCTTCGCGCGAGGACTGACCGGCAACAGGTGGGGCCGCGCGACACGTCGCGGCAGGCGGAAGAGAAAAGTCGTGCGCCTGAGTGATCCACGGACGCGGGTTCGCCGTACGACTGGCTAACAACAGTCGAGTGTCCGCGTTTCGCAGACTGCCCTGGAGTCAGAGTCAGAGTCGGAACGGATTGGGCGATTGCCGACCGGTGTGCTCGACCGAACCCATAAGGAGGAGCACCATGAGTGACCTCACTCGCCGTGGATTCGTCAAGAGCTCCGCGGGCGTCGCGGGCGCAGCGGCCAGCATGACCGCGCTCGGCACGCTGGTCACCGAGCAGGCCGAGGCCAAGGAAGGTGCGCACGGATCGCATCCGGTAGTCGCCTACGTGGGCGACCCTCGCAACGGGGAGATCTCCGTCATGTCCGGTAACCGCGAGGTCCGCGTTCGCGACCGCAAGCTTGCCGCCCGGATCGCCCGCGCGGCGCGCTGACCGCCCCCTTCCCACACACGAATCGGAGGTAACCCACCATGTCGTCTCATCGCGAGGCGCCGGCGATCAGCAAGGACCCGGTCGCCGACAACACCGACACGTACGCGTTCGTAAGCCCGGACGATCCCGGCTCGGTGACGATCATCTCCAACTATCTGCCGCTCGAGGCACCGTTCGGAGGACCGAACTTCTTCGAGTTCGGCGACGACGTTCGCTACGACATCAACATCGATCAAACCGGCGACGGTACGCCGGACATCACCTACGAGTTCCAGTTCACCACCGAGGTGCGCAACCCGAACACATTCCTCTACAACACCGGCCCGATCGATTCGATCGACAGCCCGAACTGGAACCGGCGGCAGTTCTACTCGGTCACGCGAGTGACCAAGGGCAGCCGAGTGGTGCTGGCCGCCGATCTCCCCTGCCCGCCGTGCAACATCGGGCCGGCCTCCACGCCGAAATATGACGGGCTCGCCGCCCAGGCGATTCACCGGATCGCCGGCGGGCACGTGGTGTTCGCCGGCCAGCGGCTGGAGGGCTTCTACGTCGACCTCGGGGCGATCTTCGACCTCGGCGACCTGCGGCCGTTCCAGAACCTGCACATCGGGATGATGGCCGCGGCGGCGGGGGTCAACGCGACCAACGATTTCAGCGTTCACTGCATCGCCCTGAGGGTGCCCAAGCAGGAGCTGACCCGCGACGGCTCGGTCCCCAGGAATCCGATGGATCGCAGCTCGGTGATCGGCGTCTGGGCTACCGCCAGCCGGCAGCGCGCGCTGATCCGAGAGACCAACGGCCTGGTCCAGCTTGCCGGGGATTGGGTCCAGATCTCGCGGCTCGGCAACCCGCTGTTCAACGAGGTGATCGTGCCGATGGGCGAGAAGGATCTGTGGAACTCGATCACGCCCGCGGGCGACCGGGAGTTCCTGAAGTACGTCCAGCACCCCGAGCTCGCTTCGCTGCTGCCCGTGCTGTACCCAGGCGTGTTCCCCAAGCTCGCGGGGATCACCGCCGCTCGGGCGGACCTGGTCGCGATCCTGCTCACCGGGCTCCCGGCCGGGGTCGTCCCGGGGTTCCAGAACTACACCGGGCCGAAGTACGCCGACGAGTTGCGGCTGAATCTCGCGATCCCGCCGACGACGAGCAATCCGAGCCCGCTCGGACTGATCGGTGGCGACGCGGCGGGGTTCCCGAACGGGCGCCGGGTGTTCGACGATATCGTCACCGTCGAGCTGCGGGCCATCGCCGGGGCGACCTATCCGCTGGTCGACAAGGGCTACAAGCCCGATGGGGCGGCATCGCTGATCACCGACGGGCTCGGCCGCAACAGCACCCGGTACCTGTCTCAGTTCCCCTACCTGGGGACGCCTCAGGGCGGCTACCAGACCGCACCGCTGTCCACGGTCTGAGCTGGGGCCCGGGGCGATGAGCTCAACAACCATCGATGGGGCAAAGCCGGAAGTGGGGGTTGGTGCCAACCAGGCGACGAGCGCCAGCGTGGCGATCGACGTCGGATCAGGGCGAGGGGCGCTCGTGATCTACCCGGACGAGCGCTTTCGTGATCGAGAGATCGAGATCAGCCGCGTGGACGGCGACGGACGCAGAGTCCACACCGGCGTGCACGAGCGCAGCACGCACGCCGGGTCGGCGCTGACGGCGATCTTCGGCAGCCTGCCGGGCGGCGATTACATCGTCTGGAAGGACGCCGAGAACGCCGGTCCGACGGTGACGGTTCCCGACGGGGCGGTCGCGGAGCTCCGGTTGCACTAGTGATTCGGCGCCCGCCGCTATCCGAGGGGCGGGTGCCGAATTCCAGCCCGACGCATCGAACACGAGAGCGGCGGGATGAACGGAAGTGCTGCGAGCGTCGGCGTACCGTTGCTTTAGGGCGAGCCGGTGCCCGCAGCCCCGCCTGGGAGCTCCGCGCCAGCAGTCCCGCCCCGGAGTTCCGCGCCCGCAACCCCGCCCGGGAGTCCTGCGCCAGCAGCTCCGCCCGGGAGTCCTGCGTCCGCAGCTCCGCCAATGGCTTCCGCGTCAGCGGATTCCACGGGTACATCCTCGTCCAGAAGCTGCGCCACGCCGTGTTCGATGCCGCGGCACAGCACCCCGATGTCGGGCGCGGTGTCGAGGTCGCCGGTGACGCCGAAGTTGATTCCCCCGTCGTAGGAGAAGATCGCGACCCCCACCCGGACCCGGCCGCCCAGCGGGACGAACGGAAACGTTTCGAGCAGCCGCCGGCCGGCGAGATAGAGCGGGTGCTGGGGCCCGGGAACGTTGGTCGTAACCGTGTTGACGGCGCTCTGGGGCAGCCGGCTGGCCACCCGTCCGCCGAGCGCCAGCAGCATCGCCGGCGCAAACCCGCCCAGCGCGGTCAGCCGCTCGGCGGCCACCGCCTGACCCGATTGCTTGAGCTCCTGCATCTGCTCGTGGATGGCGCCCAGCCGCTCCACCGGGTCCTCGAGCTCGACCGGCAGCTCGGCGAACATCGCCGAGACCTTGTTGTTGTAGGTCCCTCGCTCGTACCCGGCGCGCACCGAGACAGGCACGAGCGTACGAATCACACGCCCCTCCACCGTTTCGCCGCGTGACAGCAACAGCTCGCGGAAGCCGTTGGTGATCGCCGCGAGGACGACGTCGTTGATAGTGCCTCCGTGGAGCTTGCGGATCTGCTTGACCTCCACCAGCCTCGCCCTCGCCCAGTCCCACCGACGGTGCGGGCCGATCGGGCCGTTGAGCGAGCTGGAGCCGCCGGGGCTGAGCAAGAGCCGCAGATTTATCAACCCACGGGTGGTGTCGGTGAACTGCTTGGCGACGCGCCGCGGACCGCGCACCGCAGACAGTCCCGAGCGCATGGCTTCATAAGGACTCATGGCACGCCCAGCAAGCGAATGCGCGACCAGCTGGGCGGAATTCGGTTCGGACTCGGGCTCCCATTCGTCCGCCGGCGCTTCAACCGGCTCGCGCTCGTCACTCAGGATCACGCTCAACAGATCGGTCGCTGAGACACCGTCGACCATGCAGTGGTGCACCTTCGAGATCAGGGCCCAGCGGCCATGGTCAAGGCCCTCGACAATCCACATCTCCCACAGCGGTTTTGCGCGGTCGAGCTGCTGTGACATCACGCGCCCAACCAGGTTGCGCAGCTCCTCGGCGCCGCCGGGAGTCGGCAACGCTGTGCGGCGCACGTGGTAGTCGAGGTGGAAGTGTGGATCGTCCACCCATACCGGGCGGCCGAGCGCCAATGGCACGAAGTGCACCTTCTGCCGGTACCGGGGCACGAGCGGGAGGCGCGCGGCGACGGCGCAGCGCACTTCCTCGCCGCTCGGCGCGGGACCTTCTAAGATCCCCACCGAGCCGATGTGCATGTGGGTCACGGCGTCCTCGACGTGCAGAAACGACGCGTCGAGCGGGCTCATCGTCTGCATCTTGAATCCCTCCTTTGGCGCTGCGGTTCAGCCAAGCTCGCCGATCAGATCGGCGACCGAGTCGACGATCCGCGACGGAAGGTACGGAAAACGCCCGGCCTCCTCACGCGAGGTCAGCCCACTGAGCACGAGGATCGTCTCCAACCCGGCCTCCAGGCCTGACACCACGTCGGTGTCCATCCGGTCGCCGATCATCGCCGTCGTCTCGGAGTGCGCGTCGATCGCGTTCAGCGCCGAGCGCATCATCAGGGGGTTGGGCTTGCCGACGAAATACGGCTCAACCCCGGTCGCCCGGCTGATCAGCGCGGCGACCGCCCCGGTGGCCGGCATCGGGCCGTCCGGCGCGGGGCCGGTCGCATCGGGGTTGGTGGCGATGAACCGGGCGCCGGCACTGACCAGGCGAATCGCCTGCGTGATCCGCTCAAAGCTGTACGTGCGCGTCTCGCCCAGCACGACATAGTCGGGGTCGCGCTCGGTCAGCGTGTAGCCGGCCTGATGCAGCGCGGTCGTCAGGCCCGCCTCGCCGATCACGAACGCCGAGCCTCCAGGTCGCTGATCGTCGAGAAACCGGGCCGTCGCGAGGGCCGAGGTCCAGATCGACCGCTCGGGGACCTCGAGGCCGGAGGCGCGCAGCCGGGCGGCGAGATCGCGTCGGGTGTAGATCGAGTTGTTGGTCAGCATCAAGAACGGCGTGTTCAGCTCCCGCAGCCGGGCCAGAAACTGCTCGGCACCGGGGATTGGGAGCTCCTCCCGTACGAGGACCCCGTCCATGTCCATCAACCAAGAACGGATCGGTCGCCGAGCCATGCGAACACCTTACCCAGCCGCCGAGAATCAACTGCCCCGGCCCGGTAGGTCAGTGCGAGCGGGGATCTGCGGTGGGTTGCGGCGTGATCATCGAGAGCATCCGGGCGCCCCGGTGCTACGACCTGACCGGAGTTATCGCCGCGGCCCGTTGACCGCCGACACCGTTGAGCACCGCGACCGCCCCCACGACATCGCCTTTGTTGTAATAGTCGGTCAGGATCAGGTTGGGGTTCCGGCCCCACAGGGCGACGCACTGGCGTGCGCGAGCCAGGATGAACGCGCGCCGAACCAGAGGTACGTTCGGGCTCTTGCGCGGCGGGAAGATGTCGGCCCAGTCGTTCATCATCAGCAGCGGGTTACCGGCGTTGCCGCGATTCAGCCGACAGGTGAATTGGCCCGGCTTGCGCGCGCCGAGCGGGGTGTCCTGGATCCATTCGAAGGCATCCGCGTTCCAGTCGTACTTGCCGCTTGGCTTGTCCTGCGCGAACACGACGATGTTGCGGCGCGAACGGATCAGGTCGCCCAGCGTCGGCAACGGCTTCCCGGGCACCAGCGTGGCCAGCCGTTTGAACAGCCCGGCGCGTTGGAACGCGCTCTGCAGGTCGCGCTCGCTGACGTAGTCCTCATCGAACAGGATGATCACCTGGTTCGGGTTGAGCTCCAGGAAGCGGCGGATTGTCGACAGGTAGGTGACCATCCGGGTTGCTCCGAGCTCGCACAGCGTGTGGCACAAGAAGATGTCGCGCTTGCTCGAGACCGGCTTGGCGCTCAGCGACCGGCTGAGGCGCTGCAGCGCGATCCGGGCGGCCGGGTCGAGCTTCGACGACACGCGGTTCAGGCGTGCGCCGGCGGCAGCGATATCGGTGTGCACGACCTCGCCGGAGCCCTGCTCGGCGTAATGGGTGGAGATCTTGAACAGCCTGATCCCGTCATCGAGCTGCTGGCCGATCGGCCGATCCTGGTTGGCGATCAGCCAACCCGGCGTGTCAGCCGCGGACATCGAATTGTGTGTCCCGGCGAACACGACCTGATCCAGGCGACGGTTGCACAACTGCGCGTATCCGTTACAGGTCATCGCAACGCTGGCGTGGACCTTCGGTGCGCGGCCGGAATACGCCACGGCGAGCCCGGTGCCGATCGCGACCACGGCGGCGAGCAGCCCGAGCGCCACCACCCGCCGCGAGCGCCGCGGCAGCCGCCGGCGCTCCCTGGGCTGCGCTGGGGCGATCGCGCACAGCAGCTCCCCGACGCCGACGTAGACGAGCAGCGCGCCGCCACCGATGGCGAGCACGCGCAGCGCCAGGGTGGGCTCGAAGATCACCAACAACCCCATCACCAGCGCCAGCGCACCCAATCCGGCCCGGATCCGCGTGGACACGGGATGCTGCCCGATCGCGCGCAGCCGGGCGAGCCCGGCGGCCGGCGAGTAGGGCGCGAGCAGGGACGCCGACGCAGCCGCCACCAGCCAGGCAAACGCGATCAAGGCCAGGGTCCACGTCATCAGGTCGCCCAGATAGGCGCCCCACAGGGCGCCGATCGCTCCACGCACGTCGGCGTTGCTCAGCTCCTCGGTTCCGTAGACGTGCGCGATCACGTAGCGCCGGGAGATCTCAAGCGCGATCGCGAACACCGCGCCGGTGACGCCGAGGGCGACGCCGCTGCGGGTGATCGCGGCCCGGCGGTCAGGGCCGATCGCGATCGCCGCCGCGAACAACAGCAGCGCGATCGGCGGCAGCAGGATGCCCAGCAGCCGCACGCGATCGGCGAAGCGCAGCGTCGCGGCGGCGAAGCTGCGCCGTCGCAGCGTCAGCAGAACCGTCTCGGCTCCGCGTGGGATCTTGGCGGCGAAATTGGGAGCCAGCGTCCGGATCGCCGATGCGACGACAGTCCCGGCGTCGGCGACATCGAACGCCACGTTCCCGCCCTTGGCCTCGAACAGAAGCCGGTGGCCGTGCTCGGCCGCGAGCTTGATCAGGTCCCCGAACGGCGCCGATGCGACGACGGTCTGTAGCACCGACTCGATCACCGGACGGGCGGCGATCAGGTCCTGCGCACTTGCCTCGACGACCTGCACCGCGATCTCCCGTGCCACAACGCGCTGAAGCGCCGGCTGATGCATCGCCTCGACCGTGCGGCTGGCGAACGCGGACGGGTTGACGACCTCCTGGCGCAGATACAAGGCCAGGCCGCCGGCCACCGCCGCCAGCGAGGCGATCACCAACAGCACGACGCTCGCAGCGGTGCGAGAGCGATTCTCGACCGTCCGGGGCTGCCCCAATCCAGACATCTCCAACAGGATCCCATCCCGCCCCGGATCGGGGAGCCGCCAGCCCCTGTCGGTTACGCCGGCGCGACCTCGCGGCGCGCGGCGGCCAAGGTCGCTTCGCGCCGCTCGAGCAGCTTGAGCCACACCTCGCTACGCGTCGGGAACGCCGGGATCGCGTCCCACAGGCGCTCGAGCGGAATCTCGCCCACGATCGCGATCGTGGCCGCGTGCAACCACTCGGCGACGTCAACACCAGTGAACGTCGCGCCGACGATCACGCCCCGGTCCTCGTCGACGACCAGTCGCGAGGTCCCGGCAGTGTTGCGTCCGTGAAAGCTGGCGCCCGCGGTCGCGGCGCCCGGGACGTCGTAGGCTCGCGCGGGCAGCCCCTGGTCCTCGGCGGCCTGCAGCGTCAGTCCGATCGCGGCCACCTGAGGCTCGGTGAACACGACTCGGGGTGACAGGCCGCGGGCGTCGCTGGTGGCTCGCGCCTGCCCGCCGTCGATCACCTCCGAGACCATGTGGGCCTGGTATTTGCCCGCGTGGGTGACCATCGGCCTGCCGTTGACATCGCCGATCGCATACAGCCACGGCAGGTCGGGGACCCGCAGGGCGTCGTCGACCTCGATCGGTTCGCCGGGCTGCAGGCCGACCGTGTCGAGCCCCAGTGTAGGCCTGCGCCAACTCAACCCCGACCACGCCTCCGCCGAGGACGATCAGCCGTCCGGGGATCTCGTTCGCCGTGGTCGCCTCGCGGCTGGTCCATGGACTGGCCTCCCGTAGGCCCGGGATCGGCGGGACCGCGCCGGCGCTTCCCACCGCGAGGATCACCGCCCGACGCGCCGCATAGACCGCGTTGCCGACCCGCACCCGACGCTCGCCGTCGAGTCGGCCGTGGCCGCGAATCAGCGTGATACCGCGGTCCTCGAGCCACGTGACCGCCTGGCTGTCGTTCAGATCGTGGATCACCGCGTCGCGCCGCGCCAGGGCCGCGGCGACATCGATCCCGCCGGTCACCGATTCGGCTGCGCCAGGAACCCGCCGCACTTCAGCCAGGGCCTGGGCGGGCCGTAACAGCGCTTTGGAGGGCATGCACGCGTAGAACGAGCATTCGCCCCCCACCAGCTCGTCTTCGACGACCGCGACCGCGTTGCCCTTGTCGGCCAGCCGCCCCGACGCGACTTCGCCGGCCGGGCCGGCGCCGATCACGATCACGTCGAACTCCGTCTCGGCCGGCGCGCTCATCGCCGCCCACCGCGTGGGTCGTCGATCGACGCGAGCGAGCAGCCATCGACACGCGACCCGCTCACCTGGTGATCACCAGGATCACCAGGAACAGAATCACGATCACCAGACCCGACCCCGCGAGCGGCCAGCGGTTTCTCCAGAACTCGGGCTTGGCGCGATCGCGCGAGTAGCGACCCTCCGGGGGGACACCGACCCAGTCATCTTCGTCGTCGTAGCCAGGCATACGGTTGACCTTACCCGTACCGGGACGATCTCAGTTCCGGTCCACCGTGCGCACGACGAACCACCGGTGACCTACAGGTTGCCAATCTCGCTCGCACCGCCTCTCCAAGCGCTCGCAAACCGTCTCGGATGCTGCTAGGGGACCGGGGGTGCGGTCGTGAACGTCAGCGTGCTGCTGTACGTGCCAGCGCTGGCGTCACCGGGGATGACTACTGTCAGCGACTTGGTGGCACCGGAGTCCGGGTTGAAATCCCACTCGCCTTGTCCGGTGCCCGCGGGCGCGTTCTGAATCGCTACCGACGTCGTGCTCAGCGTCTGCGCCGACGCGGCTACCGGCCCGGTGCTGGGGGGGTTGCCGGCCGCGGCGGTCGCCGTGGCCGGGGTCAGCGTGATTGACCCTCCCGTGCCTGCGAGGGCCGAGTCGCCGTTGACTTGTGGGGCCGATGCGGTGACCGTGACGCTGTAGCCGTCATTGCTGCCGGTGGCGTCGGTGACGCTCCACGCGCCGACCGCCGTGCTCACCGTCTGGTTGCGTCCGGTCAACTTCGCGCTGAATGAGGTGATTGGCGGCGCGGCGATCGACATCGAAGTGGTGCAGTGCGGGGTGGTGACCGTGTCGTTGATCATCGTCACGGCAGCGTCGCGCGCCAGCGCTCGACCGGCGATCGTGACGCCGTCGTCCATCGAGATCGACGTCGAGGCCAGGATCGTGCCGGTGAGGACCGAGGAGGCCCCGAGCGTCGCGGAGCTCCCGATCTGCCAGAACACGTTGCACGCCTGCGCTCCGCCGGCGAGGCTTACGTGGGTGTCGGCGCCG
>Ga0209839_10000805_pt1 | contig 16042 bp, 14 predicted proteins | sample OrgsoiDNA2013050_FD_185800 | JGI IMG/M metagenome (GOLD analysis project Ga0209839, IMG submission 185800) | Permafrost soil microbial communities from the Arctic, to analyse light accelerated degradation of dissolved organic matter (DOM) -... | ecosystem: Environmental > Terrestrial > Soil >... | reverse complement strand
ACCCTGATCCAGGAATCGGTCCGCGCATTTTATCGCGGCTGGTACAAGGAGCTGGTCACTGTGGTCCCACGCATTGAAAACGGTTACGTGTATCCAATGGAAGGTCCCGGGCTGGGTGTCGAGTTGCAGCCCGCTGTGTTCAAGCGTCAGGATCTCACGGTCCGGCGCACGGCGGCCTGATCGGAAGACAACGGTGACCGGCCTGCATTTGATGTGCCATGACCGTGCCTTGGATACGTCGGTCTCGAAGATCCGGCACGATGTCATGCAAATGAGTGCCACCTAAATATCCTTTACCGGAGGCTTGCCACCCAAGTAGATGTGCTTCAGAACGTCGCTCCCGCGCAATTCGGCGGGTGTCGATGCAAGGGCAATACGCCCGGTTTCGACCACGTAGCAGAAGTGTGCATGACGCAAGGCCTTGTCGACGAGCTGCTCGACAAGTAGAACGGCCATGCCACGTGCGCATTCCGCTGCGGCAACGTTGAGAATGCGGTCGATGACGACCGGCGCGAGACCCGCCGATGGCTCGTCGAGGATGAGCAGCTTCGGATCACCGATGAGTCCCTGCGCCACCGCGAGAATCTGCTGCTGGCCCCCGCTGAGCCGTGTTGCCGAGTGATGCCGTTTTTCAGCTATCTCCGGGAACATTTCGTAGATTCGTTCGAGTTTGGTGCGATCGCCATGCGGATTCCGAGCGTAGGTTCCGATGAGCAGATTGTCTTCAACCGAGAGGCTGGTAAAGACGCGATGGCCTTCCAGCACTTGTATGGCGCCCCCGCGCACGATCTCGCGCGGCTTGCTCCGGGTTACGTCGACACCACCCAGCATGACTGTTCCCTGCCTCTTGGGAATGAGGCCGGAAATGGCGTGCAGGATCGTGCTCTTGCCGGCACCGTTTCGGCCGAGAACGACTGCGAACTCACCGGCTCGTACACTCAGCGTTACCCCGTGCACGACCTCGGCTTTTCCATAGGCGACATGCAGATCGGAAACCTGCAGCAGTACATCCCGTTGCTCCCCTCGCGGCAAAGCGTCCACCCTCATGCGCCGAGGTACACGCGGATGACCTCGGGGTCCGCCTGGACTTCAGCGGGTGGACCATGCTTGATCATCTTGCCGAGATCGAGCGTGGTGACGCGATCGCACACACGGAACACGAAGTCGGTGTGATGCTCGACCAGGAGTACTCCGAGCCCGGCGTCGCGCAATACGAGTATCACATCGGCGAGGTGCCCTATCTCGGCATCTGTCAGGCCGCCGGCGGGTTCGTCGAGCATGATAAAGCGTGGACGCGCTGCCAGAGCTCGTGCGATCTCGAGGAAACGCTGTTCGGCGTGTTCGAGCAGGCTGGCGCGTCGACCGACAGCGTGTGCAAGCCCGACACCGACGACGAGTTTCTCGGCATATTCGCGCGCGGCGCGATCTTCCCTCCGGGCTCGCGGAAGGGCGAGCGCAGTCGTGAGAAAGCCGGCCGTGCTGTCGCGCCAGCAGCCCAGCATGACGTTGTCGAGGACGGTAAGAGGCGCCAGCAATCGGGGTTTCTGAAACGTGCGCGCAATCCCCAGCATCGGTCGACGTTGAACGCGCGCCCTCGACAGATCTTCGTCGCCGACCTTTACACTGCCGAAGTTAGGCTGGTAATACCCTGACAACAGGTTAAGCAGCGTAGTCTTGCCGCTGCCGTTGGGACCGATCAGCCCGTGTATTTCGCCCGGCAGCAATTCGAGCGAGATGTTGTCGAGCGCCTTGATGCCGCCAAAGGCTATGGAAACGGCAGCGGCATGGAGCGATTCCTTTCTCGAGGCTACATCGGGTCGCGCAATCGCGGCGGCGAGCAGGGCGAGATCGGGCGTTACAACGTGGCTCTCTCGTGCGCCCGGGCGGAATCGCGCAACCAACTTTTGTACCGAGGCGCCGACGCCCTCCGGCACCAGCAACACGACGGCAAGCAGCAGCAGCCCGTAAAGAAAAGTGCCGAGCTTCGCAAGCGGGCTGGCAAGCTCCGGCAGCGCGGTGAGCACTACCGTGCCGATGAAGGGGCCGAGGATACTGCCGCGGCCGCCGATGATGATCGACACGAAGAAGAACATGCCGAGATCGAATACGAAAGTGTCGGGCGTGATATAGCCCTGCAACGAGGCGAACAACGCGCCGCCGACGCCGGCGCTGACCCCGCTGAACACGAACACCGTCAGCTTGGCGCGATATACGGGAACGCCGACCGCCCGGGCCGTGACCACGCTATCGCGGATCGAGATGAGCGCGCGACCCCACATCAATCGCGCAACGTTCCACGTCAGAAACGTGGCGATCGCCGCGAAGATCAGCACGAGCCAGTAAGTGCCCCGTGGAGTGTCGAAGGGCGCCGGGAACCCGGGAACCGCGATGCCGATACCGCCGCCCGTAAGGTGTTCTTGCGCGAGGACGAACTCGGTCACCATGAGGCCGAAAGCCAGTGTGGCCATGGCAAAGTAGAAATCGGGCAATCGCAGCGCCGGCAAGCCGAGCAGCAGGCCACATGATCCACCCATCGCTCCGGCGACGGCAATCGCGAGCAAAGGGGACATGCCGAGCTTGCCCGCGACAATGGCGAACGCGTATGCGCCGATCGCGAGCAAGCCCACGTGCCCGATGGACAGCTGGCCACTGAATCCAGTCACCAGGTTGAGGCCCGAGATCAACACCCAGTAGGCGCCGATCAGCGTCGCGAGATGAAGTTGATATCGATCGCCGGCCCAGTAGGGCAGCGCGACAAGCGAAACGCCCGCGAGCAAAACCAGTACGCCCTTTCCATTTTTCATACCGGTCGAATTTTCCGCGCACCGAAGAGGCCCTCGGGTTTGATCAACAGTACGACGAGCAACAGCCCGATCGAGATCGTTTGCTGATATTCGCCGCCGAAGAAATACGTCGCGAATGTGCTGAGGATCCCGAGCGCTAGTCCGCCGATCACGGCGCCGACATTGCTGCCCAAACCGCCCACGGCCAGGGCGATAAAACCATTGAGCGTCAGCGCCAGACCCAGTGCAAAATAGGCGAAGGTGAGCTGGCCCGCGGCGAAACCCGCGGCGCCGCCGATTGCCCCGGAGATGAGATAGGACACGGCACGAACGCGATCGGTTGCCACACCGCGCGCCCTGGCCGCAAACGCATCCTCCGACATGGCAAGGAAGATCTTGCCGTACATCGTTCTCCGGTAGAACAGATCGAGCCCGACGGCAATCGCTATCATGACGAAAATCGGGAGCCAGTATTTCTGGTCGAACGGGCCGGCTCCAAAGTCCTGTGGCAGGACACGCGGGAAGGGCTTCGGCTCGGTACCCCACCACAGACCGACTGCCTGCTGGACGATCGTCGCCACTGCGAGCGTACTCAGCAGCCAGAGATGCTGGTCGGAACGATTGAGGACGCGGCGAATCGCGACGACTTCGGTTGCAAATCCGAACGCGGCACCGACGAGGATCGCACCGACCAAGGCAACGATGGTTGGCAGGCCGAATCCAACCATGAACCAGGCGCCGAACACCGCGCCGAGCATGAGTATGTGTCCGGTCGTTGCGCTCAGTACCCTGGATGTCGAATACATAACGTTGTAGACGAGCGCGGTCGACGCATACACCGCGCCGATGGCAAGTCCAGAGAGCAAGACCGTTCCCACAGTCAGGCGATCCCGAGTTGAAAGTCGTGAGTGATGCCCGCCGGAGCTTGGCCGCTCCGGCGGGCGCGACAAGCCGGCGTTACCGGGGCGCCGGAGCGTAGCTGCCGTTCTTGAAGGTGTTCGCCTTGATCATGACGATGGAGGAGCCAGGGAAGCCATCGCGATTGGTCGGGCTGAACGAATACGTGGCGAGCACGCCAGGTATCTCGCTCGAAGTCTCCAGCGCCTTCTGTATCGCTGCCGGATCGGTAGAGCCGGCCTTGTTGACGGCGTACTCGTAGACCTTGACGCAGTCATAACCCAACGCGACCCACCAGAACGTGAATTCGATATCGCCGGCACCGAGCTTGGGCTTGAGTGCATCGAGCAGCTTCTGTGTCGTCGGCGGCAGGGTTCCGTCGGTGCGATAGGTCGTACTCGCGTATCCGTCGGCGTATGCGTTTTCCCAGTATTCCGGCTTGTTGAGCAGGGGCTTGATCGTCAGCGCGCTCAGCGTCGGATGACCGACGATGGGCACATCCCATTTCATTTCGCCACGCGTGTTCATGATGCGCGCCTGCAATCCCGTGGCGGCGGTCCAGGGCATGATGACATCCGCGCCGGCCGCCTTGGCCTTGTTCATTTCGTCCGTGATGTCGGTCTTGTCGGTGTTGATCAGCACCGTGTAGACGGGAACGATGCCCATCTTTTCCAGCATCGCCGTCGCCTGCTTCGGGGCGGCAGTGCCGTAACCGGTCGTGTCGCCGATGATGGCGATCTTGCGGCGCTTGAGTACGTTGACCGCGTAGTCGTTGGCCGCACTCATCCACTGCTCATTGGTGTTGATGAAGCGGAACGCGCGCGGATACTTCTCGACGTCGATCAGCGCGTCGATCGTTCCGATCACGAAGTTCGGTATTCCCGCTTTGGCGATTACCGGTACCGCAGGCAGCGATTCACCTGAATTGACGGGACCGATGACGTAGTCGACGTTTTCGCGGAAAACGAGTTGCTGAGCGAGATTGACGGACTTGGTTGCGTCGCTCGCTGTGTCGCGCGTAATCAGCTCGAGTTTGCGGCCCTTGATGCCACCTTTGGCATTGATTTCATCGACCGCGAATTGAACGCCGATATTCTCGGCTATCGCGGCAGTTGAAAAGGCGCCGGTGAGCGACGACAGCCAGCCGATCTTGATGGTTTGTTGCGCCTGCGCCATCCCCGGAAGGCCAAGGGTCGCAACAACGCAGACAGCGCACGATGCACGAATGCGGGCAAACAGTGTGTCGATGTTCATCTACTCCTCCTTGTGAACCTGCCGCCTCTTGCGAGGGTGCAGTTATGCGTGGCTCCGCTTGGGCGAAGTCCTCGAAGATGAGCTAAAGAATTTGCATGGTGTGATTCGAAAGCGTTTGCATGCCGCGCACTACGCGCGTTTGCGAGCGCGCTGCGTCGATTTTGACGGCATCCTCACGCCGACGAACTGCTCCTGGGTCATCTGCATATGCGCCGACATGGCGAGGAGCGCTGCCTTTGGGTCGCGCGCAACGATCGCAGCCAGCAGCGCCTCGTGTTCGGCCAGTGCGGTGCGCGCTCGACCGGCCTCGCACACACGCGCCCCCTTGTTCGCTCGCATGACGTCCGGAGTGATCAGGCCAATCAACGAACTCAGGACCGGGTTGCCCGTCGCGTTCGCGACGGCGAGGTGGAACAGCAGGTCCTCCTCGACGCCTGTTCGGCCGGCCTCGACCTCTTTCCGGAATGCGTCGAGCGCCGCCTGCAGGTCGGCAATCGAAGCGGCGGTTGCCCGCTCTGCGGCAAGTCTCGCGGTGTGGATCTCGAGGATCGCGCGCGTCTCGATGAGTGCCTTGATGTCGTCGCGATCCAGATCGAGCAAATTGGAAATCAGCCGTTCCAGTGCGGCGACCCCGAGGCTGGCGACGACCGTGCCGCTCTGTGGAAAGGTCTGCAGCACACCGTAGCATTCCATCCTGCGCAGCGCCTCGCGCACGTGGCCGCGACCAACACCGAACCGCTCCGCAAGCACGCGTTCCGGGGGCAGGCGATCGCCCGCTCTCAAGGCGCCGCTCGAGATGAGGTTGCGAATCTGGCGCATGATCAGATCGGCCGGCTTCGCTACCTGGATGGCGTTGAGTTGCGCGATGATGGGACGCGGCTTCGGCACGGCAGCAAGAATTGGTTAACCAACAATTAGCGTACCAGATTGCACTTCACTGTCAAGGCGCGCGGCCGGGGCGGTACGATGTGCCTATTGGGACGTGGCAGCCACATGTTGGGTCTGCGGAGCCGGCGGGGGCGCCGCTAGGCTTGCCAATTCAATGGCAACCCGGGCTCGTGCCAGTCCATGGCCCCAAGGTGTCCTTCATGCGACATGGTGACGTAAGCGGTGCGCATGTCGGAACCGCCGAAGCAGAGATTGGTGACACTCATATCCGGGACCGGGTAGTGTTTGATACGGGATCCGTCTGCCGCGATCTCCACGACACTGCAACTGTGCAGCGCTGCCACGCAGACGTTTCCGGACGCAGCGATCGCCAAACTGTCGAGTCGCACGAAGCCGGGCAATCCGGCAAGGAGCGTACCGCCGTGTGGTGAGGGCCACGGACGCTTGCGTACTTCTCCGGGGGCCGTGATTTCCCACGACCAAACACGACCGGTCTCGGTCTCGGCGACATAGAGCGTGCTCCCATTCGGCGATAGGCCCACTCCATTGGGCGTGAGGATCGGCCCAATCACTTCGCGAATCTCCGAACCGTCGGCGCGCGCCCAGTAGACGAAACCGCGATCCATGTCGCGCTGGCGGCGCTTGCCGAGATCGGTGAACCAGAATCCTCCATGCGCATCGAACACCAGGTCGTTGGGCCCGCGGAGCGTATGGTCGCCGCAGCGCGAGTACAACCGCTCGACCTTGCCTGTGTTCAGATCGACGATCTCAATACTGCCGGCCACATAATCCGGACTCTGCAGCGAAGGGCGGAGTGTGCCGCGTTCCTTGATCCAGGCGAACCCCCCGTTGTTGCAGACGAACATCTTGCCTCCCGGCCCTAGAGCAGCCCCATTGGGTCCTCCATGAATGTTGGCGATCACGTCAACGCGGCCATCCGGAGTGACACGTGAAAGCGTCTCCCGCGCGATCTCAACGAGGATAATCGAGCCGTCCGGCATGGCAACCGGCCCTTCTGGAAATTGCAAACCCGATGCGAGAATTTTCATGATTGCTTTGAAAGTGATCAGCGGTCGCGGCGTGCACGCGACGATGCGTGATTGTGACCAATCGACATCGAGTCTGCCTGGAGCAGAAGTGACTGGAATAGGGTGGTTATTGGCAAGCGTCACCACCTATTGATTTGACTCTATCATGGTAGCTGTCACGGTAGTGCGCTGGCAGATCGGAGCCTACGCACTCTCCGCACGTCCCTCTCGTTCGCGCCGAGCTCGCTGCGGAAATGAGGTCCTCTTCCGAAGATTTACTTGGGGATATTGTTGACAATATGTTTGACAAATTGCAATAATGTTTTTCGCGGGCGGAGCGCCGAACTGCAGCGACGGCAATCGCCTAAAACCAATAATTGCTCGCGCACTCGCGTATGGGTGTAGTCGATCAACCATCAACCGGAGGCATCATGCTGAACAAATCGTTGCTGGTCATAGGTGTCGCCTGCGCGATCGGCGGTACGAGCGCGTACGTAGAGGCTGAGCCGCGCATCAGCGTTATTTCGCAGTGGTCGGCCGGAGCCGAGGGCGACGCGATGAATGCTTTCGGCGACCTCGTCACCAAAGCAGGCGCGAAATGGGAGCACAACCCGGTCTCGGGCTTCACCACCGACATGATGAACAAGCTGCGTGCCGACATCATCGCCGGCAAGCCGCCGGCGGCCTCGCAACTGAAGGGTCCCGAAATCCAGGCATGGTCGCAGATTGCCCCGACAGTCAATTTGGACGCGCTTGTGGCGGCGGCCGGCTACGAAAAAGTCATCTCGCCCGAACTCGCCAGGTTGCACAAAGTGCAGGGTCATTGGGTCGCCTTGCCCCTTCAGGTGCACCGCATTAACACGCTCTATGCGTCGAAAAAGGCGATGGACAAGATCGGCGCGACCACGCTGCCCAAGACATGGGATGAATTCAATGCAATGGCCAAGAAAATGGCCGCTGCCGGCATCACGCCGGTGGCGCATGGCGGAATCGCATGGGCCGATACGATGTATTTCGACTTGTCGCTGATCGGGGTTTCGCCCGATGCATACCGGCGCGCGATCATGAACCTGGACGACAAGGCATTGCGCGGCCCGGAAGTCCTTGCCGCATTCAAGCAGTTGCGGCAGATGACCGGGTGGATGAGCCCTGCCAATGCCGGTCAGCACTGGAGTGTCTTCCTCCCGGCACTGATGAAGGGCGAATACGGATTCCTGATGATGGGCGGGTGGGCCTCCGGCGTGCTCAAGAAAGGCAAGTTCGAAGAGGGAAAGGACTACCTCTGCGGCGCCACGCCTTCCAATGTCGCCAAGCCGGTCTTCGACCTGAACGCCGATGGTCTGATCTTCTGGGAAACGAAAAACCCAGATTTACAGGCGGGCCAGAAAATCACTGCCCAGGTCGCCATGGGAAAGGAATTCAATCGCGTTTTCACCCAGATCAATGGTTCGATTCCGGTGCGCACCGACGTCGAACTCACCGATCCCGCGTACCAGGATTGCCAGCGTGATGCGGCAGCCAACCTCGCCGGCGCCGTTGCCGCCAACCAGGTGGTGTTAAGTCTGGCCCACAATATGGCCCAGAACAACGCGATCACCGCGGCGCTGCGCGATGTGCTCACGGAGTACGTTCACAACAATTCGATTTCGCCGGAAGAAGGCCAGAAGCGTCTGGCGGACGCAGCGGCCGCTGCCCGCTGATCGCGTGCGCGTTCGAGCGCCGCGATGTTGGCCAGCCAGATCGAGCGCAGGGCAGTGCGCGTGCCAGAACAAGCGCGTGCGCGGCGGTCGCCCAGCTGGCGCCATTTTTGGGGTGTCACCGCGGTAGAGCAAATCGCGAAGTTGGTCGCCGTCCTGACGCTCGCCGTTGCCGTCCTCTACGTAGTCGGGTTCACGCTGTGGACGACTTGGATCTCGTTCACCGATTCGACGCTGTTGCCCGACTACACCTTGGTCGGGATCAAGCATTACACGCGCTTGCTGCAGACGCGGATCTGGCAGGTGGCCTATGTCAACCTGCTCATCTACGGCATCGGCTTCATGGTGTTCGCCAGCGCGATCGGGCTGCTGCTGGCGATCCTTATCGACCAGAAGGTCCGCGCGGAAAACCTCCTGCGCACGATCTATCTCTACCCGATGGCACTGTCCTTCGTGGTAACTGGCACCGTATGGGGATGGCTGCTTAACCCCGGCATCGGCATTCAAGGCTTTGTGCGCGGACTTGGGTGGACCGCCTTCCGCTTCGACTGGCTCGTCGACCGCGACATGGCGATCTATACGGTCGTGATCGCGGCAGCGTGGCAAGCAACGGGATTCGCGATGGCGCTGTTTCTCGCCGGATTGCGTTCGCTCGACGCAGATCTCTACAAGGCGGCGCAGATCGACGGCGCAAGCCCGCTGCGGATGTATCTGCGGATCATGGTGCCGGCGATGTGGCCGATCACGATCGCGGTGCTGGTGATCCTGCTGCAATTCGCGATCAAAACCTACGAGCTGGTGCGTGCGCTCACCGCGGGTGGTCCGGGCATCGCCACGACGCTGCCCACCACGGTGGTCTATGACTACATGTTCCAGCGCGGACTGATGGGGGCCGGATCGGCGGCCGCCGTCATGCTGCTGCTCTCGCTGCTGGTCATCGTCGTGCCTTACGCGTTCTATCAGCGCCTCTCCGCCCGCCGGCTGACTCGCCATGGCTGAGGCGGCTGCGCTATCGCGGGCGAGCCGCTATGGTTTCGTCTACCCGGTGCTGATCGGATTCGCGGTGTTCTTTCTCGTGCCGATGGTGGTCGTGGTCCTGAATTCGCTGCGCAGTTTCGAAGAGATCACGCAGAGCTCGGTGCTGGGTCTGCCGCGCAGTTTCCAGTGGCGCAACTGGACCGAGGCCTGGAGCGGCTACTGCATGGCGGGCAGTTGCACCGGCATCCGGCCCTACATGTGGAACTCTCTGGTGATAGCAATCCCGGCGACGATCGTCTCGACGCTGATCGGTGCGATCAACGGCTACGTGCTTTCGCTGTGGCGTTTCCGCGGCGCGGCGACGCTTTTCGCCATCATCACCTTCGGCGTGTTCCTGCCGGCGCAGATGAAGCTCGTGCCGTGGGCGATCACGCTCCGCAACCTCGACCTGTCCAACACGGTCGGCGCCCTGGTGCTGATCCACATCGTCGGAGGGATCAGCTTCACGACATTGTTCTGTCGGAACTTCTACGTCAATGTGCCGCTCGACCTGATTCGAGCGGCTCGCGTCGACGGCGCAGATTTTTTCCAGATCTTCCGGCGGATCATCCTGCCACTTTCGCCGCCGATCCTGATCGTGACCGTGATTTGGCAGTTCACCAATATCTGGAACGAGTTCCTGTTTGGCATCACGTTCTCGGAGGGTGCAAATCGTCCGGTGACCGCGGCGCTGATGGCGCTCAACGCCAATGTTGCCCAAGCGCGCGAGTACGGGATCGAGAGTGCGGCGGTCCTGATCGCCGCCATCCCGACCTTGCTGGTCTACATCTTCGGGGGGAAGTATTTTCTCCGTGGCCTAGCCGCCGGCGCGGTCAAATAAGGCTACCTCATGTCCGCCCTTTCGATTGAAGCACTACGGGTCACGCTGGGGTCGGCCGAGATCCTTATGGGCATCGACCTCGAGATCGACAACGGGGAATTCATTGTGCTTGTCGGTCCCTCGGGTTGTGGCAAATCCACCTTGCTCAGTGTGATTGCCGGCTTCGAACAGCCGTCGTCCGGCCGCGTCAGGATCGCCGGGCGCGACGTGGCGGGCATCGCACCCAAGGATCGGGACATCGCCATGGTCTTCCAGAGCTATGCGCTGTATCCGGGGATGACGGTCCGCGGGAATATCACCTTTGGCATGCAATGCCGCGGTGTCTCCAAAGGCGAGCAGGAGGCGGCGGTCGAACGGGTGGCAAAGCTGTTGCAGGTTGGCCCGCTGCTGAATCGCAAACCGAGCCAGCTTTCCGGCGGCCAGCGGCAACGGGTCGCCATGGGGCGTGCCCTGGTGCGCGACCCGGTCCTGTTCCTGTTTGACGAGCCGCTGTCCAACCTCGATGCCAAGCTGCGCGTGGAGATGCGCATGGAGATCAAGCGACTGCACCAGCGCCTGGGCACGACCATCGTCTACGTGACGCACGACCAGATCGAGGCCATGACGCTGGCTACGCGCATTGCCGTGATGCACGGCGGTGAAATCCTGCAGTTCGACGATCCGCAGACCATCTATGACCAGCCCGCCAATTTGTTTGTCGCGGGCTTCATGGGCTCGCCCCCGATGAACGTCGTGCCGGTTCGACTGGAAGCCGGCGACGGAGCGCTGGTCGCTATTGCAGGGGTGGCCAGCGGGGACGGCCAGCCCACGGTGCGCATGACGCTGCCGCAACGCCTCGACGCGTTGCAATCCTGGATCGGAAAGTCGGCGCTGTTGGGCATTCGACCCGAATGCATCGCGCTTGGCGGCAACGCTCCCGAACGGATCACGGCCCAGGTCGAGATGATCGAGCCAACCGGCGCCGAGACAATAGCCGTGCTCAACTTCGCCGGAACGGAGATCGTCGCACGGATGGATGCGGAATCACGTCCTGCTGTCGGTGTTCCGGCAGAGTTTTCCTTCGACCTGCGCAAGGCGTGCCTGTTCGATGCCGACACACAGCGCAGAATCGCTTGATGTCAGACGCCGCCTGCCTGGGACTCCGTGCGCGATTACCGGGCAATGCATTGCAATCAACGCCGGGTCGCTACGAGCTTGACTGGCGGACGCGGGGGACGATCCAGGTGGCGGGCGAGTTGAAGATAGGTGTTCTTCGCGGGCTGGATGTGCTGGCCGACGAGCGCGACAAGTCGCTTGCGGTCGTTTCCCTTGAGCAACTTGATCATCATCGCGTGCTCGCTGCACACCAGTGCCAGCAGATCGGGGTTGCCGATGCTGTAGGAGCGGATGGCGTGCGCCTTCATCGCCAGGTGTTCGATCACCTCCACCAAGGAGGCGTTGCCGCAGGCGGCAAAGAACGACTTGTGGAACAGGAGGTTTTCGCGAAACACCCGTCGCAGGTCGCCCATCTTCACCGCCGCACAATGGCGCTCGTGGATCGCGCTCAACCGGCGCACGAGTGCGGGCGACGCGGGGAGGGTGAGCAGACCCGCCGCGCAGGCCTCGACCAGTGTGCGCACGACGTAGAGCTGCTCGACTTCAGCGGAGCTGTAATCGCGCACGGCAGCGCCCCGGTTCGGCTGGCGCACGACGATGCCCATGGTTTCGAGCTCGACCAGCGCCTGGCGGGCGACGTGACGCTTGATCTCAAATCGTTGGGCGAGCTCTTCCTCGATCAGGCGCTCGCGAGGGCCGATCTGCCCGAGCGCGATTTCCTCTTCAAGAGTACGGACAACCTCGGCGAGGCCGACCTGTGACTCCGCGTTCTCCGCTCGCTTGTTCATTCCTCTCCTGCGCACTTTGTTTGGCCCATACCTGGCATCGTCCCCACGGGAACACGAGGCCGAAATGCTCCAACAATATTGTTGACAATTTTATCACGCTCACCGCGGCGCCTCACTGAATGCGGACGACACTCAAGGCAGACAGACCATGACTCGAATCACATCCATTCGCGCACGTGCGATCAGCATTCCCCTCGATGCGGCCACCGCACTATCCAGTCGCCTGGTGATCGAACGTCACTACGGTGTCGTCGAAATCGAGAGCGGCGACAACGCCTGGAGCGACTTGCCGACCGCGCTTCAGTTCGCATCGATACGCAACTGGAAGCGCGCGAAGGCAGGCTCTCCCTGCCGCAGCGGCCGGGGCTCGGATTCAAATTCGTCGAGGCAGCGCTCGACCGTTACGCGCTGACGCCTTGGATCGAATGCAAGCAGGGTATCGGAATGGCCGCCTAAGGAGAGTGTCGAAATGATGCCGGTTCACAAACTACGCACGAACCAGTTCAAGCACCGTCTCAACGGCGGCGAGAAGCAGGCCGGACTATGGCTGACGCTCGAGTCGTCGAACGCGACCGAAGTACTCGCGGGCGCCGGATACGACTGGCTGCTGCTGGACATGGAGCACACTACGGTGGATCCGTCGCAGATCGCCGGGCACGTGCGCGCCGCCCTCGGCGGTACGGCCGAGCTCGCGGTGCGCATTCCCTGGAATGAGCCGATCATGGTCAAGCGGCTGCTCGACGCTGGAGTGCGCACGCTGATGTTTCCGTGCGTCCAGTCCGCTGCCGAAGCGCGAGCCGCCGTGGCCGCGACGCGCTATCCGCCGCACGGCATCCGCGGCGTCAGTGGCAACATGCGAGCCAACAGCTTCGCACGCGTCAAGGATTACGCCGAGACCTATCAGCATGAGCAGTGCGTGATCGTACAGCTGGAGTCGCTTAAGGCGATTGCGGCGATCGAGGAGATTGGCGCAGTCGAAGGCGTCGACGCCTTGTTCATCGGGCCCAACGACCTCGCCGCGACCATGGGTCTGTTCGGCAAACCCGGCGCGCCCGAGGTGAAGGCGGTGATCGCCGATGCCATCGCGCGCATCAATAAGACCGGGAAAGCCGCTGGCATCCTGAACTACAACATTGCGGAAGCGCGCGCGCTGTTCAAGTCCGGCTTTGCCTTCATCGCGGTGAATTCCGACACCGGGATCCTGGCGCGGCAAAGCGAGGCGATCCTCGCTCAACTGAAGGCCGACGATTGATGGAGACGCACATGTACGCCCCTTTCGGGGGGAGCGAAGCAGAGTGGCTTCGGAAGGGAAGATGGCGATGACGGAGCGCGCGAATGCCTTAACCCAAACTTGTCCACCCCGATGCATGCGTGAAACTCATTGGAGAGAACGTGTCAACAAAACGCAAGACAGTCGGTGAGCTGCGCAGCCAACGCTGGTTTTCGGGGCCCGGTAGCGTCGGCGCGCATAAGCACCGGCGCATCAAGCAGGCAGGTTTCGCCACCGAGGACTTCAAGGACAAGCCGGTCATCGGCATTCTCTCAACGTGGTCTGACTTCCAGACTTGCCACACACATTTTCCGGAGCGAATCGAAGACATCAAGCGCGGCATCTGGCAGGCCGGCGGATTTCCCGCCGTGATCCCGGTGCAGAGTGTCAGCGAAAGCTTTCTGCGCCCGACCAGCATGCTTTATCGCAACCTCCTGGCCATGGAGACGGAGGAGGCCATCCGCGCCCATCCGATCGACGGAGTTGTCCTGCTTGGCGGCTGCGACAAGACCGGGCCGGGTCTGGTGATGGGCGCCGCGTCGGCCAACGTCCCGGCGATTTTCGTGCCGGCGGGCGCGATGCTCAAAGGCCGCTGGCGCCAGCACACGCTGGGCACCGGTTCGAGCACGTGGGCCATCGAGGCGGACCATCGCGCCGGCAAGATCAACGACCGTGAGTGGACGCAGATGTCCGAAGCGACGGTCCGTTCGACCGGCACCTGCAACACCATGGGCACCGCCTCAACGATGACGACGCTTATCGACGTGCTGGGCCTGTCGCTCCCAAGCGCGAGTACGATCCCCGCAGTCGATGCAGAGCATGGGCGCATGGCGTCGCTGGCCGGTCGCCGGATTGTCGATATGGTGTGGCAGGACCTGAAGCCATCGGACATCGTGACTCCTGCGGCGCTCACCAATGCGGTTATTGCCGACATGGCGATTTCGGGTTCGACCAATTCGCTGATTCACCTCATCGCGATGGCTCGCCGGTTCGGCCATGATCTTTCGCTCGATTCATTTTCCGCCGCCAGCGACATGGTGCCGGTCATCTGCAATCTGATGCCGGCGGGCAAGTATCTGATGGAAGACCTCCATTTCGCCGGCGGACTGATGGCCGTGCTCAACGTGATCCGCGACAAGCTCGATCTGTCGTGCATGACGGCCAACGGCCGCACATTGGGTGAAAACATGGAAGGCGCGGCCGTCGTCGATGCCGATGTGATACGAGGCCTCGACAATCCGGTCTACGAAAGCGGCGCGATCATTGTGCTCAAAGGGTCGTTGGCACCGCGCGGTGCGGTCCTCAAGCGCTCCGCCGCCGACCCGAGACTGCTAGATCACGTCGGGCCTGCTGTGGTGTTCAGCAACTATCACGACATGATGGAGCGGATCGACGATCCGAACCTGCAGGTCACTGCCGACAGCGTGATGGTGCTGCAGGAGGCGGGGCCTGTCGGTGCGCCTGGCATGCCGGAATGGGGAATGCTGCCGATCCCGAAGAAATTGCTCAAGGAGGGCGTTCGCGACATGGTGCGCATCTCCGACGGGCGCATGAGTGGCACCAGTTACGGCACATGCATCCTCCATGTATGCCCGGAGAGCCGCATTGGCGGTCCGCTGGCGCTGGTACGCGACGGGGACAGGATTCACCTCGATGCCGCATTGCGGCGCCTGGATTTGCTCGTCGACGAAGCGGAAATGGCGGCGCGGCGCGACGCGTGGAAGGCCCCACCTGCGCATTACGTTCGCGGCTATGGCGCCATGTTTTCCGAGCACGTGCTGCAGGCCGACCAAGGCTGTGATTTCGATTATCTCGCGCGCGGCGGTATCAATCCGGAGCCGGAGATCCACTAGATGGAGAGCGTACTTCGAGAACATGGTTTCGGCGCGCCGGCTGCAGGAGCAGCCGAACGTCCCGAAAGGAATCTTTGCAACGCGCCGATCCCGGCTCCTATCAATGAATGGAATTCCAGCCATGAAAAGACTGCTGCTGATCTTCGCCACACTACTGTACGTGAGCGCGCATGCGCAAACCTATCCCAATCGCCCGATCAGGTTCATCGTCCCTTTTCCGCCAGGGGGAAACCTCGACTTCATCGCCCGGACTATCCAGCCGAAGCTTTCCGAGGCGCTCGGCCAGCCGGTAATCATCGAGAACAAGGGAGGCGCGGGCGGCATTATCGGCGCGGAATATGCCTCCAGGCAGCCCGCCGACGGATACACCATCTTCCTCGGCAACACCGGGACGCTGGGTATTTATCCTTCCGTATATCCGAATCTGCCCTACGACCCGATCAAGGATTTCGCAGCCGTCGGCCTGACTTCCACCAATGCAGTTCTCGCGGTGCTGCACCCTTCCGTCCCGGCCAACTCGTTGCGGGAGTTCATCGCTTACGCCAAGGCGAATCCAGGCAAGGTGGCAGCCGGCGTCGCCGGCAACGGATCGCTTCTTCACTTCGCGACCGAACTGCTGAAGGCGCAGGCG
>Ga0209839_10000802_pt1 | contig 16058 bp, 19 predicted proteins | sample OrgsoiDNA2013050_FD_185800 | JGI IMG/M metagenome (GOLD analysis project Ga0209839, IMG submission 185800) | Permafrost soil microbial communities from the Arctic, to analyse light accelerated degradation of dissolved organic matter (DOM) -... | ecosystem: Environmental > Terrestrial > Soil >... | reverse complement strand
TGGAGCCGCGCGGCATGAACTTCACCCCACGAACACCGTGGGGGAGCCAGCCACTTCTACACCGCCGGCCGGACGGACGGTCAATCCATATTGTCTAATCGGCGACACCGGCCGGCTGCCAGTCGCGGTACAGGAAGCGCTCCAGCGCATCCGGCGTGAGCGGGTGCGCGAATAGGAACCCCTGCGCGAGGTTGCATCCGTCGCTGTGCAGCTGACGTGCCTGTCGGTGATCCTCGACGCCCTCGGCGAGTGTCTCCAGGCCGAGCGCTTTGCCAAGCTGGATCAGCGCGTGCGTCATCGCGTGCTCCTGGCCTCCGAGCTCCAGATCGGTGATGAACGTGCGATCGATCTTGAGCGAATCAACCGGAAACTGCTGTAGGTAGCCGAGCGAGCTGTAACCGGTGCCAAAGTCATCGATCGCAATCCGGACACCCAGCGCCTTCAGCTCGGCGAGCAGCCGCGCCATGGCTTCGGGGTTGCGCATCAGGGCGGTTTCGGTGATCTCGAGCGTCAGCATGGCCGGATCAAGCCCCGTGTCCTGCAGAATGCGGCGGAGCTGCTCGACGAACTCCGGGCGTTCGAGTTGCCGCACGGACACGTTGACCGACATCGTCAGGACGTGGCCCTGCCGGTTCCAGCAGGCTGCCTGGGCGCAGGCCTGCTCGAGCACCCAGCGGCCGATCGGAATGATCAGGCCGGTTTCCTCGGCGATCGGGATGAACACGTCGGGCCGAATTACGCCACGACCGGGATGGCGCCAGCGCAGCAGCGCCTCAACCCCCACGACCTGCTCGTTCTCGAGCCGCAGCACCGGCTGATAGACCAGCAGCAACTGATCCTGGTCGAGTGCCTCGGCCAGGTCCAACTCCAGGTGCATGCGATCTCGCGCGGCGGTTTGCATCTCGGACTCGAACAGGACGTAGCCGTCCTTGCCGGAGGCCTTCGCCCTGTACATGGCCAGGTCGGCATCCCTCAGCAGATCCTCGGCCGACGAGGGTCGTCCGAGCGCAATGCCGATGCTGGTGGTGATGAACACCGGGGATCTTGCCGGCTCGCGCAGGATGATCGGCTGGCGAAGCACGCCCAGGATCCGCTCGGCCAGCAGCTGGGGTGTGGCGTCCAGCTCTGCCGAGTCGACCAGCATCACGAACTCGTCGCCTCCAAGCCGCCCCACTGTGTCACTGTCTCGCAGCACGCCGTTGAGCCGCAGCCCGACCTGGCGCAGGACCTCGTCACCGGCCTGGTGACCGTACCGGTCGTTGATCTGCTTGAAGCCGTCGATGTCCATGAACAGCGCGATCGCCGAGAGGTCCGACCGGCGCGCTCGCGCGAGCATCTGCTCGGCTCGGTCGAGGACCAAGGTCCGATTCGGCAAACCGGTCAGGGGATCGTGCAGCGCACGAAACTCGAGCTCCTCGGTCTTGTCCCCGAGCAAGCCCAACGCCCGCAGGCGAGAGCGCGAGAGCACGATGTACAGCAGCAGCACCAGCAGCGTCACGACGAGACCAAAGCCGAGGATGACCAGGCCTTCTCCGGTGGCCGAGCGTGAACCGCCGGCCATTCCACTGACCAGCACCGCCCAGCCGTCGTGCACCTGGGTCCGCTGCAAATAGGCCGGCGCATGAGCTCCCAGATCGGCGCCCTCGCGGGCAATCAGCTCCGACGGGCCACCAAGGTTGCGGTGGTACACCGTGAGGGTCAGCGATCCCCGGTCGCCGAGCACCGAGCGGATCAGCGCCGCGCCGTCAAACGACGTGCCGATGAAGCCGATCAGCGCAGCGCGACGCGCCGACACACTCCCGAGTGCCGCGCCGTGCCGGTACACGGGTGCGCCGATCGCCGCGATCGAACCACTCACTCCGGGCAATGAACTGACGAAGAACGACCCCGTATCGGTGGCCGTCCGGATCAGAGCGGCATAGGGTGATCGCCCGATGAACGGCAGCACCGGCGCGCAGTAGTCCAGCAGCGGCGGATACACGCTGGTCGTGGTGGCCGTGCCGACGATCGCCTCGGTGAGGCAGTAGACCGCCCGTTTGCCCGACGGGACGATCTCGAACTTGCCGCCGAGTCGCTTGCGAAACGCGGGATCGGCCTCGGCTCGGCGCCGGAACGCGGCCAGTGAAGCTGCGCGCACCGGCTGGATCAAGGCGGCATCGACGCCGGGGGACGCGGGGGCCACACCCTGCAACTCGTGGTACCACTGCAGGAAGCGCGAGTCGCCGGCGTTCGGCTCCAGCGTCGCGATTGCGCGCATGGTTCGGGTCAGCGCGACGTTCGCCTCCAGCTTCGAGACCAGCGCACTTGTCAGGCCCGTGGCCGTCGAGTCGAACGACGTCCGGTTGGCGTCGAGCGTACTGGAACGCCACCGGGCCGCCAGGATGCTCGACCCGGTGAGACCCACCACGACGATCAGCGCCCCGGTCAGGAGCACTCGGGCACGGCCGAACCGGCGCCCGCGGCCGACCAGCGGAATCTTCATCAGCTAGCCAAGGTCATCACGGTAACCATCGTCAAACGGCCCGAACCACTTGAGCGCCGGACGAGGGCTAAGAGCGGCTCACACGGCCGGCGCTCAAGTGATTCGGGCCTTCTGAGCCGGCGGCGGCCCGAGCATGAACACTTGGACTTCCAGGTCGGGGCCCACGTGATGGTTTGAGCTCAACGCGTGCACGGTTCGGCCGGACAAGCGCTCGACCGAGGCGATCAGCCGGCTCTGCATCGCCGTTTGAAAGGCGGCCCGGGTTTCCTGAACGATCGGGGTGCGTTGAATCTCGATCATCGTCTTCTCGACGTCGGTGTACACGCCTTCCAGCACGCACACGAGCAGCTCGCCGTCGAGCAGCATCGTCTTGGCGGTCACGGGCGCGCGATGGTAGTAGCGTTTGTGGAACGCGACCATTGCATCGGTGACCGCTGAAAGCAGAGCGTTATCGACCAGTGCGTCGTTGGGGGCCGACATCCGGCCTTCCTTCTCTCGTCCTCCGAAGCGGGAGTCGCACGCGAGGCGAAGGGCGAAGACCCGACGAGCGATGAACGACTCACTCTAGCGCCGATTGGATAGCATCGGGTGCTCTGGCATCCCAAGCACACTCGGTTTCGCTGTGAGCCCCCAAGACGCCAAGCGCACACCACGAACCCATGGCGACGTGCTGACCGCGATCTCGGACGGGATGGTCGCGCTGCTGAAGGAGTTCTACGGCCGCGGGCCGACGCGCACCAAGTCCTATTACGAGGACGACCTGGTGGTGTGCGTGCTGCGGGGGGGCTTCTCGCGCGTGGAGCAGACACTGCTCGAAGGGGGCCGCGGATCCACGGTGATCCAGCAGCGGATGGAGTTCCAAGAGCTGATGCGCGAGCGCTTCGAGGCGGTGATCGAGCGAGCGACGGGGCGCCGTGTAACCGGCTTCATGAGCGGCAACCAGCAACGCCCCGACATGATGTGCGAGGTGTTCATCCTCGCGCCGACCGATCTCCTTGACGCCGATGAGGTTCCGGCGGGCGGACCGCAGCCGCCGATGCAAGCATGAGGTGAGCATCGGAGAAGAGCACGAGGAGGAGATCGAGTCGCGCTTCGAGGCGACGTTTGCGGTCGCGCTCGTAATCGCCCTGCAGGTGACGCTCGCAGTGGTCAGCACCGCGCACGGCTGGAGGCTGATCGGGTTTCCCGGATGGATCTGGCTGATCCCCGTCGTTCCCGAGGCGGCGCTGTTGACGGCGCTCGCCCTGTCGGTGCCGCGGCATCGCCTTGAGCAGATGGGGCTGCGACGCACGGTTGCGCTCGCGCTCGTCAGCGTGATCACCGCCGCCAACGCGCTGGCGCTCGTGGCGCTGATCGCGTCGCTGCTGAGCGCGCAGGAGCGCAGCGGCGGGGAGCTGCTGCTGAAGGGCGCGACGATCTGGAGCACCAACGTGATCACCTTCGGGCTGCTGTTCTGGGAGGTCGACCGCGGCGGCCCGATCCGACGGATTGAATCCGATCCGCCCCCGCGCGATTTCCAGTTCCCACAGGACGAAAATCCAACGCTCGCCGAGCCGGGCTGGCATCCGCGACTGGCCGACTACGTCTACATCTCCTACACCAACGCGATCGCGTTCAGCCCGACTGATTCGATGCCGCTGAGACGCCGGGCGAAGATGATGATGCTGGTCGAGTCCGCGATTTCGGCGACGACCGTGCTGTTGGTGGCGGCACGGGCCGTGAACATCCTGCGCTGAGGAAGCGTCCTAGGGGCCGCGGCAAACTTAGGGCTCCCGCCCCATCGCCCGCGCCGCGTCGTCGAGGCGGTCATCGCCCCAGAAGTGAACACCGTCGATGGTTATAGTCGGCACTCCCGGCACGCCGTCGGCGATCGCGCGGTCCGTGAATGCGGCGAGCTGACCCTTGGCGGCTTCGATCTCCTCGTCGTAGGTCGCCGGATCGAGTCCGGCCTGCGCCCAACACTCGCGGATCGCCCCAGCGCCGCGAACCCCGTCGCCGGTGAGGAAGTTGCGGCGAAACGCTGCGATCGCCACCTCCCGGTGCTTCTCGTGCGCGATCGCGGCGCAGATCGCTCGCAGCGGCTCCAGCGTGTAGGACTCCAGCGGCCAGCCCGGCGGCCAGCGCAGCGGCGGAAGCCCGCGCGCGGCCGCCCGGGCTTGGCATTCGGCCACGCCCGCGGTGCGGGTTGGCTCCATCATCGACCACGGCGTTCGGTTCTGCGAACGCAGCAAGAACGCGAAGGCGATCGGACGCCACTCCACGTCTCCGCCGAGCACCGTGTCGATCCGCAACGCCGCCAGATATGCGTACGGCGAATTGGTGTCGAAGCTGAACACCGGTCGGATCGTTGGATCGATCATCGCCGCAGCGCTACGCGCGAACCGGCTCCGGCTGCGTGGCGGTCCGTTGCTCGGGCTGTTCCTCCTGCTGGGAAACGAAGTCGCGGGACCGAATCAACACGAGCGCGGCCACGGCGCCAAACAAGGCAACGATCGCGCCGACCAGGAAGATCTCGTTCAGGCCCGCGATGAAGCTCGAGCGCGCGACGTGACCGACGGCTGCGCGCGCGCCCGGCGCCACACGGGCGATCGCCTGCCGCGTCTGCCCGTTGGAGATCGCGGTCGCGATCGCGTGCGCCCCACCCTGATGCGCAGCGGCCAGCCCGGAGCTCACGTGCGAGCGGACGGTGCTGGTGAAGATCGACCCCAGCGCCGCGATCCCGGTCGCGATCCCGACCTGGCGAAAAGTGCTGTTGATCCCGGACCCCATGCCCGCCTGGCGCGGCGGAACGACGGCGATCGCGGTCGAGGCGAGCGGCGGGTTGATCAGGCCGACGCCGACACCGCCGATGATGAACCCGGGGAGCAGATGGGTCCATTGCGAGGACACCGTCAGCCCGCGCATCAGCAGCAGGCTGACCCCGACGAGCGCCAGCCCGCCGCCCATCAGCAGCCGCACCGGCACGACCGTGGTCAGCCGTCCGGACACAAACGCCGTGATCAGGATCGCTCCGGAGAGCGTCAGCAGGCGCAGGCCGGCCGCGAGCGGCGAGAGCCCGAGCAGGTCCTGCAGGTACAGCGTGAGGTACAGGAACATCGCGAAGATCGACGCCGACAACGCGAACGCGACGATCGACGCGCCATCGAACGCCGGGCGGCGAAACAGGGACAGGTCCAGCATCGGCTTGCTGTTGGCGCGCTCGACCACCACGAATGCGGCGATCAACACGACGCTGGCGATCAGGCACCCGTCGACCAGCGTGCTGCCCCACCCCTTCTGGCTCGATTCGATCAATGCGAACACGAGCGCGGCGAGCGCGGCGGTGAACGTGATGAAGCCGGGGATGTCGAGCCTGGCGCCCCCCGGGTCGCGCGACTCCTGGATCTTCGACAGCGTCAGCGCGAGCGCCGCGACCCCGATCGGAAGGTTCACGAGGAAGATCCAGCGCCAGCTCAGCGCCTCGGTGAGCGCCCCGCCGGCAACCGGCCCGATCGACACCGCCGCGCCGGTCACCGCTCCCCAGACCCCGAACGCGACACCGCGGTCGCGCCCCCGGTAGGCGTGCCCGAGCAACGCCAGCGAGGTCGCGAACATCATCGCGCCGCCGATTCCCTGCACCCCACGCGAGAGGTTGAGCATCAGCGGCGACTGCGCGACGCCACAGAGCAGCGAGGCGGCGGAGAACACCACCAAGCCGATCGCGAAGATCCGCCGGCGACCGAGCAGGTCAGCCAGCGACCCGGCGGTGAGCAGCAGCGCGGCCAGGGTGAGCGCGTAAGCGTCGACCACCCACTGCAGATCGGTGAAGCTCGATCCCAGCCCCGCCTGGATCTTGGGCAGGGCAACGTTCACGATCGTGACGTCGAGCAGCAACATGAACGTGCCCACGCACACCGTGACGAGCGTCCACCACTTGCGATCCATAGTCGAGGCTCCTTCGTTTCTCGCGCCGGAGGCGCTCAGTCTACAGGACGATCTACTAGACTGATGATCAGTTATGGTGATGAGTGGCGACCCGGCGATGAACGTCCCCACCGGGCTGTCGCGGTGGACGGGCTTTCTGCTCGCGCGAGCCCACCAGCGCGCTCATGCACTGTTCCAAGACGCGCTCGCACCGCTGGAGCTAACGCCCAAGAGCTTCGGTGCCCTGTCAGTGATCAAGGACCGCGGGCCGCTCAGCCAGGCGGCGCTGGGTGGCACGCTGCGGGTCGACCGCACGACGATCGTCGCCGTGGTCGACGAGCTGGAGCGCGCCGGTTACATTGAGCGTGGGCACAACCCCGCCGACCGCCGCGTCCACTCGCTCGGAGTCACCGCGGCCGGAAGCGACGCGCTGCGGGTCGCCGAGCGAGCCGCCGGTGCCAGCCAGGACGATCTCCTGGCCGGCCTTCACCCCGGCGAACGCGAGCAGCTTCAAGCCCTGCTCGCCCGCATCACGCAGTGACCTCGCGGTGATCGCTTGCTGCGGCGCTGCGGATCGCCAACCGGCGGCGGCGCGGGCCGGTGAGACCCGCGTCGCCGCTCGTTGATCGCCGGCTGCTTGGTTTCAGAGCGCGGCGAGGTCCGCCTTCAATTGGCTCAGGTCAAATCCCTCGGGGTCCTTGTCGGCCTGCAGGTCTTCGGTCGAGATGTACGCCCAGGCCTCATCGCAGTACTGCTCGAAGAAGGCCAGCGTCATTCCCTGCAGCGCTCCCCAGGTGACGATCTCCAGGTTCTCGCGTCGGGCGATGAGCGGTATGTAATGGCCGCCCTCGATCTTGGCGCCCGGAACCACGTCCCAAGGCTCTCCGGCGTTGAACTGGGTCATCGCCGAGTCGGGAAATTCGATCCCGATCCCGACCGCCTGGAACAGGTACATCGCCTGGGCGATCTGGGTGATGTTCTTCGGCTCGAGCTTGACGAACGCACCGATCTTGTGGCGCGCGCCGCTGGCGTCGACGATGCCGGTCTTGACGCGGTACTTGAGCACGTCGCGGACGTTCGATCCCTGGTCGGTCGGGTTCTGTCCCGAAGGCCCGGCGTTGGGATCGAACCCGGTTCCGGCGGAATAGTCACTCAGTACACCTGCGTCGGTGAACATCGCCGGGTTCCCGCCCTCGGTGCTCAGCAACATCGTCTCGTGCGCCGGACCGGCCCAGGCACAGTCCCCCCACTGATCGTTGCCGAGCATTCCCCAATCCTTGGCCCCGAACAGCGCCTCGTGGCCAAACTGCTCCGGGGGGGTGGGCAGGGCCGCCGCTTGCACGTACGTCGCGAACTTCAGGTCTCGTTTGTCCTCCGTGGCCGGGCGTTTCCCTAGCTTGAACTGAGACACAGCAGATCCTTTCTCCGGGTCAATAGGGGAGCATTATGCCCAGGTTCCAGCGTCCCGCGATGTGTTTTCTGTCACACATTCGAGGCCTGCGCGGCGCCGGGGGGGCACCGCTATTCCGTCTGACGGCCGAGCAGCGTCAGGAAGCGCGCGATCCGACTCCGCTCCTCACCGGGCAGTGGACCATCGACCTCCACCAGCAGGGTCATCGGCCGACGGTCGCGGGCCCAGGCTCGCACCAGCTCGCTGAATCCCGCGCCCACCCAGACCAGCGGGAAAGCCCCGGCGAACGCGATCACGGTTTGGGCTTGCCGGTCCGCGGTCTCCTCGGTGCGCACGATCGACACCGTGACCAGATCGAGTGCGTGGGCGGCCGCGTTGATGGCCGCCAGGCCGCCATCGTCGATCAGCAACGCAACCTCGCCGTCGCGCAGCGTCTCGAGCGCCCAGTCCCGGGGTGCGCGGGCCAGCGCGGCGGGACTGCACACCATGCGAAAGACGGGTGCCATGGCTGACACGCTAGTGCATCGTTCCGGTTTCGAGAACGATGCACTAGCTTAGGTGGCCGTGTCTTTAAGTTCGGTGTACGCCCCCCTCGCGGCCGAGTTGGACCAGCTCCTGCCGAACCGCACCGCGGTGCTTGACGCGCACACGCACTTGGGAGCCGACGAGGACGGCCAGGCGCTTGACCTCCAGAGCCTGCTCGACTATCTCGATCAGGTAGATCCGGCGGCGCGCGCATGTGTGTTCCCGCTGCACGATCCCGATCGCCACCCCGCGTACCGCACGCCCAACGATCGGGTGCTGCAGTGGGCACGGGAGTCCGGCGGCCGGTTGTTCCCTTACTGTCGCTTGGATCCGGCTGATCAACCGGTGGCTGAAGCACAACGCTGCTTGGCGCTGGGGGCGCGAGGGATCAAGCTGCATCCACGCGCTCAGTCGTTCGGGTTCGGCAACCCCGCCGCGGCGTCGATCTTCCAGGTGGCCCGCGATGCCGGCGTGCCGATCCTGATCCATGCGGGTCGCGGAATGCCGGCGATGGATCCGCTCGCCGAGCTCGCCCTTCGCTATCCGGAGGTGCCGCTGGTCCTCGCGCACGCGGCGATCGCGGACCAGGGGATGTTCGCTTCGAGGCTCGCTGGGCACCCGATGGTCGTCTACGACACCTCGTGTTTCTCGGGCATCGACGTGGTCGAGTTGTTTGCTCGCGTCCCGGCAGAGCGGATCGTGTTTGCCTCCGACGTACCTTACGGGCGGCCCGTGGGCGGCCTGTTCCTGGCGATGCGCGCCGCCATCTACGCCGGTCTGGACATCGACGGGCGCGAGGCCATTGCCGGCGGCACGATGACGGCACTGCTCGAACGTCGCCCGCTCGCCCCCGCCTTGGCGCCCCGTGTCGCTCAGATCCGGCCCACCAGTGGCCGGCTGGCGCGAGTCACGGCTTATCTGATGATGGGCTTCTCGGCGGTGATGAGCGGGGGGAGACCCCCCGACGTGAACCGGGCGCTGTCGGGGATCGCGCTCGCCCGAGCCGCCTGCCGCGATCCCGATCCTGGCGTCGCCGGCCCAGCCCTGCGGCGCATCGACGCATTGCTGGCCGGCGCCGAGCAGCTGATCGGCGAGGGAGGCGAGCCCGCGTTTCTGGCGCTGGGCTTGGTCATGGGCGCGGGGGCGATCGCGGCGACCGAACCGGTCCTCAGCCCCGGCCAACCTATGCCGGCCTGAATATGCGCTTGCGAATTAGCTGGCTGTCTGCTAATCTGTTAGCAGATTGTTTCTCACGCACCCAAGGAGACCGACCATGGCGACCGCCACCAAAATCAAGGATCTCAACGGAGCCGCTGATCAGCTCAGCGAGTTCAACGAGCGTTTCGTCCAGGCCGGTAAGCGCGCCGGCAGCCAATACGTCGAGAGCTGCGAAAAGCTGGTCGAGAACGTGACCGGCCTGCAGCAGAAGCTGGCCGCCGATTCGCACAACCAGACCGTCGAGAGCGTCGTCACGAGGCAGGTCGACCTGACGCGTCAGCTCACCGCCGCCTACACCTCCGCGATTCGGCAGCTGATCGCCTAGCAGCCTGATCGCCTAGCAGCGCTCCTAACTGATAGCCCAGGAGCGCTCCAGCTGATCGGCCCAGGAGCGCTCCAGCTGATCGGCCCAGCCGCGCTCCTCGCAGCTGATTGGTTAGGAGCGCTCCGGCTGGGCGGGTGGGTCGGGGCAGCGCAGCAACCTAGAACCTGAACCGATTTGCGCCCACTCCGGGTCTATGGATGTGACCGCCAAGAGCGCGGTCTGACCATCCATTGATCAGAAGAGGACCAGATATGTTCAATCGCCTGAAGGGAGCCCAGCGAGCCACCTTCGCCGCCGGATGTTTTTGGGGCGTGGAGGCTGCGTTCCGCGAGATCGACGGAGTGCTCGAGACGGCCGTCGGGTATACCGGCGGCGACGTTCCCGACCCGACCTACGAGCTGGTGTGTGGCCATGCAACGGGCCACGCCGAGGCGATCGAGGTGTGGTTCGACCCCCGGAAGGTCACCTACCCAGAGCTGCTCGAGACGTTCTGGCGGATTCACGACCCGACGACTCCCGGTCGCCAGGGCTGGGACATCGGCGACCAGTACCGATCGGCGATCTTCTTCCACGGCGCTGAGCAGCAGGCGGTGGCGATCGCCTCGCGGGAGCGCGAGCAGCGCTCGCTGACCAAGCCGATCGTGACCGAGATCACCGCTGCGCCGGAGTTCTACCGGGCCGAGGAGTACCACCAGCGCTTCTTCGAGAAGCAGGGCGGCGGTGCGTGCGCCGTTACCCTGCGGTAGCAGGTCTGAAGCTGACCGGAGTCAGCTCTCCTGGAGTCCGAGATAGGGCTCCAGGAGGGCGCGCAGCTGCATGCGCCCCCGGTGCAGACGGCTCTTGAACGCGGCTGGGCGCACCCCCGCCGCCCCCGCCGCCTCCTCGGTCGAAAGACCCTCGAGGTCCCGGAGGATCACGGCCGCCCGCCACTCGGGCGGCAGCTCGGCCAGGGCCCGTGCGAGGGTCAGCTCGAACTCGTGGTCCAGCGCCCGGGCCTCCGGCCCGAGATCCGCCGCCTCCGGGAGCACGGCGACCGCGTCGTCGCCGTCGGCGGTGCTGGGTGCCGGAGGCGGCGGGCGCCGCGAGAGCCGGCGCTGGGCCTCGTTGAAGGCGATCCGGTAGAGCCAGGTCGAGAGCTTCGCGCGCTGTTCGAACCGTGGCAGCCCGCGCCACGCTCGCAGGAACACCTCCTGGGCGACCTCATCGGCCTCGTCGGCATCCAGCCCGAACCGTCGCAGCGCTCCGTAGACCCGGTCGGCATGGGCGTCGACCAGTTCCGCGAATGCGTCCTCGTCACCGGCCCGGGCGCGGGCAACCAGCTCGCGTTCGGCCGACGAGGCGCCCATCATTCGCGCAGCCGTCGGCGCACCGCGTTCGCCAGGTCCGGCGCGTCGTTGCCGATCGGCAGCTGATGCAGCACCGCGAGCATCCGCCCGAGACTGCGCAACACGGCACCGCACTCGGGGCACTCGCCGGCATGTCGCTCCATGCGTCTGCGCTGCGGCGAGGCCAGCTCGTCGTCGAGGTACTCGGACATGTGGCCGGGCGCCCAGTGGTGATCGAGCATGAACTGCACGCGGTGTCGGACGTTGATCATCGAGCGCTGTGACCCGATCGGGGTCCGATCAGGTTCGCACAATCGCTGCGACGCGCTGATCGACCGTTATTCGACCAGCGGTGGCTCGAGCAGCGACGCATTGATGTGCTCGGACAGCGCCGCCGCGGCCGCGCGCTGCGCGATCAGTCGCTGGTGGTCGTCGTGGACGCTGAACAGCGCGGCGTCATAGGCGGTGGAGGCAGCCTCCCAGAGCTCGCTCAGGCGATCGGTATCCAGCCGCGCCTGCCGGCGCATCGTCTCGACCGTCGATGCGATCAGCTCGGCCGGCGCATCGGCATCGTAGGTCGTGGCCGCCTCAGGCTGACGGACGAACGTGAACGTGTGCTGCGCGGTGAGGACTGGCTTGTGCAGAATCCGCTGGACCTTTGTTGAGGCGTCGTCGAGCACGCTCGTCGAGACGCTGAACCTCGGGTACGGCTGAATGGCGGCAAGCCAGTCGCCCTGCCGTTCCTCAGCGCTGCGCTGATGGCGCTCGTCGATCGTCAGGCCGAGGTACTCGGCAACGTGCACCCACCCCCAGTGGGTGCCGACCAGCAGGAGCCCGATCACGGCCAGGATGGCGTCAAACGCACCACCGCCCTCGAACAGCAGCTGCCAGCCGCCGTAGATTGCGATCAGCGCTCCGCCGATCAACGTGACACCGGTCAGGACCGATCCCGCGGCAACGAGCCGATCGTGCTTGTGGGTGGAGATCGGTGGCTCGCGACGCTGTTCAGCGTCGGGCAGGTTTTGGAGGTCCTCGTCCAGCAGTCGCCGGTCAGCGGCCACCCCGAGAAACGCCACCATGCCCTGGCTATCGTCACCCATCGTCAGAGCGCCCGCCGAGTGGTTCGCGAACCAGACTAAGACCCTCCGCGCGTCGGTGGGACCTGCCGCGGAGCGGCCGCCGTGCCGCCGCCGTTACCGCCGCTCCTGGCGGCATCCGCGGCGAGGTTTCCGGTCAGCATGCCCTCGCGGATCTGGTCCATCAGCGAGCCGACGGCAGCCGGCGAATGGGGTAGCAGCAGCGTGGTCATGTTGCCGTTCTCGCCCACCGACCGGAGCGTATCCATGTACTGCGTCAGCGCGACCAGGCCCATCGCCTCCTTCGCGTCGATGCCGTTCTCGCCCGCGATCAAAGCGAGCGAGTCCTTGAGTCCCTGGGCAATGGCCTTGCGCTCCGCGGCCACGCCTTCGCCGTGCAGGCGCATCGACGCCGACTCGGCCTCGGCCTTCTTGATTCGCAGCGTCTTATCGCCCTCGCCCTGGGCGGTGGCCGCCTCCTGGTTGCGGCGCGCGGCGTTGATGTTGTTCATCGCGTCCTTGACCCGCTGGTCGGGCTCGATGTTCGTGATCAGCGCCTTGATGATGTCGTAACCGTAATCGGCCATCTGCTTCTGGAGGGTGTCCTGGATGTGCTTGGCGATCGTGTCCGCATCGGCGTAGGCCTCATCGAGATCCATCGTCGGGATGTGGGAGCGGACCACGTCGAAGGCGTATGACTTCATCTGCACTTCGGGGTCGTCGAGCTTGTAGTAGGCATCCTTGACCTTCTCGTCGGCGGCGCCGACCATGTACTGGATCGCGAGCTTGACCACCACGAACACGTTGTCCTGTGTCTTGGTCTCGATATCCGCGTCCAGCTGCTCGACCTGCAGGCTCATACGGCCGGCGACCTTCTCGACGAACGGGGACTTGCTCTGAAGCCCAGGCCCGGCCACGCGCACGAACTTCCCGAACCGCTCGACGATGGCACGCTCCTGCTGCTCCACGGTGAAAAAGAAGAGAGGCATACGAAAGTCCTTTCAGATGGGCGCGACCAACCTGCAGTACCGAGTGCGAACTCGGGCGACAGGCAGATCATCGCGACAGCGGAGCCGGCATCTCCGACCAAGCGGGTCAGCGCCGCAATTGACATACAACGAGCTTAGACCCATCGCAGCGTGGCTTGGCAATGTCGCCCGGTGCGAAAGCGCCCGGTTTCGCCGCCCGGATCTCATCCGGCCGCGCCGGTGAGCGCTCCCTCCGCAGGCAACCCCCTACGTCGGCCGCTCGGTCGGCTCGCCGCTGCCGGATTGTCCGCGGGCACGGACCAGCGCCGTGAGCTCGCCCCACAACCCGATCGACGGTCCGCCGATCAGCTCCCATGAGCGCGCGATCCCGATCAGGAAGCAGACGATCACGAGCACCGAGATGCCCACGACCGGGCTGTTGTTGTGGGGATGGAGGATCGACCGCAGGCCAAACATGAGCTGCAGCCCGAACGCGACTGCCAGTCCCACGAGGAACGCCGCGTCGCGCAGCTCGCCTGGCTGCGCCTGGCGGACTCGCACCAGGGATAGCAGTGACGCGACGACGAACAGCAGCCCGATCACGGCCACGATCGTCGTCGTCCAGCCGATGTGCAGGCGCGGCACGAGCGCGAACAGCGACACGGTCAGCGCGTTGATGAACGCCGTCAGCGCCGCCGACGCTCGCACGCGGTGGGCCTGCGCCGCGCCCGGCGCCGTGAGCCGTTCCCGCGCGACGGAGATCGCGACGAACAGCAGTCCGATCAGGGCCCCGGCGACGCTGGCGCAGGCCACAAAGAAATCGTGAAAGTCCGAGGTGATCACCCGCGCATCGTGGCTAATCCGGCGGACGGCCCGCCGGGAGGCGATAGCGTTTCGTCGATCTTGCGCGACGTGCGAATCCGAGGCCAGATGATCAGACTCGGCCAGCTGTTGAAGCTCGCCGGGGTGCTTGACAGCGGCGCTGAGGTCAAGGCGCTCCTGTCGACCGAGCCGGTATCGGTGAACGGAGAACCGGAGGCCCGGCGCGGCCGGCAGCTCTACCCCGGTGACATCGTCCGGGTAGGTGGGCGCGAGCTGCGCGTGACCTCGTCGTCGACCGCTTCGCAGCAGCCACTACGGGGTGAGAGCATGTCCGGCACGGATCAGCGCGAGCGCGTCGCGATCGTGACCGGGGCCGGGTCGGGGATCGGCCAGGCCGTGACCCGAGCGCTCCTGCAAGCCGAATATCGCGTCGCCCTGGCCGGCCGTCGAGAAGCCGCATTGCACGACACGCTTGCCGAGCTGCCGGCGGCGGGCTCGAGCGCGCTCGTCGTCCCCACCGATGTCACCGACCCCGCGGCCGTGGAGGCGCTGTTCGCGCGCGTCACCGAACGGTGGGGGCGGTTGGACCTGCTGTTCAACAACGCGGGGTTGTTCGGCCCGAGCGCGCCGCTGGACGAGGTGCCGTTCGAGCAATGGCGGACCGTCGTCGATACCAACCTCACGGGCAGCTTCCTGTGTGCCCAGGCGGCATTTCGCACGATGAAGGCACAGCGTCCTCAGGGCGGGCGGATCATCAACAACGGCTCGATTTCCGCCCACGTCCCGCGACCGCAGGCGATCGCCTACACGGCGACCAAGCACGCGATCACCGGACTGACCAAGGCGATCTCGCTCGACGGCCGCGCGTTCGACATCGCCTGCGGGCAGGTTGACATCGGCAACGCCGTGACGGAGCTCAGCGCGAACATCTCTCGCGGCGCGCAACAGGCCGACGGCTCGCTGCTCGTCGAGCCGATGATGGAGGTTCGCCACGCCGCAGACGCCGTCCTCTATATGGCCGGACTGCCGCTGCAGGCAAATGTCCAGTTCCTCACGGTGATGGCAACCAATATGCCGTTCATCGGCCGTGGCTAGCTGACGGCAGCGATTGACGGCGGCCTTGGTACGATCCCCCGCAGGGTGCGCATGATCCGAGGCCGTAGGGGGTCTGTGGTCAGACCCAACCCGGGAGCGTCCCACCGAACACGGACGGCATCTGGCAGGTTGGGGACAACCCGTTCACCGTTCACTGAACCGCCGTGGCTCTCGCTCGAATCACCCGAGACGGCCACGAGAGCGCGGATTCTAAGCTAAGCGTCCACTTGCTCGCTCACGCAGCCGAGCTCGGTTTCGCTGGTCGCGAGTTGCAATAGGTCGTAGAGCGTTTCGCGCTGTCGGGGGTCTAGGCCGCTGAGGACCTCGTCCTCGGCGGCCGCCAGCGCGAACTCTGCCTTGGCAAGCCGATGAGCCCCGGCGTCCGTCAGCTCGACGATGTGGCGGCGGCGGTCTTCGCGGGAGCGGCGGCGGGCGATCAGCTCGTCGGCCTCGAGCTCGTTCAGCAGGCCGACGAGGTTGGTTCGGTCGATCTGCAGCGTGGTGGACAGCGCCTGCTGTGTGGCTGCGCCGTGGTCACGCAGGACCGTGAGGGCGATCAGGTGACGCGCGCGGAGGCCCAACGGCGCGATCGCGGCTTCCGAGCGCAGGCGCATATGACGGGCGAGGTGAACCAGCAGCGCGGCAGACCGCTGCGGCGGTTGATCGATGATCGGCAGAGAGCCAATCCCTCATGGTATATCACTTATCTGTGTAAAGCAATTCATCGGTGTGCTAGAACTAATTTGTGTTTTATAAACGAATTGCTGAAAGCACGACATGACCCGGGGCGGCGGCTACGGGGCGGGCACACCGCGGGAGGGCTGGGACCACGCCGAGCCCTGGCTCCCCATGGGGTCAGCCTGCTCGGCTTGACCCCGCGGTTCATCACCGCCGAGCTCACGCTCGCC
>Ga0209839_10000801_pt1 | contig 16060 bp, 17 predicted proteins | sample OrgsoiDNA2013050_FD_185800 | JGI IMG/M metagenome (GOLD analysis project Ga0209839, IMG submission 185800) | Permafrost soil microbial communities from the Arctic, to analyse light accelerated degradation of dissolved organic matter (DOM) -... | ecosystem: Environmental > Terrestrial > Soil >... | reverse complement strand
GCAACCGTTTGAAATGCAGGACGGCCCGAGCCTGTGGGGACACGAACGCGTCTGGCTGCCTCCAGCCGACCGCGACGTCGCCCGCGAGATGCGGATGCGTGCGGCCGCCAGCGGCCTGCGCGCGCCGGTGCAGGTGATGGAAGGCAATTACAAGCTGATGCCGGGGACGTGTCCGTGGTGGGATGGGGTGAGATAAATAGCCAGACTTGAGAGACCTAAAGTTCCGGTGCCTCCGGTGCATCACGACGCCCATCGCGAATATGGAGGATGATCACTTCGTCTCCGCGCACCCGGTGATAGACAAGATAGGGATAGCGGGCGGTAGGAAATACGCGAACGCCGGGAATGTCGGTCTCTCGCCCGAGGCCGGGATAGCGGGCGAGCAGGCGGCTCGTCGAACGAATCTGCCGTATGATGGACGTTGCCGCGTTCGTATTGTGCTGCGCAATGTACTGGTAGATATGAGCGATGTCGGCGTGAGCACGCGGCGCGTACCGCAGCTTCATAAACCGCACTTCCCCCAGAGCGCCGCCATCTCGTCGTCGCTCACAAATTCGCAGCGCTGGGCCTGTTCGAGACCTTCGAGCACAGCCGCGCGATGATCTTCCGGTACCGTGAACAGATCGCTGCCGGCGGCGGCGATCTGCTCCAGCACCTCGGCGACGTAAGCTTGCCGATCTTCCGGCAGCTTCCTTACCTTCTCGATGGCATCTTCCAGAACTCTCGTCATCCGCGCATCATACAGTAGCTCGCTGCTGAATGCGAGTTACGGCGTGATCGCCGCCCCTCACCCCAGATGCTTCTTGAAAAACTCCGTGGCGCGGCCCCAGGCCAGTTCGGCTGCCGCGCGGTCGTGCACGGATTGCCGCTGCTCGTTGACGAAGGCGTGCTCGGCGTCATAACGGAACAGCTCGAGTGACTTGCCGGCGGCCTTCATGGCGTTCTCGAACGCATCGACAGCTTGCGGCGTGCACCAGTCGTCCGTGTTGGCGAAATGGGCCTGCAACGGAATTTTGACGTCGGCCGGCTTGGCCGCCTGCTCCGGCGGAATGCCATAAAACACCACGCCCGCGGTCAGCTCGGGAATTTTGGCGGCACCGATGATGGTCACGGCGCCGCCGAGGCAGAAGCCGGTCAGGCCGACCTTGGCGCCGTTCTTGCCAAGGTAAAGTGCTGCGCCGCGCACGGTCTGGGTGGTGGCGTCGATGAAATCCAATGAGTTCATCTCTTTGCCGGCCGCATCCATGTCGTGATACGGCACTACCTTGCCCTTGTAGAGATCGGGCGCCAGCGCGTCGAAGCCGGCCACCGCGAAGCGGTCGCACAGCCCCTTGATCTGCTCCGAAAGCCCCCACCATTCCTGGATCACGACGACACCGGGCGCGTTGCCGCGCGCGGCGTTGGCGAGATAGCCGCCGGCGTCCTTGCCGTCCGGACGCTTGAACGTGATGCTGGTACCCATGGGTTCCTCCGATGGTTTTCTTGTGGGCCGATTGCGGGCATTTTGTCCGCACTGCAGTCAGGAAGCAATCGGTTGCGTCGTGGAGTACGTCCGGGACGCGTATCTCGTCGTTTGTCGCCCAACAAAAAAGCCCCCGCAGGGGCCTTTTCAAATTTGCATCACCGGCACCAGCATCAATGCGCGTCGGCCCAGACCTTCTTCTTGGTAAAATACATCAGCCCCGCGAAGATGATCAGGAACACGAACACCTGCAGGCCGAGGCGCTTGCGGGCCTCCATGTGCGGTTCCGCGGTCCACGCCAGGAAGGTGGTGACATCCTTGGAGTATTGCGCGACGGTAGCCGGCGAGCCATCGTCAAACGTCACCTGGCCGTCGCTCAGCGGCTGCGGCATCTTGATGGCATGGCCGGGGAAATATTTGTTGTAGTAGGCGCCCTCGGGGATCGTCACGCCAGCCGGCGGCTTCTTCTCAAACCCCCGCAAGATCGCATCGACGTAGTTCGGGCCCTGCTCCTGGAATTGCGTGAAGAAGTCCAGGATGAACCAGGGGAAACCGCGCTCGTAGGAACGCGCCTTGGTGATCAGGGACAGGTCGGGCGGCAATGCGCCGCCCATGGCCGCGCGCGCGGCCTGATCGTTGGGGAATGGCGAGGGGAAGTAATCGGCGGGCCGGCCGGGCCGCTCGAACATTTCGCCCTGGTCGTTCGGGCCATCCTTGATCTTGTAGTCGGCGGCGAAGGCTGCCGCTTGCGCCTCCGAATATCCGGGGCCGCCGGCATCGGCGAGATTGCGGAACGCGATATACGACAGGCCGTGACAGACCGCGCAGACTTCCTTGTAGACCTTCAAGCCCCGCTGCAACGACCCGCGGTCGAACTTGCCGACCGGGCCTGCGAACGACCATTTCTGCGACGGCGGTACCTCCTGCTCCTCGGCCCGGGCGTTCTGCGTAGCTCCGGCCAACAGGGCGCCGGCGACCGTGAGCATGATCACCGTCGACACCACCGGCGTCAGCCTGCCGCCGGTTTTCGCCAGCACGTCATCGGAGATCGAATTCGGAACCGGCCTCGGCTTTTCGATCCGGCTCAGCAGCGGCAGCAGGATCAGGAAATAGGCAAAGTAGCAGAAGGTCAGGATGCGCCCGACGATCACGTAAATGCCCTCAGGCGGTTGCGCGCCGAGATAGCCGAGCAGCACGCAAACGATGACGAAGATCCAGAAGAACTGCTTGGCCAGCGGACGATATCTGGACGACTTCGTCTTCGCGGTATCGAGCCACGGCAGGAATGCCAGCACGAGGATTGCCGAGAACATCGCGGTCACGCCGGCGAGCTTGTTCGGGATCGAGCGCAGGATCGCGTAGAACGGCAAATAGTACCACTCCGGCACGATATGCGCAGGCGTCACGCCGGGATTGGCAGGGATGTAGTTGTCGGCGTCGCCGAGATAACCCGGCATATAGAAGATGAACCAGGCGAAGAACAGCATGAAGCAGGAGACGCCGAACGCATCCTTGATGGTCGCGTGCGGCGTAAACGGCACGGTGTCCTTTTCCGTCTTCGGCTCGACGCCGGCCGGATTGTTCTGCCCGGCGACATGCAGCGCCCAGACGTGCAGCACCACCACGCCGGCGATCACGAATGGCAAGAGATAGTGCAGCGAGAAGAAGCGGTTCAGCGTCGGATTACCAACGGAATAGCCGCCCCACAGCAGGGTGACGATGCTCTCGCCGAAATAGGGAACGGCGGAGAACAGATTGGTGATGACGGTGGCGCCCCAGAAGCTCATCTGGCCCCACGGCAGCACGTAGCCCATGAAGCCCGTTGCCATCATCAGGAGGTAGATGATGACACCGAGAATCCAGAGGATTTCGCGCGGCTCCTTGTATGATCCATAGTACAGGCCACGGAACATGTGGACGTAGACCGCAATGAAGAACATCGACGCGCCGCTGGCGTGCATATAGCGCAACAGCCAGCCATAGTTTACGTCGCGCATGATATGCTCGACCGACTTGAAGGCCATGGTGGCCTCCGGCGTGTAGTGCATCGCCAGGATCACGCCGGTCAGGATCTGCAAGCCGAGCATCATCGAAAGGATGGCGCCGAAGGTCCACCAGTAGTTCAGATTGCGCGGCGTCGGATAGGCCACGAACGAAGAATGGACGAGACCCATAATCGGGAGGCGCCGCTCAATCCACTTCAAGGCGGGGTGGGACGGCTGAAAGTCGGATGGTCCGCTCATGATGCGATCCTGAGGAAATAAAGCGACGCGACGGGTCCAAGTCTCGGATATCTGGTCCGAGGCTCAGCCGATCTGGATTTTGCTATCGGAAACGAATTGATAGGGCGGCACCGGCAGATTGGCCGGCGCCGGGCCCTGGCGAACCCGCCCCGAGGAGTCGTATTGCGAGCCGTGGCACGGACAGAAGAAGCCGTCGTAATTGCCTTCATGGGCGATCGGAATGCAGCCGAGATGGGTGCAGATGCCGATCACGACGAGCCACTGGTCGTGCCCCTCCTTGACCCGGGCCTCGTCGGACTGCGGATCGGGAAGGCTTGAGACGGGCACCTTGCGGGCCTCGTCGATCTGCTTCTTGGTGCGGTGGCTGATGTAGATCGGCTTGCCCCGCCAGAACACCTTGATGTCCTGCCCTTCAGCGATCGGCGCCAGATCGACTTCGATCGGCGCGCCCGCCGCAATCGTCGAGGCGTCCGGATTCATTTGGGAGACGAAAGGCCAGAGGGTAGCCAGTCCGCCGACCGCAGCGGCGGCGCCCGTTGCAACAAAAAGGAAATCACGGCGTGTTGAATCCATCGAAGACGCTGTCGTCACGATTCCAAACCCTTTCTCAAGTTGCAGCCGGTGGAACCGCCCCAGGCAACGCATCAACGAAACCGGAGCAGACTGCCGGCGCCCGCGACCCCCGCGGCGGCAGAAAGACCACTTTTCCCGCCCAATCGGAGCGGAACAAGCAGTCCAGAATCGTTCTATTGGCACCCTTGCCGGAAGAGCGCAAGCCCGCTATCGGGTCGCAAGCGTGCAATGCACTCATTCCGCACGGAGTGATGATTTATTGAGACATTTCATGGCGAGACCCCAGGAACGATCAGCGGACGATCAGCGGACGACCAGCGAATGCAGATTGCACTTTTCCAGCCCGACATCCCGCAGAATACCGGGACGATCCTGCGTCTGTGCGCGTGCCTGAATGTGGCCGCCCATATCATCGAGCCGGCCGGTTTTCCGGTGTCCGACCGGCACTTTCGACGGGCCGGCATGGACTATCTCGATCAGGTGACCATCACCCGCCACGACTCGTGGCCAAAATTCGAACAATGGCGTAACGACGGGGGTTACCGGCTGATCCTGTTCACAACCAAGGGTATCAACTCCTATCTCGATCATCGCTACGGCGCGGCCGACATCCTGCTGTTCGGGCGCGAGTCCGCCGGGGTCCCCGACGAGGTCGTTGCCGCCGCCGACGCGCGGCTGGTGATCCCGATCAAGCCGGGCTTGCGCTCGCTCAATATCGCGATGGCGACGGCGATGGCATTGGGCGAGGCACTGCGTCAAACCAGTTCCGGAAAATGAGGAGACCGTGCGGGTGAGTTACGCAATAAAGGAAATCTTTCTGACCTTGCAGGGCGAAGGCGCGCATGCCGGCCGGGCCGCGGTATTTTGCCGGTTCTCCGGCTGCAACTTATGGAGCGGCCGCGAGCAGGACCGCGCCACCGCGACGTGCCGGTTTTGCGACACCGATTTTGTCGGAGCCGACGGCACGCTGGGCGGTCGCTATGCAACGGCCGGCGAACTTGCGGATACCGTCGCCGCGCAATGGACCGGCATCGGCGCCAACCGTTATGCGGTATTGACCGGCGGCGAACCCTTGCTGCAGGTGGACAAGGCCCTCATCAATGCGCTGCATGCGCGCGGCTTCGAAATCGGTATCGAGACCAACGGCACGATCGAGCCGCCCGAGGGCATGGACTGGATCTGCGTCAGCCCGAAAGCCGGCGCCGACCTCGTGATCCGGCGCGGCCATGAACTCAAGCTGGTTTATCCGCAAGCCGATGCCGCCCCGGAGGCTTTCGTCGATCTCGCCTTCGAACGTTTCTCGCTGCAGCCGATGGACGGACCGGACGTGATCGAGAACACCGCGCGCACGATCGACTATTGTCTGCGCCATCCGCAATGGCGGCTCAGCCTGCAGACCCACAAGACGCTCGGTATCAGGTAGATCTGGATTTTCAGGATGTGGGAGTTGACGAAATCGTTCCGGTTCGAGGCCGCCCATGCACTGCCGGGAACGACGCTGGGCGCGGCAAGCGAGGAGATCCACGGCCACTCGTTCCGTGCCGAGGTGACGGTGCGCGGCACGCCCGATCCCGCGACAGGCATGGTGCTGGACCTCGGCCTGCTCGAACGAAGCATGACCGAGGTGCGGAAGATGCTCGACCACAAATTGCTCAACAAGGTCGACGCGCTTGGACCGCCGACGCTGGAGAACCTTTCGCGCTTCATCTGGGATCGGGTTCAGCGCGCGGGCCCGATCACGCGGGTCAGCGTACACCGTGACAGTTGCAACGAGAGCTGCGCTTATTACGGCCCGCAGGGCTAGGCGTTTTCAAGCGAAGTGGGTACCGGTTCGCGTTAAGAAAACGCCTCAAACCAAGGTGCAAGTCAGATGGACGTGTCCGTGATCGAAGATCGCAAGGCCCGCGCGCGATCGTGGTTCGAAAGCTTGCGCGACGACATCTGCCTGGCCTTCGAACAACTGGAGGACGATGCGCCGGCATCGCTTTATCCCGGCAGCGCGGGACGGTTCGTGCGCACGCCCTGGGATCGCACCGACCATACCGGCAAGCCCGGTGGCGGCGGCCTGATGTCGGTGATGCGGGGACGGCTGTTCGAGAAGGTCGGCGTGCATTGTTCGACGGTGCACGGCGAATTCAGCCCCGAATTCCGTTCGCAAGTTCAAGGCGCCAGCGAGGATCCGAATTTCTGGGCGTCGGGCATCTCGGTGATCGCGCATCTGCATAACCCGCACGTTCCCGCCGTGCACATGAACACGCGCTTCGTGGTGACGACCGAGGCATGGTTCGGCGGCGGCTCGGATCTGACGCCGGTGCTCGACCGGCGGCGGACCCAGCAAGACGCCGATACGATTGCGTTTCATGCGGCGATGCAGGCGGCCTGTGGCGGGCACAACGGTGTCGCCGACTACGACAAATACAAGAAGTGGTGCGATGACTATTTCTATCTGCCGCATCGCAAGGAGGCCCGCGGCATCGGCGGCATTTTTTATGATCATCACGACAGCGGCGACTGGAATGCCGACCTCGCCTTTACCCAGGAGGTCGGCCGCGCCTTCCTGAAAATCTATCCCGAGCTTGTCAGGCGCAATTTCGATGCGCCGTGGACCGCGCAAGACCGCGAGGAACAGCTGATCCGGCGCGGACGTTACGTCGAATTCAATCTGCTCTACGACCGCGGCACCATCTTCGGGCTGAAAACCGGCGGCAATGTGGATTCGATTCTGTCGTCGATGCCGCCGGAAGTGAAGTGGCCGTAGCGGCGGCCTAACCAAGTATTGCCAATCCAAAGTGTTGCCATTTTACCATTGTCATCTGCAACGGAGCCACAGCCCGCCGGAATGTTTGGAACCGACACAGACCGGACACAGAAGCGGGTAATCCTGTCAAAGTGAAGTGGCCGTGATCGGTCTGTCTCGCCAGATCGACGGGCCCCGAATCATGTCAATCAACTTTGGGGAAAGAAAATCATGGGTTTGAAACCGGGCGATGTTGTCTTGCTGAAATCCGGCGGTCATCCGATGACCGTGGCAGAAGTCGACGACGACGACATCGCGTGCGTGTGGATGGGTACAGAAGGCGAACTGTTTCGTGAAACGCTTTCATTAGCCGTGCTTGAGGCAGCCGAAATCGACGACGACGAAGAAGACGACGAGGAAGAAGAGGAAGAGTAGGACGGGGATAAGGAATCCAGGAAAAACCGGCGGCATGACTTCGCCCGGCGATGCCGCCGAACTCTTTGGACCCGGCGGCATCGCTTCCGGGAAATCGTATTCCGGAATTTGCTCTACCAGAGATGCCGCGCGGCCGCGGAAATCATGACCACGCCGCCCACCATCACCGCGACATCGAGGATCGCGGTGTGAATATGGACCGGCATACGCTCGACAAAGATTCTGGCGAGAAACGCACCGGGCAGCGCGATCGCGCCGATCAGAACGGCAAGGGCGAGCACTTGTGCGGTGACCACGCCGCTCAGTCCGAATACGGAAATCTTGATCACGCTGGTCGTGACCGAAATCACCGCGTCGGTGGCGATCACGGCCGCGCCTTCGAGGCCCGCCGCCATCAGCAGCGACAGCAGGATCACACCCGAGCCCGAGGTGCCGCCGACCAGGACGCCGTAACCCGCCGCCCCGGCGGCGAGCCCGGTGTCGCCGATTTTGACATCGCGGCGCTTGAGCAAACGGCGCAGCGGCACGCTCGATATCAGCATCGCGCCGATCACCAGCGCCGCGCCGGCATTGCTGAGCCGCGTATATCCGTAAGCACCGAGCGCGGTCGTCAACGCAGCCGCCGCGACCACGATTCCCGCGCGCCGAAAATCGGCATAACGCAGATAGGCGGCGAAACGGCTGCTGTTGGTGAAGATCGCGGAGATCGCGATGATCGGCACCACCGGTTCGGCGCCGACCAGCGGCACCAGCACCAGCGGCATCAGCGCGCCGGTGCCATAACCCGCGAGCCCGCCGACGACAGAGGCAAACAGCGCGACGCATGTCACCAGCAGGAGTTGAGCTATCGAGATATCGGAAAAACCGGAAAGGATGTTCACGGCCGATGGTCGCGGGTGAAGCGGGTGACAGTTTGGTCGGCGATGGCTTTTAGCGCGGGGCCATCCAGCGGGAAATCCGCCGCCAGCCACGCGTCTTCGGCCAGTGCGAGCACCCGCCCGAGCGCGGGACCTTCGGTGATCCCGCGCGGGACGAAATCGGCCGCCTTCAGCGGAAATTTCGGCGCCCGCCAGCGCTCCGGCAAGGCGGCGAGTTCGCGCCAATGCGCGTTATCGGCGCCCGCTCCCGCCCGCGCCCACGCCAGCATCAGCCGGTCACGGTAGCGGTCCTCGCCGAGCCGATAGAGCCGTCGCCTGGCGATCGCCTCGTCCATGCCGCCGAGCCGCCACCAGCGATGCCCCATGGAATCGAGCGCCTTTGTTTCGGCGTTGGAGAGCCGCAAGCGCGTTGCAACCCGCTTTGCGTCCTCGGTGACGGCGACCGCGAGCGCGCCGAGGCGGCGAACCGCGTCGGGCTTCAGTCCAAGCAGGCGCTCCGCCGAGATCATCGCGGCGAACGGCCCGGTATAGCCAATGCCGCCGAAAATCGGCAGCAGCAACCCGCCATCCGCCATCGCCGCGACCGCGCCGGCGGCACCGTCGGCGATCACCAGCTTCAGCATTTCCATCCGCAGGCGTTCTGCGGAGAGCGTCGCAAGGCCGGCGCGCAAGCGAATGCAGGCGAGGTACCCATCCCGATCGGGCTCGCCCGCGCCGTAGGCGGCGTGAATGCGGAAAAACCTGAGGATGCGCAGATAATCTTCGGCGATCCGCCGATCGGGGTCGCCGATGAAGCGCACCCGTTTGGCCATGATATCATCGAACCCGCCGACGTGGTCGTGCACGACACCGGCGGCATCGACGGACAGCCCGTTGATGGTGAAGTCGCGCCGCTCGGCGTCGCGGACCCAGTTGCGGCCGAACGCGACCTTCGCCTTGCGGCCGAACGTCTCGGTATCCTCGCGCAGGGTGGTGACCTCGAACGGCTGCCCATCGACCACCAGCGTCACGGTGCCGTGTTCGATGCCGGTCGGGACGCTCTTGACGCCGGCCGCCCTGGCGCGGCGGATCACTTCATCGGGCAAGGCCGTGGTCGCGATATCGATATCGCCGGGCGGAATCTGCAACAGGGCATTGCGGACCGCGCCGCCGACCACGCGCGCTTCCTCGCCATTGCCGTTCAGCAATCCGAGCACGCGGGCGGTTGGGCCGGATTTGAGCCACGGCGCGTCGTCGAGCACGCGCGCATTGCTCATTTTTCAACTCCGGGAACGAACTTGCCGTTCTCGATATGCGCGGGAATGTAGGTCGAATTCGGCGGCGCGCCTGAGAAATGCGCCAGCAGGATAAAACTGAGCACCACCAGCACCAGCGCACCGAGCACCAGTCTGCCAATGATATGCATCGGCCATGACGACTGCACCAGAAGTCCGGAGCGCGTCGCGACCAGGAACAGCGCATACACCGCGAACGGGATCAGGAAAATTCCGATTTCGGTGAAGGCCGGACGAATCATGGCTGACAGATCCGCTCATACAGCACGCGCAGAATCCCCGCGGTCGCGCCCCAGATATAACGCTGCTCGAACGGCATCGCGTAGTAGGAGCGCTCCATGCCGCGGAATTCCTTGCTGTGCACCTGATGGTTCGCAGGATTCATCAGGAACGCCAGCGGCACCTCGAACGCATCGTCCACTTCGTCCTCGTTGATGCGCAGCTTGAAGCCCGGTTTCACCCGCGCGACCGTCGGCAGGATGCGAAATCCGAACCCGGTTGCGTACAGATCGAGATAGCCGATCGGATCGATGAATTGCCGCGAAAGGCCGATTTCCTCCTCGGCCTCGCGTAACGCCGCATCGAGCGGCGAAGCGTCGGTCGCGTCGATCTTGCCGCCGGGGAACGAGATCTGGCCGGCGTGATCGTTGAGATGCGCCGCGCGCTGCGTCAACAGCACGGTCGGTTGCGCATGCTCCACCACCGGGATCAACACCGCCGCGGGACGGATCGGCTGCTCGCGGGCGACGATCTGCAGCATGCGATCGGTGCCCTGATCGCCGCTCGGCGGCACCACGCTGGCATCGGTCAATCCCGGGGGGATGTCGAAGCGCAGCCGCGCGCGGGCCCGATCGAAAAACTCCGCCGAGCCGATCGCAGCGGGGTCCATCCTCAGCACCGGCTCGTTCAAAGCGCGCCCCTCACCTGCTCCGCATCCGCCATCGAAAAGAATTCGCCGGCTGAATCGATCCCGAACATCGGACGACCATCGACCACCCGCTCCTCGCCCATGTCAACCAGATCGTAGTAAAGCGCCCGCGTGACCTTGGCCCACAGGTCGGCGCGGACGTGAAGATAGGGCGTGAGGCCGCCGTCGGCCGCGGCCTCGAAGCGCAGCCGGTGGGCGGAATCGCATAGCACCCAGTCGTCGACATTGGTGCGGAAACGCAGCACGCGGCCCCGACGGTCGGTTTCCTTGAGCATCTCGACGGCGAGAAACGGCGCATCGTCGACGCGGATGCCGACCTTCTCCACCGGTGTCACGAGAAAGTGCTTGCCATTCTCGCGCTTGAGTATAGTGGAAAATAGCCGGACCAAAGCGGGTCGTCCGATCGGCGTACCCATGTAGAACCACGTACCATCGCTGGCGATTCGCATGTCGAGATCGCCGCAGAACGGCGGATTCCATAGATGCACAGGCGGCAGCCCCTTTGCAGCGCTGGCGTTTGCAACGTCTTTGACGGCAGCAGTCAGTCCTTCGAGGCCTTGATGGGTGGTCCGCCCTTGCTTCGCCATGGTTTACCCTGACTTTGATGGCCTCGTTTTGGCACGATTGGTGCAAGACTTCTGTAAGTCATCCGGTGAGTGTCTTGGACGAGTTCCCGGAACCGATCCTAAGGGTAAAGTCGCCACATCGTGATGCAGTTCATACCCCGAAATGCCGATAATGTGGGGATAGTTTAATTCAACGAATACATGGCCTTCGCATTGGTCGTGCAAGGGGTTCATGACATCACGTCGCAACCGGCGACATTTGAGGCAAGGAGTGACCAATGGCTGGCGCAGACAGTGTCGAAAAACTTGAGGACGTGATCGTCCGCTCGGCCGAGCAGGTCGCCGGCCAGATCCGCGCCGCGAAGGATGCGATTTCCACAGTTATCTTCGGTCAGGACCGGGTGATTGAAAATACCCTGGTCACGATTCTGTCGGGCGGCCACGCGCTTCTGATCGGCGTGCCCGGCCTCGCCAAGACCAAGCTGGTCGAAACCTTAGGCATTACCCTCGGGCTCGATGCCAAGCGCATCCAGTTCACGCCGGACCTGATGCCCTCGGATATTCTCGGCGCGGAGGTGCTGGACGAGAGCACTACCGGCAAGCGGTCGTTCCGTTTCATTTCCGGACCGGTGTTCGCGCAGCTTTTGATGGCCGATGAAATCAACCGGGCCAGCCCGCGCACCCAGTCCGCGCTGCTGCAGGCGATGCAGGAGCAGCATATCACGGTGGCCGGCGCACGCCACGATCTGCCAAAACCGTTTCATGTGCTCGCGACCCAAAACCCGCTGGAGCAGGAAGGCACCTACCCGTTGCCGGAGGCGCAGCTCGATCGCTTTCTGATGGAGATCGACGTCGACTATCCCGACCGCGACGCCGAGCGGCGCATCCTGTTCGAAACCACCGGCGCCGACGAGACGCTCGCCAAGGCCGCCATGAACGCCGACATTCTCATTACCGCGCAACGCCTGGTGCGGCGGCTGCCGGTCGGCGACTCCGTGGTCGAAGCGATCCTGACCCTGGTGCGCTCCGCGCGTCCAGGTGAAGAAGGCGGCGAGGCCGGCAAGCTGATCGCGTGGGGACCGGGTCCGCGCGCCAGCCAGTCGCTGATGCTCGCGGTTCGCGCACGGGCGTTGCTCGACGGCCGTCTGGCGCCCTCGATCGACGACGTGCTCGATCTGGCCGAACCGGTGCTCAAGCACCGCATGGCGCTGACATTCTCCGCCCGCGCCGAAGGCCGCACCATTCCGGACGTGATCCGGCAATTGAAGACGCGGATTGGTTGATGGCCGCAGAGACCAGGCACGCAACCCAGGAGATCACCGCAATCCGACGCGCCGATGGCGAAAGCCGAACGCTCGCCGCATCGCTGCCGCGCCTGGTGCTTGAAGCTCGCCGCATCGCCGCCAACGTCATTCATGGCCTGCACGGACGGCGGCGCGCCGGTGCCGGAGAAAGTTTTTGGCAATACCGCCGCTTCGTTTCCGGCGAGCCGTCGCAAAGCGTCGACTGGCGACGCTCGGCGCGCGACGATCATCTCTATGTCCGCGAGCAGGAATGGGAGGCCGCGCATACCGTGTGGCTGTGGCCGGACCGCTCGCCGTCGATGGCGTTCGCATCAAAGCAGGCGCGCGACAGCAAGCTGGAGCGCGGATTGATCGTGACGTTCGCGCTGGCCGAGTTATTGGTCGCGGGCGGCGAGCGCGTCGGCATCCCCGGCCTGATGAGCCCGACCGCGAGCCGCAGCGTGATCGACAAGATGGCGCAGGCGATGCTGCACGACGATGCCGCCCGCCTCAGCCTGCCGCCGTCGTTTGTGCCGTCGGCACTGGCCGAAATCGTGGTGCTGTCGGATTTCTGGTCGCCGATCTCCGAGATCAGAACCATGCTGGCGGGGTTATCGGCCTCCGGCGCGCATGGCACGCTGGTCCAGATCGTCGATCCGGCAGAAGAGAGTTTCCCCTATTCCGGCCGGATCGAGTTCATCGAGCCCGAAGGCGGCGGCGTGATCACCGCGGGCCGCGCGGAAAAATGGGCCGGCGACTACGTCGCGCGCGTGGCACTTCACCGTGACGAGATCCGCAGCGAGACCAACAAGCTCGACTGGCTGTTCTCGACCCACACCACCAGCCGTTCGGCCGCCGAACTGCTGCTGTTCCTGCATTCGGGCATGATGGTGGCCAAGGGAAGCGTGCGCACCGCGACCGTCAAAGCGGGGCGAAGCGCATGATCGCGGGGCTCCCTCTTTCCTTCGCCGAACCATTTCTGCTGCTGGGCCTGTTGAGCCTGCCCGTGCTGTGGTGGCTGCTGCGGGTGATGCCGCCGCGGCCGCGGCGCATCGAGTTCCCGCCGACGCGGCTGTTGTTCGACATCGCGCCGAAGGAAGAAACGCCATCGCGCACGCCATGGTGGCTGACGGCATTGCGCCTGCTGGCCGCGGCGCTGGTGATCCTGGCGGCCGCGGGTCCGATCTGGAATCCGCAAACCGGTCTTGCCGGCAATAGCGCGCCGCTCGTCATTCTGCTCGACGACGGCTGGAGCGCGGCCTCGAGCTGGGATGCGCGAATCAAGGCCGCGGACGAATTGATTGCGAACGCCGACAGCGACCGCCGCGGCGTGGCGCTGGTTCCGCTGTCCGAGCCGGCCCGCGACATCACCCTGATGCCGGGCGGCACCGCGCGGGTGACGCTGCGCCAGCTGGTGCCGAAGCCTTACTCGATCGAACGGGTCGAAACCTTGCCCGCGATCGAGCGTTTCCTGAAAACCACGGGGAATTGCGAGATCGCGTGGCTGTCGGATGGCGTCGATACCGGACGAGGACCGGAGTTTCTCGAAGGCTTGAGCAAGACGATCGGAGATCGCGCGTTGACGGTTTTTGCAGGCGGCACCCCATCCCCACTCGCTTTGGTCGCAGCCGAAAACGCCGCGGCCAGGATGACCGTGAAGGTGCTGCGCGCCGATAGCGGCATTGCCGCGGGCGTGGTGCGCGCGATCGACCAAAAAGGCTCGCCGATCGGCGAGGCCCGCTACACTTTTTCACCGCAGGATCGCGAGACCGAAGCCGCGTTCGATCTTCCGGTGGAGTTGCGCAACGACATCGCGCGCCTTGAAATATCAGGCGAACGATCCGCCGGCGCGGTGCAACTGCTCGACAAGAGATGGCGGCGGCGCGCCATCGGCATCGTCAGCGGATCGACCAACGATACCGCGCAGCCGCTCTTGGCATCGACATTCTATCTCACCCGGGCGCTGGCGCCGTTTGCCGACGTTCGGCTCGGCGATCGCGGCGCAGCGCAGCAGGCGATCGCGCAATTTCTCGACCAGAAGCTGCCGATGATCGTGCTCGCCGATGTCGGCACGCTGTCGCCTGAAATTCGCGAGCGCATAGCGGCGTGGGTGGAGCAAGGCGGCGTATTGGTGCGTTTTGCCGGCCCGCGCCTGGCGCAGGCGGATGACGACCTGGTGCCCGTAAAACTGCGCCGCGGCGGGCGCAGCCTCGGCGGCAGCCTCACCTGGGAAAAGCCGCAACACCTCGCCTCGTTCGCGGCCGATGGACCCTTCTCAGGTCTTGCCGTGCCCAAGGACATCACCGTCAACCGGCAGGTCCTCGCCGAGCCGGACGCGGTGCTGGCGACGAAAAGCTGGGCCTCGCTGGAAGATGGCACGCCGCTGGTGACCGGTGAACATCGCGGCAAGGGCCTGGTGAGCCTGTTCCATGTCAGCGCTGACATGCGCTGGTCCGATCTGCCGATGTCGGGCAGCTTTGTCGAGATGCTCCGGCGGATCGTCGACGCCTCCGGCTATACGTCCAATCCGGGTCCGGGCGTCGCCGGCGAAGCCAAGGTCGAAACGGTCGCGCCGCTGCGAACGCTGGACGGCTTCGGCGCGTTCGGACCGCCGCCCTCGACGGCGAAACCGCTGCCTGCCGATTTCCGGGACCGGGCGGCGATCGACCATCCGCCCGGCTTCTACGGTCCGGCCGACGGCCCGCTCGCAGTCAATGCGCTGGCGGCGGCGGATCGCATCGCGCCACTCGATATTTCGGGCCTGCGCGCCCGGCGTGCCAGCTACACCAATGCCGAACCGCGCGATCTCCGAGGCATGCTGCTGTCGGCGTCGCTGGCGCTGTTCCTGATCGACGCGATCGTCGTCGCCATGCTGGGGGCCGGCATCGCCGCATTGCTGCGGCGCCGCGCCGCCCCTGCCGCGCTGGTGCTCGCGCTCGCGCTGTCCACGATGTTGGCCGTGCCATCGCCGTCCCGCGCCGACAATACCGACGATTTCGCGATCAAGTCGGTCTCGCAAACCCGGCTGGCCTATGTCGTCACCGGCAATGCCGACGTCGATTCCATCGTCAAGGCGGGGATGGCCGGACTGACGTTGTTTCTCGCCCAGCGCACGGCGTTGGAAGCCGGCGACCCCATCGGCATCGACCCCGCGCATGACGAACTTGCGTTCTTCCCGCTGATCTACTGGCCCGTCATGCCCGCTGCCGCGAAGCCGCCGCAGGACGCCATCAACCGGATCGACGCCTACATGAAGCAGGGCGGCACCGTATTGTTCGATACGCGCGATGCCATCGAGGCCCCGCCGGGCGAAGGCGGCGCCGCGCAGACGCCGGGAATGCTGGCGTTGCGCGATATCCTTTCCTCGCTTGACGTTCCCGAGCTTGAACCGGTGCCACGCGAACACGTGCTGACCAAGACGTTCTATCTACTGCGCGATTTCCCGGGCCGGTTCACCTCGGGCCAGACCTGGGTTGAAACCTTGCCGCGTGACGATGACGACGAGGCCGCTTCGCACCCGGCGCGAGGCGGCGACGGTGTCTCGCCGATCATCATCACCTCCAACGATCTTGCCGGCGCCTGGGCGATACGCCCGGACGGCCAGCCGATGCTGCCGCTGACGCCGGGCGAGCCCAAGCAGCGCGAATTCGCCTTCCGCGCCGGCGTCAACATCGTGATGTA
>Ga0209839_10000800_pt1 | contig 16065 bp, 12 predicted proteins | sample OrgsoiDNA2013050_FD_185800 | JGI IMG/M metagenome (GOLD analysis project Ga0209839, IMG submission 185800) | Permafrost soil microbial communities from the Arctic, to analyse light accelerated degradation of dissolved organic matter (DOM) -... | ecosystem: Environmental > Terrestrial > Soil >... | reverse complement strand
AAAAACAAATCCTAAGATGGCTCTATGAGCGGCTTCATGATTTATTTTAGATAATCTTGATCGTTCAAAGTGTCACATTGATTTGAACCATGCCTTAAAGAAAAATCACTATGCATCATCTAAATACATTCGTCTTATACTAGAACATCTTTCATGAAATATGCAAGCAGTAGTACTTTAGTCCAGGACAGTATAAAATACCGCGTTGAAATCGCAACCAACGTGGTTCAGTCGTAGCAGCCTTCTTCATAAAAGTACATGCTCTGCAGAAAAGTCCTACCCATGAAAGTACAGGGATCAGGCTCTCTTACTTGCAAGGTTGAAGTTGACAGTGCCCGAACTACTAATGCAGAATAAGAATGAACACGCTCTCTTCGCGCGCTTCAAAGCACGCCAATACAATGGCTTTCAGGGAGTGGGTACAGAGGAGATACACTATGGAAATCGCACGCCTGGGACCGGAGCAGCGCGTCCAGGCGCTCCGCAAGCTGGCTGAACGCACATTCGATGTGGTTGTGATCGGCGGCGGGGTGACAGGAGCTGGCTCGGCCCTGGACGCCGCCAGTCGTGGCCTGAGCGTCGCTTTGCTCGAAGCGGAGGATCTCGCCAGCGGAACCTCCTCGCGCTCCGGCAAAACGTTCCACGGTGGGCTGCGCTACCTGCAGCAGCTCAATTTCCCACTGGTCAGGCAGGCGTCGCACGAACGCAACCTCATGGTCGATCGGCTCTGTCCGCACCTGACCCGCCCAACGCCTTTCCTCTTCCCGCTAAGCCACGGAGCGAGGGAACGCGCCTATATGGGCACGGGCGTCCTTCTCTACGATCTGCTGGGCGGCGCGCGACCGGCGGACATGCCTGGGCACCGGCACTTCACGAAGAACCAGGCTTTGCGCGAGATGCCCGCGTTGCGCGCCGAGCGCATCACGGGCGCGGTGCAGTACTACGACGTGATCTTCGACGATGCCCGCCACACGCTGACCGTGGCCCGCACCGCCGCGCAGTACGGAGCGGTGATCGGTACCCGCCTTCAGGTCACAGGCATGCTGCACGACGGCAATAGAATAGCCGGTGTGCTGGCCCTTGACAAGGAGAGCGGACAAGAGTTGGAGGTGCGCAGCCGCTGCGTCATCAACGCCACCGGTGTCTGGGCGGACCTCGTGCAGCAGTTGAGCGGTGAGGAGTCTCAGGTGAAGGTTCAGCCAGCCAAGGGAGTACACCTTGTCGTCCCCGGCGATCGCATCGACGCTCACACGGGCTTTATCGCGCCCACAGCGGATAGCGTCCTGGTCATCCGGCCCTGGTGGGGCTACTGGCTTATCGGCACGACCGATACTCCGTGGGACTACGAGCGCGGCGCTCCTGTGGCAAACGCTGCGGACATCAACTATCTACTATCCGAAGTCAATAAATGGTTACGCGCGCCGTTGACGCTGGAAGATATCGTCGGAGTCTACGCGGGCGTCCGGCCCTTGCTCAGCAACAAGGCCGGTTCGACCGCGGCGCTTAGTCGCGATCATGTCGTACTGCAGGGTCCCGAGGGCTTATTTACTATTGTCGGGGGCAAATACACCACCTATCGCGTGATGGCCAGGGACGTTATGGATGCAGCGGCGCGCTGGCTGGGCGGATCGGTGCCACCATCCGTTACGGCGCTGACCCCACTATTGGGCGCGGCGGGTTGGCATATTTTGCGCAACCAGCGGCAGCAGCTCGCCACCCAAAGCGGTCTGGACCTTGAGCGCGTCGACCACCTGCTCAATCGCTACGGTTCGCTCGTGAGCGAGCTCTTCGCTCTGCTCGCCGAACGCCCGGAGCTGGCCCAGCCGATCGAGGGTGCTCCCACGTATCTTGCAGCCGAGGTCGTGTATGCCGCCAGCCACGAGGGAGCGCTCCATCTCGATGATGTTCTGGCACGCCGAACGCATATCGCGATGGAGACGCCGGATGCTGGCCTCGCAGCTGCCAACCACGTCGCTCAGCTGCTGGGCGAGGTACTGGGCTGGCACGCTGCCGCTCGCGAGCGAGAGATCGCCCACTACGCGGCCCAGGTTGAGGCCGATCGACTCGCGGCGCGGGAACTCACTGACGCGGCTGCCGTAGCGGCGCGCCGTCCTGTCCTCGATAATGCTGGCGTTTAAAATAAGAGAATGAAGGAAAAGAAAATGGCAAAGAAATTAACTGGCAAAGTTGCCTTCGTAACGGGAGCGTCGTCCGGTATCGGCGCAGCGACCGCGCTCGCATTGGCGGAGGAGGGCGCGAACGTGGCGGTGCTGGCGCGCCGCGCGGACCGTCTGGAACAGGTCGTCAAGCGTATCAAAGATGCGGGCGTTGAGGCACTGCCGATCATTGCCGACGCGGCGGACGAGGCGCAGCTGCGCGCGAGCATCCGCCGGGTCAGAGAAACTTTTGGACGCCTCGATATCCTGGTTAACAACGCTGGTGTGATGCTGCTGGGCAAGATCGAGGGGACCGATAGCGCAGAGTGGCGGACGATGCTCGATATCAATGTGCAGTCCGTGATGGTCGCCTGCCAGGAGGTCCTGCCGATTATGAAGGCACAGGGCGCTGGTCACATCGTGAATATCTCTTCGGTGGCGGGCAGGCAGGCCAAGGCGGGCTACAGCGGCTACAACGCATCCAAGTGGGCGGTGGGCGCGTTCTCCGAGGCCCTGCGCCAGGAGGTCACTAAACAGCATATCCGCGTGACCGTGATTGAGCCAGGCATGGTTGCTACAGAACTGCGCCAGCACATCACCGATCCCGAGGTGAGGAAGGCCCAGCAGGAGGCCGAGCGCAGCATCACCTCCCTACAGGGCGAGGATATCGCTGCCGCTATCATCTATGCCGTTACGCAGCCCGCGCATGTGAGCGTTAGCGAGATCCTCATTCGCCCTACCGAACAGGTGTGACATATGTGTGGGATACAGGGTTCCATCAAGCGGAATCCCATAAGCGTTCACGGCTCCCAGGGCGACCGCGAGGGTCGCCCGTACAAGAATACCGTTCCCAACCCCTTGCGTGTCCTTGTACGGGCGACCCTCGCGGTCGCCCTGCAGGCCGCGCTATCACCTGTTTTCGTCACCTTCAAGTAACGCTTATCGGCCCCGGCAAGCGGAACCCTGGTCGCCTGAACAATATCAATGGTCGCTTTCCCGTAGCCAGACGCGCATCTCGCCTGGCTGGCGGTTATCCCACGCATAGTATGGTATCGCAGTGATTGTGCCTGTACTCAGAGATGGAGGCTGCGAGCGATAGAGCTCATCTGCCCAATCGGCGCTATTCTCGATGAGCGCCTCGCCACGAATAACAGTCACGCCGCCGAGCAGCTCGGGTTCAAAATGGCTCGTCAGTTCCGCTGTCTCCGGCAGGGCGATACGCTGCAATGGCACTGCGGCATCGACGGCTTCCAGGCAGTAAATGAGCGGACCGCGCTGCAGGGCGACAAGGCCAGTATCCTGACTTACGTTGGGATGGGCATAGACGCGTTCAACCGGCATTGCCAGTTCAAGCTCTATCCGGTCTCCCGGCTGCCATGTGCGTTCTACACACACGTAGCCCGCTTGCAGGGCATCGGCTACTGCGCAGGCTTCTCCATTGACGAGCAGCCGCGCATCGCGGGACCAGCCAGGGATACGCAGCCGCAAGGCGAAACTGGCAGGTTCGTCCATAGTAAAGCTGAGAGCGATATTGCCGCTCCACGGATAGTTCGTCTCCTGGCGCACAGTCACCTCGCGCCCAGCGATGCTCACGCGGGCCGTACTCTGAATGTAGAGGTGTACGGCTAGCTCGTTAGCGTTGGTGGCGTAGATGTATTGTCCGAGGGAGGCGAAGAGGCGCGCAATGTTTGGCGGGCAGCACGAGACGCTATACCACTCCTGCCTGTGATGCCCGCCGGAGCTGGCCAGCGGATTCACATAGAAAAACTTGCGACCATCCAGCGAGACGCCGCTCAGGACGCCATTGTAGAGTGCGCGCTCCAGCATATCAGCGTAACGAACGTTACAATCGAGCTGCAACAGACGATGGTTCCAGAAGACGAAGGCGATTGCCGCGCACGTCTCGGCGTAGGCGCTCTCGTTGGGCAGGTCGTAGTCGGTGGTGAAGCCTTCGTTGTGCGCCGAGGGGCCGAGGCCGCCGGTGATGTACATGCGTCTGGAGCAGAGATGCTGCCACAGACGCTGGTCGGCGTCAAACAGGCTCTGGTCGTGTAGTTCGCCCGCGATATCGGCCACGGCACTATAAAAGTACATTGCGCGCACGGCATGACCGACGACCTGCGACTGCTCGCGGATGGGAAGGTGCGATTGATTGTACTCGTAGGTCTTGTGATAGTACGCGGCTGGATCTTCGCCGCGCAGGCGGGCCTCGGCATCGTAGTAGTGGGGCTGCCATCCGCGTTCATTTATAAAGTACTGACTCAGGCGCAGATAGCGCTCCTCGCCCGTCACGCGATACAGTTTCACCAGCGCGAGTTCGATCTCCTCGTGGCCGGGATAGCCACGCTTCTTGCCCTCTTCGGGACCGAAGACAGTATCGATATAATCCGCGTAACGACACAGCGCGTCCAATAGCGTACGCTTCCCTGTGGCCTGGAAGTGAGCCAGCGCCGCCTCGATGAGGTGACCGGCGCAGTAGAGCTCGTGCCAATCGCGCAGGTTGGTCCAGCGCTTCTCCGGCTCAACTACGCTGAAATAGCTATTGAGGTAGCCATCGGGCTGCTGGGCCGCAACAAGAAGACCAACGACCTCATCGACCCGCGCCTCTAGAGCCGGATCGGAATGGGTGGCGAGACTATAGCTCGCCGCCTCCAGCCACTTGGCGACATCCGAATCCCAGAAGATATGCGGAACCGGCTCCATGCCAGGTTTCCAGTTCAGCCGCAGAGCGTCGATGCGACCCGTCTGCTCGCAAAACTGGTAGATGTGTGGCAGCGATTGCTCGCGGTTCACGCGCAGACGCGGCGACCAGAACTCATCGTCGATGGTCACATTCTTCCAGGAGACCGGCATCCAGGTTAAAGCGGGCGTTGTCATAGGCGGAAAAGATCCTTTCGCTAAAAGACGGGCTTATAAATCTTATAAATCGCGCCCCTATCACAGTGATGATGATTGTGCATGATGGGGGGCGGATTCAGAATGTGACACCATCAGATGACATAGAGTGTCACATCGTCACATCGCCCATCCTGCACCACCGCCACCTCTGTGATAGGGGCGCGATTTATAAGCCCGTCTCCACAGCCAATGTGACGAATGTGACACCCCATGTGGTATTACCCCTTCAACCCAGTACCAGCAATGCCCTGAACGATCTGGCGCTGGAAGAAGAGGAACACGATCAACACAGGAACGCCTCCCAGTACTGCCGTCGCCATGATCTGCGCGTAGCGGATACCGAAGGAGGTCTGCACCGTCGAAAGTCCAACCGGCACCGTCATCAAGTTCGTGCCGCTAATCATGATAAACGGCAAGAGGAAGTTATTCCACGAGAGCACAAAGGCAAAGATGCCAACAGCGGCAACCGCTGGCATGGCTAGAGGCATCCAGATCTGCCAGTAGACGCGGAAGAGACTGGCTCCATCCATAAGCGCCGCCTCCTCAAGTTCGTAGGGAATGCCGTCAAAGTACTGCTTGAAAATGAAGACGGCAAGCGGAGAGGCAAGCTGTGGAAGAATGATGCTCCAGTAGGTATCTACCAGCCCGAATGACTGCATCTGGGTATACAAGGGGACAATAAGAATCTGGCCTGGCACCATAATCCCGGCCAGGATAATCCAGAAAAGAATGTTCTTGCCACGGAAAGGGACGCGCGAGAACGCGAACGCGGCCATGCTCGCCAGGACGATCGTCACCAGACTGATGATCGCCGAGGTCAGGAAACTATTAAAGTACCAGCGAAACAGACCTGTCGTCGCAAAGGTTGTGATGTAGGCAGCAAAGGTGAAATGTGAGGCCAGCCAGGACACCGGAATGGCCGTCGTTTCACTCTCCGGTTTAAGCGAGGTATCTATCGACCACAATATAGGCAAGACCCAGATGATGGCCAGCACTATCAGCAGTACAAGGGAGGCCCCATTGGCGACGCGGCGTTGCATAACCTGGGTGCTTGCCTGCTCGCGTTCAGTAGTACGGGCGCGTTGCGCAACAGTTTGAACTGACATTACGCGTTCCTCCTCTCACGGTTGAGCAGCACGAACTGCCCTATCGACACAATCAGGATGAGGATAAAGAGGATATACGACATAGCGGAGGCCAGGCCAACGCGGAACGTGGTAAAACCAGTTTCGTAAATGTACTGTACCGCTGACCGTGTCGAGAAGTTCGGACCATCGCTTCCATTAAACAGCAAGTAGGCCTGCTGGAAGACCTGCAACGAGGCTATGACCTGCAAGATGATAATGAGCGAAGTTGTCCTGCTCAGAAGCGGAATGGTAATGTGGCGTATCCTTGCCCACGCTCCCGCGCCATCCAGGGACGCAGACTCGTTTAACTCGACCGGAATCTGCTGCATGCCAGCCAGGAAGAGCACGAAATTGAAGCCAATCGTCCACCATACCGTCATGATGATGACTGCCATCAAGGCGACATTCGCGTCAGAGAGCCAGCCAACTTCTTTGAGACCAAGGCCCGTCAATATGCCGTTGATTAACCCAAAGCCGGGCTGGTAGAGCCAGTTCCAGATTAAGGCGACAACGGATACCGGCAGCACAAAGGGAGCGAAGAAGACTGTGCGGAACAGGGCCTTTGCCGGAATGGCGCGATTGACGAGTAAGGCCAGAGCGAGCGCCACAATGACTAACAACGGCGTACTAATTACTGTGAACAGGAAGGTTACGCCAAGCGCGTGCCAGAAATCCGCGTCGGCAAACACCTGTTGGTAGTTTGTCAGGCCAAGAAAGTCCGAGGCTCCGGCACCACTAATCGTCCAGTTAAAAAAGCTCATACGCAGACCGAGGATCACCGGCCAGATCAGGAACACAGCATACACTATGAGAAAAGGCAGTACAAAGCCTATTCCCACCAGATCAGTTTGTCTGCGCCTCGCCTTCAAACGTCCCGTGGTTGCAGTCTGAGTGCGAGCTGCTTGCAATGATACCTCTGACATGAGAACTCCTCTCTTGTTAACGGGTTTATAAAGCGCGCCATCCATTATTGGTGAAACGGGGACGGGCTTATAAAGTGCGCCCCTACACCATATGTGCCGTATGTGCGTTGGTGCATGCGGGTTTGTATGCCGCGTCCATACATTATTGCTGGAATGGGAGTTTCACGCTGAGCAATTTCTCCAGAGCGGCGCGCCATTGGCGCAGGCCCTGTTGCACAGTAGCATTTCCATTCAAGACGGGCGCGAAGATGGTCCCCGTTTGGTTCTCCATTTCGGAACCCGAGCCACTAAACCACGCGTTCGGATCAACAACCACGTCGGCTGCTACACTGGCATAGTTCGATTGCGGCTTTAAGCTTTTAAACTGGGCGCTCTCAGTGACTGGCAGGTAGGCCGGAATGTGGCCTCCCTGTGACCAGGTGTAGCTATCCTTGAGCATAAAGCTAATGAACTCCAGCGCTGCGGATCTGCTGGCCGGGTCCACCACGATCTGGTGCGGCAGGACGAATGAGTGCGAGTCCGCTTGCACGCGATATTGATTAAAAATCAGTGGGAAGGGGACGATGCTGAATGGGAAGTTTTTCTGGCTCTGGAACGTCGTGACTTCCCACTCGCCATTCCACAGGAACGCCGATTTGCCTCCACCGAATAGGGCCACCGAACCGGCATAGTCAATATTCTGAGCGGCCAGTTTATTGACGGTGAGATCGCGTACAAAAGTAAGCGCCTGCTCCGCTTTCGCGTCGTCCAGGACCAACTCTTTGCCATCTGGAGAGAGCACCTGTCCCCCCAGCTGACCATAGAGCGTACTGAAGATGCGCCAGGGGGTGACACCTTCGATCTCGAACACGGTGGCATATTGACCCGTCGTTTGCTTGATAGCCTTAGCAGCTTCCATAAATGCGTTGGCCCCCTGTATGGGTTTGAGGTTGCCACTCGCATCGAGCAAGCCAGCCTTGCGGCAGAGATCGACGTTGTAGTACTGCACAAAGGGATGGGTGTCCAGGGGGATAGCGTACACTTTGCCGAAATGCTGGGCCCTTTGCCAGATAGGCGCGAGAAAATCGTTCGTGGTGATGCCGTGCTGTGCCAGTTCGTTCAGATCAAAGGGGTCCAGCAAATTCTGTGCCGCGTAGGTTGCTACCCGTGTCATATGCGAAATCGCGACATCGGGAGGCCGACCTCCGGCAGCGGCCATTGCGAGCTTGGTATAGTACGGGTCGCCCCATGCCAGAGTGACGGATTGCAGGTTGATGTTGGGATGGGTTTTTGAAAAATCATTCTCCATCTGGATCATGCGGACACCATCACCACCGCCAAATAGGTTCCAGTAGGTGATGGCTGTACCCGAGGTGTTTGTAGGGCCGCATCCCTCCAGGAGCGTCATGGCGCTACCCATGCCCACGCCCAGGGCAGCTGCTCCTTCGAGAAATGCGCGTCGTGACATACGCCCAGCCCGGACCATCGCGGTCCATTCGGCCAGACGACTGCGCTGTTCAGTGGCCATTGTAATCCTCCATATATTGTCTGATGTCAATACTGCCACCCATTCGTAGGGACCCGATTCATCGCCCTGCATCATGGTAAACCCAGGCAGCAAGCGCGTTGTGGCTGTACACGGCGATGAATCGCCGGACGCGATAAATCGGGTCCCTACGAATGGGTGACTACAACGAGACTGGCTACAATGACAGCTTCAATGGAGCGATAGGAAAATCAGGCGAGCTGCAACCGCAACAGGGTAAGCGAATGTGGAGCAAAGGTATAGGAGATGCTCTGCCCACTCAGGTCCATGCGCCGGTCCTGCACGTCGACTGCGTGCGGCTGCTCAAACGAATTGACGGCATCGGGACTGTCGGCATTGACTTCATAGGCAACGCCGCCTGTTATCGTCGCATCCGTCAGTTGGAGGGTCGTCGGTTGGGCGTGGTCGCGGTCGCGGTTCACTACGGCGACCGTAAGTTCGCGTCCCTGCGCGTCACAGGTCGCGGTCACGTCGAGCATTTTGAATGGACCCAGGTCCGCCACGCGATCGGGCCAGTGCTCTTTCTGATTATCCTCCTTTAATTCGTAGGTATCCGCATCTACAAAGACATCGAGCGCGATCTCCTGCATGTGCTCGGCATAGAGCCTGAGTGGATGGTAGATAGTTTGCAGAAACATGCCCTCGGGACTCGTGAAGATGGGGGCGATCACGTTGACCATCTGCGCCAGGTTGGCGATACGCACCGTTTGCGCGTGGCGGATGAAGATGTTGAGATACGTCGCCACCGCCAGCGCGTCCGCCAGGGTATAGCGCTCCTCCAGAGCCGTCTCGTGGCCTATGGCGCGGAACCAGACGTTCCACTCGTCATAGGCTACGTATATCGGGTGTTCTATGTGCTTGCGGTAGCGCACGTTGTCGATCAACGCCTGGCAGTTGTCGATAGCGCGCTCAGTCTGGTGCGGCATGAAAACATTTCTGTAGTAGTCATGGCTACCGGTGTAGATGTGGATGCTGTGATAATTCACAAAGGGGGCCAGTTCTTCGATCACGACGCGGTCCCATTCGTCCCAGCCCTTCATGCCGCAGCTCACGAGTTCAATGCTCGGGTCCGTCCACTTCATGACCTTAGCGAACTGAATTGCCCTTTTCGCGTAATCCTCCGCGCTCAAGGCTCCGATCTGCCAGTCGCCATACATCTCGTTGCCGAGTCCCCAGTACTTCACGCCGTAGGGTTCCTCGTGACCATTCTTGCGCCGCAGATTGGCCCAGTAGGTATTCTGCGTGCCGTTGCAGTACTCGACCCACGCTTGAGCTTCATCCATACTACCGGTGCCCATATTGACGCAGATATACGGTTCTGCGCCCAGGAGCCGACAGTACTCAATGAACTCGTCGGTGCCGAAACGATTGGACTCCTCGCTGTGCCAGGCCAGTTCTATGCGCCGGGCGCGCTGTTCCACCGGTCCTATACCATCCGTCCAGTGATAGCCACTGACGAAATTACCACCGGGCCAGCGCAGTAGTGGTACTTGCAACGCGCGCGCAGCATCCAGAACGTCCTTGCGGAAACCGCGCGCGTCGCTCAGGCTTGAACCCTCGTCATAGACGCCGCCATAGATACAGCGCCCAAGATGTTCGATAAATTCGCCGAGGATGCGACGATCGACACTACCTATTCTGCGCTCGGGGTCGATTTTGATCTTAGCCATTAAAAGTCCTCCTTTGGGACGGGGACGGGCTTATAAATCGCGCCCCTATCACATATGGTCCGTGTGTATCGGGTGGGGGCAGCCCTATCCCGATTGCAGAAATATAAATTATCTCACGCCTTGAGACAGGAGATAGTACATATCGTTCCAGCGTAGCTCTTTCTTGAACGCGGAGAGCGTCGTATCCCTGTTGATAAGCAGGAACTCTATGCCCGCCATCTCCGCGAAGTCCTCCAGATACGCGGCGGTCAATGCCTGACTGAAGCAGGTATGATGCGCGCCGCCCGCCAGAATCCACGCGGTAGCCGCTGTCTTGAGATCGGGCTGAGGAATCCATAGCGCCCTGGCAACCGGCAGTTTTGGTAGAGGCTCCTCGGGAGGCACGCCGTCGACCGCGTTCACCACCATGCGAAAGCGATTGCCCATGTCCATGATGGATGCGGCGATCGCGGGCAGCGGCGTGGCATCAAAGACCAGGCGCACCGGATCGGCCTTGCCGCCGATAGCAAGCGGGTGAACCTCTAGCGATGGCCGCTTATTAGTGATCGTCGGGCACACCTCCAGCATGTGCGCGCCGAGTATCTTCATTTCCGGCTTGCGCAGATGATAGGTGTAGTCTTCCATAAAGGAGGTTCCGCCGTCCAGACCCGCGCTCATTACCTTCATCGTGCGCACCAGGGCAGCCGTCTTCCAATCACCCTCCCCGCCAAAGCCATAATTCTCCGCCATCAGGCGCTGGACTGCGAGGCCGGGCAACTGAGCGAGCCCGTGCAGATCCTCGAAGTTGGTGGTGAAGGCTTTGAAATCACCATCTATAAGGAAGTGACGCAACCCGATCTCGATACGCGCTCCCTCGCGCAGGGACTGATGCTGGCTACCTCCGAGACGCAGAGACGACGCCACAGCGTACAGATCGTTATATTCCTCCACGAGCCGATCAACTTCAGCATCCGTCGCCTGGTTCACATACTGCACGAGATCGCCCACGCCGTAGGCGTAGACATCGTAGCCCAGGCGGATTTGCGCGCTCACCTTATTTCCTTCGGTGACGGCAACTTCGCGCATATTGTCGCCAAAGCGAGCGATTTTCGCGCCCTGCGCGTCGTGCCAGGCGCAGGCCGCGCGCGCCCACACGCCCAGTTCGGCCTGCACATCCTCGTCCTGCCAGTGTCCAACCACTACCTTGCGGTTCAGACCCAGGCGGCTGCCGATGAAGCCAAACTCGCGGTCACCGTGCGCGGACTGGTTCAGGTTCATGAAATCCATGTCGATCTCTGACCAGGGGATGTCGCGATTGTACTGCGTGTGCAGGTGCGCGAATGGCTTCTGGAGAGCGGTTAGCCCACCGATCCATATCTTGGCGGGCGAAAAGGTATGCATCCACAGAATCAGGCCGACGCAGTTCCTGTCCGCATTGGCCTCTCGGCACAATGTGCGAATCGCCTCGGGATTGGTCAAAACTGGCTTGAAGACGACATTGACCGGAATGCTCTCCGCGTGGGCAAGTCCCCGTACAATCTCCTGGGAATGTTGGGCGACCACCTCAAGCGTTTCGGGACCGTAGAGATGCTGGCTTCCGGTGACGAACCACACATCGAACTGTTTGAGGTCAATGCTCATCAATTTTCCTCTCTCCTTCAGTAGGGATGGGCCTTGCGTCCATCCTCTTGCCCTCCATCCGACACCTGGCCGGATGGACGCAAGGCCCATCCCTACTGGTTAGCGCTGCCCATACACATGCATATAGCGGTCGTGCAGCTTCGCGACATCTGCGGGCGCGATTTCGTCCGGTTGACCGAGTTGTAAAGCGCGCCACACGGTGCAGGCCACATCCTCGACCATCACCGCCGCCTTGACCGCGTTCTGAGCCGTGGAACCGATGGTGAAGACGCCGTGATTTTTCAAGAGCACCGCGGGCGATGTGCCGATATGCTCGACTACCTGCTTGCCGATCTCCTCACCGCCGATTAACGCAAAACCGGCGCAGGGGATCGGGCCACCAAATTCGTCGGCCATCGCGGTGAGATAGACAGGGATCGGTTTGCCAAGCGCGGCAAAGGCGGTTGCGTAGGAGGAGTGGGTGTGGACCACGCCGTTGACATCGGATCGGTGTCGGTAAATATACAGGTGGCTGGCTGTATCTGAAGAAGGTTTCAGGCTGCCCTCTATGATACCGCCGTCCAGGTTCAGCACGACGTGATCCTCCGGTCGCAGATCAGCGTAGAGCACGCCGCTGGGCTTGATGACTACTAGATTGCTCTCGGGATCGCGGGCGCTGACGTTGCCGCCCGTCCAGACCACCAGGCCGTTCCTGGGCAGTTCCATATGCAGTTTCCATACCTGTTCTTTCAACTGGTCGAGCATACTGTATCTCCTCCTCAGTGCGAGTCCAGGCGAACTTCTTCCTTTAGATGTTTGAGCCGTTTCATCACATCGTTGTCGCCGCGCCCGAAGTAATCGTGCAAGGTGACGTACTCGCGATACAGCTGATCGTAGATCTCCTTGTTCTGAGGAATGGGAGCAAAGGCTTCGTCGCGCAGACGGGCCATATGCCGGGCGGCTTCAAATATCGAATCGTAGCCACCCGCCGCCTTGCCAGCTGCCACCGCGCCGTGCATCGCGGAGCCGAACGCGCCGCCCTGGCTTGTTCCGGTCAGACGCAGGGTCCGACCAGTCACGTCGGCGTAGATCTGCACCAGCATCTTGTTATGCTCCGGCAGGCCGCCAGCGACCACAACCTCCCTGACCGGAATGCCGTTGGCTTCGAGATCGTCGATAATGATGCGCGTGCCATAGGCGGTCGATTCGATCAGCGCGCGGTAGATCTCCTCGGGCCGCGTTGCCAATGTCATGCCGAGCAAGACGCCACTGAGATCGGCATCTACGAGGATTGTGCGATTGCCGTTCCACCAGTCCAGAGCCAACAGTCCACTCTCGCCCACTTTTGAGCGCGCCACCTTCTCTTCGAGCAGTTGGTGAATATTCAGGCCACGCGCCTCGGCCTCGCTCGTGTAAGCAGCGGGCACGCACTGCTTCACAAACCAGGCGAAACTATCGCCCACGCACGACTGTCCGGCTTCATACCCTGAGAAGCCAGGGATGATACCATCCTGCACCACGCCGCAGATGCCCGGCACATTGCGCTCCTCCGCGCCCAGCACCATGTGGCAGTTGGAGGTGCCCATGATAATGACCATGCGTCCCGGCTCAAGCACGGTCGCCGCTGGAACGGCCACGTGCGCGTCTACATTCGCCACCGCCACGGGCGTACCGGCGTTCAGCCCGGTCCAGCGCGCCGCCTCCTCGGTCAGTCCGCCCGCCTTCGTTCCCAGCTGAGAGAGCGTGCGCGACATCTTCTCGTCGACGATATGCTCCATGCGCGGGTCCAGCGCCTTGAAAAACTCGTTGGGGGGAAAGCCTTCGTGCTTCGACCAGATCGCCTTGTAGCCTGCCGTGCATTCGTTGCGCGTCTCCACGCCCGTAAGTTGCCACACCGCCCAGTCTGCCGCTTCGATCAAGCGCCCGGCGGCTGCATAGACCTCCGGCGCTTCATCCAGAATCTGCCATGCTTTGGGGAAGAACCATTCAGAACTGATCTTGCCACCATAGCGCTCCAGAAAGGTATAGCTCTGCTCTTCGGCAATCTGATTCAGCCTGTTCGCTTCGGGCTGCGCGGCGTGATGCTTCCACAACTTCACCCAGGCATGTGGATTAGCGCGCCACTCAGGCAAGAAGCAGAGCGGCGTCCCATCAGCCGTGGTTGGAAGCATGGTGCAGGCGGTGAAGTCGATGCCGATGCCGATCACGTCGTCTGCATGCACGCCGCTCTCGGCCAATACAGCCGGAATGGCGTGTTTGTACACTTCTAAATAATCGTTGGGATCTTGCAGCGCCCAGTCGTGGCCAAGGGTGATGGTTGTGCCGGGGAGTGTCCTGTCGATAACGCCATGCGCGTACTGATGTACGCTGCTCGCCAGTTCGCGCCCGCTCGTGACATCCACAAGCACCGCGCGACCCGACTCTGTGCCGAAATCAACGCCGATGGCATACTTCGAGGGAAGGGCCATGAACGACTTCCTCCTTCAACTTCTGCGTAGGGAGAAAACGCTAAAATAACATCGTAAGCAGCACTTCTATGGGCTATGAAAAATAGGTTGACAACGGCTTACTCCGCCAGATCGTCGTAACAGCACTGTAGGGCTTTATTTACAACGTTGTAAAAAGTGTAACATGCTGAACTTCTCTTTGTCAATGAAAGCGCTTGCCCGATCGCCCCCGCGTCACTTGGCGAACATCGCTGCGTCTGGTATCATAGAAGCGGGTTTTAGAGCTATCGCGGACGCCGTAATGGAGTTTAACAAAATAAGCGCGGTTTTCTCAGTAGGGACCGCATAAATGCGGTCCGGCGATTCATCGCCCTGCATCAGGATGAGGACAGGCAGGAAGTGCGTTGAGACCGTACACTGCGATGAATCGCCGGACGCCATAATGCTGTTTAACAAATTGACCTGGATATCGATCGCTGGCACATCACCAAGAGAGCGCGTGATTCATATCCAGATTTACTAGTTAAACAGCATAATCGGGTCCCTACGGGTTGAGCACCTACGTTTAATTTGTTAAAGCGCAAAACGTAGTCCCTAACCCTAGTGAAAAAGTATCAGGGAGAGATGAAGCTTTTTCGCGGAGAAGGACAGAATTAGACGTGGCTGCCACACTGAAAGACGTAGCGCAAAGGGCTGGTGTCTCAATCAAGACGGTTTCCAACGTCGTGCATGGCTATGTACATGTAACGGAGGAAGTACGCGAGCGCGTACAGGCGGTCCTGGAGGAATTGAACTACCAGCCCAATTTGCCCGCGCGCTACCTGCGCACTGGACGCGTGGGTATACTGGCCTTTGCCGTTCCCGATCTCAGTAATCCCTACTTTTCCGCTATGAGCAACACGATCATTGCCGCCGCCGCTGCCCGCTCATACACTGTATTGATCGATTCCACTCAAGGCGAGTATAGCAATGAAATGCTTATTGTGGATGGGTTGCAGCCGCACCTCATCGACGGCGTTATTCTGAGTCCGCTCACCCTGAAAGCAGAAGATCTGCAAGCGCGCAAAAGAAAGACTCCTCTCGTGCTGCTTGGTGAACACCTTCTCGATGTTGATGTGCCTTACGATCGCGTTGTTATTGACAACGTGGGAGCGGCACGTCTGGCTACGAAGCATCTCCTGGACCAGGGCCGCCGTCGCATTGCAACTATCGGCAACCAGGCACCCGTGTCGATCATAGGTGGAGCAGGCGGCCAGCGTCGTCTCCGCGGCTACACCAGAGCGTTGGCCGATGCTGGTGTGCCCCTGGACCCGCAACTCGTCATTCAGATTCCATCCTACAGCCGAGCTGAGGGCGCGCTGGCAATGCGATGCCTGTTAGCCCTGGATCATCCTCCCGACGCTGTTTTCTGTTTCAATGATCTCCTGGCGCTGGGAGCGATGCGCGCTCTGCATGAAGCGGGATATCGCGTTCCCGACGATGTAGCGGTCATCGGATTCGACGATATCGAAGAGGCACGCTTCGCCACGCCCTCTCTCACTACTATCGCGCCGGACAAAGAGAAGATTGGCGAGCTGGCTGTGGCGTTTCTGCTCGGACGCATTGATGGCTCGCGCACAAATGCCGCCGAGCGGGTCGAGGTGTCGTTCCGCCTCGTTGTGCGGGAAAGCACCGGTGGGAAGGAATGAGCAAAACTTTGGGAGTGTAGAGAGACTTCCCT
>Ga0209839_10000799_pt1 | contig 16066 bp, 17 predicted proteins | sample OrgsoiDNA2013050_FD_185800 | JGI IMG/M metagenome (GOLD analysis project Ga0209839, IMG submission 185800) | Permafrost soil microbial communities from the Arctic, to analyse light accelerated degradation of dissolved organic matter (DOM) -... | ecosystem: Environmental > Terrestrial > Soil >... | reverse complement strand
GAGTAGCTCTTCCCTGGCAGAGCGAAACCGAGCGGAACTGAGCACGAAATCGCGCGCGCGCATTGGTGGTGAGGGTGGTGAGGGTGGTGAGGGTGGTGAGCTCCGAATTCTTCGTGGGGCTGATGTCGGGTACCAGCGTCGACGGCGTCGATGCGGTGCTGGCGGACTTCAGCGTCGAACCCTGCCGCGCCATGGCGCGCGCTCATGTCGCCTTCGCGCCTGAATTGCGCGACGAACTGAACGCGCTGCAGCGTAGCGGCGCCGACGAAGTCCATCGCGGATCGCTTGCGGCCAACGCCCTGATGGATTGCTGCGCCGGCGCCGTGGCGGCGGTGCTGGCGGCGGCGCAATGCCACGCTCGCGGTGTCGCCGCAATAGGTCTGCACGGGCAGACGATTCGCCATCGCCCCGAGTTCGGATACACGACGCAGCTCGCCAATCCTGCGCGGCTGGCCGAGGCAACCGGCATCACCGTGGTCGCGGACTTTCGCAGTCGCGATGTCGCGGCCGGCGGTCAGGGCGCTCCATTGGTTCCCGCGTTCCACGCCGCGGTCTTTGCTCTGCCGGACAAGCATCGCGTCGTGGTCAACATCGGCGGCATTGCCAACATCACGGATCTGCCACCGGGTGGGGCCGTGCGAGGATTCGACACCGGACCGGGCAATACGCTGTTGGATGCATGGTCCGAGCGTTATACCGGCCAGCCGTTCGATCGCGACGGCGCGTGGGGCGGTGGCGGAAGGGTGATCCCTGAGTTGCTGCGCGCGCTGCTCGCGGAGCCCTATTTCGCGCTGCCTCCACCGAAGAGCACCGGACGCGACCGATTTCATCTGCGATGGCTGGGCAAGTACCTCCATGCGTCCTACTCAGATCACGACGTGCAGCGCACTCTTGTCGCATTGACGGTGCAGAGCATCGTCGGTGCAATCGACAAGCACTGCGTCGGATCGAGCGAGGTGCTGGTCTGCGGCGGGGGGGCGCAAAACGGCGTTCTCATGGGCGAGCTCGAGGCGGCGCTCGCGCCGCGGCAACTGGCGACGACGGCGAAGTACGGGATCGCGGTCAACGAGGTCGAAGCGCTGGCCTTCGCGTGGCTGGCGCGCGAGGCCATTGCCGGCCGGCCGGGCAACATTCCGACCGTCACCGGCGCCCGGGGCCCGCGTATCCTGGGCGCGGTATATCGCGCGTAGGGCGCAGGAGGCGCGGAAATAAAAACGGGGGCCAGAAGCCCCCGTTTTTGACTGCAAGTTCTTTCGCGGTCAGGGCGAGAACGACGACCCGCAGCCGCAGGTGCTCGTGGCGCCCGGATTCTTGATCACGAACTGCGCGCCCTCCAGCCCTTCCTGATAATCGATTTCGGCGCCGACCAGATACTGGTAGCTCATCGGGTCGATCAGCAGCGTAACGCCGTTTTTTTCCATCGCCGTGTCGTCCTCGTTGACGGTCTCGTCGAAGGTGAAGCCGTACTGGAAGCCCGAGCATCCGCCGCCGGTCACGAACACCCGCAGCTTGAGGTCGGCGTTGCCTTCCTCTTCGATCAGGGTTTTTACCTTGGTCGCGGCCGCATCGGTGAAGATCAGCGGTGCAGGCATATCGGTCATGGCATTCATTGCAAACTCCTTCAACAGCGTACTTGCATTATCGGCCCGGGTTCCCGGGCGGTCAATTCAGCCGCATAGCCCTCATTGCCCTCACTCGCCACCGGCGCGCTTGAGCTCGACGATCGACGCGGTCTCGGGCTCGGAGTGCATCAATTTTCCCTGCACGATCGCACCCACGTGCATTTCCAGCGTGCGGTATACGACATCTCCATGGACCCGCGCCTTGGCCTGCAGTTCCAGGTAATCGGTGGCGGTCACCGGGCCGCTGACCGAGCCATTGATCACGACGTGCGACACCTTGACCTCGCCGTCGACCCGGGCGTGCTCGCTGATCACCAGCGTTCCCGGCGCATTGTCCGCGGTCGCTACTTTTCCGTCCACGGCGCCATCGATGCGTAATCCGCCCGCGAACATCACGTTGCCTTCGACCACGGTGCCGGCGCCGATCAGACTGTCGATGCGTTTCTGCGGCGGACGCGACTTCTTTCGTTCAAACATTGGGGCCTCCTAGGAGATATTCAAGCTGCGCGTCGCTCGCGGCGACGCTTGCCCGGACTCAAGAACCCTGGCTTGCAGAGTCTTGAGCTGGCTTCCGGGCGGGACTCGTATCGTCCCTTCAATGCGTTGATAATACTTGAATTTAAGCTTCAGCGCGGAGGAAGCCTCGGGCTGGTCGTCGGGCAGCGCAACGGTCGAGATTCGTCCTCCCGACAGCAGCCCTGCCTGCAGCGTCAGTTGCCCGGCAAATTCGTCCGATGGATTGCCGCCGCGGACCACGAGCAGGCTGTAGTGGTAAGCGTCGTCGCGCTCGCGCTCCGCGCTCAGGCGCTGAATCGAAATCGTGCCTTGCTTGCCGGTGTCGCTGAACAGCTTCTGCAGAAATGCCAGTTCTTCCTTGATCTGCGTATTTTCGGACTGAAGCTCGAGCGATTGCTTCGACAGCGTCGCTTGGGCGCCCCGCGTGATGTTGAGATCGCTTTCCAGCTGCGCGGCGCGCGATCGAAGCTTGACGTTTTCGTCCTTGAACTGCGCCACCTCCGATTCGAGCTTTCCCTGCCGTTCCGCCACCTCGCCGCGGTTGAAGCCGCTCAGGAATTGCCCGAAATCGAAGCCCCACCACCACATGCCCACGATGAGCAGCAACAGCGCGAGCAACGCCGGAATCTTCCAGCGCCAGGACAAGTGCGTGCGCACCGCCATGCGCGGGGCGCTGATACCGAAAGTTTGGCGCAGCTTGCGCCCGATTCCTCGCATCTTGAGGTCGGTCAGGGAAGGACCGGCGGCGCCGTAAGGCCGGTGGTCTCCGGCAGGCCGAACATCAGGTTCATATTCTGAATCGCCTGCCCCGCGGCGCCCTTGACCAGGTTGTCCTCGACGGCGAGGATCACCGCGGTGTCGCCCTGTTGCGGCCGATGCACCGCGATTCGGCATATATTGGAGGCGCGAACCGAGCGTGTCTCGGGGTGGCTTCCCGGGGGCATGACATCGACGAACGGCTCTCCGGCATAGCGCTTCTCGTACAACGCCTGGAGGTCGACGGTCGCATCGGTGAGCCGCGCGTACAGTGTCGCGTGGATGCCACGGATCATGGGCGTCAGATGCGGCGTGAAGACCACGGTCACGGGTTCCTTGCTGAATCCGTTCAAGCCCTGGACGATTTCAGGATGGTGGCGATGGCCGCCGACGTTGTAGGCCTTGAAATTGTCGGAGGCTTCGCTGAACAGGAGCCCGATTTCGGCCTTGCGCCCGGCACCCGAGACGCCCGATTTCGCATCCGCGATCAAATGCGCGGGATCGACGATGCCTGCCTCGACCAGCGGCAGGAAGCCCAGCTGAATGGCGGTCGGGTAGCAGCCGGGATTGCCGACGATGCGTGCCTTGGCGATCGCCGCGCGATGCATTTCAGGCAAGCCGTACACCGACTCGGCCAGCAGGTCCGGGCAGGCGTGCGGCATCTTGTACCAGCGCTCGAAGAGGGCAGGGTCCTTGAGCCGGAAATCGGCCGCCAGGTCGATGATCTTCACGCCGGCACCCACCAGCTCCCGCGCCTGAGCCATCGCGACGCCATGCGGGGTCGCAAAAAAGACCACGTGGCACGCCTTCAGATCGCTGGCTGCGGGGTCGCTGAAGCCGAGCTCGCTCAATCGCCCCAGGCCGCGCAGGCTGGGGAACATTTCGCCGACGCGCACGCCAGCCTCGGTGCGGGAGGTGATCAACCTGACATTCGCCTGCGGGTGCTGCGAAAGCAGCCGCAACAGCTCGACGCCCGTGTATCCGGTGCCGCCGACGATTCCGATCTCGATCATGGTCGCATCCTCATCCGGTAGATTTTACCATTGCCAAGCAGTCCTATGACATTGGAATATTGACTGCGGCGATAGACGAGACGGCCAAAAGAAAAGGGCCGCCTCGCGGCAGCCCTTGTTCGTAGCAAAACGGGACCCCGTCAGCGCTTGGAGAATTGCTTGCGGCGTCGCGCCTTGTGCAGGCCGACCTTCTTGCGCTCGACTTCGCGCGCATCGCGGGTGACGAGCCCGGCCTTCGAAAGCGTAGGCTTGAGCTGTCCGTCGTAGTCCATCAGCGCGCGGGTGATGCCATGGCGGACCGCGCCGGCCTGCCCCGATTCGCCGCCGCCGCGCACATTGACCATGATGTCGAAGGTCGCCTCGTGGTTGGTCAGCTTCAGCGGCTGACGCACCACCATGCGGCCCGTCTCGCGGGTAAAGAACTCGTCGACCGGCTTCTCGTTGACGACGAACTTGCCCGAGCCCTGCTTGATGAACACGCGGGCCACCGCGCTCTTGCGACGCCCGGTGCCGTAATAATAGTTGCCGATCATGGACTGCCCTTAGAATTCGAGTGTTTTCGGCTGCTGCGCGGAGTGCGGGTGCTCGGCTCCGGCATAGCATTTCAGCTTCTTCAGCATGGCGTAGCCCAGCGGGCCCTTCGGCAGCATGCCTTTCACCGCCTTTTGTAACGCGCGGCCGGGAAAGCGCTGCTGCATTTTCGAGAACGACGTCGTGCGTATCCCGCCGGGATACCCGCTGTGACGGTGATAGAGCTTGTCGTCCATCTTGTTGCCGGTGACCTTGATCTTGTCGACGTTGGTCACGACGATGAAATCGCCGGTGTCGATGTGCGGCGTGTAAATGGGCTTGTGCTTGCCCCGCAGACGGTGGGCAATCGCGCTCGCCAGGCGTCCGAGCACCTTGTCATTCGCGTCGACGACGTACCAATCCCGCGTGATGTCCTGCGGCCTGGCGGAAAAGGTTTTCATGGAAAAATGACCTGTGCGGTTAAATTTTGCAAAGCCGTGGATATTAATATGTCCAGGGCTGATCTGTCAAACAGACCGCCCCGGCGCGCCGCGACGCCGGCCCGACTGTTTTCATCGCTTTGGGTGAAAAAAAGCGCGGCCTTTGGGGGCCGCGCAGGATTCCTGCCATAGGAGGAGAATGGAGGAATGTGTCCCCGATGGGAAAGGAGGAGGATCCCGGACCGTGGACGCAAAAATAATCGCATACCGCACTGCACAAGGCAAGTTATTTTTGCATCGCACCATTGTGGTAGACACTCGACCAGGCGGGACCTCTCAGGTTAGCGAGTGCTCGCGTTCGCACAGGAGCAATCGAAATTGAAGGCAACCGTGAAGTGGATCGACGGCGTCAGCTTCGTCGCCGAGACCGGAAGCGGTCATGCGCTGGTCGTCGACGGCGCGGCGGAGGCGGGCGGCCGCAACGTGGGCCCTCGGCCGATGGAGCTTGTCTTGGCGGGGACGGCCGCGTGCGCCGCGTTCGACGTGGTCTGGATCCTGAAAAAAGCGCGACAGGCCATCACCGATTGTGTGGTGGACGCCGAAGCCGAGCGCGCGCCCGAGGATCCCAAGGTTTTCACCCGTATCCACCTGCGCTATCACATTCGCGGCAACGGCCTCAATCCGTCGCAGGTCGAGCGGGCGGTCAAGCTGTCCAAGGAAAAATACTGCTCTGCGACGCTGATGCTGGCCAAGACCGCGGAAATAAGCTTCGAGATCGCGATCGAAGACCCCAGCCCCGACGCCTAGGGCTTCAGCGTCGCTACCGCAACAGGCGAATGAGGCTCGAGGTGTCCCAGCGCGCGCCACCCAGGGCCTGAATGCGCGCATAAAACTGATCGACTAGCGCCGTCGCGGGCAACGCCGCGCCGTTGGCTCGCGCTTCACCCAGGCAGATCGAAAGATCTTTTCGCATCCAGTCGACCGCAAAGCCGAAGTCGAATTTATCGGCGGCCATCGTCTTGCCGCGGTTATCCATCTGCCAGGATTGCGCGGCGCCCTTGCCGATAACGTCCAGCACGCGCTCGACGTCGAGCCCGGCGCGCGCGGCAAAGTTGATCCCTTCGGAAAGCGCCTGAACCAGCCCCGCGATGCAGATCTGATTGACCATCTTGGTCAGCTGCCCGGAACCCGGACCTCCCATCAGCGTTACCGCCTTCGCGTAGGTGGCCAGCATCGGCTCGGCGGTGGCGAAGGTCTCCGCATCGCCGCCGACCATGATGGTCAGCTTTCCGTTCTCGGCCCCCGCCTGGCCGCCGGAGACCGGGGCATCGAGAAAGCCGACGCCCCGCGCTGCCGCGGCTCGATGCACTTCGCGCGCGACCGTCGCCGATGCCGTGGTGTGGTCGACGAGAATGGAGCCAGGCTGCATCGCGGCGACCGCGCCGTCGGGGCCTAGTGCTACCGCGCGCACGTCGTCGTCGTTGCCGACGCACATCATGACCATGCTCGCGCCCGCGGCGGCCGCGGCCGGCGTCGGCGCGGACGCATTCTTTTGCGCGGTCGCCATGTCGGCAACCCACTTCTCGGCTTTGGCGGGGTTGCGGTTGTAAACCGTGACCGAGTGACCGGCGCGGGCAAGATGTCCCGCCATCGGAAAGCCCATCACCCCCAGACCCAGGAACGCAAGCTTGCGCGTCTCCATCACTGCTCCTTGATTAGTGAATTCTTGTGTCGGCGTCGATCAGAGACAACCCGGGACGACCGGGGTGCGACCAAGCGATCCATTCAACCGGCGCCGAGCGCATCGCGCGCGGCGCGGATCGCGCGGCGAACCTGCTCGGGGGCCGTGCCCCCGGGGTGGTTGCGGCTTGCCACCGAGCCGTCGAGCGTAAGCACATTGAAGATGTCGTCGCCGATCAGCGGTGAAAAGCGTCGCAAGGCATCCAGCGGCAGCTGCGCAAGGTCGACTTGAGCGGCTTCCGCGTGGCGGACCGCCTGAGCCACCGCCTCGTGCGCGTCGCGAAACGGAACGCCTTTTCTGACCAGGTAGTCGGCGAGGTCGGTCGCCGTCGCGTAGCCGGTGCCCGCGGCCGCGCGCATGCGGTGAGGGTCGACTTCGATGCCTCCCGCAACCAGATCGGCGAGGATGACGAGCGTGGGCAGCAGCGTATCGACAATGTCGAAGACCGGCTCCTTGTCCTCCTGGTTGTCCTTGTTGTACGCCAGCGGCTGGCCCTTCATGATCGTCAGCAGCGCGACCAGGTCGCCATAGACGCGCCCGCTCTTTCCACGCACCAGCTCCGGCACATCGGGATTCTTCTTTTGCGGCATGATCGAGCTGCCGGTGCAGAAACGGTCGGCCAGGCGCACGAAGCCGAAAGCCGGGCTGGACCAGAGCACCAGCTCCTCGGCGAAACGCGACAAATGCATCATCGTCAGCGCCGCCGCGGCGGCGAATTCGATGGCGAAATCGCGATCGGACACCGCATCGAGCGAGTTTTCGCACAGGCCGTCGAAGCCGAGCTCGCGCGCGACGCGGTCGCGATCGATCGGAAAGCCCGTTCCCGCGAGCGCGGCGGCGCCCAGCGGCAGGCGATTGACGCGTGTTCGGCAATCGCGGAATCGCTCGGCGTCGCGCGAGAGCATCGCGTCGTACGCCATGAGGTGGTGGCCGAATGTCACCGGCTGCGCCACCTGAAGGTGCGTGAAGCCCGGCATCACCGTCGCCGCGTGCGCGTCCGCCAGATCGAGCAGCGCACGCCGCAGGCTGGCGATGCGCGCACACACGTCGTCGATCGCCGAGCGAACGTAAAGCCTCATGTCGGTCGCAACCTGATCGTTGCGCGAGCGGCCGGTATGCAGGCGCTTGCCGGCGTCGCCGATCAGCGCGATCAGCCGCTTTTCGATGTTGAGGTGTACGTCCTCGAAGTCGCGCGACCAGGCGAATTCGGATCGCTCGACTTCGCCTTTGATCGCGGCCAAACCGCGTTCGATCGCGGCGAGGTCCTCGGCGGCCAGTATGCCCGCCGCGGCGAGCATGCGCGCATGCGCGAGCGATCCGGCAATGTCTGCGCCTGCGAGGCGCTGGTCGAAATCGACCGACGCGGTGTATTGCTTCACGATCTCGGCGACCGGCTCGCTGAAGCGGCCGGACCAGCCGTGGGCCGCGTCGTTGCGGGAATCTGATCTGTCTGCAGACATGGCTTGCCTCACCCGGACCTCTTGCCCACAATACGAAGCAGAAGTTACATCGCCTGGCGGTAATGATCCGGACCTGCTGCGGCGCGCGACGACGAAGTCCAAGGTTGCCGCGCCGTCAGCGACGAACAATGCGCACGAGTATAAATCAAAACAGGATCCCACTCGCGCTTCCCGACCTGCGCAATCTGGGAACGATCCTGCGGATTTTGCTCCTGGTCAACGCGGCGGTGATGATCGCGGCGTTTGTCCGCGAGGAGCGCGGGCCGGCGATCTCCGACGCGTGGGTTCAAATGAGCGCGACCGTCGAGCCGCACCTGCTGTTCGAGCTGCTCATTCTCTATTTGCTTGCGCCATGGCTGGCGCGCGCGCCGTACGAGGTTGGTGCTGCCTCCGTCATTGCGTTGACCCTCGCGGTCGGGCTCGCATTCAACACCGCGCTAGCCGCGCTTATGCCCGACGTGACGACTGGCGCCATGCTTCGCCACGTTATGTTCTCGTTGTTGATCGCGGGTGTGCTCCTGTTCTATTTTCAGCTGCGTTCGAAAGCGCTCTCGCCGGCGATTACCGAGGCGCGGTTGCAGGCGCTGCAGGCCCGCATCCGGCCGCATTTCCTGTTCAACAGCATCACCGCGGTATTGTCGTTGATGCGCAGCGAGCCGAGGCGCGCGGAAGCGGCGCTGGAAGATCTGGCGGATCTGTTCCGCGTTCTCATGCGCGACAACCGCCAGCTTGCGCCGCTTTCCGACGAGGTCGAGCTGTGCCGGCAATACCTCGAGCTGGAGAAACTGCGTCTCGGCGATCGCCTGACCATCGAATGGCACATCGACAACATGCCGGGAGATGCGCAGGTGCCGCCACTGGTGCTGCAGCCGCTGCTGGAAAACGCCGTTTATCACGGAATCGAGCCGTCTAGCGCTCCCGGGGTCATCGCGATTAATATCTTTCTGCGCCGTGGCGAAGTGCACGCGATCCTTCGTAACCCCTATAAGATGAGCCAGAGCCATCAGGGCGGCAACAAGATGGCGCTCGCCAACATCCGCGAGCGGCTCGCGCTGCATTTCGACGCCGAGGCGAGCCTGGAGAGCAAGACCAGCCGGGACAGTTACGAGGTGCACATTCGCATGCCGTATCGTACGTATGTGGAACCGGAGGACGCGCATGACTGAGACTCCGTTGAGGATCGTGCTGGTCGACGACGAGGCCCCGGCGCGCAGGCGCCTGCGCGAGCTGCTCGACGATTGCACCGCCGCACTGCCCCTGCTGGTCGTCGGCGAAGCCGGCAGCGGACGGGAGGCGCTGCAGCTGCTCGGCACGACGCCCGCGGACCTCGTGCTTACCGACATCCACATGCCCGACATGGACGGCATCGAGCTCGCACGCCATTTGCTCAAGCTGCCGATGCCGCCGGTGCTCATATTCACGACCGCGTACCACGAACACGCCATCGCCGCGTTCGAAGTGCACGCCATCGATTATCTGGTCAAGCCGGTACGCGTGCAGCGCCTCCTGACCGCGCTCCAAAAAGTACCGCGCCTGAAGCCTCTTTCGGACACCAAGCTCAACCGGCTGCCGGCGGCGGCACGCCGTTTCCTATCGGTGACCGAGCGGTCGCGGGTGGTGCTCGTTCCCATCGACGAAATCATCTATCTCAAGGCGGAGCTCAAATACATCACGATTCGAACCGCCGATCGCGAGTTCCTTCTCGAGGAGTCGCTCACCAGGCTGGAAGAGGAATTCGGCCCGCGCTTTGTCCGGGTACATCGCAATTGCTTGGTTGCGCGCGAGGCCATACGCGGCTTCGAGCGGCGGGTAAGCGCCGACGGCGATGCTCATTGGGAAGTCACCTTGCGCGGCGTGACCGAGGCGCTTCCGGTGTCGCGCCGGCAGCAATTTATCGTCCGCGAGATTGGCCGCGACTCCTCGGCCTGAGCGCCTTGGTGTCGCCGGCGCCGGCCCCGGACCACGCAATGCCGCGCGGCGGGTTACACTCCGCGTCTTTCCGTTTCTCGGCGCTTACTTGCCAACTTGCTTGCCAACTTGCTTGCCAACTTACTTGCCAATCCAGTTGCAAACTCACTCCCCATGTCCCCACGCACGCTGATCTGCGGCTCGCTCGCGATCGATACCATCACGGTGTTTCCCGACCGCTTTTCGCGCCACATCCTGCCCGAGCAGACGCACGTCCTGTCGGTGTCGTTTCAGATCACCGAGATGCGCCGCGAATGGGGCGGCTGTGCGGGCAACATCGCCTATAACCTGAAGGGCCTGGGCGGCGAGCCCGTGGTGATGGCGACGGTGGGAGACGACGGCGAGGCCTATATTGAGCGCTTGTCCTCGTTCGGCATCGCGACCGACGCTGTGCGCACCATCACCGGGACATACACCGCGCAGGCCTACATCATCACCGACCTGGATGACAACCAGATCACCGCGTTTCATCCGGGGGCGATGAATCAGGCGCATATGAATCACGTTGCCGACGTCGATCAGATCGCGCTCGGCATCGTCGCGCCCGACGGCCGCGACGGCATGGCCGAGCACGCCCGCGAATTCGCGGCGGCGCGCATTCCCTTCGTGTTCGATCCGGGACAGGGCTTGCCGCTTTTCTCGGGCCCGGCGCTGGTCGAGATGATCGACTACGCGGACTACGTCGCAGTGAATGATTACGAGGCGCGCATGCTCAGCGAGCGCACCCGCCTGTCGGAGAAGGAAATCGCCGCACGCGTCAAGGCGATGATCGTCACGCTGGGCGCCGAGGGCTCACGGATCCACGCCGACGGGAAGCTCATCGAGATACCAGCGGTGAAAGCGAAGGCCGTGGTCGATCCCACCGGCTGCGGCGATGCATACCGCGCCGGACTGCTTTACGGCATCGCGCACGGCTGGGATTGGGACCGCACCGGAAGGCTCGCGTCATTGCTGGGCGCGATCAAGATCGGGTCGCGCGGCGGGCAGAATCACGTCGTCGACCGCGACGTTCTGGCCGCCGCCTATCAAAAGCACTATGGCCATCATCTCTGGTGACGGGCCGCGGATTCCCCGCGCGCAGCGCTCGCTACGCAGCCCGCACGGAGCCGCGGCTTTGGTCCTTTCACAAGCGCATGCCCGGTCCGTCGCAACGCACTGCCGCTGACCGCACGCCGCTGCCCCTGCGCGTTTATCGCCACGCGCGGGTGAGCTTGCACGTGTTTCAGGGCATCGCCACTACCGCTTTCGTGTTCCCGATGATCGGGCTCCCGCGACGGCAGGCGCTGATCCGCAGCTGGAGCGAGCATCTGCTCAGGATCATGCACATCGAGGCGCGCCTGCACGGGGTGCCGCCCGGGGGATTGCCCGGCAACATGCTGATCGTCGCCAATCACGTCTCGTGGCTGGACATTTTCGTGTTGAACACCGTTCAGCCGGCAAGGTTCATTGCCAAGGCGGAACTGAAGCGCTGGCCGCTCGTCGGCCTGATGATCGCCGGATGCGGAACGCTTTTCATCGAGCGCGAGCGGCGGCGCGACGCGCATCGGGTCAACGATCATGCACGCGAGGTCCTTGCCGCGGGAGACACCATCGCCATTTTTCCGGAAGGCACGACCACCGATGGCACGACCTTGCTGCCGTTCCACGGTTCGCTCCTGCAGCCGGTGATCGACGCCGAAGGTCATCTGCAACCGATCGCCATCCGCTATCTGCAGCGCGACGGGACCTACAACGACGCCCCCGCCTATGTCGGCAACACGACTTTCATGGGCTCGTTCTGGCGCGTGCTCGGCGAGCGGGCGATGGTCGTGGAAATGACGCTGACACCGGCGTTGGCGGCGCACGGGCGGCATCGGCGCGAACTCTCGCGCGAGGCCGAGGAGGCTATCCGTGCGGTCTTAGGCCTGCGCGGCCCGGAACCTGGAACAAACGGCGATCGTCGAGCCTGAGCGCGGTCAGCGCGCCGCCCCACAGGCAGCCCGAGTCGAGCATCAGAACGTTCGGTGTCAGCATCAGATCGAGCGTCGACCAATGCCCGCACAAAATCGTGGCGCCGGCGGATTTTCGTTCGGCGTACGAGAACCACGGCGCGTAGCCCTCGGGGGTGTGCTCGATTCCGCGTTTCTCCGCCAGTTGCATCGTGTCGTCGGCGGCGCAAAACCTGAGTCGGGTGCAGGCATTGACGACGACGCGCAGCCGATCGTATCCGGCAAGCGTAGCGTCCCAACGCGCGGGCTGATCGCCATAGAGGTGGCGAAGGAAATCGTCCTGCCGCGGTGAGGCCAGCACTGCCTCGACTTCTGCCGACAGCATTTCTGCGGTCGCGGGCGTCCACGAAGGAAGCAAGCCCGCGTGAACGAGCAGCAGCTCGCCTTGCCGTACGACCAGCGGACGTGTTCGCAGCCACGCGAGCAATTCGTCGCGGTCGGGCGCCTCGAGAATTCCGCCGAGCGTGTCCTGCCGGTGCGCGCTCCGGTGCCCCGCCGCCACGGTCAGGAGATGGAAGTCGTGATTGCCGAGCACGGTGACGGCCGCCGGCCCGAGACCCTTGACCGTGCGCAGCACGGCGAGCGAGTCGGGGCCGCGATTGACCAGATCGCCCACCAGCCATAGCAAGTCGCGCGCCGGGTCGAATGCGATCACGTCGAGCAACTGCCGGAATTCGGCGTAGCAGCCCTGGATGTCGCCGACGACGTAGTGGCTCATGGCCGGACGCGATCTTGGCGCGCTGTCAAGCGGCGCGCGTTGTTAGAATCGTCCTCATTCTAGCCTGCGGCTTCGAGCCCATGAATTTCCCGCTCAACGAACCGCAGCGCGCCGCGGTGCGATACCTCGACGGACCGTTGCTGGTCCTCGCGGGCGCGGGCAGCGGCAAGACGCGCGTCATCACCGCCAAGATCGCGCATTTGATCGAGCGCGGCCACGATCCGGCGCACATCGCTGCGATCACCTTCACCAACAAGGCCGCGCGCGAAATGCGCGAGCGTGCGCTGCGGCTGCTGCCGAAGCGGGACGGTGCGGGAGTGCCGCTCATCTGCACTTTCCATTCGCTTGGCCTGAGGATCCTGCGCAGCGAGGCCGCATCGCTGGGGCTGACGGCGCGCTTTTCCATTCTCGATCCGGGCGACATCGAAGGCATCGTTTCCGAGTTGCTGGCGACGACCGACCGCGCCCGTGCGCGCGCCGCGCAGTGGCGGATCAGCGCCTGGAAAAATTCGCTCGTCGCTCCGTCGGAAGCGCTCGCGACTGCGTTGAACGATGCCGAGATCGCCGCGGCGCACGCCTACCAGCGCTATGACGACACGCTGCGGTCCTACCAGGCGGTCGACTTCGACGATCTGATCGCGATGCCGCTTGCGGCGCTCGAAGGCGATCCTGCTGCCGCCGAGCGCTGGCGCGAGCGCCTCTCGTATCTGCTGATCGATGAGTACCAGGACACGAACCCGGCGCAATATCGCCTGCTCAAGGTGCTGGCGGGGACGCGTGCTGCATTTACCGCGGTGGGCGACGACGATCAGGCCATCTACGGCTGGCGGGGCGCGACGATCGAGAACCTGGAACAGCTGCCGCGCGATTTTTCTTCGCTCAAGGTCATCAAGCTCGAGCAGAACTATCGATCCGACGTGCGCATCCTGCGCTCGGCAAACGCGCTCATCGCCAACAATGCCAAGCTGTTCGACAAGAAATTGTGGAGCGAGCGCGGCCTCGGTGACATGATTCGCGTCGTCCCGGCGGCAGACGACGAAGCCGAGGCCGAAGGCGTCGCGCGCCGTCTGCTGGCGCGGAAGTTCGAGCAGCGCGCGAGCTTCTCCGACTTCGCCATCCTGTACCGGGGCAACCATCAGGCACGCGCGTTCGAGCGCGCGCTGTCGGCGCAGAACGTGCCCTACGCCATCAGCGGAGGCCAGTCGTGGTTCGAGCGCACCGAGATCAAGGACCTGGTGGCGTACTTGCGCCTGATCGCCAACGACGACGATGATCCGGCGTTCGTGCGCGCCGTCACGACTCCCCGGCGCGGCGTCGGCGCGCAGACGCTCGACAAGCTCGGTGCCGCAGCGCGCGTGCTCGGCGGCAGCCTGTTCGCGGCCATGTACGTCGACGCGCTCGCGGCCGAGCTGGCACCGCGGCAGCATGCGGCGCTGGTCGAGTTCGGCGCGCTGATCAATGGTCTGCGCCACCGCGCCGAGCGCGAGGCTGCGGGCGATCTCCTGAACGACCTCGTCTCGAGCATCGGATACGAAGGCTATCTCTTCGATACCTTCGACAAGGCCCAGGCGCAGTCGCGCGCGGACAGCGTGCGCGACTTTGTCCGCTGGCTGTCGACCAAGGGCGAGGCCGACGGAAAGAATCTTCTCGAGCTGACGCAGATGATCGCGCTGATCACCATGCTCGAAGCGCAGGAAGGCGTCGCGCCCGACGCGGTTCGCTTGTCGACGCTGCATGCCGCCAAGGGCCTCGAGTTCCCCCACGTTTTCATGGTCGGAGTCGAGGAAGGAATACTCCCGCATCGAGAGTCGGTCGCCTCCGGCAGCGTCGACGAAGAGCGACGGCTGATGTACGTGGGCATGACGCGCGCGCAGCAAAGCCTGCAGTTGTCGTGGTGCCGGCGCCGCAAACGTGCGGGCGAGTGGCGGGACGCCGAGCGGTCGCGTTTTATTGGCGAACTGATGCAGGAAGATCTGCGACACGACGACGTGCCCGCCGGTCCGGAGGAGGCGGCGCGTGAAAAAGAAGCGGGGAACGCGCGCCTGAAGAGCCTGCGCGCGATGCTGGCGCGCTGATCGTTCGGGTCTTGGCCGTAGCGATGCGCAATGCGCGCGGTCGAGCGTGTCGCTTCAAACGCGACTCGCGAAAAACGAGACGCTACTTTTTCAGCGTCAGAAGCCAGCTCACCAGGGCGTTGATGTCGCTGTCCGGGACCCACGAGTTGGGCGGCATCGGAACCAGGCCCCAGACGCCGACCCCTCCGCCCTTGACCTTCTGCGCCAGCCTGGCCTGCGCTCCCGCGTCGCCTTTGTATTTTGCGGCGACGTCCTGATAGGCCGGTCCGACGATTTTCTTGTCCACGGCGTGACACGCGCTGCAGCCAGCCTTTTGCATCAAGGCCTGGCCCGCGGCGAGGTCAAGTGGACCGCTCGCCTTTGCGGGTGCGCCGGGCGCGGCCGTTGTGGCGGCGGACGCAGCGCCGGCAGCGGTCGCGGCGGGCGCGGACGTCGTTGACGCGGCAGCAGCTGCAGGAGCCGGCGTGGCGGCCGCGGCGGCAGCAGGGGCGGGAGGCTCCTTGAAGCTCGCACCCGAACGATTGGCCATGTAGACCACCGCGCGCTGGACTTCGACGTCGGCGAGATCGGGATTGCCGCCCCTGGGCGGCATGACCTTGCCTGCCTCCTGGAAACCATTGATGGCGTGCTGCACCAGCGTCTCGTAGCCCTTCTTGATCGACGGAGCCCACGCCGCCTTGTCGCCGACCTTGGGCGCGCCCGCGATCCCGGGCTCATGACAGGTCTTGCACAGCGATTGAAACACCTGCTCGCCCGTGAGATTGCCTTTCGGAGCGCTCGCATCGGCCATCGTCACTTCGCCGAAGGGCTTGATGCGCGACACGAGCTGCATATCGGCTTCGGCGCTTCCGGGCGGCTTCATGCCGGTGACGAGCTGCGAAAGCAATCCGATCAAAGCGATCGGTATCGCGAATGCGAGGACGACGACGATGACCAGCTGCTTGGGTGTCTTGATGAATGTGGAATGGTCGTCGCTCATCACGAAATCCTTCAGGCGGGCCCGAGGGGCCGTATCGCGGAGCGCGCATTATAGCCCGGGCACATTGGCCCAGGAAAGGAGCGCGCCCGTCGAATGGACTGCGCAGCAGGCGATGCGTAAAATGCTCGGCAGGCGCCCGTAGCTCAGTTGGATAGAGTGTTGGTTTCCGAAGCCAAAGGTCACAGGTTCGACTCCTGTCGGGCGCGCCATCCGATGCTCGCGGTAGCTTTCACTTCGATCGACGAGGCTTGCGTTCCCGTTTTTGCATGATGGCAGGAAC
>Ga0209839_10000798_pt1 | contig 16069 bp, 17 predicted proteins | sample OrgsoiDNA2013050_FD_185800 | JGI IMG/M metagenome (GOLD analysis project Ga0209839, IMG submission 185800) | Permafrost soil microbial communities from the Arctic, to analyse light accelerated degradation of dissolved organic matter (DOM) -... | ecosystem: Environmental > Terrestrial > Soil >... | reverse complement strand
CCTCGGGCAGAGTCGTGACCGTTTGCAGCGGTTGCAGCTTGCCGATTGCCGCGTCGTTCGAAAATACCGTGACGGTGTGGCCCATTTCCGCGACTACGTAGGCGAACTTGCCGTCGGGACGAAGCGCGAAGTGGCGTGGGCCCGCGCCGGGGGCGACCTTGGCGAAGGGCGGATCGTTGGGAGTGAGCGTCCCTTTGGCGCTGTCGAATTTGTAGACCAACAACTCGTCAAGGCCGAGGTCGTCGACCATGGCGAAGCGGCCATCGGGTGAGAGGTCGATCGAGTGGGCATGCGGCGCTTCCTGGCGCTCGGGATTCGTGCCGTGTCCGGTGTGCTGCACGAACGCGGAAGCCTCGCCCAGTTTGCCATCGGCGAGTACGGGGAAGACCGCGACACTGCCGCCAGTGTAGTTGGCGACGAGCACATATTTTCCAGTTTTGTCGACGACGATGTAGCAGGGATCGGCCCCGCGGGATGCAACCTCGTTCAGGAATGTAAGCTTACCCGTCGCGTGATCAATGGAGAACGCGCTCACGCCTCCGCTGTTCGGGCCGTTGTATTTGCCGACCTCGTTCACGGCGTAGAGAAATTTCCCGTTGGGGCTGGGTGCGACGAAGGACGGGTTGGTCGTCTCCGCGGCGAGACCGAGCGGCGTGATCTGCGCGGTCGCCGCGTCATAGCGGTAGGCATAAATGCCTTTGCTCTTGCTGCCTTCTTCGGTGTAGGTGCCGACATAGAAAAGATAGGTGGACTTTTTGGATACGGGGGCAGCGGCTGTGAGCGTTAGAGGGAAGAGGGCTAGCAACAACGCGATGGGACGAAGGGAATGGCGCGAAATCTTCATGCCGATATAAAAGCGCACTTGGGATGGTTCGCGCAAGCCGTTCCAACCTTTTGTCATCCTGAGTCCGGCGGTTTTTGCGGGGCGAAGGACCTGTGCACTTCTCTGGCGGCACCTGCGCTGCAGACGAGTCCATAGGTCCTTCGCACCGGAAAAACCGCGGGGCTCAGGATGACAGAATGCCTGATGAAAAGCGCTACTTCGTCAGTGTTACCGGGACTGTTTGGTCGTAGGGCCACACGATTAGGCTGACGGACTGGCGCTGGTTGAAGACTTCGAGCGTTACGGGGAAGACTACGATCACGGTTCGCACGACGACTTCGCCGGGCTGAATTTTCGTTTCTGGCGGCAAAGGGGGCTGGGCACCGACTTTCAACGCTGGGAAAGCTTGAAAGTAGCGATTGAAATCGACGGCGGAAACGGCGTCGGCCGAAGTTGGGTCGCCATTAGCCGGTTTCATGGAAGCCTGAAGGCTGCGGACGTAGAGAATTTTGTCGCTGGTGTTGTTCAGTGTGAAAGTGAGCGCGACCATGGTCGAGCCCTGTCCGGTGATTTCAACGGCCGTCACGTTGTCGAGCGAGCCCGAAGCCTGGGGCTTGGCGCGCTTCAGGAACGAGGCCAGGGCTACGACGATGATTACGGCGCCGATGGCGATCAGCACAATCTTCGCCGGCGGCAGGCTTTTCTTGGCAGTGCCGAACTCTTCGCCGATGCGGATGGTGGGGCCGGCGGGAACTGGCGGCGGCGTTGGCGGATTGGGCGGAGGGGCGGGAGTCTGATCAGGCATGATGTTGTGTCCTTGGCGATTCTACGCTTACGCGGCGCTCGCGGAGCTGCGGACGCCTCGTCTGCCGGGTTTGGGAATGCACTGACCACGCCTTTGTGGCGCTGCTCCCCGGACGAGGGCGTCCGGGGCTCCACGAGTCGGTTTACCACGCGTGCTTCATGGCCTTCGCGAATTTCGGCGCGGGCAGCGTGTTGAGCACATCATCCTTCGTCAGCCAGGCGCGGCGGGCTTGCAGGATGCCGTAGCGCATCTTGTCCATGTGCGAAGTGTGGTGCGAATCGGTGTTGATGACGATCTTCACGCCTTGCTGCTTGGCCTGGCGCAGGTGCACGTCGTTCAGGTCGAGGCGGTCGGGATAAGCATTTAACTCCATTGCCACTTTATGTTTCGCGGCTGCCGTCAGGATGGCGTGCATGTCGAAGGGATAGGCGTCACGACGAAGTTGGATCCGTCCGGTGGGATGGCCGAGCAGGGAAGTGTTCGGATTCGAAATGGCCTTGAGCAGTCGATCGGTCATCTTCGCCGAGTCTTGATTGAAGACAGAATGCACGCTGCCGATCACGATATCCATTTGCGCCAGCACGTCGTCGGAGAGATCGAGGTCGCCGTCGGCGAGGATGTCGACTTCGATGCCGGCGAAGATCGTGATGCCCTCGATCTTCTTGCCCGCCTCACGAATGCGAGCGATGTGGGCGACGGCGCGCTTGTCGTCGAGTCCGTTGGCGAAGGCCAGGTTCTTGGAGTGGTCGGTGATGGCCATGTACTGGTAGCCGCGTGCCTTGGCGGCCTCGGCCATTTCTTCGATGGTATTCTTGCCGTCGGTCTCGACGGTGTGCATGTGCACGTCGCCGCGTACGCCTTCCTGTGTAATGAGCGTCGGCAGTGCGTGCTTTTCGGCGAGGTCAATCTCGCCGAGGTTCTCGCGCATCTCCGGCGGAATGTAGTCGAGCTTCAGTTTGGCGTAAATTTCTTCTTCGGTTTTTCCAGCGACCGGCGTGCCGCCCTCGAGTTCGGCCAGGCTATATTCGTTGAGGGTGTACTTCATCTTGAGCGCGCGTTGGCGCAGGGCGACGTTGTGCGCTTTCGATCCGGTGAAGTATTGCATGGCCGCGCCGAACGATTCGGGCGGCAACAGGCGCACGTCCACCTGCATGCCGCTGCGCAAGTGAAAGCTGATCTTGTTGTCGCCGCTGGCGATCACGTCCATGAGCGGCGGATATTTCGCGACGTAGGCGATGGCTTCCTGCCGGCCTTCCGGCGTGGCGCAAGCTTTTCCAGTGACCAGGATGTCGAGGTCGCCCACGGTCTCCCGGCCGCGCCGCAACGATCCGGCGGGTGTGATCTTGTCGATGCCGGGAAATTTCTGCAGGTGGGCGGTGAGCTTTTCGGCTTCTTCCTCGGCCGCGTCGATCAGGAAACGGCCGCTGATGCGGCGATAATCTTCGATGGCTTTCAGCAGCTTGGCTTCGTGTTTCTCACCCATGCGCGGGAGTTCGCGGATCTTTCCTTCGCGCGCCAGCTTCTCGACGCCGTCCACATCGCTGACTTGGTATGCGTCCCAGATCAACTTGATGGTCTTCGGGCCCAGGCCTTGAATTTTCAGCAGTTGCAGCATCGACGGGTGATACTTCTGCAGCAGTTCGGTCTGCACCGCGAGCTTGCCGTCCTTGAATAGTTCCTGCAGGTTGCGCAGCATGCTCTTGCCGATGCCGGGAATGGCCAGAATCTGCTTGTCGTCGGCGATCAGTTCCTTGATCTGCTGCGAATGATTTTCGATGGCCTGCGCGGCGTTGCGGTAGGAACGGATGCGAAAGGAATCCTGGCCGTCGATTTCAAGCAGGTCGGCGGTCTCGTAGAGAATGTTGGCGATGGCCTTGTTATCCATGGACGTGGAACAAGGGTAAACGAGATCAGGGAAAGAGAGCTAGCGACCGGGCTTCGGCCGCGATTGTTCGAGCCAGTGCAGCGACTTCAGGCGAGACAAATCAGAGGCAGAACCCAGGGGGACACAAAGACCACAGAGACCAGAAGTCGTCGGCTCGGTTCGAAATGTGCGGCTCTACGAAGCCTTAGTCACGTTCGCCGCCTGCGGGCCCTTCTGTCCCTCGGCGATTTCGAATTCCACCGCGTCGCCTTCCTGCAGGCTCTTATAGCCTTCCGATGAGATCGCGCTGTAGTGAACAAAAACATCCGGTCCATCGGCGCGACCGATGAAGCCGTATCCCTTGGCGTTGTTGAACCACTTGACGGTGCCTTTCAGACGTTCCACGCAAGGCCCCTCTTTCTGCACGTCCTTTTATGGGGGCCCCAAGGACGTGCGCCGCATTGCCAATAGGATGCATTTTGGAACGCGAAGGGTGGGCTGTCAAGCGAATGTATGTCGGGAAAGGGTCGAATCGAGGAGACGGACATCCCCGGCGGACGGCCACTTTTGTGGAAATGTTCGGCTTCTTCTATTTCCTCGCACCGGAAGTGCGCGACATGTGGTCGAACCACAATACGGACGAAATGGTCTTGGCGTCGCGAATCGTGCCGCCCACCGCCATGCGGACGGCTGTGGGTAACGGAACCATGCGCTTGTAAATGATCTCGTCGTCTTCGGGTTGCGCCTCTCCGGCGCGCAGGCCGGTGGCCAAGAAGACCGACATGGTCTCGGCGACGAAACCGGGGCTGGCGTAAAACTTCAGGATGCGCTTCCACTTGGACGCGGTGTATCCCGTCTCCTCCAGCAGTTCGCGCTTCGCGGCGGCGAGTTCCTTCTCGCCCGGATCGATGCGCCCTGCGGGCAATTCCCACAGATAATCGCTGGCAGCGTGACGGTATTGCCGCTCGAGCAGAACGCGAGGGGTGGCGGTCGAGTCGTCCACTGCCAACACGACGACCGAGCCAGTGTGATGGATTACATCGCGGCGGGTCTCCACGCCGCCCGGTTCCTGCACATGATCGGTGGTGACCGAGAATACCGGGCCGCGATACACGGTGCGCGAAGAAAGGACACGGACGCCTTTGGTGGAGGTTTTCTTGCGAGGGGAAGATTTCGCCATGCAAACAATAATAGAACAGGCGTTGGGCGTCAGGCGTTAGGGTCTGATTTGGAGTGGGCGAGGAAACTGCTCTTGACCGGCCAACGCCCAACGTCCGAAGCCGAAGTCAACTTCCTGTCTGCTATGCTGCGGGGCATGCGCGGGAAGCCGAAGATGGCGATCGTCGGGGCGGGGAATTTCGCGGCGGCGCTCGCGGCTTCTTTGCAACGATCGGGATATGAGATTGAGGCGGTGATTTCGCGTTCTCGCGCTGCATCCCTGAAGAAGGCTCGCAGGTTGGCTGCGGTGGTTGATGCCCACGCATTCACTGCGATTCCCCGGACGCTGGCTGCCGAACTCATATGGTTTTGCGTGCCCGATGCCCAGATTGCGGTGGCGGCTCGCGCTTTCGCCGAGAAAATTGAGTGGAAGGGAAGAGTCGCCTTGCATTCGAGCGGCGCGCTCACCAGCGACGAACTGGCAGCCCTGCGGTCACGTGGGGCGGCGGTCGCATCGGTGCATCCCCTGATGACGTTCGTCCGCAGTTCGCGGCCAGCGCTGGCAGGAGTGCCGTTTGCCGTGGAAGGCGATGCTGCGGCGATACGCGAAACGCGTCGCGTGATCAAAGACCTGGGCGGCATCACGCATGCGATTCGAAAGGAAGACAAGGCCGCCTATCATGCCTGGGGCACGTTCGCTTCGCCGCTGCTCACCGCGCTTCTTGCCACGATCGAGCGGGTTGCGGCCGTTGCTGGCGTGAATCACAAAGACGCCAGGCGACGCATGATTCCAATTTTGCGGCAGACGCTGGAAAATTATGCAGCTTTCGGAGCACCCGACGGGTACAGTGGACCGATCATTCGGGGAGACGTCGACACGGTGAGGCAGCATCTTCGGGTGCTCCGCGCGTTGCCGGAAGCACGCGCAGTGTACGTGGCTCTGGTGCGAGCGGCGCTCACGAATCTTCCTGCGAGGAATAAAAGTGCGCTCAAAAAAATTCTTGACTCCCAGCCGGGATGACTTTCGTCGTATAAAACAGCAAAGCGAGCACCACGAACGGAAGTGACGCGGCTGTGCGAGTGGGAAGGGCCAGGACGGCGGCGAAGTTTGTGGGTGAGAGCCACAAGTGGGCTGCGATCACACCGAGAGCGGCAACCCATTGCCAGCCCAGAACGATCGCGCTCAGGACTACCAGCATGCGAGGAATGCGTCCAAGACCGCGCAATTCGCGCCGATATCGCACCACCAGAACAATTCCTGGAATCAGAATCACGTGGTCATATACCGCTTGGCCGGGAAGAAGAGTCACAGCCGTGATCGCCAGGAGAGTGCTCAAGGTCAGCCAGAAATCTTGAGAGCCAACTCTTGCCCGCCGATTTCGCCATGCCAGCACAATGCCTCCGCTCAGCAATCCGAGGATCGCGGCGGTTCCGAAGTATGGTCCCAGTGCCGTGCCCAGCAAGAGCGCCACGAGAGGCGGTGTGGCATAGCGGGGGTAGCCAAGCAGAACCCGGATCCACTCTACGATCCAGTGCGGCCAGATCGAGAGGGATGCGCCGATCATCAGCGAGGTGGTCAATAGGAATCCAGCCGCTAGTCGAACGCGGCTTCGATCGGACAGACTCCAGAACATCAAATACAGAAATGCAAGAATCGTCATCTGGGGTTTGATCAAAGTCAGGCTGAGCAACACTCCAGCCAGCGACAAACGATTCTGCCTCACCGCAAGCATGGAAGCTGCCAGCAGGAATGCGGCGATCACCCCCGGCTGTTCGGCGAAGAATGCTTCGAGCGCGGGATAGCTGCACAGCGCCAGAACAACGAGAACCGCGAACCAAATTGGATCCATGCGCCACTGCAACGCGCGCGTCCACACCCAGAGGCTCGCGACGGTCATCAGGGGCAACAGGACGGCCAGCACGAGTCGAAGGAAAGGGAATTCGAGGTCCGCGGTGGACCCGAGTAGAAGTTCGGTGAATGCAGGATAAGCGAACTCGCGGTAGTTACCCGGAGGATCGGAGGAATTGCTGGCATCGAGTGGGCGGCCAAACAATCCGGTTTGAATTTCCCGCGTCATCCCGGCGCTGTAGGGATCGTGACGCTCGATTTCCCACTGCCTCGCCACCAACCAGATTGGATAGAAATCGCCACCGAAGGCGTAGCCATTGCCCAGTCCTTTAGCGGTACGGTTATGAAGTGCATTTGGAATAAAAAGATGCAGGTGGTAGTAGAGCATCGCCGCTGCGCCCACAATCGCAAGGCATAGGGCGATGACCGCAATATTGCGATTTTCGGAATTGCGCTCTGACATTCGCGAGGGCAAGCCAGCGAATTAGAGCACGCCGGCGGGGACGATGCAAAGGAGAGCCGCTCGAGCTTCGCTCGACCGGACAGCCGGGGCGGCTGTCCCCACATGGCCACTCTCTAGGTGGAGGTGAACAAGTGTCCGAGCTTTTCTCTCTTCGTCTTGAGATATTCTTCGGCGTGCACGCTGGGCGTGACTTCGCAGGGGACGCGCTCCACGACGCTTACTCCCGCGCGCTCCAACGCCTCAACCTTATCGGGATTATTGGAAAGCAGGCGCACGCGGGTTACGCCCAGAGCCTTCAGAATTCCGGCGGGAAGCGCGAAGTCGCGGTGGTCAGCCTTGAAGCCGAGGCGCTCGTTGGCTTCGACCGTGTCGAGCCCGGAATCCTGCAACTCGTAGGCCTGCAACTTGGCCATTAGGCCGATGCCGCGGCCTTCCTGCTGCTCGTAGATCAGGATGCCCGAGCTTTCGTCCGCGATCATCGCCAGCGACAGTTCAAGCTGCTGGCGGCAATCGCAGCGCAGAGAATGAAAGACGTCCCCGGTCAGGCATTGGGAATGAATGCGCACCAGCGGAGCGGACTTGACGTCGCCCATCACCAACGCGACGGCTTCTTCCGCAGGCTTCCCGTTCTCCGTGGCGTCGGCGCGAAAGCCGTAGATGCGGAATTGTCCCCAGCGCGTGGGGAAATCGGCGGACGCGATCTGCTTTACAGTGCTATGAGTCACACATCAATTATAGCGGTCGCAGCGCACGATCGTTCTCTAGCCTCGCGCGGGGAAATGGAAGATCGCGTCCTGCTTGGAGGGGATCGGCGATCCGTTACGCGTGGCGGGATGGAAGTGCCAGTTGTCGAGCGCGACCAGCACCCGCGAGTCTAGCTTGGGACCCAGGCTCTGCAAGACCGTTTTAGCCGTAATCTCTCCCCGCTCGTCGATCGTGATTTCGACCACAACGTTTCCTTCCGAGTCAGGCAGGTCCCAGGGATAGGCGACCGGGTCGGACGTTGTGACCGGCAGTGCGGGACGAACTTCCTGGCCATAGAGTTGCCCGCGAGTGAGGGTTCCGTAGGGGAGTCCGGCCTGAGCGCCGTGGCCCAATGCGGAAAGCGTCTGCGTTTGAGAGTTGTCTTCTTTTTCGGTGCGAGCGAGCGGAAACTGCGGCGAGAGTTTGGCTAGCGGCGCGGGCGATTTCCACTGTAACTTCGTCTGTGCCAGCCGCCGATGCCGATAGCGTTCGGTGGCATTGTCGGCGGAGCTGTGCGTGCTGTCGTCGACTGATCTGCTATCCCAATAAAGCCGGGTGACCGACTTTCCGTTATGCCCCAGCGCCACCGAGACTGGATTGATCAGCATCGGCTCCGGCGAGTGCAGCAGCCAAGCCAGCAGCAGGCCATGTCCGCCGAGCGATGCCCAGCGAAGCCAGCGTTGCCGGGCGACGGTGACGGGATTGAGTTGGGAGAACATGACCCAGCAACCAAGGGCGAGGCCCTCAGGAAACGCTGCTATCAATAGTTTAGACGTGACGCGGGAAATTTCGTCAAGACAATATCTACGCAATCTCTTTCCCGCCTGATGTCGCCGGTAACCGTGGGGCTTGGTGCCGCTTCGGGAACGCTGTTAAAATGGTTGGGCGTTACCCACCTTCAAGAATGGGGCTATAGCTCAGCTGGGAGAGCGCGTCGTTCGCAACGACGAGGCCGTCGGTTCGATCCCGACTAGCTCCACCAAAATCTTCAAGTCCATTGAGATTGTACGGCGACACCGCCGGTTATGTAGCGGGTGTGGTACGCTTACGGCCTTCGATTCTTATTCGTGTAGGAGTCGGAGGTCCAATCCCCAGGAGGCCCTGTGAAACGTTCCCTCATTGCGTTGCTGGTTTTTGTCGCGCTTGCGGTTGTGGTCTTTCTTGCCCCCGGTCATCCCGTCCATGCCGGGAGTGATGCGAATGGTCCGTCATTGTCAGTCGCAGCGAGTGTCGATGATGCGACCGAATCGAATTTCAAGCTAATGGCTGACTTCTGCGTCAAGAAGGGCGGCGAGGTTGATGTCCGGCTGCCTTACTACAACACCAACGACGACAACGAGTCGAACTGGGTTCGCATGGCCGGCCAGCGCACTTTCTGCAAATTCACGTCGAACGAAGACGGCTCGCGGATTCATGTGCTGTTGACCACTCTTTACGCTAAGGCTCCTACGCTCGCGGCGTTGGCGTATTACGCGAAAGTGCCGTACTCGGGAAGTTGCCGCGGAAATCCGGGCTCCTGCTATTGCAGCCAGCTGGGCGGCACCGATTTGTTCGGAGGAATCAACCCAAACGGTGGCGGATGGGTTCAGCTCAGCGATCCGGTGGATACGGTGCTTGAAGCCTGCATCTTCCCCGACATGTCGACCATCGACTCGTGGGGACTGACTTACCACCAGGCGAACATCACGCGCGGGAAGAATCTGAACGGTGTGCTGCGGTTTAAGAATCCTTACTAACACTCGCTTTTCCAACGGCCGTTCAAAATGGCTCTAGAGCGCTGGGTTCCGTTATGGACTCAAACCCGGCAGGGCTAGTACTAACGTAAGCGTTCCGCCCAGTCATCGCTGCTACAATCCCGCTAGGACCACTAAAGACCGCTCTGGAGCGGGTTTTCATGTACAGTTTCCCCCGAATCATCGCCAACCGGCTGCTGCTGGCCGCGCTCTGTGTGCCGCTGGCCGCTTTAGCCTTGCGCGCACAGACTTCAGTTCGCGGGATCAAGGTTCTCGGCAGCAAAGACACGGTTGAAATCGAAGTTGAATCCAGCGACCGCATGATTCCCCAAACGCGAGTGCTCACCGGCCCGGATCGTCTGGTGATCGATTTTCCTAACGCCGTTCCGGGATCTCAGCTGCGCAATCAATCGGTGGATCGGGGAGAAGTCAAGGATGTGCGGTTTGGACTTTTTCAGGGAAAGCCGCCGGTCACGAGAATCGTGCTTGATCTAAAGACCGCGCAGTCGTATCAGGTATTTCCATACGGGCGAACGACGATTATCAAGGTGGTCGGCAACGCCCCGGATGCCTCCGCCAATTTGAGCGTGCCATCGCAATCGCGCCCGGGACTGGTGATTGCCAACTACACTCCCGGCGCTGCGGCTGTTCAAATCGACCCTGCTCCGCAACCGCTGATCGTCACATTTCACAAAGGCCTGCTCGCCATCAAGTCCGACAAAGCGACGCTTTCGGAGGTACTGCTCGCGGTACAGCAGCGGACGGGCGCGGAAGTATCCGTCGCAGCCGGCGCCGAGCAGGAAAAAGTTGTGGTCGACATTGGTCCAGCGCCGGCGCCCGAGGTTCTGGCGCAGTTGCTGCATGGTTCCAATTTTAATTTCCTGATTTTGAGTGCGGCGAACGATCCGAAGCTATTGGATCGTGTGATCCTTACTCCGCGTAGCGAGGGCGGCAGCATGCCGCTCGCGCAAATGCAGAACAACGCGAACGACGCCGCGGAGGACGTCCCGCCCAATCCTCAGCCGCCGCCCCAGCCGCCCATCCAGAACAACCGGCCGCCGAACGACGTCAACGGGCCGCAGGACGACCCTCCCGACCAGTAATTTCCGTGAATAGCTTAGATCTCCAAGATTACCGGCATGATCAGCGGGCGCTTTTGCGTTTGCTTGGAGATGTAGCGTTTTAGATCGGCGCGGATTTTTTCTTTGATTACGCCATAATCGGCTTTCTCTTCTTCGCTGGAGTGGGCGAGCGTGTCTTCAACCGTAGGTCAGAACGTCATCGCGACATTCGAGTTTTCAAGAGCCGCCTAACGTCTCGTTTACCGTGCAAGACAGCAACGATCTCGACGATCTTCGTCCTCCGGTAGACAATCATGTAGCGATACACGCTGAAGAAAAACACGTCATGCCTTGTAAGATCGTGGCGGCTATGGCCCTTGCCGGGAAAGTCGGCCAAGCCCTCGAAGGCGTCCACTAGTTCGCCCTGAATCCGGTTGGCAGTGGCCAGGCCTGCCTCGCCGAGCAGGTAACGCCAAATCTGCTTGAGGTCATCTTCGGCGTCCGGAGCGACGACGTAGGACTTCACGATCCAGAGCGGTCCGCGAGCCACGCCGCCTTGTCGGCCTCAAGACGCTCGCGCAACTTGTCCCCGGATATACCCTCGCCCCGGTCAAGTTGTGCGAGACCCCGCTCGATCTTGGCGTTGATGGCTTCTTTGTTTTCCTGCAGCCATGCCTCTCGTTCGCCTTGTATTTCCAAAGCGTCGAAGAGCACGTCCTCCACGCTCTCGAATGCGCCGCTGTGGAGGCGCTGCTGAATGAGGGCTTCGATTTCGGGACGATTGATTTGGATGGTCATGGCTCGATTCTACGATTTATTCCATATCAAACCTATCGCCAGTGCGGGATACGGTCAACCGGAGTCGTCATAATACTCCTAACGCTCTCAGCGCCTTCCACCTGTGCTCCTATTGCCGGTGCCGGGTCTGCTCGTCGAGCGCTTACGACCCTTGCGACGACGGAGAATACTTTTCTTCTTCTTAATAACCATCGACCGAGTCCTCCTGTGATTGAACTCCCCCTATTTTAGTGGGACAATGCGCCCATGAGAACCCTCTGTCTAACTATAGTCGTTTCTTTGTTATCACTCTCGCTCCACGGGCAGGACGTGCGACGAGACGGAAACCTCTGGGTTGCTCAAACTCAGGCCTTTAAATCAGCATATGTGCTTGGATTCTTCGATGGGACAAACCTCGGTCACGAATTTAGTCTGTGGAAGTACTACCTCGATAAATCCGAACCTACCTGTCTGATAAAGAACGATGATTCGTACAAATTTTACTTCGAGAAGTATGCAAAGGGCGTTACCAGCACACAACTTGTCGATGGACTCGATGTTTTCTACAAGGACTATCGAAACAGAAAGATTGAAATCAGCAGCGCGGTCTGGCTTACGTTGAATGCTATAGCGGGCACGCCCCAAACCGACCTCGACAAAATGGTCGAGAGCTTCAGACAGAACGCGAACTAGCCGGCAGAGAGATACTCCCTGTGTAGCTCAGGTTCAGTCGGTTCGGATTACGCCTTCTTGGGTCAAGGTCCGAGTAGGACCCATGCCTAAATCTCCAATATCACGGGCATGATCAGCGGCCTCTTCTGCGTCTGCTTGGAGATGTAGCGCTTCAAATCGGCGCGGATTTTTTCTTTGATTACGCCGTAGTCGGCTTTTTCCTCTTCGCTGGAGTGAGCCAGGGTGTCTTCGACCATGCGCTTCGCGCCTTCCATGAAGCCATCTTCTCCGGCTTCGCCCATGTTGAAGCCGCGGGTGACGATTTCGGGCGCACTCTCCACTTCGCCCGTCAGTTTGTTGATGGCGATAATCGGTAGCACGATGCCGTCTTCACTGAGGTGGCGGCGGTCCTTGATAATTAAGTCCTCGACCACATCGGTTCGGCTTCCGGAATCGATGCAGACGCGGCCCACTCGCACTTTTCCGGCCTTGCGGGCACCGAGTTCGTCGAATTCGAGGACGTCTCCGCTTTCGATCAGCATGACTTTGCCGACGGAGCCGTGCATGGCTCCGGCCATTTCGGCGTGCAGTTTGAGTTGGCGGTACTCTCCGTGGATGGGGATGAAAAACTTCGGCTTCACCAGGTTGATGATGAGTTTGAGTTCGTCCTGGCTGGCGTGGCCGCTGACGTGGATCGGCGGCGAAGTGCCGTCTTCGTAAATGACGTGCGCTTCGCGGCGGAAGAGGTGGTCGATCATCCTGTAGATAGTTTTTTCGTTGCCAGGGATGATGCGGCTGGAGAGGACGACGGTGTCGCCTTTTTCGATTTTGGCGTGCTTGTGGTTGTCGACTGCCGCACGCGACAGGGCGGACATGGGCTCACCCTGGGTGCCGCTGATGAGCACGCAAAGTTTTTCCGCGGGGAAATTCTTCATCTCGCCAGGATTAATTACCAGGCCATCGGGGACTTCGATGTAGCCAAGATCCTCGGCGATCTCGGCAGAATTATTCATCGAACGGCCGAGGAATACGACCTTGCGCCCATGGTCGTGCGCGAGTTGCACGGCGAGATTAATGCGGTGTATCGATGAGGAGAAGCAGGAGATAAAGAGGCGCTTCTTGGTGTGGGCGAAAACTTCGTCGAACTTGCGGCGAACCGCTCGCTCGCTCGGAGTGTAGCCCTTGCGCTCGACGTTGGTGGAATCCTGAAACAGCGCCAGCACGCCGTTCTTTCCGTACTCGGCGAAAGCGTGCAGATCGAAAAGCTTGTTGTCGGTGGGCGTGGGATCGACTTTGAAATCGCCGGTGTGGATGATGACGCCGAGCGGGGTGTGAATCGCGAGGGCAACGCAGTCGACCAGGCTGTGCGTTACGTGGATGGGGTGAACCGTGAACACTCCGGCCTTGAAGCGCTCGTTGGGCCGCATCTCGCGGAGGTCGGCGTCGTCGAGCAGGCCGTGCTCGTCGAGCTTGTCTTCGACATAAGCGAGCGTGAACTCCGTGCCCCACACGGGAACTTTGAGTTCAGAAAGAATCCAGGGGAGGGCGCCGATATGATCTTCGTGGCCGTGCGTGAGGACGATGCCGCGGATGCGTTGGCGGTTCTCGACTAGGTAGGTAATGTCGGGGACGACGATGTCGACGCCCAGAAGTTCGGCTTCGGGGAACATGAGTCCGGCATCGATGACGATAATGTCGTCGCCGAGGCGGACGGCCATGCAGTTCATACCGAACTCGCCCAGGCCGCCCAGAGGGATGATTTGCAGTTTTCCAGTTGGCATTGATTAAGAATGATGCTAGCACAGCGGCAGTACCCAGTATCGAGTCGCGAGTCCCGAGAGCTCAGAACTAGAGTCTTCTCCTAATAGCTTTCTCATCCGTGCTGCGGTAAGGTTGGAGACATGGCGGAAGAGCGCAAGTCGTGGCTGCGTCGTCGGGTCGAGGGAGCGCTGGTCGGCGGTTTGACCCAGGCGTATTCGACCGTACGCGTGGATCCGGCGAAATTTCTGTTGCAGCTGCGTGCCGCGTATCGCGTGCCGATTAGCGGCTATCACGGCGTTTTCTCGCTGGAGATCGGCGAGGTTGACGCGGTTGCCGACTCGATCATTCGCAGCGGGATGAAGGTTGCAGCCGTCGAGGGCGCGGGATTCGGACTCGGTGGTCTGATCACGATCGTTCCCGACCTTGGTATTCTTTCGGCAATCACGATGCGGACGATTCAGAAATTGAGCCTGCTCTACGGATTCGAGTTCAATACCGACGACGAAATTGCCGAGTTGTGGGTGGCGGCGGCGAGCGCGGCGGGGGTCGACATCAGTCGCGAACTGCTGGAGAGAGAAGTCGTCAATAAGTTTGTGCCGAAAGTCATCCAGCGAATTGCAGCGAAGGCGAGCGTGGAAGTTGTTGAAAAATGGGCGGGGCGCGTGATTCCCCTGGCCAGCGCGGCCATTGGGGCCGGCCTGAATTACTGGTTCGTCCGCGCCTGGGGAGAGCGTGCCAAGGCACATTTTCGTCAGCGGCATTTGCTGCTGCGCCGGCGGGCAGAAGTGTTACCGACTGGTGCTCCGTGTCTTCCGTAGCCCCTTGCCAGACATTCATACAGACCGCACTGTGCTTAAATATTAAGAGATGCCTACCTTTTCCTGCTTAGCCATTCTCTTTGATTTAGACGGAGTTCTTGTTGACTCGACGCGCGCGGTAGATCGCGAGTGGCGCGAATGGGCCGCGCGCAAAGGTGTCGATGGCGACGCGATCATGGCCATCGCGCATGGTGTGCGCACGATCGAAGTGATCCGGCGCGTGGCGCCGCATCTCGATGTTGAGGCTGAGGCCAACGCGATTGAAAATCACGAAGCGCACGATCAGCGTGGAGTTACCGTCATGCCAGGCGCCGTTGACCTGTTGCGATCGATTCCTGCCGGGAAGTGGGGAGTCGTTACTTCGGGTTCGCGGCTGCTTGCCAGAAACCGCTTGCAGCACTGCGGATTGCCAGTTCCCGAAGTGTTGATTACTTCCGACGATGTGACCCATGGAAAGCCGCATCCCGAGCCCTATTTGAAGGGGGCAGCGCAGATTGGAGTGAGTCCGCTAGAGTGCCTGGTCTTTGAGGATGCGCCCGCCGGCATTCAGTCGGCGCACGCAGGTGGGATGAAAGTGGTTGGGATTATGAGTACCTACAAAGCCGATGCTCTGGCCCAGGCAGATGCCGTCATCGGAATGCTCGCGCAGTTGCGAATTTCGTCGAATGTGTCTGGAACGTTGATGATTGACTTGGACTGAACTACTTCCTTCGTGAGCAAACACACTGCTCATGACCGGCGAAATAACTCAGCATCGAAAAAATGTGGCGGGCTTTTGCACCGCGTAGAATGGCGTCTGCTCAGTGAGGAGACAGACGATGCCAACGAAATTATGGACGCGGCGCAAGGTACTGAGGACGAGTGCGATATTCGCTACCGGCGCAACGCTTGCAAAAAGCATGGGCCCATTTGCGGCCGCGGCGCAACTTCCGGCTCCGGAACCGCTGCAGGATGATCGTCTCACGTTCGTCACAACCACTGAGGCCAGGGCGTGGCAGCTAGGATCGCTCTACAAGCCGTCGTTCGCGTGGGAGACTCTCAATCTCAACGTCGACGCGGACAGCGCAGCATCCGGTCAGGTGATCGAGGGATTTGGCGGATGCTTCAACGAACGGGGCTGGACTTCTCTGCAGGCCCTGAGCGAGGCTGACCGCGAGAGCGTCATGCACGAACTGTTTCATCCCACCGACGGCGCATGCTTCACTTACTGCCGCATGCCGATCGGAGCGAACGATTACGCCACCGAGGCCTACAGCTACGACGAAACCGACGGCGACTTCGAATTGAAACATTTCAGCATCGATCATGACCGCAACACGCTGGTGCCGTTCATCAAAGCGGCGCAGCGCCAGCAGCCCTGCTTGCGGCTGTGGGCCTCGCCTTGGAGTCCGCCCAGTTGGATGAAGCGCAATCACTTCTACGCCGAGGCCAAGGCTTATCCGGGGATGAAACAGAACGACATTCGTCCCGACCAGATCGGGCACGAGGGCGAGGACATGTTCATCCAGGAGCCGCGCTATTTCGAGGCCTATGCGAAATAT
>Ga0209839_10000796_pt1 | contig 16104 bp, 11 predicted proteins | sample OrgsoiDNA2013050_FD_185800 | JGI IMG/M metagenome (GOLD analysis project Ga0209839, IMG submission 185800) | Permafrost soil microbial communities from the Arctic, to analyse light accelerated degradation of dissolved organic matter (DOM) -... | ecosystem: Environmental > Terrestrial > Soil >... | reverse complement strand
TCACCGACGCGCCGGCGATGGCGGAGGACGAATGCGCCGAGGCGATCGCCTACGGCACGATGGCGGTCGAGCCGGGGATCGACGTCATGGCGCTCGGCGAGATGGGCATCGCCAACACCACGGCTGCGGCGGCGCTGTGCTGCGCGGCCATGGCGAAGCTGACCCACAAGCTGTTGGCCGCAGCGTGGGCTTGCGCCTGGGTGGCGAAGGCTGCCGTCCCGCCGGGGGTCTGGCCGGGTCCCGTGGAGATGAGGACCCCGTCGACGTCGAGGCGCTCGTACTCGGCAAACACCTCCGGGAAATAGACCTCAATGCCCATCGCGCACCCGAGCCGCAGGCCGCCGACCTCGAAGGTGACCGGGCCTGATCCGGGCGCGTACATGAACGACTGCTTGGTACTCGACAGCAGGCGCTCGTCGTAGCGGGTGACCAGCTCACCCCGATCGGAGATTACGTACATGCTGTTGTGCGGCCGGTGCGGCGGCGTCAGCGGGTGCACGGATCCCAGAACGGCCCACAGCCGGAGCTCACCGGCGAGGCGGGCAATCGCCGCGAGCTCCTGCCGGAGGACCTGCCAGTCGGCGCGGCCCCAGCCCGCCGGGCCGACCTCCGCCGGCCCGGTGACGGACATGATCCGCTTGTGCGGGGAGCAGGTCGCTCCCTCGGGGAAGTGGATGATCCGCGCGCCGACGCGGCGGGCCTGTCGCATGAGCTCGCGCGCGTCGCGGCCACTCTTGCGCAGCTGGCCGGGATCGCCGGGGTCTTTGCGCACGACGACCTGCGCCGTGACCAGGCTCACCAGGGTTACCTTCGGCATGGTGTCTGCCTGCTGCGCGGGACAGACGTGCCTGAGGGCCGCGGCGTACGATTCTCCGGTCTTCGCCGCGCGTGCACGCACGCGGCGCTTGAGGTTCCTGTTACTTGTCATCCGGCCTTCGTCCACGCCTCGGCCACAGCTTCCCCAGCAAGCCTGCCCGAGACGGACGGACCAGGATGGTGACCCGAGATCAGGAGTCCCTTTGCCTCCGTAGCAGAACGGGCTGGGGCCGGCCGGCGGAGGTTTGGCGTGGGCCACGCCGACACTGATGGTCGGCCAGGGCGCACATGCATGTCAACCCGGAGTTCGGCGGCAACGGCCCCTGCGCCGCTAACTTCCGCTGGAATACTGCGCAGGCCGAGCGCCGTCATCCGCAACGTCCCGGGACGGCATTGCGTCCAGGACCGGCAGCAGTTACGGGTTACCACCGACCTGGCGGAGCTCATCAGCACAGATAACGGACGCCCGCGGCCATAAACGCCGGCAACAGCTGGATTGCCTACCGCACGTTTCCGTAAGCTCATCCCGGCCAGCTACCGCCTAGTCCGCGACGCGGTTGCGGGGGTCGCCGTGGCAACGCTTGTACTTGCGGCCGGAGCCGCACGGGCAGGGATCGTTCCGGCCAACGTTGGCGAAGCCACCCGCGGGCGTGCCCTCGACGTGGCTTTCCACGTGTGTCCCGCCGTCCACCGACGGTGCGGTGTACTGCAGGGCACCGGAGCGGCGCGGGCCCAGCCCGGCGGGCAGCACCGGCGCGGCGCCGTTGCCATTGCCTTCGGCTTCGGCGTTCTTCGGGGCGCCGCGATGCCTGCCGCCCGTCCCGGCTGTGGTCCTGCCCGTACCGGCGGCCCTGCCCGTCCCGGCCGGGGTTTTGGCCCCGGCGGCCGTCTTGCTCGCGGTGGCCCTGGCTCCGGCGGTGGTCTTGTTCGCAACGCGCGAGGCGCCCGCACCGGATCGGCCGGATGCGCCGTTACCACCGGTCCGCGGGGCCGTGCCGGGAGCGGCCGTACCCGCGCCGGGAGCGTCCGTGGCCGGCGCGGAGGGCACCCCGGGGGCTGAGCCGGGGGCCGGGCCCGCCGCCGGGGCGACGCCGAGCTCGGGGGCCGTACCGGGCGGCGCAACGCCGGTCTCCCCGCCCTCTTCGGTGATGGGGTTCTGCTGGACTTCGACCTTCAGGTTGAACAGAGCCCCGACCGACTCTTCCTTGATGCCGTCCATCATGGCGTTGAACATGTCAAAGCCCTCACGCTGGTACTCCACCAGCGGGTCCCGCTGCGCCATGGCGCGCAGGCCGATGCCCTCGCGCAGGTAATCCATCTCGTACAGGTGCTCGCGCCACTTACGGTCCAGGACGGACAGCACGACCTGGCGCTCGAATACGCGCATGACGTCGGGCGTCAGCTCCTCCTCGCGGCGCTCGTACGCGTCGCGGGCGTTCTCGGTGACCACCTCGGTGATCAGGTCCGCCGTCAGGCCCGCCTTGTCGCCGGCCTCCTCGATCATGTCGTCCACGGTGATGGTGATCGGGAACAGCTGGCGGAATGCGTTCCACAGCTTGTCCAGGTCCCATTCCTCCGGGAAGCCCTCGCTGGTGGCTCCGGCGGTGTAGGACTCGATGACCTCGTCGGCCATCCGGAGGATCTGGTCCTTAAGGTCAGCGCCCTCCAGCACCTGGTGCCGTTCGTCGTAGACGACCTTGCGCTGGCGGTTGAGCACGTCGTCGTACTTGAGGACGTCCTTGCGGATCTCGAAGTTCTGCTGCTCCACCTGGGTCTGGGCCGACCGGATGGCCCGCGTGACTACCTTGGATTCGACCGGCACGTCGGCCGGGATATTCAGTCGGTCCATGATCGCCGCGACCCGGTCCGAGTTGAACATGCGCATCAGGTCGTCTTCGAGCGACAGGTAGAAGCGCGTCCCGCCGGGGTCACCCTGGCGGCCGGACCGGCCACGAAGCTGGTTGTCGATGCGCCGCGACTCGTGCCGCTCAGTGCCCAGCACGTAGAGGCCGCCGGCCGCGACGACCTCCTCGTGCTCCTGGGCCACGGCCTGCTTGGCCTTGGCCACCGCCGCGGGCCAGGCCGCCTCGTAGGCCTCCGGCGTCTCCAGCGGGGACAGCTCCCGTTGGTGCAGCTCCAGGTCCGCGATGAAGTCCGGGTTGCCGCCGAGCATGATGTCGGTACCACGTCCGGCCATGTTCGTCGCCACGGTGACCGCGCCCTTGCGCCCGGCCATGGCCACGATCGCCGCCTCACGCTCGTGGTACTTGGCGTTCAGCACCTCGTGCGCCACGCCGCGGCGCTTGAGCATCGTGGAGAGAATCTCCGACTTCTCCACGCTGGTGGTGCCCACGAGCATCGGCTGGCCCTGGCTGTGCCGCTCCACGATGTCCTCGACGCACGCCTCAAACTTGGCGGTCTGCGTCTGGTAAACCACGTCGGACTCGTCGGCACGGATCATCGGCATGTTGGTCGGGATGGGCACGACGCCGAGCTTGTAGATCTGGTGGAACTCATTGGCTTCGGTGATGGCCGTACCGGTCATGCCGCCGAGCTTTTCGTAGAGCCGGAAGTAGTTCTGCAGGGTGATCGTCGCGAGCGTCTGATTCTCGTCCTTGATCTGCACGCCTTCCTTGGCCTCGATGGCCTGGTGCATGCCCTCGTTGTAACGCCGGCCGTGCAGGATGCGGCCGGTGAACTCGTCCACGATGAGGACCTCGCCGTTCATCACGACGTAGTCCTTGTCCTTCTTGTACAGCTCCTTGGCCTTGATCGCATTGTTGAGGAAGCTGACCAGCGGGGTGTTCACCGGGTCGTACAGGTTGTCGATGCCGAGGGTGTCCTCGACCTTCTCCACCCCGGACTCCAGGATGCCAACCGTCTTCTTCTTCTCATCGACCTCGTAGTCGCCCTCGCCGTCCTCACCCCGGCGCAGCCGCGGCGCGATCTTGGCGAACTCCGTGTACCACCGCGCGCTCTGCTCGGCGGGGCCGCTGATGATCAGCGGGGTCCGCGCCTCGTCGATGAGGATCGAGTCCACCTCGTCTACGACCGCGAAATAGTGGCCACGCTGCACACAGTCGTCCAGGCTCCAGGCCATGTTGTCGCGCAGGTAGTCGAAGCCGAACTCGTTGTTGGTGCCGTAGGTCACGTCGGCCGCGTACTGCTTGCGGCGCTCCTCGGGCTGCATCTCGGAAAGGATCACGCCTACTTCGAGGCCGAGGAACTGGTGCACCCGGCCCATCCACTCGGCGTCGCGCTTGGCCAGGTAGTCGTTGACCGTGACGACGTGCACGCCGTTGCCGGTCAGCGCGTTCAGGTAGGCCGGCAGCACGGAGGTCAGGGTCTTGCCCTCACCGGTCCGCATCTCGGCGATGTTGCCCAGGTGCATCGCGGCGCCGCCCATGAGCTGGACGTCGAAGTGGCGCTGGCCCAGCGTGCGCTGGGCAGCCTCGCGGACGGCGGCGAACGCCTCCGGCATCAGCTCGTCCAGCGACTCGCCGTCGGCGCAGCGCTGCCTGAGCTCGTCGGTCATGCCGCGCAGCTCGGCGTCGCTCATCGCGACGAAATCGTCCTCGATGGAGTTGACCTGCCCGGCAATCCGCTTGAGCTTGCGAAGAATCTTGCCTTCGCCAGCACGAAGGACGCTGTCGATGATGACTGGCACTTCTTGTCGCGCTCCTCGCGGATTGTCTGACGGCCTCCGGGTGCCCGGCGGGCCAGGCGGCCTATCCTCGCCGGCCAGGCGAGCCTTAAGATGCGGGGACGAGCACCCCGACAGTCATCGTAGGCGAGTAACGGCCCGAAACCGAGTCCGTGCGGGAAGTCCGCCCGCCCGGGCGGGCTTCTCCGGGAGCCGCGTGGCCTATAGCCGCCCCCGCATGCCTGCCTCACAATAATATGTGTCGCAGCGACGGCACGAGACGCCCGCCAGGCCCGCTCAGGGAGCCCCGCGGGGTACGAGAGGAGCAAGGCCATGACCGAGCAGTCGGCATCGGGGACGCTGGCGGGCACCGCCGGCGGCGCGGTCGGCCAGGCTCCGGAAACGATCGGGCCCGCTCCGGAGGAGTCCCCACTGGGGCACGCCGCCGCGGTGGCGCACGAGTCCTTCCACGGACGGCCGGTGTCCTGGGTGGCGGTCGCGATCATCACCGTCGGCTTCGTCGTCGGCGGATTCTCGATGGTCCCCACGCCGACCTGGTGGCTGTTCTGGACCGCGGCCGCGATCACCGCGGTCGGCCTCGGCGTCGGCGCGCTGGCCAGGATGTCCGAGGACTGGTACTAGACCACCCCGCCCGGCGGCCTGCCAGGCACCGTCAGACCCCCCGGTTACGCTGGGGCTGTGCCGAGCCTGTCCCGTCCCGGGGATCTCCGGCCCGCCGCCAGTACGGTGGTGGCGCCTTCCGCGTTTGCCTCTCCGGTCACCGCGTCGGAGACCGTCGATCTCAGCCTGGACGACGCCCGGCGGATGACGCTGCGCGCCCAGGGCTTCATCGGGACGTCAGCCCGCCAGGGCGGCGTGCCGGGGATGCTGCGCCGGGTCGGCGGGGTCCAGCTCGACACGATCAGCGTGCTGGCCCGCTCCCACGAGCTGGTCGCCTACGCGCGCCTCGGGCCAGTGCCCAGGACCCGGATCGAGCGCGCGTACTGGAATCCGGCCCATCCGGCGGCCTTCGAATACTGGGCACACGCGGCCTGCGTGCTGCCGATCGAGGAATGGCCGTACTACGCCTTCCGGCGGCGCTGGTTCCGGGCCCGCGGGATGCGCTGGCATGAGGTGTCCCCGCGGGTGTGCGAGGAGGTCCTGGCCCGGGTGGCCGCCGAGGGGCCGATGACCGCCACCCAGCTCGGTGGCGCGAAGGGCGGCGGCCCCTGGTGGGACTGGTCGGAGGTCAAGGTCGCGGCCGAGTGGCTGCTCGACATCGGTGATCTCGTCTGCGTGCGCCGGGCCGGCTGGCGCCGAGTCTACGACCTGCCGGAGCGGGTCATCCCGGCCAGCCTGCTGGACGTGGACCCGACCGACGAAACCTGCGTGAGCCATCTGGCGGGAGTCACCGCGCAAGCCCTCGGCGTGGCCACGCACGCCGACCTCGTCGACTACCACCGGCTGCAGGGGGTGCTGCCGGCGGGCAACGGCCGTACGGCGGCACTGGATGACGCGGCACGGGCCGCGGGCCTGGTGCCGGCGACGATCCCCGGGCCGCGGGCCGACGTCGCCGCCTGGGCCGACCCGGCGGCAGTGGCCGCCGCGGCCGGAACGATCCGGGAACGGCACCGGGTCACGCTGCTGTCGCCGTTCGACTCGCTCATCTGGGACCGCAAGCGGACGGCGCGGCTGTTCGGCTTCGAGCACAGCCTGGAGGCCTACGTGCCGAAGGCCAAGCGCGTGCACGGCTACTTCGTGATGCCGCTGCTGGCCGGCGGCCGCCTGGTCGGCCGGGTCGATCCGGTGCGCCGGGGCAGCACCCTTGTCGCCCGCCAGGTATCCCTGGACCGGCCGTCCGCGGCCGAGCCCATGGCTCGCGCCCTCCACGAAGCCGCAGAGTGGGTTGGCTGCGACCAGGTGGAACTAGGCCAAGTGGAACCGGCCGCCAGCGCCAACAGGCTGCGCGCCCTACTCAGCTGAACTCGATCAGTTTTTCGCGGACGGCAATCATGACGGCTTCCATCCGGGAGTGGATCTGCAGTTTTTCCAGGATGTTGCGCACGTGGTTCTTGACCGTGTTCTCGGAGATGAACAGCTCCTTGGCGATGTCGCGGTTGTTCATGCCGCGCGCGACGAGCTTCAGGACCTCCATCTCCCGGTCAGTGAGCTTTGGCGCGGGCACCTGCTGCGGCCGCTCTTCCTCCTGATCGCGGCCGGCCAGCGTCGCGAACTCGGTGAGCAGCTTGCCCGCCATGGAGGGGTTGATGAGCGACTGGCCGCCGTGCACGGCCCGGACGGCGTCCGCCACCTCATCGAGCGGGATGTCCTTGAGCAGGTAGCCGCTGGCACCTGATCTGATCGCCTCGAAGAGGTCTTCCTCCTCGTCGCTGATGGTCAGCATGACGATCTTGGCGCTCGGCGCGGCTTCCTTCATCGCCCGGGCGGCCTCGATACCGCTCGTCTTCGGCATGCGGATGTCCATCAGGACCACATCGGGAAGGGATTCACCGGCCCGGACCACGGCTTCGGCGCCGTCGCTGGCCTGTCCCACCAGCTCGATGTCCGATTCGGAGTCGAGCACCATCTCCAGGCCACGCCGGAAGAGCGCGTGATCGTCGGCGATCAGCACGCGGATCGGGTCAGGAGCCTTCCCGCTGGCCCGCTCGGCGTCGGGAGCACCGGAACCCTCGCTCACACTGTCTCCTCCCACCTACGGTCGTCCGTCCGGGTACCGGCCACGCTGTCCTGCCGGATTTGGGTCGACATGACGCTCATGTCAACAGATGGTGGCCGAGCCATGGCGCGCCGCGCAAATCAGGCGCGCCATGGCCGGGCCGCACAGCCGGGATCCGTTACCCGCTTTTTCCCGTCTTAGCCGCTCATGCGGAATGTTCCATCAGCCGGATCACACCGTAGTCGTAACCGCGGCGCCGGTACACCACGCTGAACAGGTCACAATCGCGGTCATGGAACAGGAAGAAGTCATGTCCCACGAGCTCCATCTCCAGCAGGGCCTGGTCGATCGTCATCGGCTCCGCCGGGTGCAACTTCTCCCGGACGATCAGCGGGCCGTCCCCTTCCATCTGGATCGGCACGAGATGTGCGGACGTGCTTTCCGCACCGTCGAGGTCACCGTCCAGCTGGGGCCGGCCATGACCATTGCCGTTTACCTGGCCGCGATCGGCCAGGATGGGCTGGGCCGCCTCGGTCGCCTCGGTCGCGATGGTGTCCGGTGCCAGGGACGCATCTGGAGACGCGCCACCGACCCGGGCGAGTTCCCGGTCGGCGTGCCGTGCCTTCCGCCGGTCACAAGCCCGGCGCAGCCGGGCCTCGAGCTTGGCGTAGGCCAGGTCGAGGGCCGTATAGCGGTCGTCCGCGGCTGCCTCGGCGCGGATCACCGGGCCACGCGACTGGATGGTGAGCTCGACCTTTTGCCGACGCCCTGCTTGCCGCGGGTTGCGCTCCGAGCTGACCTCCACGTCGATCCGGATCGCCTTCTGATCCAGTTTTTCGATCTTGACGAGCTTGCCGACCGCGTGCTCGCGGAAGCGCTCGGGGATGTTAGTGCGCCGGCTCTTGAAGATGATGTCCATTGCGATCCCCTTTACTGCCGATAATCGCGTCTGGCGACTGTTCGAGGGGCACCCGTCCGGCCGACCTGGTCTTCGTCCCCACATCCGCCTGCTGAGGGGTTCGCGGCATCTCTGTGGCCACTACTGCCCTTCTCCCGGCCCAGCAGACCCGGTGTCCGCTGGCGGGGCAGGACTTACTTCTAAGCCGCACCGTGATCGGTCGACGAGAAGTCGCCTTACGTGGGCCGTTTAGCCTGCGGCTGGCATCGGCTAGCCCGGCTGGGTGCTGTCCTAGGGTTTTGCCCAAGGGGCCCAGCCTGGCGCAACCACGGACCCGGACGGGTGCCATGAGACGAACCTAGCCCTATCCGGGCCGATTGTCAGGAGGGAATCGTAAGCAAAGAGTAATCGTATCTTTACATAAAGTCGCACCCAGGCCTTTGGCTCCCATAACGGACAGGGAAATTTCCCGTAACGGGCCGGGAACGATCGCCGTCAGCCAGGGTAGGCCGGGGCCAGGCCAGGCCCGACGACTCCGCTCCAGAATCCGCCCAGACTGGCCAGGCTGGTCAGCCGGCCGCTGGACAGGCCCGCGACCAGCGGGTTGGAGGAGCCGTCCGCGGTGATCGAGACGGTGCCCTGCACGGCAGGAACCGGGATCGGCGGCTGCCCGTTCATGGCCACCTCGTGCAGCACCGGGTTATCCGGGGATGGGCTCAGCGCGATCACGCGATCCGCGTCGTACCACGTCAAAGCGGTGAAGTGGACGTTCTGCGCGCTGATGGACACGGCGGTGCCGATGTCGGCCTGCTGGCCGGAATGCACGATCGCCGCGAGCATGAGCTGAGAGCCGCCGCTGCCGGTGACGATCATTGCGCAGCGCACGCCGTCCGGCGCCACCTTCAGGTCGGTGACGCGCTCCCCGGACGGCAGCATGGTGGATACCGGGACGGCCGCGCCGCTCCGGCCTGGTATCAGCCAGACCTGCCCGGCGGGCCCGCTGGGACCGCTGCCCGTCGCCCACAGGTCGTCGTGGGTGTCCCAGCTCAGCGTCATGAACCTGCCGGTGGCCCGTTGGGTCAGGGTGGCTTTCCTAGCCAGCCTGCCCGTGTACAGGACGCCGCCCGGCCCGAGGCCGGCCACGTAACGGCCGTCAGGGGAGACGGCCACCGCCGTGAGCGGAATCTGCCCGGTTCCCGCCGCGCCGGGCACCGGGGCCCCCTGCGGGGAACTGGCCTGCGCCGCGCCGGACAGCGACCGCACCTGGCCTTGGCCGTCGGCGTAGTAGAAGCTGGCGTGGGCCGGGGCGGAGGGCACGTAGCTGGCGTAGGAGCCGATCTGCTGAGCGGGGCTGCCCGATCCCGGCAGGGTCACCGGGTTTCCGTTGACCTCGAGCTCCACGGACTGGATAGACGGCTCGACCGCCGTCGACCCGGCCAGCGTCCACAGCAGCTGGGCGGATATCTGCCGCAGCGTGCCGGACGTGGCCCCCGCCGCCGCCCCGCCCAGGTTGACGATGGCGGTGGCGCCGTCCAGGGTCAGGTTCAGCAGCCGGGTGCCAGGCGGCACCGCGGTCTGCGCCGCATCGAGCAGCCAGCCCGACGGCGCAGCCAGGAGCACCTGCAGCAGCTGGCCGATCAGATCCGCCGGGGTGGCCTCCTGGGGCACATAGAGCGGGTCGGGGATGAGCACCTGCATCGCGGGATCGAAGAAGTAGGCGTTGCGCGGCTGGTACACGTGCTGGAAATCGGCCTCGTTGAGCAGCACGACGCTGGGCAGGCCGGAGATGCGCCAATCCGACCCCTGCTTGACGACGACGAACTTCTCGTTCGCCGGGGCCCGGCCCTGAGCGGAGATCGCGTACTGCCCGCTGTCTGATACGGTGCCCAGCACCTGGCCGCTGACCTGGACCACGGCCGTGGGGGGCGTGCGGCCGGAATGCGGCGAGCCGGGCTCCGCCGTGATCAGGCTGGGGTTCTGGCTGAAGACCGTGACGGCCCACCCAGGGCGCCAGGACTGACTCGCCGAGGACGTTAGGTACTGGCGGGCGACCACATGGTCATTGCCGAAGCTGGCGTTGGCGGCCAGGAAGCCCGACACGATCTGTCGCGGGCCCCAGCCGGACCCGGGCGGGACCGGAATCGGCTGCAGGTAGTACTGGCCGCCGCCCGTACCGCCCTGCGTGACGTTCACCGCCTGGACGTGGCCGCTGGTCGGTACGGTGACGCAGCCGGCCAAGGCCAAGATGCAGGTGACGATCACGGTACCGAGCCAGGCCACACGTCGCCGCCGGGGCGGTCTACCCACGCGTGCCCACCTCGGTCTCGCCGACCCGGTCGGCGCGGTCACGGGCCGCCCGGTCGGGAGCGGGCTGGTCGGGGTCAGCCTGATCGGGGTCAGCCTGATCGGAAACGGGCTGATTGGGGACGGGCTGGTCGAGAGTGGCCTCGTCCAGGGTATGCAGGTCGCCGCCCAATCCCAGAGCGCCGGGAACAATCTCACCGATGCTCGACACGAGGCCCGTGTCGTCCGGGACCAGCGGCAGCGGGGAGCCGACGAGCTTCTGCCCGGCGACGCGCGGGATCGTCAGCCGGAAAACAGAGCCTTTCCCGGGCGAGCCCCAGGCCTGCAGCCATCCGCCGTGCAGCTGCGCATCCTCCAGCGCGATGGCCAGGCCGAGCCCAGTGCCCCCGGTGGTGCGGGCCCGGGCCGGGTCGGCGCGCCAGAAGCGGTCGAAGACGAGCTGGTCCTGGCCTGGCTTCAGGCCCACCCCGCGGTCCCGCACGGCGACCGCGACCGCGTCCCGGTCGGCGGCCACGGTGACGATGACGTCGTTGCCCTCGCCGTGCTCGACGGCGTTGACAAGCAGGTTGCGCAGGATGCGCTCGACCCGGCGGCGGTCCGCGTCGGCCAGACACGGCTCGGCGGGCAGGCGGAACTCGATCCGGCAGCTGCGGCGCTCGGCCAGCTGCTGGGCGTCATCGGCCGCCCGCCGGGCGAGGTCGCTGATGTCGACGGAGTCGGCGTCCAGGGTGGCGGCGTTCGCGTCGTGCCTGCTGATCTCCAGCAGGTCCTCCAGCAGTTCCTGAAAACGTTCGAGCTGGCCCTGCAGCAGCTCAGCGGAGCGGGCCGAGGAGACGTCGAAGGTGTCCTTGGCCTCGAGCAGCACCTCGGCGGCCATCTTGATCGTGGTCAGCGGGGTCCGCAGCTCGTGCGACACGTCGGAGACGAACTGCCGCTGCAGCTTGGACAGCTCCTCCAGCTCGCGCAGCTTGTCTTGCAGGCTCGCCGCCATCTCGTTGAACGACGTCGCGAGGGCGGCCAGGTCGTCGGCGCCGCGGACACGCATCCGCTCCTCCAGCCGCCCGGCGGTCAGCCGCTGAGCCGCCTGCGCCGCGTGCCGGACGGGGATGACCACCCAGCGCGTGACCAGCGAGGCGATCAGGGCCAGTAGCACGATCAGCGCCAGGCCGGCCCCGATGAGGGTGCGCTGGACCAGCTGCAGCGTCTGCTGCTCCTGCTGCATCGGGAACAGGTAGTAGAGCTGGTAGTAGTTGCCCAGCGGCGTGCCGACGGCGAGGCCCGGCTCGTTGGCGCGGCCGAGCGTCGACACGATCATCGTGGGCGCGTAGAACATCTTGCTGGCGGCGCCGTGGTCCTGTTCCGACTCAACGCTGTCCGACAGGGCGGCCGGAACGCTCAGGCCCGGATCGGCGCCGGCCGCGACGCCCTTGATGTAGACCGGCAGGGCGACCCGGCTGGAGCTGACCTCGATCACGACGTCGTAGGTGCTGTTGTTGCCGCTGGCGTTCTGCAGCTTCTGGGCGGTCGGGTACAGGAAGCTGTCGGCGAGAGCGGCCGACGACGGAGCCCGGTTGAACCCGGGACTGCTCTCGGCCACGGTGAGGCCCTGGGACACCTGGGCGGTGGCGGACTTCTCCTTATTCAGCAGCAGCCCGTCGGATATCTGCTGGGTGAGAAAGAAGCCGAGTACCGCTATGACCAGGGTCGACAGAGCGAGCGTGGTGGTCACGACGCGGAGCTGGAGCGACCGGCGCCAGCGGAAGCGCAGGTCTTCGGCGCGTTCCCGCTGCCATTTCCGGGCCACCTTGAGGAGCCGCTTAGCCCGCCGCGGGAGCCGGCGCCCGACGAGCCGGACGGCCCGCGACTGGCGAACGATCTTGTACATGCCCCGGCGGCGCTTGCGCGCGGGCGCGCTTTTAGCCCGGGCCGCGCCACCGGCACCCGGCTCGCCCCGGCCCTTCTTCGTGTCGGCGGCTGGACTAGGCGCAGGCATCCCCATCGTCGTTCATCGGGAGCAGCATAAGCCGTTCCCGCCAGTTCAGCCAGGCTTCTCCGCCAGAGCGGGCCTGGCTCAGGCCGGGCCGGCCTTGTAGCCGACGCCCCGGACCGTCACCACGATCTCCGGCCGCTCCGGGTCTTTTTCGATCTTCGCCCGCAGCCGCTGGACATGCACGTTGACCAGCCTGGTGTCGGCGGCGTGCCGGTACCCCCACACCTGCTCGAGCAGCACCTCACGGGTAAAGACCTGGCGCGGCTTGCGGGCCAGCGCCACGAGGAGGTCGAACTCGAGCGGGGTGAGGTTCAGCGCCTCGCCGTTCCGCTTCACCGAATGCCCGGCCACGTCGATGCTGATGTCCCCGATCTGGAGCATCTCCGGCGCCGGCTCGTCGGTCCGACGCAGCCGGGCCCGTATCCGCGCTACCAGTTCCTTGGACTTGAACGGCTTGACCAGGTAGTCGTCCGCGCCGGACTCGAGGCCCAGCACGACATCGACCGTGTCGGTCTTGGCCGTCAGCATGACGATCGGTATCCCGGACTCGGTCCGGATCTGGCGGCAGACGTCGATCCCATCGGTCCCCGGCAGCATCAGGTCGAGCAGCACCAGATCCGGCCGGGTCTCGCGGAAAACGTCCAGCGCCTTATCGCCGTCGGAAACAAACGTCGGCTCGAAGCCTTCGCCACGGAGCACAATACCGAGCATTTCCGCGAGGGCGGCGTCGTCATCGACGACAAGCACACGTCCTTTCATGGCCCTATAGTTCCACGTGATCGGGCCTGGGGAGGCCAGTGCGGGAATGCCGGGGCCCCGACAGTCACGGCGGGAGCCCGATTACCGCCTCGTCTGGCCCGCTGGGACTGGCCGCGCGGCAGGCCAGCCGCCCGGTCCCGTGGCGGGTGCGGGCGCTGCCGCCGTTCCGCAGCGGGCGGCACCTGCCCGAGAAGCTGGCCCGGCTGCGCGAACTCGACGGCCAGCACCGCTCGCTGCGGCGCGGGCAGGGCAGCGAGTTCGACTCCCTGCGCGAGTACGTGGTCGGCGACGACGTGCGGTCCATCGACTGGCGGAGCACGGCGCGGCACTCCGAGGTGCTGGTGCGGACCTGGCGCCCGGAGCGCGACCGCCGCATCCTGGTGCTGCTGGACACCGGGCGGACGGTGGCCGGGCGGGTCGGGGACGCGCCGCGGCTGGACGCGGCCATGGACGCGGTGCAGCTGCTCACCGCCCTGGCCGCGCGCGCGGGTGACCGGCTCGACCTCATCGCCATGGACCGCCGGATCCGGGCGCGAGTCGTCGGAACGCCGCGTTCGGCGGTCCTCGCGGCCGTCACCGACGCGATGGCGCCACTGAACGCGGAGCTGGTCGAGCCGGACGGCGCGGCGATGGCAGCCACGATGCTCGCGCACGCCCGCCAGCGCTGCCTCGTGGTCCTGCTGACCGACCTCAACCGGGCGGCGCTGGCGGAGAACCTGCTGCCGCACGTGGCTCTGCTCGCCTCCCGGCACCAGCTGCTGGTCGGCGCGGTCGCCGATCCCCGGGTCGACGAACTAGCCGCCGGTCGCGGCGAGGCCGGGCTCGTGTACACGGCGGCTGCGGCGGAACGGGCCCGGGCGGAACGTGCCCAGGTCGCGGCGGAGCTGCAGCGGCGCGGGGCCGTCGTGGTGGACGCCCCGCCCGAGCGCCTTCCGACCGCCCTGGCCGACGCCTACCTGGCCCTGAAGGCCGCCGGGCGGCTGTGACGCCCAGGCCGGTACGGTGAGACTGTGATCAAATTTGGCCCGCTGGCGCAGGAGCCCCGGCCATGACCGCGGTGACGGAAGGCTCCGGTGCGGCCACCTGGCGGGGGCTGACGGCACGTCAGCAGCCCGACTGGCCCGACCGGCAGCGGCTGAAGGCGGTCACCAGCGAGCTGGCGGCACTGCCGTCGCTGATCTTCGCCGACGAATGCGACCAGCTGCGGGAACGTCTGGCCGCGGTGACGCGGGGCGAGGCGTTCATCCTGCAGGGCGGCGACTGCGCGGAGACGTTCGAGGGCGCGACCGCCGGCGCGGTCCGCGCCAAGCTGCAGACGCTGCTGCAGATGGCGCTCGTCCTCACCTACGGGGCGAGCGTGCCCGTCGTTAAGATTGCCCGGATGGCCGGCCAGTTCGCCAAGCCGCGGTCCAGTCAGACCGAGACACGCGACGGCGTCGAACTGCCCGCCTACCGCGGCGACGCCGTCAACGGCTTCGACTTCACCCCGGAGGCCAGGACGCCGGACCCGGACCGGCTGCTACGCGCTTACCACAGCTCCGCGGTCACGCTCAACCTGTGCCGGGCCTACACAACCGGCGGTTTCGCGGACCTACGGCGGGCGCACGCCTGGAACCAGGACTTCGTCCGGACCAGCCCGTCGGGCCAGAACTACGAACGGCTGGTGGGCGAGATCGACCGGGCCCTCGCTTTCATGCACGCCTGCGGCGCGGACCCGCAGGAGCTGCGCTCCGTGGAGCTGTACTCCAGCCACGAGGCGCTGCTCCTGGACTATGAGGACGCGCTGACCAGAACGGATTTCCACACCGGGCTGCGGTATGACGCCTCGGCGCACTTCCTGTGGATCGGTGAGCGGACCCGGGCCCTTGGTGACGCGCACATCGAATTCGCCCGCGGCATCGACAACCCCATCGGGGTCAAGCTGGGCCCCTCCGCCACGCCCGCGGAGGTCCTCGCGCTCGCCGAGGCGCTCAACCCGGACGGCGTGGGCGGGCGGCTCACCTTCATCACCCGGATGGGGGCCGCGCGGGTCCGTGACCTCCTGCCGCCCCTGGTCGAGGCGGTCCGCGGCGCCGGGACGCCGGTCGCCTGGATCTGTGACCCGATGCACGGCAACACCTTCGAGGCGCCGGGCGGCTACAAGACGCGGCGGTTCAGCGACATCCTGGCCGAGGTGCACGGGTTCTTCGAGGTCCACCGGGCGCTCGGCACCCACCCGGGTGGAATACATATGGAGCTCACCGGCGACAACGTGACGGAGTGCGTGGGCGGCAGTCACCAGATTGCCGAGCATGACCTGCACCAGCGGTACGAGACCGCCTGCGATCCGCGGCTCAACCGCAGCCAATCACTGGACCTGGCCTTCACCGTCGCGGAACGGTACAGCCAGGCCGCCCGCTGACATGCCGGCCCCACGGCTCATATCTCCGGCTAGATGCCCTAAAGGCGCCCCGGAGTCCGTCACTTGAGCGGGCTGAGGCCGGCCGCGGTGAGCAGATAAGCGTCCTGGTCGGCGCCGGGATCGGAGATCAGCCGGGTGACCGTGGCGCCCACCTGAGCGGCGGTCAGGGCGGGGCCGGAACGGCCCAGGAAGGTGGGCACGTCCAGGCCCTCCCGCGCGGCGTACGCGGCGACCGCCGGGGCACCCAGCGCCGTGTCGGGAGTCAGTTGCGGGAGCACCGAGATGAACCTGATGCCCAGGCCGGTGCGGGCGGACTCGGCTGCCGCGTAGGAGGTGATGAACCGGATCGTGGCCTTGGCGCCCGCGTAGCCACCGCTCAGCGGCGAACCGCGCAGTGCGGCTCCGCTCGACAGGGCGATGACCGTACTGCCCGGGCTCAGCGGGGCGAGCAGGGCCTCGCGGGTCCAGCAGAAGACGTGCTGCACGTCGACGTCCCAGTTCCGGCTGAATGACGCCCAGGAGTGCTGCTGGATCGGGCGCATCAGCGGGGCGGCCCCCGCGTTGAGGACCAGCACCCGCGGCCGGTAGGCGTCGATGAGCAGCCCGGCGGCGACCG
>Ga0209839_10000795_pt1 | contig 16108 bp, 15 predicted proteins | sample OrgsoiDNA2013050_FD_185800 | JGI IMG/M metagenome (GOLD analysis project Ga0209839, IMG submission 185800) | Permafrost soil microbial communities from the Arctic, to analyse light accelerated degradation of dissolved organic matter (DOM) -... | ecosystem: Environmental > Terrestrial > Soil >... | reverse complement strand
CGACCCAACGGCAGCAGCGGCTTCCTGGTGTCCAGTCTGGACGCTTTTCGGCAGTACCAGCGCACGCAAGCGTGGACGTGGGAGTACCAGGCACTCACGCGCGCCCGTTACGTCACCGGCGATGCCGCGATCGGCGCGGCCTTCGAAACGGAACGTGAAGCGTTGCTGTGTCAGCCGCGAGACGTTGCCAAGCTCAAGGCCGACATCGTCGCCATGCGCCGGAGGATGCACGCCGCGCATCCGAATCGCAGCGCGCTTTTCGATCTCAAGCACGATCGGGGCGGCATGGTGGATATCGAATTCGCCGTCCAGTTTCTCGTCCTCGCCCATGCCCACGCCGAGCGCGAGCTGACCCGAAACGTGGGCAACATCGCGCTTCTCGGCATGTGTGCGCAAGTCGGCCTGGTGCCCGCGGACCTCGCGCTGGCGGCCGCCGCGGCGTATCGCGAATATCGCCGTCTGCAGCACCAGGTCCGGCTCCAGGGAGCTCACGAGGCCCGCGTCGAGGCCGACGCGCAAGCCCCGCGGCGCGCGGCGGTGGCGCAGCTTTGGGACGCGGTCTTCGGCGGTGCCTGGATCGAGGGTCCGGACAAAATCGGATAAAATGCGTCTTTCCACGGATGCACGGGGCTAATGCGATGTCGATGTCCGACCGCGACGGCTTTATCTGGTACGACGGCAAGCTGGTGCCCTGGCGCGATGCGACGACGCACGTGCTGACGCATTCGCTGCACTATGGTCTCGCGGTGTTCGAGGGAGTGCGCGCGTACAAGACCGCCGAGGGCACGTCCATTTTTCGCTTGGCCGAGCACACGCAGCGATTGTTCAATTCGGGCCGCATCTATCTGATGCAGATTCCTTACGGAAAAGAGCAGCTGATGGACGCTCAGCGCGAAGTCGTGCGCGCCAACAAGCTCGAGTCCTGTTATCTGCGGCCGATCGCGTTCTACGGATCGGAGAAGATGGGCGTCTCGCCGAAGGGCGCGACCGTGCACGTGGCGATCGCGGCGTGGCCGTGGGGAGCGTATCTCGGCGCGGACGCGCTGGAAAAGGGCATCCGGGTCAAAACCTCGTCGTTTGCGAGGCACCATATCAACGTCACCATGGCGCGGGCTAAATTCGCCGGCACCTATGCCAATTCCATTCTCGCCAACCAGGAGGCGACGATGGACGGCTACGACGAGGCCTTGCTGCTCGACGTCGACGGCTTCGTGGCCGAAGGCTCGGGAGAGAACCTTTTCGTGGTCAAGAACGGAAAACTCTACGAACCGGAGCTCACTTCGGCGCTGGTCGGCATCACCCGCGACTCGGTCATCACGCTCGCCAACGATCTCGGGATCGAGGTGCAGGCGAAGCGCATGACGCGCGATGACGTTTATATCGCCGACGAGGCGTTCTTCACCGGCACCGCGGCCGAGGTCACGCCGATTCGCGAGCTCGACAACCGCCAGATCGGCGACGGCCAGTGCGGTCCGATCACCAGGAAGCTGCAGGCGCTGTTCTTCGACGCCGTCAACGGCAGGAATCCGAAATACAAATCCTGGCTGACGCCGGTCTAGCGCGAGCGATCATGGCAGAGACTGTTGGCAACGCGCCTTCCGTCGTCGATGTGTCGCCGACCGATATGCCGATTTATTGTCCGAACCCGGCGATGCCGCTGTGGTCGAGCCATCCGCGGGTGTTTCTCGACGTCGGCGTGACCGGCGAAGCGATGTGCCCGTATTGCGGAACCCGCTACCGGCTGCGGGGCGGCCCGACGCGCCAGGGTCACTGAAAGCGCGCGCGCCTCGCCCGCAACAGCGCGCCCCGGGGCGCGCACTGAACGGCGATCCGATCGATGTCTGAACGCATCCTGATCGTCGCGCCATCCTGGGTCGGCGACGCTATCCTGTCCGAGCCTCTGGTCGCGGTGCTGCGCGAGCCGCTCGAAGAGCCGATTGTCGACGTGCTCGCTCCGCCGTGGTGCGCGCCGATCTATCAGCGCATGCGCGGCGTGCGCAACGTCATCGAGAATCCGATCGCGCATCGGGAGCTGGGCCTGGCCAAGCGCAAGGCGCTGGCGGCGGCACTCCGGGAGCATGCTTATACGCGCGCTTTCATCCTGCCCAATTCATTCAAATCTGCGCTGATCCCCTGGCTCGCGCGGATTCCGCGGCGCACGGGTTATGCCCGCGAAGCGCGCGGGATGCTGCTCACCGACGTTCGCCGCCTCGATCGCAAGGCTTATCCGCGGCTGGTCGATCGTTTCGTCGCGCTGGCCGCGAATCCGGGCGAGCTGCTGCCGGCGACCTCCGCGCCGGTCCTGGTGGCGAACGCCGCCAACGCCGCCGACGCGATACGCGCACTGGGACTGGCGACCAATCGGCCGGTGGCGATCTTCTGTCCCGGCGCGGAATACGGGCCCGCGAAGCGCTGGCCGACCGAACATTTCGCGACCCTGGCAAGGCGCCTGATCGACTCGGGCTACGCCGTATGGGTCATTGGCTCGCCCAACGACCAGCCGGCCGCCGACCCGCTGGCGGCGATGGTCCCGGAAATTCGCAATGCTTGCGGGCGCACCGATCTTGGAACCGCGATCGACCTGCTCGCCACCGCCAGCGTCGTGGTCAGCAACGATTCCGGTTTGATGCATGCGGCCGCTGCGGTAGGCGTTCCGGTGGTTGCCCTGTTCGGCTCCTCGAGCCCGGAATACACTCCACCTCTATCGCCGCTCGCGCGCGTCGCCCGGATCGACATCGTCTGCAGCCCCTGTTTCCAGCGCGTCTGCCCGCTCGGACACTTCAAGTGCATGCGCGAGCTGTCGCCGAATGTTGTGTATGATCTGGCGCGTCTCGGAGCGAACAACGACCTGCCGTGAGCGCCGCGATCTGATCGAGAGAACAGATGGCCAAGGTCCGCACACCGACCATTTTCACGACGCCTCAGGATGCGGCGGCGGCGTTCTATAGCGCCTTCGAAGCCAAGGATGTCGATGCAATGATGGCGGCGTGGGCCGAGGACGAAGAAATCGTCTGCGTTCATCCGGGCGGTCCGCGGCTGGTGGGATTCGATGCGGTTCGCCTCGGCTGGGAACAGATTTTCGCCGGCGAGGCAAAACTGTCGTTCCGGCTCGATGAGATCGTGATGCTGGAGACGGTCGGCCTGGCGCTGCAAAGCGCCATCGAGCAAGTCACCGTCGGCGACGACCCTGCGCCGCGCGGGATCGCCATCGCAAGCAATGTCTTTCTACGCACGCCGTCGGGCTGGCGCATGCTGGCGCATCACGCGTCGCCTGCACCGACGATGACGGTCGCCACCCCCGCGCGCCCCTTGCACTAGCGCGAGCGGGCGGGCTCTTCACGCACCGCTTGCCGCCTGCTCCGAACTAGGGCCTGTTCAGGCCCTAGGCAGTGCCGCCGATGGTCAGGCCGTCGATGCGCAGCGTCGGCTGGCCGACGCCGACCGGCACGCTCTGGCCATCCTTGCCGCAGGTGCCGACCCCCGAGTCGAGCGCGAGGTCGTTGCCGATCATCGACACGCGCGTCAGCGCGTCCGGACCGTTGCCGATCAGCGTCGCCCCCTTGACCGGATAGGTGAGCTTGCCGTTCTCGATCCGCCACGCCTCGGCCGCCGAGAACACGAACTTGCCGTTGGTGATGTCGACCTGGCCGCCGCCGAAGTTCACCGCATACAAACCGTTGGCGACCGATTCGATGATCGCCGCCGGGTCGCAATCGCCGGCCTGCATGATGGTGTTGGTCATGCGCGGCATCGGCATGTGCGCGAACGATTCGCGCCTGCCGTTACCGGTCGGCGACACGCCCATCAGGCGCGCATTCATGGTGTCCTGCATGTAGCCCTGCAGGATCCCGTCCTCGATCAGCACCGTGCGTTGCGTCGGATTGCCCTCGTCGTCGATGTTGAGTGAGCCGCGACGCTCGGCAATGGTGCCGTCGTCGACGACGGTGACGCCCTTTGCGGCGACGCGCTCTCCGACCCGCCCCGAGAATGCCGACGTTCCCTTGCGGTTGAAGTCTCCCTCGAGGCCATGGCCGATCGCTTCGTGCAGCAGAATACCCGGCCATCCCGGTCCGAGCACGACCGTCATTGTGCCGGCCGGCGCCGCCTGCGCCCGGAGGTTGAGCAGCGCCTGGTCGACGGCCTGGTCGGCGTACTGGTGAAGGATCGACTCGGTGAAATAGCGATAGTCGACGCGGCCCCCGCCACCACCCATGCCCTGCTCGCGCTTGCCGCCCTCCTCGACGATGACATTGAGCGACAGCCGGACCAACGGCCGCACGTCGGCGGCGATGAGACCGTCGCTGCGCGCGACCAGAATCGCTTCGTATTCGCCGGCGAGCGAGGCCATCACTTGCGTCACGCGAGGATCGCGAGCGCGCGCGATCCTTTCCAGCCGCTCGAGCAGCGCGACTTTTTCCGCGTCGCCCAACGCGGCGACGGGATCGCTCGGCGAGTACAGCGCGTGCGCGCCGCCGAGCTTGTCCAGCGCGGCGACCGCGGATTGCCCCTGACGTCCGATCGCGCGCGTCGCCGTCGCGGCCTTGGTCAGCGCATCGAGGCTGATGTCGTCGGAATACGCGAACGCAGTCTTCTCGCCCGATACCGCGCGCACGCCCACGCCGCGGTCGATGGAGAACGACCCGGATTTGACGATGCCCTCCTCCAGGCTCCAACTCTCCACGCGCGAATACTGGAAATAGAGATCGGCATAGTCCACATGGTGAACATGGATACCGGCGAGGACGTCGGAAAGCTGGCGGAATTCCAGCGCCGCAGGCGCGAGCAGGAGGTCGGTTGCCTGGGCGAGCAACTTGGAATCGACGGCAGGAAGGGTAAGAAGGGTCACTTGAGTCCTTGGCGAATGCGCGATGAATGCATCTCCTATTGTCGGGCCGGGCGTGCCCTGACACAAGCCCGGCCTCGGCGTGAACGTGGGCCCGACCCAATCGGGCGCGAGTCGTGTCAGCTCGCGGCTTGACCGAGGTAGGTTGCCGCCACGCGTTCATCGACCGCAAGCGACGCGCTCGGGCCCTCGATCGCGAGCTCGCCGGTTTCGAGCACGTAGCCGTAGTCGGACACCTGCAATGCGGCGCGTGCATTCTGCTCGACCAGCAGAATCGACACGCCAGTGGACTTGAGCGCCGCGATGATGCTGAATATTTCCCTGACGATCAGCGGCGCCAGCCCGAGGCTCGGCTCGTCGAGCATCAACAGTCTCGGCTTGGCCATCAGCGCGCGGCCCAGCGCGAGCATCTGCCGCTCGCCGCCGGAGAGTGTGCCGGCAAGCTGCGACCGCCGCTCGGCAAGGCGGGGAAAGCGCTGGTAGATGTCGGCGAGCGATCGGGCGCGCGTCTTGTCGCCGGCACGATAACGGTGGAAGCCGCCAAGCTCGAGATTGTCGGCCACGCTCATCGACGCAAAAAGCTCCCGCTTTTCCGGGACCAGCGTCACGCCGCGTGCAACGCGTTGCTCGACGTCACCCGCGGCAAGCGGCGCGCCGTCGTAGCGGATTTCGCCGCGCGACGGCAACAGGCCCATGATCGCGGCCAGCAGCGTCGTCTTGCCGGCGCCGTTGGGCCCGATCACGGTGACGATGCGCGCCGCATCGACCGACAGCGATACGCCGTGCACGGCCTCGACCTTGCCGTAGGCGACATGCAGATCACGGACCTCGAGGAGCGCCGGCATGGAGAGTTATCTCGCTCTCGATCAGACGCCGCCGAGATACGCCTCGAGAACGACGGGATTTTTCTGGATTTCGCCGGGCAGGCCCTGCGCCAGCATCTGCCCGAAGTCCATCACCACCAGCCGATCGGTCAGTCCCATCACGAAATCCATGTCGTGCTCGACCAGAAGAATCGTCATCCCTTCGTTGCGCAAGCTGCGCAGTAGCGCGGCCAGCTCCTGCTTCTCGAGATAACGCAGGCCCGCCGCGGGCTCGTCGAGAAGGAGCAGGCAGGGATCGCCTGCGAGCGCGCGCGCGATCTCGACGATGCGTTGCTTGCCGAGCGCGAGTGACCCGAGTGCACTATGCAGATGCTCGCGCAGGCCCACGCGCTCGATCTGCGCAGCCGCCTCGGCAAGCGTCATCGCTTCCTCGCGGCGGTCGAGCCGCAACGCGGCACGCGCGACTCCGGAGCTTCCACGCAGATAGGCGCCCAGTGCAACGTTGTCGAGCACCGACATGGTCGGGATCAGCTTGACGTGCTGAAAAGTCCTGCAGATGCCGAGCCGTGCGATTTCGAACGGCTGCCGGCCGGCGGTCGATCGTCCCTCGAACTCGATCGTCCCGGCGCTGAGCGGCAAGGCGCCGCTGATGAGGTTGAACATGGTGCTCTTGCCCGCGCCATTGGGTCCGATCAGGCCGAGGATTTCTCCCCTCGAAAGCGCGAACGAGAGGTTGTTCACCGCGACCAGCCCGCCGAACTGTTTGCGCGCGCCCTCGACGACCAGCAACCGGCCTGCAACACCACGCGATCGCCTTGGAAGAGGCGTGCTCTTCGCGATCGGTCGCGGTCGCTGCTGCGGGAACAGCCGCGCAAGCCACGGCCAAACCCCGTCGCGCGTCCGCTGCAGCAGCAGAATCATCAGAATGCCGAAGACGACGACCTCGAAATTGCCGTCGCGGCCCAGAAGCACCGGCAAGTAGTCCTGCAGCAATTGCTTGAGCAGCGTGATCAAGGTCGCACCGACAACCGCGCCCCAGACGCTTCCTGCGCCGCCGACAACGGCCATGAACAGATACTCAATGCCCTGGTTGATGCCGAAGGGTGTCGGGTTCACGAAGCGCTGCAGGTGCGCATATAGCCATCCCGAAATGCATGCCAGCAATGCGGCGTAGACGAAGATCACGATCTTGAGTCTGCCGGCATCGACACCGAATGCTTCGGCCATCTCCAGTCCGCCCTTGAGCGCGCGCACCGCGCGGCCGGGCCGCGAGTCGAGCAGATTGCGTGTCGCCCAGAGGCTCGCCATCGCGATGGTCCAGATCAGGTAGTAGAAGTGCCGCTCGTTGCGCAATTCGATGCCGAAAAAAGACAGCGACGGGATTCCCGCGAGCCCGGTGTGGCCGCCGAGGATCTCCAGGTTGCCGAACGTATAGAAGAGACTGATGCCCCAGGCGATCGTCGCCAGTGGCAGATAGTGGCCTTTCATGCGCAGCGTGATGAAGCCGAGAAAAAGCGCAACCACCGACGTCAATGCAACCCCGATGAACAAGTTCAGCCACGGCGAGATCGCTGGATAGTTGAGCGAGAGATACGCCGTCGTGTACGCACCGAGGCCGACGAACGCCGCCTGGCCGAATGACGTCTGTCCCGCGACCCCGGTCAGCAGCACGAGGCCCAGCGAAACGATGCTGTAGAGGCCGATGTAGTTGAGCAGCGTGACCCAGAACGGCGGAGCAGCGACGGGAGCAATCAACAGGGCCGCGACCAGAACGAGCAAGGCCACCGCGCGCGCGCTCATTCCTCTTCCTCGTGATGGTGCGTGGTCAGCGAGCGCCAGAGCAGGACCGGGATGATCAGCGTAAACACGATCACCTCCTTGAACGCGCTCGCCCAGAACGACGAAAACGATTCGAGGAGTCCCACCAGCAGCGATCCCGCCGCGGCGAGCGGGTAGCTCGACAGGCCGCCGATGATGGCGCCGACGAAACCCTTCAGGCTGATGAGAAACCCCGAGTCGTAGTACACGGTCGTGATCGGACCGATCAGCACCCCCGAGAACGCTCCGAGGAGCGCCGCAAGCATGAAGGTCAGGCTGCCGGCGAGGCTCGGGCTGATTCCCACCAATCGGGCGCCGACCCGATTGAGCGCGGTCGCGCGCAGGGCCTTGCCGTAAAGCGTCCGCCCGAAAAAAAGATAGAGCGCGCCAATCAGGATCAGCGACGAAAGCAGCACCAGGATGCTCTGGCCGCTGACGGTGATGTCGCCGACGTGGAAAGTGGCATCGGTGAACGGCGGCGTGCGCGAGCCTTCGGCGCCGAAAAACCATAGCCCCAGCCCCAGCATCGCAAAATGCGCCGCGACCGAAACGATGAGCAGAACGAGCACCGAGGCTTCCGCCAGCGGTTGATACGCGACCCGGTAGAGCAGCGGACCCAGCGCGGTGACGATGATGAGCGTCAGCACGATCTGGAGCGGAAGAGGGAGCGACAGCGGCGCGGCCGCGTAGACGCCAAACGCAATTAGCAGCGGCAGGATCAGATAGAGCGCAAGCCGTCGCGGCAGCCGCCACCAGTCGCGCCGTCGCGCCGCTGCGTAGCACTCCATCGCGCCCGCCACCAAAGCCAGGCCGGCGAGCAATCCAACCGTCCCCGGAGGTTTGCCGAGCTGCAATGCGGCCAGCGTGAGCGTGCCGTAGGTGACGAATTCACCGGACGGAATGAAAATGACTCGTGTGACGGTGAATACCAGCACCAGAGCCAGCGCCAGCAGCGCGTAAATCGCGCCATTGGTCACTCCGTCCTGCGCCAGCAGCGCGGCAATGGAAAATGTCATCGGCTGGAACGACTATTTCGATGGACCGGCACGTCGAACATCATTCGGCGTGTCGCAGCGCAGGTGCCTGCTGACTGACGGAAATCCCGGTGGCCCGGGGTTCTTAGTGACGGTTCCAAAGACACTGGATCCCCGCTTTCGCGGGGATGACGCATCCGTTGCCAATCGCTGCGACGCTACGCGTCTTGCTCTTGGACGGTTGCGTCATTTAACCAGGACCCACTTGCCGTTTTCGATGCGCACGATGACGCGGGCACGATTGTCCATGCCGTTGTGGTCGCCGGCATTCATGCTGAACACGCCATTGCTCGCCGCAACGTCCTTGGACTCTTCCAGCGCGTCCCGCAGCGCGCTACGGAATGCCTTGCTCCCCGGCTGCCCTTTTTTCAATGCTTCGGGAATCGCGCGCTGCAGCAGCATGTACGCGTCCCAGGCGTGACCGCCGAAGGTGGTGCGGCTGCCGGCGCCGAATTTCGCTTCGTAGGCCTTGACATAGTCGGCGGCCGATTTCTTGACCGGGTTGCTGTCCGGCAGCTGCTCATAGACCAGCATCGGCCCGGCGGGAAGGACCGCGCCGTTGCCGTCGGCACCGACGACCCGGAGAAAATCGGCGTTGGCGACGCCGTGGGTCTGATAGATCTTTCCTTTGTAGCCGCGCGAGACCAATTCCTTGTGCGGCGTCGCCGCGGGCGTCCCGGCGCCGGCGATCAGCACCGCATCGGGTTGCGTGGAGAGGATCTTGAGCACCTGGCCGGTGACGCTGGGATCGTTCCGGTTATATTTTTCCTCGGCGACGATCTTGATCCCCGCGGTCTGCGCCGACCGCTTCATTTCCGCGAGCCAGCTGTCGCCGTAAGCGTCGGCAAAGCCGATGAATCCCATCGTCCGCACGCCGCTGGCGCGCATATGGATGGCGACGGCGTCGGCCATCAACGAATCGTTCTGCGGGGTCTTGAACACCCACTTCGTTCTCGCATCCGTGGGGAGAATGATCCCGGCCGATGCGGCGAGCGAAATCATCGGCACTTCGGCCTCGACCACGACGTCGCGCATCGCAAGGGAATTCGGCGTGACCGTCGAGCCGATGATCACGTCGACTTTGTCCTCGCTCAGCAATTTGCGCGTGTTCTTCACCGCTTCGGTCGTGTCCGACTTGTCGTCGAGGACGATGAAGTTGAGCTTCTGGCCGCCGATCGTCGGCGAGCCGATCATGCCGATCGTATTCTTCTCCGGGATGCCCAGCGATGCGGCGGGCCCGGTCGCCGAAAGCGTCACGCCGATATTGATGTCGGCCATGGCGAAGCCCGCGGTCAGCAGCGCCGCCAAGGCAAGCACGGTTTTTTGTGTTCTCATCGTTCTACCCCGTAAGAATGGTCGAAGTCTCGGCGGTCAGCGCTTGATCAGCGCGTCCCGGATTTCCCGCAAAAGCTCGATCTGCTCCGGAGGAGGCGGCGGCAGAGGTGGATGGGCGCGCTTCAGCGCGTTGATTTCCTTGACCATGATGAAAATGATAAACGCCAGTATGAAAAAATTGATCATGACCGTCAGGAAATTGCCGTACGCGAAAAGCGGCACGCCGGCTTTGCTCAGTGCTTCGTAGGTCATCGGCCCGCTGTATCCCGCCGGCGGGGAGCCGAGAATGAAAAACCAGTTACTGAAGTCCAATCCTCCGACGAGGCGGCCGACCACCGGCATGATCAGATCCTTGACCAGCGAATCGACAAGGCGGCCAAAGGCGGCGCCGATGATCACGCCAACGGCGAGATCGATCACGTTGCCCTTGATCGCAAATTCGCGAAACTCGTTCGTGATCGCCACGGCGATCCCTCCTTAACGATACAAAAGCCGGCGGCTCAGACAGCCGCTTCGCCGGACTCGCCGGTGCGAATGCGCACCACTTGTTCCACCGTGGTGACGAATATCTTGCCGTCGCCTATCTTTCCGGTCCGGGCCGCCTTGATCACCGCCTCGATCGCGCGCTCGACCAGCGTATCGCTGATGATCACTTCGACCTTCACCTTGGGCAGAAAATCGACGACGTATTCGGCGCCGCGGTAGAGCTCGGTGTGGCCCTTCTGCCGTCCGAATCCCTTCACTTCGGTGACGGTGAGGCCAGTCACTCCGATTTCGGACAGCGCTTCGCGCACCTCATCGAGCTTGAACGGCTTGATGATCGCTTCGACTTTTTTCATGATCGCTCCTCGCGGCTTACGTCGACATGGTGAAGATTACACCACCGGACTTCGCCCCGGCCCATGAGCGCGCGGAACCGAGAATCGGCTCTACGGCAGATCCTTCCACTCCGACCACGCGGAAGTGATCGGATAGCGCCAGTCCTTGCCGAAGCCTCGTGGGGTGATCCGGATGCCGACGGCGGCCTGTCGCCGCTTGTGTTCGTTGATCTTGATCAAGCGCACAACCTGCGCCACGTCGGCCGCAGCGTAGCCTCTGCCCACGATCTCGGCCGGACTCAGGTGCTCCTCGACGTAGGCTTCCAGGATCGCGTCGAGAACATCATAGGGAGGCAAGCTGTCCTGGTCGGTCTGGTCGGCCCGCAGCTCCGCCGACGGCGGCCGGGTGATGATGCGTTCCGGGATCACCCGTCCGAGAGTATTGCGGTAATTCGCGAGCCGGTACACCAGCGTCTTGTCGATGTCTTTGAGCACCGCGAAGCCGCCGGCCATGTCGCCGTAAAGCGTGGCGTATCCCACCGCCATTTCCGACTTGTTGCCCGTGGTGAGCACGATCGAGCGGTACTTGTTCGACAGCGCCATGAGCAGCGTCCCGCGGATGCGCGCCTGGATGTTTTCCTCGGTCGAGTCTTCGGGCAGGCCCTTGAACTCGTCGGACAGCGTGCTCCTGAACGCCTGGAACACCGAGTCGATCGGTATCTCGTCGTAGCGAACACCGAGCATCCCGGCCATCGTCCGCGCGTCTTCGAGACTGATAGCCGCGTTGTAGACCGAGGGCAGCATAAGCGCACGGACGCGGTCGCGTCCAAGCGCGTCGACGGCGACCGCAAGCGTCAGCGCCGAATCGATTCCTCCCGAAAGCCCCAGCAGCACGCCGGGAAAGCCGTTCTTTTCGACGTAGTCGCGCACACCCATGACCAGCGCGGAATAGACGTGCGGCTCGAGCCTTTCGTCGAGCGCGCCCCGTACATGCTTCGGTATCGCTCCGTCGAATTCCGCGAATGCCAGAGTGTCGTGCCACGCCGGCAATTGCTGCGCCACCGCGCCCGCGGCATCGACGATGAACGATGCGCCGTCGAATACCAGCTCGTCCTGTCCGCCGGTGCGATTGACATAGACGATCGCCAGGCCCGTCTCCCGAGCGCGCGCCGCGACGACTTCTCTCCTGAGCGCCTGCTGGTGCGTGTGATAAGGCGACCCGTTGGGAACGACGATGAGCTGCGCACCGGAATCGCGCGCCGCGGCGGCGGGGCCCGCGCACCATACGTCTTCGCAGATGATGATGCCCACACGGATGCCGGCGATGTCGACCACGCACGAATCGCCGCCGGCGCTGAAGTAGCGCTGTTCGTCGAAAACGGTGTAATTCGGAAGGCAGCGCTTACGATAGATCGCCGCGACCTTTCGCTCGCGCAAGACGGCGACCGCGTTGTAGCGACTGCCATGCGCGAGCTCGGGAAAGCCGACCAGGACGGTGATGCCGTCGACCTGCGAGGCGAGCCGCGCCAGTTCCTCCGCGCACGCGGAAATAAACGCCGGGCGCAGCAGCAGGTCCTCGGGCGGGTAGCCACAAAGCGAGAGCTCGGGCGTGATCAGCAGCTGCGCCCCGCCGCGCGTCGATTCGGCCATCGCGTCGAGGATGCGCGCGGCATTGCCCGAGAGATCGCCGACCACCTGGTTGAGCTGAGCGATCGCAACCCGCATGGGTAAATATTACCATGCGAGCAGCAGGCGAAAACTTGCTGCCGGCACTCGCGCACGCGACAATCGCGACTCGCGCCCAATCCCCGCATGCCTGCCGCCACATTACGCGTCATCGATTCGCTTTCAGCCGTTCCCGCTGCCGCGTGGGACGAGCTCGTCGGCGACGCGCCGCTCCTGTCGCATGCTTTTTTGCACGCGTTGCACGAGACCGGATGCGCGTCGCCCGAGACCGGGTGGACGCCGCGTTACCTGACCGCATGGCAATCCGACGCACTGGTGGGCGCGATGCCGCTCTATGTCAAAGCACACTCGTACGGCGAATATGTATTCGATTGGTCGTGGGCCGATGCCTATCGCCGCCACGGCCGGCGCTACTATCCGAAGCTCGTCTGCGCGGTGCCGTTTACACCCGCAACCGGCCCTCGTCTGATTGCGGGCACGCCGGGCCTTCGAGCACAGCTCCTCGACGGCGCGCTTGCGCTGCTCGAGGATCGACGCCTGTCATCGCTGCATATTCTCTTTCCCGAAGCGCAGGAATCGTCGCTGTGCGAGCGTGCGGGGCTCCTGATGCGCGAGAGCGTGCAATTCCACTGGACCAATCCGGGATTCGGCAATTTCGACGACTTCCTGGCGGCGATGAATCACGCCAAGCGCAAGAACATCCGCCAGGAACGGCGCAAGCTCGGCTCCGCCGGGATATCGTTTCGCCGGCTGGTGGGAAGCGAGATCAGGCCGGCGCACTGGGAGTTCTTTTTTCATTGCTACGCCAAGACCTACAGCGAGCACCACTCCACGCCCTATCTCACGCTGGACTTTTTTCGGCGAATCGGCGAGACGATGGCGGACAATGTCCTGCTGGTCCTGGGGGAAAGCGGCGGCGAGCCGATCTGCGCTGCGCTCGATATTTTCAGCGCTTCCACGCTCTGGGGACGCTATTGGGGAACGGAAATGTACGTTCCCGGATTGCACTTCGAAGCCTGCTATTACCAGGCGATCGAATTCTGCATCGAGCGGGGAATCACGCTCTTCGAGGGCGGCGCGCAGGGTGTGCACAAGCTCGCGCGCGGGCTGATGCCCGTCGCGACGCTTTCGGCGCATGCCATCGCCGATGCCGACTTCGCGCGTGCCATCGGCGCATTTCTGGCCGACGAAAGAAGCGAAGTCGCGCGCACGGTCGATGAGCTGGAGCGCGCGAGCCCGTTCCGGCAGGAGGCCTGACGGCGCGTGCTAGACTTTTCTGCCCTCCGGGTCCGTCGATGAACACTACCGTGCTGCTCGATCGCGACGGCGCGATCGCTACCCTGACGCTCAATCGGCCCGCGTCGCTCAACACGCTCGACTCGGAGATGATCGAGGCGCTGATTGCGCATAGTACGGAGCTCGCGGCCGATGACAGCGTTCGCTGCGTCATTATCAAGGGCGCGGGAAAGCATTTCATGGCCGGCGGTGACATCCGCAGCTTCGGTGAGCAACTCGCAGGAGTGCCATCCGATCGCCAGCGCCATTTCACGCACATGGTCGAGCACATGCATACGGCGATCGAGAACCTGCAGCGCATGCCTCATCCGGTGCTCGCCAGCGTGCATGGTGCGGTGGCGGGTTTCGGCTTGTCGTTGATGTGCGCGTGCGATCTCGCGCTTGCCGCCGAGTCGAGTTATTTCACTTCGGCGTATCGCCACCTCGGCCTGACGCCGGACGGCGGCATGTCGTACACCTTGCCTCGTTTGATCGGGCTGAAGAAGGCGATGGAAATTATTCTGCTCGGCGAGCGATTCGACGCCGCGGAAGCGCTCCGACTCGGGCTCGTCAATCGGGTGGTGCCGGAATCCGAGCTCCATGCGGCGACACACGAGCTCGCGTCGATGCTGGCGACCGGGCCGGCGCTGGCGCTGCGCAGGGCCAAGCGGCTGGTCAATCAGTCCATGTCGCAGTCGCTGTCGGCGCAGCTCTTGTCGGAAGCGGAGAGCTTCGGCGCGTGCGCGACCAGCGAAGACTTTGCCGAAGGCGTGCGCGCCTTCCTCGAAAAAAGGAAGCCGCGCTTCGGCGGCAGTTAGAGCCGGGGAAAGCTTCGCTGCGACGTGGCCGATTTGATAGCGCTATGTTTCGCCGCTGGTCCCGCCTCCCGAGCCTCCTGTGTTGCCACCGGCAGGTCCACCGGTATTGCCGCCGCCTGTTCCCCCGGCTCCGCCGCCTGTTCCCCCGGCTCCGCCGCCTCTGGGTCCGCCGCGGCCGCCGCGTCTTCCGCCGCCGCCGTGACCACCTGCGGGGCCACCGGGTCCGCCCCTGCCGCCCCGTCCACCTGAGCCACCTGAGCCACCTCTGCCACCGCGTCCGCCCGCAGCGGGTCCGCCACCCGGGCCTCGCCCGCCACGATCGCTCGTTCCCCCCGGTCCGCCGCGATCATTTCCGGCACCTGGGCCGCCGCGACCGCCGCCTGAGCCACCGCGACCGCCCCCTGCGCCAGCACCCTGCCCACCGACGTTGCCGGCGCCACGGCCACCTCGGCGACCACCGCCGGCCGCGCCCGACCCCGGCTGGCGATCACGGTTTGCGTCGCGCGGCGGATGATTGCCCGCCGGTGGCGCTCGATTGCCGTCGACTTCGCTTATCGGTGCCTCTGCTTGCGGACCATAGCTGCCTCGATTGCCATCAACCTCGTCATCCTGGATCGCATCCCGCTCGACGTCGTTGCCGGGCTCCCGGTCGCCCGACGACGTATCGTCGCGTCCGTCACCCAATGGCATCCCGACCGCCTTCAACAAAATGTCCAGCTCCTCGCGCTCGAGCTCCTGCGTCTGCCCGCGCTTGAGCTGCGGCGGCATGTTGACCACGCCGTAGCGCGTGCGAATCAGCCGGCTGACCATCAGGCCCAGCGCCTCGAACATTCGCCGCACTTCCTTGTTGCGCCCTTCGGGCAGAACGATCTTGTACCAGTGGTTCGCGCCCTCGCCGCCGCCGTCGGCGAGCGCGAGCACTTTGGCCGGACCGTCGTCGAGCTGGACACCCTCGAGCAGCTGCACCTCCTGCTCCGGCGTCAGCGTGCCCATGACGCGCACCGAGTACTCGCGCTCGACTTCGTAGCGCGGATGCATCAGCCGATTCGCGAGCTCACCCAGCGTCGTGAACATCAGCAGACCCTCGCTGTTGAAATCGAGGCGGCCGACCGCGATCCACTTCGCGCTGCCCAGTCGCGGCAGCTTGTCGAATACCGTGGGACGCCCCTCGGGATCGGCCCGGCTGACGATCTCGCCCGCAGGCTTGTGATACAGGAGCACGCGAACGCGCGGCGCGGCGAAGCGCAGCCGCACCAGCTCACCATTGATGCGCACCTGGTCGTTCGGTCCCACCTTCTGGCCAACCTCCGCCGGCAGGCGATTGACCGTGATGCGTCCTGCGACAATCAGCTCTTCGAGCCCGCGCAGCGATCCATAGCCGCATTGCGCCAACACTTTGTGCAGGCGCTGCGGCTCGGTAAAGACCGGCTCAGTGGAGCGTCTGGGTTGATTCTGGCGGGAGCGGCTGTCCGTCGGACGCGTCGGGTGCGCCGAGGTCGACGGATGCGGCTGCCGGTGTGTCGAGGAGCGGACTCGCGAGCGCGAGTTCGACCTCGGCGGCCTTTGCTGGGGCATCGGGTAACTCCAGGAGGTGGGATGTATCAAGCTCCGCCAACGGCGGCAATTCGGCGAGCGAGCGCAAGCCGAGGTCGTCCAG
>Ga0209839_10000793_pt1 | contig 16132 bp, 18 predicted proteins | sample OrgsoiDNA2013050_FD_185800 | JGI IMG/M metagenome (GOLD analysis project Ga0209839, IMG submission 185800) | Permafrost soil microbial communities from the Arctic, to analyse light accelerated degradation of dissolved organic matter (DOM) -... | ecosystem: Environmental > Terrestrial > Soil >... | reverse complement strand
CGCATTGAACATACCTTGGAAACTCGTGCCCGCGCCGGTGAACGGCCCGTCGAATACGATGATCTTCGCCCCCGGGGCGGCGGTCAGGACGTCGGCAATGTCAAGCAGGACCTCCCCCTGATCGGGCCCGGCGTCCTCCGTGTCCTCGCCGACGGACGAGTCATGCAGGTAGGCCGTGGATACGGCGGCGGGATCGCCTGACGACACCCAGACGCACCGGATGACCCGGATGAGCGCGCCGGGTGGCAGGCGCAGAGCCCAGGCGATATCCTGCGGCGCCTCGCGCCGCGACACATGCCGGGTCTGGCAGTCGATCGTGCCGCCCATGGGGTCGAGCCGGGTGCCGAACCCGGCCGCGCCCTCGACCGGGATCCAGTAATCAGCCGGGCTGGCCCGGTAGAGCTGGCCGTCCGGCAGCCTGCGGATCAGCGACCGCCGGGTGAGGTCGCTGAGCGCGGCGTCGATCTCGGTCAGGCTGACGTTGTATCTTCGGGCCAGCGCGCTGCGCCTGGGCAGTCGCCAGCCCGGTTCCCGGTGCACCAGGGCCGCCGCGATCCGGTCGGCCAGCACCGCCGCGGCCCGGACCGGTGCGCGCGCGGCCGGTACGCTGACGTCGCCCCGCGGCGGCGACGCCTCGGCGGGCGGCGATGCCGGTTGCGAGGGGACCGGGTTGTCACGTCCGGCGGCGCCGGCGGTCATCCCGCATGTCGCGATCGGGTGGCGATCAGCTGGCCGATCACGAGCAGCAGGACAGCGGATACCGCAAGGATGAGCGAGGCCATCGGGGCGCGGCCGTCGCAGCAGGCCACTGAGGCGAGGGCGGCAACGCAGGCGAGCGCGGTCACGACAAGAACCCGCTGGCCCGCGCGGCGGTTGCCGCAAGGGGGCTGCGTTCGTTCCGCATCCAACGACAACTTGCCCTCACTCGTCCTTAGACCGAAGCACAGCTGGCAATGCCCTGCTGCCCCCGCCATTGATATTCACCTCAGGTGAACAGAAGTTGAATAGAAGAGGAACGGCCAGACGGCCACTTGATGTCATATAGGTGAACTGGGACCCGGCGAGGGTACGTACCGGTCAGAGGATTTCGCGGGGCCGGCGGCCGCAGGCTGGGCAGGAGCTGAACGCCTCGACGGCCAGGCGTTTCGGCGATCCCGGCCAGGCGCGTTCGGGGTGCCGATTCAAGACACCAGAAGTTAACCTTCTGGCCCCCGTTTGTCCACTATTCGTTTGCCCGCAAGTTTCATCGGGGCCGGCAGACTGTACTCGCACGCCACGGTTTGCATGCTGACCCGCTGGGGCTGCTGACGCGGCCGAGGAAACATATAAGACCAATAAGGAGTACTTGATATGCAACTTGGACGCAGACAGCAGGTCACGACGATGGGGGCGGTCGTCGTGGCGACAGCGCTGTCTCTCGCCGCATGCTCCTCGTCGAGCTCTTCGTCCTCCCCCCCGTCGACTAGCGGCAGCGGCGCCGCCTCGTCGAGCTCGTCAAGCAGCGCCGCCCTCAGCGGCACGCTCAACGCCAGCGGATCGACGTTCCAGCTCACCTTCCAGCAGGAAGCCATCCAGAGCTTCAAGACGGTCCAGTCCGGCATAACCGTCAACTACGGCGGTGGCGGCTCCGGCAAGGGTCGCACGGACCTCGCCTCTGGGGTGGTCAACTTCGCCGGCTCGGACTCGCCGATCCCCGCGAAGGAGACGGCGAACTTCAAGGGCAAGACGGTGCTCTACTTCCCCGTCGTGATCGGCCCGATCACCCTGTCCTACAACCTGTCCGGCGTCAGCAAGCTGCAACTGGACCCGAAGGTCATCGCGGGCATCTTCCAGGGCACGATCAAGACGTGGAGCGACCCGGCGATCAAGGCCGACAACCCCGGGGTCAGCCTGCCCAGCACCCCGATCACCATCGCCGTCCGGTCGGACTCCTCGGGTACCACCCAGAACTTCACCGAGTTCCTGGTGAAGGGCGCGGGAAGCGCCTGGAGCCTGGGCAGCAGCTCGACCATCAAGTGGCCGTCCGGGGCCCGGGCGGCCAGCGGTAACTCCGGAGTGGCGCAGACCATCAAGTCCACCCCCGGGGCCATCGGCTACGTGGACTACTCAACCGCCAAGGCGTCCGGGCTGTCCTACGCCTCGGTCAAGAACTCGTCCGGAAGCTACATCGTGCCCTCGCCGACCTCGGCGTCCGCGGCCGCCGGCCAGGTCACCGTGGCGCCCAACCTGACCTTCGTCGCGGCCTGGGCGGCCGGAGCCACCTCATACCCGATCACCTACCAGTCGTGGGACCTGGTCTACGCGACCCAGCCGAACGCGAACGACGCGGCGATGCTCAAGGCCTACCTCGGCTACCTGCTCGGCGCCGGCCAGAAGCTGCTCCCGCAGCTGTACTATGCGCCGCTACCCGCCAACATCGACCAGCAGGCCGTGGCGCAGCTCAGTAAGATCTCTGGGTGAGCCTTGTGAGGCAGGCAGTTCAGGTGGGTTCTGCATCGTGAGCACTGTGACGAAGGCGGATCCGGCCATCCCGGCCGGATCCGCCAGCCCCTTGGCCCACCGGCGCCCGCTCGGCGACCGCGGCTTCCAGATCCTCGCGGCCGCGGCTGGCCTGCTGGTCCTGGTGATCCTGGTCCTGATCGCCGTCTCGATCACCCAGCAGGCTTCGTCGTGGTTCAGCACGGCGGGCCTGAAGGGCATCTTTTCCACCCAGTGGAACCCCGGGAGCAACCAGTTCGGCGCGATGACCTACGTGTACGGCACGGTCATCACGGCCGTGCTCGCGCTCATGGCGGTCCCGGTCAGCGTGGGAATCGCCCTGCTGCTGACCGAGGTGGTGCCGTACCGCTGGTCGCGGCCGATCGTGTACGTGATCGACCTGCTGGCCGTGATCCCGTCGGTGGTCTGGGGGCTCTGGGGGATCCTGGTGTTCGCCCCCTGGCTGCAGCACATCTACACCTCGGTCGCCTCGGGCGTGAACGGCATCCCGGTGCTCGACTCGCTGTTCGGGCAGCCGGTGAGCGGGGCCTCGTTCTTCACCGCCGGCATCATCCTGGCCTTCATGATCACGCCGATCGTCACGTCGCTGTCGCGCGAGGTCTTCGCGACGGTGCCCGCCATCGACAAGGAGGGCGCGTACGCGCTGGGCGCCACCCGCCTGGAGATGATCCGCGGGGCCGTCTGGCCGCACAGCCAGGGCGGCGTCGTCGGCGCGATCATGCTCGGCCTGGGCCGGGCCATGGGCGAGACGATCGCGGCCGCGCTGGTGATCGGATCCTCGGCGCAGGTCACGTCCCACCTGACCGACTCCGGCTACTCGCTACCCGCGGTCATCGCGAACCAGTTCGGGGAGGCTTCCGGCGAGTTCCGCGCCGCGCTGATCGGGCTGGCCCTGTTCCTGTTCGTGATCACCATCGTCATCAACCTGGTGGGCCGCGGGATCGTGGAGCGCTCCGCCCGGCGCAAGAGGGGGGCCTGATGGCCGTAGCCACCGAGCAGCCCGCGGTCGACCTGCGAGAGCCGGCCGGCTGGCGGCGCCGCAAGAACCAGATCGCGACCGTCCTGATGGTCCTGGCCCTCGTCCTGGTGATAATCCCGCTCGGCTTCGTGGTGTACGCGGTGATCGCCAAGGGCGCCTCGGCCATCAGCTGGTCCTTCCTGACCGGCCAGATCCCGCCGAACATTCTTCCCCCCGGCCAGGGCGGCATGGGCCCCGCGATCGTCGGCACGCTCGAGATCACGGCCCTGGCCGCGGTGATGGCCGTGCCGCTCGGCGTGCTCGGCGCGATCTACATCAACGAGTACGGCAGCAAGCGCCCGGTGGCACGGGTCATCGAGTTCATGGCCGACGTGATGACGGGCGTGCCGTCGATCGTGATGGGCCTGTTTATCTTCACTATCTGGGTGCTGCACTTCGGATACTCGGGCCTGGCCGGCGCCTTCGCCCTGGGCTGCCTGATGCTTCCGGTGGTGATCCGGTCCAGCGACGAGATGCTGAAGCTGGTGCCTGACCCGCTGCGCGAGGCGAGCTACGCCCTCGGGGCCACCAAGGCCCGCGTGACAGTAACCGTCGTGCTGCCCGCGGCGATCGGCGGAATCGTCAGCGGCGCGCTGCTGGCCGTCGCCCGGGCCGCGGGCGAGACGGCGCCGCTGCTGTTCACCATCCTCACCGTCACCTCGGTCAACAGCAACGTGTTCAGCGGCGCCAACACCGCGCTGTCCACGCAGATCTTCGCCAACGCGTCGCAGGTGTTCCCCGGCGCGCAGTCCCGCGGCTGGGGCGCGGCGCTTACGCTCATCGCGATCGCTTTCATTCTCATGATCGTCGCCCGCACCGTCACCGCGCGATTCACCCGATATTCGCGCTAGGAATGCCGCCGCAGAAAGAGACGCTAGGACAGTTATGGAACAGTCTGAACAGAACGTCGCCGCCAAGACCGAGTTGCCCAAGCCAGCGGCCGTGCAGGACATGCAGCGGTCGGCTTTCTCCGATACGCCGGGCACAGCTGTCTTTGATGCGAAGAACGTCTCGCTCTACTATGGCTCCTTCCGGGCCGTCACGGACGTATCGCTGAGCATCTACGAGCACGAGATCACGGCGTTTATCGGCCCGTCCGGGTGTGGCAAGACCACCGTGCTACGGACGTTGAACCGCATGAACGACCTCATCGTGGGCGCACGCGTCGAGGGTGAGGTGCACTACCGCGGGGCGTCGCTGTACGGCTCTGGTGTGTCCCCGATCGCGGTGCGCCGGCGCATCGGCATGGTGTTCCAGAAGCCGAACCCGTTTCCGAAGTCGATCTATGACAACGTCGCCTACGGGCCACGCATCAACGGCGAGCGCAACAAGGGCAAGCTGAACGAGATCGTCGAGCGCTCGCTGCGCCAGGCGGCGCTGTGGGACGAGGTGAAGGACCGGCTGAACAAGTCGGGCCTGAGCCTGTCCGGCGGGCAGGCCCAGCGGCTGTGCATCGCCCGCACGCTCGCGGTGGAGCCGGACGTCGTCCTGATGGACGAGCCTTGCTCGGCGCTCGACCCGATCGCGACGGGCCGCATCGAAGACCTGATGCACGAGATCAAGTCGCAGTACACGATCGTCATCGTCACGCACAACATGCAGCAGGCCACACGGGTCAGCGACCGCACCGCCTTCTTCTCGGTGCTCCGCAACGAGGAGAGCGACACCCGCACGGGCGTGCTCGTCGAGTACGACCGGACGGAGAACATCTTCCAGAACCCGCGTGACAGCCGCACCCAGGCGTACGTCACCGGCCGGATGGGCTGAGGAGCGACGCTGTGGTCGAGCACCGGCAGGAATTCGAGCGTGAGCTGGAGGCGATCGAAGCCAAGGTCATCGAGCTGTTCGCCATGGTGGCTGAGGATCTGCCCGGGGCGACCCAGGCACTGCTGACCGGCAACGCCCAAGTGCTTCAGATGCTGAACGAGCGCGAGCAGCTCATCGATGCCCTCTACCCGGAGATCGAGGAGCTGGTCAACCGGGAGATCCTGCTGCAGGCGCCCGTCGCTTCCGACCTGCGCTTCTTGCTCTCCGTGCTGCGCATCGTGCCCGAGCTTGAACGCTCCCACGACCTCGTCGTGCAGATCGCCTCGCGGGCCAATCACCTGCTCGGCGAGGACCTCTCGCCGCGCACCCGAGGGCTCGTAGAGCGGATGGGCATTCTCGCCTCCGATATGTGGCGCCAGGCCGTGGACTCCTGGTACCAGCGCGACCGTTCCGCCGCGCTGGCGCTGGAGGAACGCGACGACGAGATGGACGAGTTTCACGCCAGCTTGCTCACCGAGCTGGCGTCGGGGCGAATGGCCCTGCCGGTGACGATGGAGATGACGCTGGTGGCGCGCTTTTACGAGCGTCTCGGCGACCACGCCGTCAACATCGCCCGCCGCGTGGTCTACCTGGCCGGACCCGCGACGGAGCCGCCGGCCAACTGAAGCCTGGCGTCCAGCCAGGAACGGACCGGGACCGCAGGAGGGCAGCTGCCCGGAATCATCGTGACGTCCACCGCGTCTCGTTCAGGCCGCCCGCGGTGAGCACTGAGCGCGCTTGACCGGTAAAAATGACAGCCCGCCTGGCGCGCCCTTCACGATCCTGTCATCGTGGCCCAGCATGCTGTGCTTCATGGGGATGCGCGAGTCGAGGGCGGCGGCCCGGCGGCCCCTGGCGTGCCTGCTGCCGCTGGCCGTGACGGCCGTGGCGCTGGCCTCGTGCGGCCACGGCAGGCCGCCGGCCGCGCTGGCCCCGGCCCGCGCCTCCAGCTCGGCGACAGTGCCGTCCCCGGGCGGCCGGCACCCCGCGACGACGCGGCGCACCGGGGCGGCCCCAGGCGCGGGCCAGCGGACGGGCGGGCCGCTGCCTGCTCCCGCCGCGCTGGCACCGTTCGGGAGTCCGACGGCGGCCGGGGAAGGGACCTGGGCCCCGGCCGGCCGAGCGGTCGGTGGCGTGCGCGTCGTCTACCAGACCACGCTGGTGCCGCCCGGCGGTACGTACCCAGCCGGGATCGCGTGGATGGACGCCCACCTGCTGGCCGCCCGGCTGTACTCCGGGTCGAAGAGCCCAGGCGGGGGCCCGTACCGGTACACCGCGCCGATCCAGCCGGCCCAGGCCGCCACGCTGGTGGCCGCGTTCAACGGCGGGTTCCTGATGAACGCCGCGCGCGGCGGTTACTACACCCAAGGCCGGACGATCGACCCGTTGCGGCGGGGCGCCGCCTCCCTGGTGATCTACGCGGACGGCAGCGTCGACGTCGGGGCCTGGGGCCGCGACGTGAGAATGGCCGGGAACGTGGTCAGCGTCAGGCAGAACCTGGTCCCGCTGGTGGCCAGCGGCCGCCCGACGCCGCAGGCGAGCTCGAACTGGCAGGCCTGGGGTTCGACGTGCGGCGCGACATCCTGCGCGGCCACCGTCCCCGGCATCGAGCACCAGTGGCGTTCCGGGCTCGGCATCACCGCCGCCGGAGCCCTGGTCTACGCCGCCGGACCAGCCCTGGACCCGCTGCAGCTAGCGCAGCTTCTGGTGCGGGCCGGCGTGGTGCGTGGCATGCAGCTCGACATCAACCCCGACTGGCCCGACTTCGTCAGCTACGACCCCCCGGCGGGCGCCCTGGCCGCGCCGTCCAACGGCCGCAAGCTGCTCGCCTCGACCGTGCAGGGTCCGGCGACCTTCTTCGCGGCCTGGTGGGCGCGTGACTTCGTCACGATGTCGGCCCGCCCCGCGCGCTGAGGCTCAGCCCGCCGCCCAGCTGTAAGCCCGGCCTAAATGGCCGGGCGCGGCGGCCGTGCATGACACGGCGGCCGCGCCCTTCACCGGAGCACGCGTGCTCAGATATCTACGTCCAGCTTCGTGACCTGGCCGTAGTCGGCCTGCACCGAGCGCTCGGCGCGCAGCCCGCCGGGCGCGAGTACGCGCAGGGTCCATGACCCGGGCGCGGCGAAGAACCGGAAGCCGCCGTCCTCGCCGAGCGGCACCTCCGCCACGAACTCATCGCCGGTGCCAAGCAGCCGGGCGTAACCGGTAGCCACAGGGCTGCCTTCGTGCACCACCCGTCCCTCAACCACGGCCTGACTGCCGGTGGCCGCGGTCACGCTGACACCGCCTGCGGGCGCGCCGCAACCGTCGGCGCTCATCGTCCGTCACCCAGCTCGATCGGCACGCCCACCAGCGACCCGTACTCGGTCCATGAGCCGTCATAGTTCTTGACGTTGGGCTGGTCGAGCAGTTCGTGCAGCACGAACCAGGTGTGCGCGGACCGCTCGCCGATCCGGCAGTAGGCGATGGTGTCCTTGCCGAAGTCCAGCCCGGCCTCGCTCTGGTAGAGGGTGCGGAGGTCGTCGTCGGAGCGGAACGTGCCGTCCTCGTTCGCCGCCTTGGACCAGGGGACGTTACGTGCGGTCGGGATGTGGCCGCCGCGCTGCGCCTGCTCCTGGGGCAGGTGCGCCGGCGCGAGCAGCCGGCCCGTGAACTCATCAGGAGAACGGACGTCCACCAGGTTGCGCTTGCCGATGGCGGCTAGCACCTCGTCGCGCAGCGCGCGGAGCGAGGCGTCCTGCTCCGATGCGGTGTAGCTGGTCCGCGCGCGCTCGGGCACGTCGGTGCTCAGCTCACGCGAGTCCAGCTCCCACTTCTTGCGGCCGCCGTCGAGCAGCAGCACCTTGTCGTGCCCGTAGAGCCGGAAGTACCAGTAGGCGTAGGCCGCGAACCAGTTGTTGTTGCCGCCGTAAAGCAGCACCGTGTCGTCATTGGAGATGCCGCGCCCGGACAGCAGCGCCTCGAAGCCCGTCTTGTCGACGAAGTCGCGGCGGACCGGATCTTGCAGGTCCTTCTTCCAGTCGAGCTTGATCGCGGTCGGGATATGGCCCTTGTCGTACGCGCTGGTGTCCTCGTCAACCTCGACGATGACGACACCAGGGTCACCGATATGGGCCTCCGCCCAGTCGGCGTCCACCAGGACGTCGGATCGGCTCATAGTGGATATACCTCCTTCTCCGGGCACGTCCTAAGCGGACGGCCGGACCCTTTGATTACGTTGGATGAACAGATACACATGGCAGCCCAGGCAGAGATCGAAGACCGCATTGAGGAACGCCGCGACCAGCGCGAGCGCGGTGAAAACGAGACCGCCCGCAGTCGCGCCCAGGGCGTAGCACAGGACGCCGGCCGCCGCGATGACCATGCCCACGCCCTGCGCGAACCGCGGTGGCGCCTCGGCCTCGGTACGCGCAGGCGGCCCCAGCCTGGGCCGGACCAGCCGCCGGTACAGGAGGCCGTACGGCGCGTACCGCAACCCGGCGAGCGCACCGACGGCGAACACCACGAGCTGCGCGGCGAGCAGCCAGATACTGCCGGTGATCAGGACCACCGCCAGCACAATCACCGTGATCGCAGCTCCGAACCTGGGGCCACGCGGGTCGATTTCCACAGTCGTGCTCCTCGCCACTGAACGCCTTACCTCCCGGCCGAGTCGCCGCTCCGGCCCATCTGGATATCGCGGGCGCCGTGATCAGCGATGCGCGGCGTCAGCGAATCCAGGGGCTATGGCAGCAGGGCACGCGGACAGATAGCTGTAGCGACGTGGCAAAAGTCGACGGCACGCCGCTTGGTCAGCGTCTTCGCTGTCCGGGAGGTCACGAACCAGATGCTATGCGGGCTCGGTCGGGCTGTCACTCCCACGGCGTGAGTTATTTCCGCTATTGCCGGCCAGCGTGATCGAACATGGCGGTCAGCCGCCATGTCATTCTCCGCCCGCGGACGCGTTGATCCCGGGGGTTCCTGGGACGGGCTCGATCACCGTACCCAGCGCGGCGATCACATCGGCCTTGCGGGGCAGGCCCGCCGCGCGTTTGACGACGGCGCCATCCGGACCGAGCACCAGCACGGTCGGGGTGCTGTTGATGCGCAGCCGCCGCACCAGGTCAAGCCGGGCGGCCGCGTCAATTTCCACGTGGGTCACGCCATCGGTCAGCTGGGCCACCTGGGCCAGGATCTGCCGCGTCGGGCGGCAAGGCGCGCAGAAGGCGGTCGAGAACTGGACCAGCGTGGCCTGCTGGCCCAGCCGGTCGCCGAGGTCGGCCTCGGTGAGAACATCAGGCCCGGGCCCGGCGGCCTGCGCCGCCTGAGCCGACGGCGCGGGTCCGGCCGCCCGGAAACGCCCCGCCCGCCATCGCAGCACCAGCCCGAGCGCCGTCGCCGCGACCAGGGCCGCAGCCAGCGCGACCAATCCGACAGTCACGCTCATACCAGCATCCTCGTGACAGCTTCCATTCCCACACCGGAGGTAGGAAATCGGCCGGGTACTCCGGGTTAGGTCGGGGCGTTAGGTCGGGGTGGCCGTGAGCAGTACCCGGTTGCCCGCGGTGATCTGGAAGGCGCTGATCGGCTTGGAGCTGTCGGGCATCGAGCCCGGGTACCAGACGCGGCCCTCGTCGTGCGCCGTCGTCCACGCCGCCACCTGGGTGCGGGTCCCGTCGGGGTGGACGACCCATAGGTCGCACGTGGTCCCGGCCGTTATGCCGGTGACGAGGACCTCGAACGTGCGGCCCCAGAGCTCGCTCGCGTAGTCGATCGTGGCGCTCACCCCGGTGATCTTGCTCGTCGTCTGGATGCTGTCCCAGCTGCCGGTCCCGGTCGGGTACCGCGAGGCGTCCACCGTATGGGTGCTGGACGTCGCCGAGCGCAGCCCGCCGAACAAGCCGCCCGCGAGCACTACGACCGCGGCCGCCGCGGCCAGGAAACGCCACCGGGTCCGGCGCCGCCTGGCTTCGGCCAGGTCAAGCACCGTGCCGAGCAGCTCGCCCGGCGGCCGATCCCCGGTCGCCGTGCGCACCGTGTCGTCGGCGCGGATCCGGCTGACTTCATCCGGGTTCACCCTGGCCAGCAGGGCGGGCAGCCCGGCCAGGCCAGCCAGCTCGTCCCGGCAGTCCCAGCAGGTGCCCAGGTGGGCGTCGACCAGGCTGCGCTCGGCCGGGTCGATGGCACCGAGCACGTAGACGCCAAGCGACGGCCTGGCCTCGGTGCAGTCCCATGTCGCGGTCACGGCGCCAGTCCTCGTTCCTGTAGCGCCAGCTTGAGCGCCTTCAATGCGTAAAATGTCCGAGATTTAACGGTACCTGGCGGGATCCCCAGGGTGGCCGCGGCCTCGGCTACCGAGCAGCCCCGGTAGTAGGTCTCCACGATCACGCGCCGGTGATCCGGCCGCAGCGAGGCCAGGGCGTCGGCGACGGCCCACGACTCGAGCGTGCGGTCGGCATCGTCGTCGGAGGGCAGCAGTTCCAGGGCCGCCTGCCCGGTCTCCGGCGGCCGGGCCTGCCGCGCGCGGTAGGAATCGACAGCAAGGTTGCGCGCCACGGCGAACAGCCATGGCCGGGCCGGCCGGTCGGTCAGCGCGTCGGGATGGCGCCACGCCCGTACGATTGTTTCCTGCACTAGATCCTCCGCACGCTGCCTGTCCCCGCCGGTGAGGTGGAGGGCGTAGCGAAGCAGGGCACCGCCGTGTTCGGCGTACAGCGCCCGGACAAACGCCTCGTCTGCCACCCGCCCCGTGCGGGGCGCGGTTCCCGCGTTCGGCACATCTGGTGGAACGGGCGGCGGGGCGGGACGGTTCAGCGCGCCGGGAAAATCCTTGTCACCGGGCGCTGCCCCGGGGACAGGGGGGCCCGGAGGGCTCGGAGGTCCATGCTGGCTCATGCTCACTCAGCCGTCCGCATTTGACTTCGGAACGTGTTGATTCGGACACTGTAGGGCGTTATCCACTCAGTGTGCCGCAATATACGCTGAATGCCCACCCCCTGCGGCTATCTCACCTCACCCCCCGGCGAACTGGGGTAGCACCTCGATGACGGCCGTGTCCCGAAGGACCAGGCCGGCGGCAACGTGGCGGCCCGCCGACGCGCCGTCGACCAGGAAGGAAGAACTCGCGATCACCGACCGGAGCCGCCCGTCGTCGCCCCGCCGGGCCACGATGACCTCCAGCGCCTCCGCCAGCGTCTCCGCTTCCACCGACTCCACGTCAACGCCGGCCGCCGCCTTGGCCGCGGCCCAGTACTGGATTGTTACTTTGGCCATTTGGGATATCCTCTTGTCATCAGGATCCGGGCGCCGTTGCCCCCGGGTCCTTGTCTGTTTATACAAGTAGTAAGGGTGCGACCGCACCAGCGAGTGGAGGTGCCACCGAGTGAGCGACCTGCTGCTGATCACCGGCGTGCTGGAACCGTCTGCGGAAGTACTGCCCGCTCTCGGGCTTTTGCTGCATCCGGTCCGGGTGCTGCCTGCAGATGCGTCCGCTCTGGTGGAGGCTCCGCCCGCGGACGCGGTGCTGATGGACGCGCGGCGCGACCTCGCGCACGCCAAGAGCATCTGCCGGCTCCTGCATACGACCGGCCTGGACTGCCCGCTCTTCGCGATCGTGACCGAGGGCGGGCTGGCCGCGGTCAACGCCGAATGGGGCGTCGACGACGTGATCTTGCACACAGCCGGGCCCGCCGAGGTGGACGCCAGGGTCAGGCTCGCCATCGGCCGCCGGGCCATCGCCGCCGTGGCGGACGCGCCGGACGAGATCCGCTCCGGCGAGCTGGCCATCGACGAGGCTACCTATGCGGCCCGGCTGCGCGGCCGGGTGCTTGACCTGACCTTCAAGGAGTTCGAGCTGCTCAAGTTCCTCGCCCAGCACCCGGGCCGGGTTTTCACCCGCGCGCAGCTGCTGCAGGAGGTCTGGGGTTATGACTACTTCGGCGGCACGCGGACGGTGGACGTGCACGTCCGGCGGCTGCGCGCCAAGCTCGGCCCCGAGCACGAAGCCCTGATCGGCACCGTGCGCAACGTCGGATACCGGTTCGTGCCGGTCAAGGGCGAACGGGCCGAACGGGCCGAACGGGCCCAGGGGACCCTCAGCGAGGATCGGGCCAGGAGCACGCAAGACGCGGGGGTCCGGGCCGCGACCGCCGCGCGATGACCGCCATCCGATGACCGCATGGTCGATTACCAGCGTCGATCTCAGCGCGGCGCAGGTCGCCGGCATTCTGGAACTGGCCGGCACCGCGAGCGCAACCGACGGGGTGCGGCCGCTGTCGGAGCCGGTGCTGCTGCATCTGCGTTACGACAGCTCCGTCCCGCAACCCGCCGACGCGGGCGCTGACCCTGATCCGCGGCTGGGTCGTGATTTTGTCGCCACCGTGGACGGCGAGATCGCGGCCTACGCCCACCTGGACGCGCCGGAGCCGGAGGTCAGCGGCGAGCTGGTGGTTCATCCGGCCCGCCGGCGGCAGGGCCTCGGCCAGGCCCTGGTCGGCGAGCTGGCCGCCGGGGCGAACGGGCACCTCCTCCAGCTGTGGGCCCACGGGGACCTGCCGGCCGCCGCGAGGCTGGCCGCGACGGCGGGTTTTGAGCGTTTCCGCACCTTGTGGCAGATGCGGCGCTCGCTGCGCGACCCCATGGCCCGGCCGGAGTTCCCGGCCGGCCGCGGGCTGCGCACCTTTGCCCCCGGCCAGGACGAGGACGAATGGCTGGGCCTCAACGGCCGGGCCTTCGCCAAGCACCCGGAGCAGGGCGCCTGGACCAGGCATGATGTTGAGCTGCGGGAACGTGAGCCCTGGTTCGACCCGGCGGGATTCTTCATCGCCGAACGAGACGGCCAGATGGCGGGTTTTCACTGGACCAAGGTCCACCCGCCACAGGCGGCAGATCCCGGTGCCCGAGCGAGCCACGGCCTCGCGGCCAGCGCGAAGCCGGGCGTCGGGGAGGTCTACGTCGTCGGGGTGGATCCCGCCGAGCAGGGCAGCGGCCTGGGCCGGGCGCTGACCCTGGCCGGGCTGCACCACCTGCGCGACCTCGGCCTGGAGACGGCGATGCTGTACGTCGATGAGGACAACACGGCCGCGATCCGGATGTACAAGGCCCTTGGCTTCACTCGCACCAGGACAGACGTCATGTACCGGCAGGGCCACCCGATCGCCCGCTAGCTGCCGCGAATCCCCAGCGCCTCGTCTAGCTCCGCGGCCGTCAGTGGCCGGTCTGTGGCCGCCACCGCGCTCAGCACCTCGGCGTAGAGCTCGATCTCATCGAGAGCGACCCGGTCGTGGACACGAAGGTCCAACTGCCTGGGAATCGTGCTCACCTCCGGCGCTGATCGCGGCTCCGCTCGCTTGCGCCCCAGGTTATGTGCCGACACTGCTCCTCCGCATGACCCATCAGGGCCATTCGATTACCACCTTCACGTGCGTTTTTACCCACCCTGGCGGTAACGATTCCGGCAAACTGCCACGTAGTTGCCGTCAATCCGATAACGCAAGTCACAACTTTAACACGTACACCTCTGCCCAAAGTGCCCACCCAATTTAACATGGCGCATTAACGGACAAAAGGTGACAAACGTCGATATTAGTCATATAAATTTCACGCGGCCACGGTTTCCCGGCCACAGTCATAGAGGATTCGCCCCGTCCCACCGTCCGGAGCACGCATACTACAGAAGTAGCGGTCCCCGGCCGGATCGCCCAGGCGATCCGGCGCCCACGTGCCCCGCTAGACTCCGGACACCGTTTCCGCCTACTTCGGACCACATGATCTCGGGAAGCCATGAATGACAACAGTGATCTCCTGCCGAACCTGGTCCACGAGGACGCATTCGAAATGCAGATGCGTGGATACAGCCGCCGTCAGGTGGATGAATATATTGCCCGCTGCCGCAGCCAGATCCGCGACCTAGAACAGCGCATGGCGCGCGCCCTCGACGACGGCGAAGAACTGAGGCACGACCTGGCTACGGCCCGCCAGCAGGCCCTCGGCGCCAGGCCCGCGCACGAGGAAGTCAGTGAGCGCATCGCCCAGATCCTCAAGCTTGCCGATGACGAGGCCAGGTCGCAGAAATCCAAGGCCCACGAAGATATCGCCCGGCAGCGCAACGATGCGCAGGCGGAGGCGGACAAGGCCCGGGCCGAGGCGCGCGAGCAGGCCGAGCGCATGCTCACCGCGGCCCAGGAACAGGCCGAGCGAGCGATCACATCGGCCCGGTCCGAGGCGGAAAAGACCCTGACCGGCGCGCGGGCCGAGGCCGAGCGCACCACCAGCGACGCGAAGAAGAAGTCGGATAGCGCTTTGGCCAGCGCCAAGACACAGGCCAAGAAGGCGCTTGACGAGGCGACGGCCAGGGCCACCGCCATTCACGATGGCGCGGAGCGCCGCCTGAACCTGCTGTCCAACCGGCACACGGAAACAATCAAGCGGCTCACCGAAATCCTCGACGGAGTCTCCGGCCTCGTCGCGGCCGAGACCGCCCGCATGTCGCTCGAAGACGAGGTCGAGCAGGCGACCGCCCAGGCGATCGGCTCGCCGGAGTCCGCGGGTGCACCGCGGCCGGCCACGGGAGGAATCGGATCGAACGGGCCGACGGGCCCGGGCGGACCTCGCCCGGGCGCCCCGCAACCGGCCGCCGCCACGCCAGCCAAGCTCGTTGTTTCTTCCCCACCACAAATGCCCCCCGCGCAAAGGGCCCAGGCGCAAGCGGTCCCGACCCAGGCGGCCCTGGCTAACCCGGGCCTGTCCCAGCCGGCGTCCGCTCAGCCGATCCAGGCGCAGCCGGGCCAGCCCGGCCAGGCACAGGACAAGCGGCCCCAGCCACGCACCGCCAGCATCGATTCCGAGGACGAGGCCGAGGGCATCCGCATCGTCCCGGCCGGCGACAACTAACCCGTTCGGCCCGGATTCAGCTGACCGGTGTCCAGTCCCTGCGCGAGCATGTCCAGGCGCCGCAGGATGACGCCCTCACGCAGGGCCCACGGACACAGTTCAAGCTGATCGATGCCCAGCAGGTCCAAGATGGCGTCGGCCACGATGGCTCCGGCCGGCAACTGCGGCGTCCGGCTGGCTGACACGCCAGGCAGCCGGGCCCGCTCGGCCTGCGACATCGAGGGCAGCCGTTCGGCCAGGGCCGCTACGTCGGAGTGCCTCAGGACACGCTTGACGTAGGGGCCTTCGCCGGACGGAGCCGCGCCGGCGATCCTGGCGAGCTGCCGGAAGGTTTTGGAGGTTCCCACCACGTGATCCGGGGGGCCTTGCCGCAGCATGCCGCCGACACCCCGGCCGATCTCCGCCCGCACGTGCTTGCGCAGGCGGCGTATCTCCGCCGCCTGCGCCGGGTCAGAATTGATCCAGTACCTGGTCAGGCGGCCGCCGCCGAGCGGCAGCGAGGCCACCGCGTCGGGCTCCTCGTCAATTCCCGACGCCACCTCGAGCGAGCCGCCGCCGATGTCGATGACGAGCAGTCGCCCTGAGGACCAGCCGAACCAGCGCCGGGCGGCGAGGAAGGTCAGCCGCGCCTCGTCCTGGCCAGACAGGACCTGGATGTGCGCGTCGCTTTCCTCCCGGATCTGAGCCAGCACCTCGTCAGCGTTGGCGGCGTCGCGGACCGCGGAGGTGGCGAAGGCGAGCAGCTCCTCGACTCCCTTGTCCTCGGCGATCTGGAGCGCCTCACGGACGAAGGCGCGCAGCCGCTGTGCGCCCTCCTCAGAGAGGAGCGTGCCGCCTTCGAGGTGGTCACCCAGTCGTAGTTCGGCCTTGTGCGAGTAGACCGGGGTGGGCCGCGCGCCACGATAGGCGTCGACCACCAGGAAGTGCACCGTGTTGGAG
>Ga0209839_10000792_pt1 | contig 16145 bp, 13 predicted proteins | sample OrgsoiDNA2013050_FD_185800 | JGI IMG/M metagenome (GOLD analysis project Ga0209839, IMG submission 185800) | Permafrost soil microbial communities from the Arctic, to analyse light accelerated degradation of dissolved organic matter (DOM) -... | ecosystem: Environmental > Terrestrial > Soil >... | reverse complement strand
CTGCTTGGCCTGTTCCAGGACGCGGATCGCTTCGGTGTAATCCATGCGCACGAATTCGCAGTCGACGATGCCCTGCAGCTTCGCGATCACGCCCTTCTCAATGCGCTCCTCGAAAAATGCCATGTCGTCGGCGCGCTCGCTGAGCACCGTCCTGAAGATGTGCTTCAGCAGCGCCTCGGCCAGCGTAGCGTTGTCGGCCAGCGCCGCGAAGGCAATCTCGGGCTCGATCATCCAGAACTCCGCCAGGTGCCTGCTGGTGTTGGAGTTCTCGGCACGAAAGGTCGGTCCGAAGGTATAGACCTTGGACAGCGCCATGCAATAGGTCTCGACGTTCAGCTGTCCGGAGACGGTCAGGAAAGTCTCGCGTCCGAAGAAGTCCTGCGTGAAGTCGACCTTGCCCTCAGGCGTGCGCGGCAGATTCATCAGATCCAGCGTCGAGACCCGGAACAGCTCGCCCGCGCCTTCGGCGTCGGACGTGGTGATGATCGGCGTATTGACCCAGACGAAGCCGTTGTCGTGAAAGAAGCGATGGATCGACTGCGCGATGGTATGGCGGACCCGCGACAGCGCGCCGATGACGTTGGTGCGCGGCCGCAGATGCGCCACCTCGCGCAGGAACTCGAGCGAGTGCGGCTTCGGCTGGATCGGATATGAATCCGGATCCTCGACCCAGCCGACGACCTCGATCGCGCTTGCCTGCATCTCGTACGGTTGTCCCTTCGCCGGCGAGGGCACGATCGTGCCGGTTGCTTCCACCGCGCAACCGGCGGTGAGCCGCACCACCTCGTCGTTGTAGTTGGCGAGCGTGTTGGGGACGACGACCTGAACGGGATTGAAACAGGAGCCGTCGGAGACGTTGACGAAGGAGATGCCGGCCTTCGAATCGCGCCGAGTCCGCACCCAGCCCTTGACGGTGACCGGCACGTCCGCGGTTGCGCTGCCGGCAAGAATAGCCGCACAGCTGAATGCCTGGTTCTTGCCCACGAGTTCGTTCCCCTTATGTTCGCGGCGAGGCCGTTTGGGCAAGAAACGCTCCGGTCCTGCGGGCCGCACCCGAAATATATAACCAACCCGTCCAAAATGCAGCGATTGGACGTGTTTCCGGGCGACTTGGCGCCAGCCCGGTGCGCTTGCCCGCGACGGGTCGGGATCGGGCCCTCCAAAAACCCAGCTTTCAACGACTTATGGCCGAAACCTGCGGAAACGCGCTAAAATACGAAGTGTGTACCACGTCCTAACGGACTGGCACAGATTGCCGCAGTGGGTTGGGACGCGACAGGCATCGGAAAAAAGAATGCCTCGACTGGGTGCGAACACTCGCACCGGTTAAATTGCCGTGCGCCCATCCGGCGCTTTTTTTTGCATACTTTTAGACAGGAGACGCGTAATGAACAAATTGATGATTGCACTGACGGCGGGCTTTTTTGCGATGTCGCTCAACGGCGTTGCCGTTGCGGCCGACGCGGCCAAGATCGATGCCAAGTCGATGAAAGCCACTGCGGAAGGTGATTACAAAGCCGCCAAGGCCAAGATCAAAGGCGACGCCGAAGCCGCCGAAGCACAGTGCAAGAAAATGAGCGGCGACGCAAAGACGGCGTGCAAGAAGGACGCGGAGGCGAAGGAAAAGGCCGACAAGACCGCCGCCAAGGCCAGCTACGACAAAGCGATGGCCGACGCGAAGGCGATGAAAAAGTCATAAGCGCAGCGAGTCGAATGAAAAAAGGGGCGCGTCGCGCCCCTTTTTTTTGCTGCCGGATAACGCGTCTCGGTGGAGCGTCGCCGCCTCGCGCGGCTATTGCAGAATGCGGACCTTCTCGACGTCAGGGAAGCAGCCGGTGTCACGGGCGGCGATCTGGAACACGAGAAATTGCGTTAGCGTGTCGCGCGTTGGCGGCTCCTCAATGGTGACGCGGCTGTCGGTCACCACGACACGTTTGAAACCTGCGTAACTGCCCGCCTTGGTCTTGGCATTGAACTCGGCACACATTCCATTCTGCTTCGGGCTCAATTCCGCTTTGTGAAGCTGCACGGGCCCGGCATCGCCCATGGCCTGTATCAGTTTGTCGGTGTATTTGCGCAACGCGTTGGCACGCTCGGCCTGCCGCTCTTGCTCCGCAACGGGAATTGCCTGGGCGGCAGCCCGCGCCACCTCGATCTCGTGCGCCGCGGCTTCTGCTGAGATGCGCTCGTTCGCCTGTTGCGCGGCGGCGTCGCGCATGCGCCGATCCTTTTCGTGCTCTTCCGCGATGGAGTCCTCAAGGGCCTTCTGCATTGCGGCTTGACGCGCCATTTTCTCGCGTTCCATTTGTTCGCCCGACTTTCCGCACGCCGAAATGACCGTCGCCGCCAGGAGCGCGGTCACCAGCGCTGAACGGGCAAGTCTCATTTGAGCGTCGCTTGCGCGTTGCGGTATGCGTCGGCCATGAGTGCGAGAGTGTCGAGAATCAGTTTGGTCAGTGGAAGATTCAGGCAGCGCATCAACGTGCAATCAGACCATGTTCGGCGGCCAGAGTCCATGCGGCGCCGCCGGGATCCGCCGATTTCGCGCGAATCTAAAACAGATCCGTGCGCTTCACCGGTTTCGCGGCCTGAAATAGGCTTTTCCCGAGCAGCACATCCGTGACATAACGAGTGATGAGCGCCGGGATCGCCAGGCACACGTGAATCGCGCCGGCGGAGAGCGAATAGCAGCCGAATTCCATCGCGCGCAGGGCGCTGTTGGCGGGAGCCGGCTTCACCCCGAGCGTTCGCTGCCGGAGTGCGGCGACGTCCTGCCATCGGCCAACGTCGACTTCATTCCGCAGATCGGCGGAGTAGAGATTCTTACTGACGCAACCGCGCTTGAACGCGCGCCACATTCGGTCGGGTTCCAGCGCGAGCCCGGTGGAAAGCGCGATGAGGTTCATCACCCCGAGCGTCGGATTGATGAACATGGATCCGGTGCCAAGTTCCCAGGCGCTGACTTCGCCCTCACCGATCCTGCCGATGCTGTAGCCGGTGATCAGATGATGAAGGTCGTGGTATTTCAGGAATCGCCGCCGTGTCTCGATGTTCGGCAGCGGCACCAGCATGCATCCGGTGTAGACCTGCACGGTTCGCGGCCGGGCACCGAGCACCTCGCCGAAACCGTTGCGCTGGTAGAACGCGCTGAGCTCGTTTTCGATGCTCATGGGACCTCGACCGCGGCCTGCTTGTGGCCCGCGAGCACGGTCGCGGTGAACTTTGCCTTCGTCATGTCTCACCTTCGCTCGACGTCATGGTGTCATGCCTGGCCAAAAGCGACTTCGGTGCGACGCTTCTCCATGCCCGCTCAAGCAATTCAGGGAGCGCGCGGCGCCCGATGGCCGAGAATCGAACCAGCACCCAGGGATAGGCGCGGTAATGGTCGGTGATGTAGAACGCCGCGGGATCGATTTGCCTGAGAATTTGCCGATCGAGCGCGTTCGCGCGGAGCACAAAGCAGTCGCCATCCTGATAAAGCCGGGCGAAGAGCTTGCCGCGAACCTTGAGCGCCGGAGTGCGGTACGAGGTTCCGTCCTCGACGCCGGGCAACGCATGCGCCGCGGTTCGAACGTCATCGAAGCTCACCGTTTTACCGCCGCTCATCGGCGCCCGCAGACTTGCTGTTGGCGATAGGCGTGAACGAACCGTAAAGGTGTTGTTTCATCAGCTTCGCTTGCGGGTGACCGCCAACGCGGGGGGATGCGCCAGCGTTTGGTAGACAACGCAATACCTCTCCGTCAGGCGCAGAAGGGTGGCGATTTGTTCCTCCGACGCGTCGGTGTCGAGCGTGAACTGCAAGCGTATGTTCCGGAAGCCGACCGGGACCTCTTTCGACAGACCCAACGTTCCGCGAAAGTCTAGGTCGCCTTCGGCCCGTAGCGACGCGTCCCGCAACTCGATGCCAAGCGCCGTGGCAACGGCGTTGAGCGTCACGCCGGCGCACGCCACCAGAGCCTCGAGCAGCATGTCGCCCGAACAGGCAGATTGCCCGCTGCCGCCGGTGGCCGGGTGCAAGCCGGCAACGACAAGCGCCTTGCCTGTCTCGACCTTGCAGCTGACGTCTTCACCGATACGGCCCTGCGCATGCAGTGTGATCAGCGCAGCTTCCGGCGTTTCGCGATAGCGTTCCTTCAGCGGCGCCTGGACGGACCGCAGGTCTTCGGCATTCATGATCGAGCCTCCTCGCGAATACTGAGAGCGCAGACGAACGCGCTAGCTATCAATGCGGCTACCAGGACGAAACCTCTGAGCCATTGCGATTCGGTGCCGTAGAGAAACGCCAGCAGGAATGCGGACAGCAAGCAAATGACCAGGGTGAGAATGCCCGAGAGTACGGACCTGATCGTTGAGGAGCTGCGCTTGCGAAAGGCCAGGGTGGCGGAGTAAATCGCGCCGCCGACAGCTCCGGCGATGAAAGCGTAAAGGCAGAACAGCCGAAACGCCGAGTTGGAGTCGAGATAAGGCGACGCAGCCGGGCCTTGAGCGAACGGATAGGCGACTGCAGCGACCCAGGCGGGAATGGTAAAGGCAAGCGCAAAGCACAAGGCGTTGGCGATGCGTCGCATGAGTTGGGCCTGGTAAACGTTGCGGGCGAAGGATGAGACGGCCGGCCTCTGGTTCAGCGGCGGCGCGTCGCGCCGGCCTTTGCAGCCGGCCGCTTGGCGGCGCGCTCCGCGATGCGGGTCTTCACCAGCTTGCGCAACAGTGTAGCCGGAAGGGGACTGTGCGCCTGAAAGCGGATCGTGCCCTTGATGGCGTCGTAGGCTCCGAGCTCGTCCTTGTGGGTTTTCACCGGGAAGGACCCGGGGTAGAAGGCGCAGTGTCTCGCGGCCGCGCCAAAGGCCACCAGCAGCCTTCCGCCAAGACGGTAGGCGGGGATCTGGTAGCAGATGCATTCCTCGGCCTCGGGCGCTGCGGATCGGATGGCCCTGCGAAGCTTCTCAAGTGCCGCTCGTTTGTCGTCGCTCAAGGGGGCAAGATATTCGTCGACGGTCTGTGGCGTGGCTGTCATCGTGGGCGCTCCTCGAGAAATACCGCAACGCATGAATGCGCATGGCGCGGACCCTACACTTCTCTTGTCATGAAGACGCTGTACGGATCTTCGACGTAGTCTGCGAACGGCCCGCATGGCTCGAAACCGAACCTTGCGTAGAGGCTGCGGGCAGGCGCGAAGGCTTCCATCGAGCCCGTTTCCAGGCTAAGCCGACGATAGGAACGGCGCCTGGCCTCTTCTAGAATGTGGCGCATCAGCGCCGCCGCAACGCCCTTCCGCAGATGCAAAGACACCGTGCGCATCGACTTGATCTCGCCGTGACGGGAATCCAGCTCCTTGATGGCGCCGCAGCCCATCAATCCGGCGTTCTCCCAAACGCTCCAGAATGTAATGTACGGCTGGCGCAGCGCCGCGAGACCGAGAGCGTGAACGCTTTCCGGCGGAGAAAGCAGCGCCACACTCTGCAAGTGCTCATTCAACAATTTGAGGATCTCGGGGTTGCTCAGATCCCCCAGGCGAATATCCATATGAATTTACGAGACTCGCGATGGTCGAATTGCGCGGCTCCGTAACGCATCCGAGCCCCTAGTCAATGCTAGTTGCGTCCGCGACTTCGCACAAGATCGGTTCGAATTGCACCAACGCGGCGGCGGCCCGCATGTGCGGAGCCGCCTCGGGATTCTTGCGCATGCTTCGAAGGCAGCCATGTCTTTCCATTGCGCGTAATTGACGTCCCTCTTCCCGTCCAGGCTGCGATGGATATTGGCGGACACAAAGCCCGGCGAGTGCTTCATGGTTTTTTGCGTCGCCTCGATCAGCAGCGCTACCAGCTTCTGCTGTTTCTCAGGTTCGACGGTAAACACATTGATGAGTGTGAGAACGCTGCTGTTCTCATCGATCGTCGACATTCCGCTGCTCCTTCCGGCGAGGGTCTAGAACCAGAATCTGTTTTGCGTTGCTCAGCGACGCAAAGGCCCTCTGGTACGACCACTCCACCAGCTCGGTGAGATACGAGGCGGGAAAACGAGGCACCTCAACGACAGTGATCCAATGGTAGCGCCCCCGGTATCGAGCCGGTTTTACACCGGGAAAATCCGTCAGCTCGACAAATCGATCGGGCGTGACTTTGGTGCTGAAGCGCCATCGTTCGGGGTCACTGGTTTTGAAGTAGGCAAATTTTCTGCCGCCGACCGAATAGACGAGAAAATTACTCGGCTCGCCGTACAGCGTTTCATGGGCTCCGGGAAACCGGCTGCAGAACGCTTTGAGTTGCCTGATATTCATGAGCGCATCGTTTGGCGCCTGGCGAGCCAACAGAGTCGACTTCCTACGTGCGGGCGACTTCATTGTCCGGCACCGCGGGAGGATCCGCAACGCGGAGGCTCGAGCTGCGGACAAGCGTCCTCGGGTGGCCGCGAATCGTTCAGCGGGCGATCGTTCCGCGAACTTCGAACGGAACGCTCGACAGCGCCTGTCCTTCTTCGTTTTCGAGGTACAGCGTGTACCTTCCCGGCAAGGGCGCCCACGCCGCGCGCCCATGTGCATCGGCGAGCACCGTGTCACCGATGCGCCACTGCATTCCAGGCAAGACGGGCGAGGCCTGGAACATGATGCGCTGATGATCGTCGGCGATGTCCGGATCGAGGGCGATGACAGTGTCGGGCGCCGGATAACGAATATGCGGCGTCACGGCGGAACCTCCATTCGTTCCCGCGCTCGTCGCGACAAGGGTGGTTTGCGTTCCGGGCAGGAACCATTCGATGCGTTCCGATTCGACCGGCGGCTCGAACGCCACTTCCTGTTCGACTACCCCCGCCGGCGCTACCGGCGCGCGCGAGGGCTCGGCGGCGTGCAGTCGATGAATGAGATCGCGCCAGATCGGCGCCGCGCCGGTGACGCCGGAAACGTCGCGCATCGGCGCGCCGGAAAAGTTACCGACCCAGACACCCACCGTGTAGCGCGACGTGAAGCCCACGCACCAATTGTCGCGCATGTCCTTGCTGGTGCCTGTCTTCACGGCGCTCCAGACGCGCGTTGCCAGCGGATTCTCGAGCCCGAAGCTGGCCGCGCGCGCGCCACGGTCGGCGAGAATATCGGTCACCACGAAGCTCGCTTGCGCGCCGAACACGCGTCGCGACTCCGACTTCCCGGTGCCGACGGCGGGGACGACGCGCGGTGGCGCGTACGCACCGCCATTGGCCAGCGCGCGATACGCGTTGGCCAGTGCGAGCAGGCTGACGTCCGCGCCGCCGAGTGCTAGCGACGCTCCGTAATACTCGTCGGGCTCGATCAGCGTGTCGAAGCCGAGTTGGCGCAGCGCTCCGTGAAATCGGTCGACGCCGACCAGGCCAAGCGTACGCACCGCGGGGACGTTGAGCGAGCTGCCGAGCGCGGTGCGCACGCTGACCATGCCTCGAAACTGCCGATCGTAATTTTGCGGCACGTACATGCCGCGCTCGGTGGCGATCGCGACCGGGCTGTCATCGACCAGAGACGCCGCGGTGAGCAGCCGCGTGTCGAAGGCGAGTGCGTACAGAAAAGGCTTCAGCGTCGATCCTGCCTGCCGCGGCGCGATCACGCCATCGACCTGCGCGGCGCTGGAAAAATCCCCGCCGCTGCCGACGTACGCCAACACCTCGCCGGTCGCGTTGTCGAGCACCACGACCGCGCCGTCGCCGACGCCGCGCTCGGAAAGCTCGGCCAGGTGCTGGCGCAAGATGTCGATGGCGTAGCGTTGGACTTCGGCATCGAGCGTCGTCGGTTTGCGCTCGCCGGCCGACTTAAGCAGCTTCGCGGCAAGATGCGGCGCAAGGTTCCAGCGCGCCCGCATGCGGTAGGCGCCTGCCAGCGCCACCGTCGTGATCGCGCGCACTTCCTCGCACGCGACCTCGGGCGCGGACAGCGCGGTCACGGTGCAGGCACGCTGCGCGACCAGCGCCGCCGGAGCGTTCGGACCGCGCAGCAGCGCGACCAGGATTGCCGCTTCGCGCGCATCGAGCCCGGCGGGCGCCTTGCCGAACAAGCCATGCGCGGCGGCATCCAGGCCTTTCAATTCGCCACGATACGAGGCGAGATTGAGATACGCCTCGAGTATCTGCGCCTTGGTCCAGCTTTTTTCCAGCGCCAGCGCGGCCTGAGCCTGGTCCCACTTTTGCGCGAAGGTGCGCGAGTTTCCGGCGAGCGCGAGCGACGGATCGAGCATCCCGGCAAGCTGCATGGTCAGTGTCGATCCGCCGCGCGCGCGACGTCCGTCGAGCGTCCGCCACACGCTGTCCCACGCCGCGCCCGCGAGGCCCGACCAATCGACGCCGCCGTGCTCGAAGAACCGCTTGTCTTCGGCGGCGACCAGCGTCGCTGCAACGGAGGGAGATACGTCCTGCAGCCGGATCCAGTCCAGTTGTCGCACCTTCGGATCGATGCGCACTTCGGACAGCGGGACGCCGTGACGATCGAGCAGCAGCGCTTCCGACGTGCCGTAGGCGGATTTCACATCGGCGAATGACGGCAACAGCGTGGCAGCCGCGGCATGGAGCGCCGACAGCAGCATCGCTACCGAGATCAGGCATCGGAGCGGCCAGCGCAACGACCGTCCCAACCGCGGGATCACGGCTGCACCTTCCAGTCTTCGATCGGGTACTCGCCCATCATTTCCGGCGCATACATCGCCTCGACGTGCGTTGCCGGCATATGGAACGTCCCCGGGTTGTTGAGTCGCACGGTGTATTCGACAATGAAGCGTCCCTTGGGCACGTAGCGGTAATACGCCCGGAAGCCCTCGAACGTCCGCTCCTCGTAGGCCGGCCAGACGGTGCCGCGCTTGGTTTCGCCTTGCGCAAGCAGCGTCGAGTCTCCGCCGAGCCCGCGGCCGAGTATGGTGCTGCCGGCGGGAACCGGGTCGTCGACCACCACCCACGTCATGTCTGCCTGCGCTTCGACTTCCAGGTGCACGCGCGCGACGTCTCCGCGGCTCCAGCGGCCTGCGCTCTTTTGCTGCACCGGCGTCACCATGCGCTCGACCTTGTAGCCGCTGGAAAATGGAATCTTCAGCGGAATGGCGGCGATGCTCTGCAGCGTCACCCACGGTTTGCCGGTGCCGTCCTGGGCCACGCTCAAGCTGTCGCGACCGTCGGGCCAGGGCAGCTTTTTCTCGAACGTCCTGGCGCCGTCATCATCCTTCCACAGGTGAGAAAACTTGTCCGATGCCAGCGTCGCCGTCGTCGTCCCGGTGACGGGCGTGCTTTCGAACGCGGCCGAGAATTTGTCGAGCGCGACGATGCCCCAGGCATTGGCAACGGTGGTGTTCCAGCGGCCGCGCTGCATGCGCGACAGCGCACCGCGCACCAGCCGGGGCATGTCGTCGCGCCACGCCGGATCGTCCATCAGCGCCAGCAGCATGCGGTTGGCGTTGCGGTCGGCGGAGATCATCAGCCACCACAGCGCGTCGCTCTTCTCGGTCGAGAAGCCCATGATCGTGCCCTGGAAATTGAGCCGCGAACGCAGGATCTGCTGCGCTTCCTTCAGACGCTCGTCGCGATGCGGCAGCTTCGGCTGACGCTGGAGGATCACCAGCCAGTCGATAACCGCAGACGTCGGCCACAGGTTCGGCTCGATCGAAATCGTGTCGAGCCACTTGGCGTCGAGCGGCTGCGCGCGGCGCGACAGCGCCTCCAGCGCCGCGATCTTGCGGATCGCCAGGTCCGCCGTCGGCAGCGCAGAGTAGCGCACCACGCGGCCCTCGACGAAGCCGATCAGCGCCTGCTCCATGCGTGCGCGCAAGTCATCCGGGATCGGCCAGCCGGTCTCGCCGCCGATCGACAGCACGTAGGCGGTAAGGCTGTCGTCGCCGTCGCGCAGGATGGGCCAGAATTTCACCAGCCCGTCGCGATCGAGATAATCGGGAAGCGCGCGCATGTTGGCATCCCACATGCCCATCTCGCGCAGTCCGACCGCGATCGAAGTCCTCTGCTCGAAGCAACTGTAGGGGTACCAGCTCAGATACTCGCGCACGCCCGGCAGGTCGCCGGCAAGCTTGGCTTGCACGCGAACATTGACGCCGCCGCGGCCGGGAATCGCGTCCAGCGGCCGTTGTACGACCACGCTCTGCGGCTCGGTGAGCTGAAAAATCGTTGCCTGGAACGTGCGCTCTGGCGTGGCGGGCACGACGCGCTGGGAGATCTTCATCGCGTCGCGCGCTGTCTCACTCTGCACGGGGCCGCCGCCTTCGACCGCGTCGACTCGCCAGTCCAGCGCGGTCGCATTGATCGGCACCGTGACCTCCCAGGTGATCTCGCGTGTCTCGCCGGCCGCGAGGTCGACTTCGCGCGTCTCGAGCGAAGCCGGTTTCTTCGCCGTCGCCGGCTTCGATTCCACGTTTGCGGACAGCGTCGCATGCAGGCTTCGCTCCGAGGCATTGCGCACGGTGACGATGGCGCGGAAGGTGTCGCCTTCGCGCACCAGCGGCGGCAGGCCCGACAGCAGCATCAGGTCCTGCGTGGCGCGGATCGATGCGGCACCCGTGCCGAACAGGCCCGCCCCGCTCGACGCGATGGCGACGACACGGAAGCTGGTCAGCGAATCGTTGAGCGGTATCTCCACCGACGCGCGGCCGTCGTCGTCGAGCGGAACGCGCGGCTTCCATAGAAGCAGCGTGTCGAAAAGCTCGCGCGCCGACTGCCGGCCGCCACCGCCGCCGGCCGCGACCGCCTTGCGGCCGAAGTGGCGCTTGCCGATGACCTGCATTTGCGCGGTGAAGGTTTCCACTTCCTCGCCGCGCCGGGTCATCATCGCGTCGAGGAGCTTCCAGGTGTCGTTGGGCAGGAGCTCGAGCAGGCCCTCATCGACCGCGGCGAGCGCGACCTCGCTGCCTTTGGGCGGCGGCATGCCGTCGCTGCCGCGGACCTCGATCGCAACCGTCGCCTTTTCGCGCACGCGGTACGCCTCGCGCTCCGGCGTGACCTTGACGTGCAGCTCGTGTGCCGCCCAACCGACGCGGATCTCGGCCAGCCCCATCTTGTACGAAGGCTTGGCCAGGTCGATAAGCGCGGTGGGTGCCACGCCGCCGATGCGCCCGCGCACCAGCAGCGCGGAGATGAACACGTTCGGCGCGTAGTTGCCCTTGATTGGAACGTCGATCACCGGCTCGCCGCGCTTGACGGTGCGCACGAACGATTCGAGCACGCCCTCGCGCTCGACGGTGACCAGCACTGTCGCTTCCTTGAACGGCGTGCGGACCTGAAAGCGCGCCGTGTCGCCGGGCTCGTATTGTTTTTTCTCCGGCAGGAGGTCGACGCGATCGTTGTCGGACGCAGCGAACCACCAGTCCTCGCCGGTCGCGACCCATGCGTCGGTGCGCGTGACCGCGCGGTTGCCGTCGGCGTCGTTTGCCTGCGCGCGCAGGATCAGGTTGCCGGCCCCCGGCGCGGCGAACTCGCAGAACACGAGCCCGTGCGCATCGCTCACGCCCTCGCACAGCTCGCCGATGCGCGTGGTCTCGCTGCCGTGCTCGTAGGCATAGAAGCCGCCGATCAGCCGCCGCCGGTGCGAATACGTCACGCGCCTGAAAGCATCGGTGCGGACGCGAACGCCGGACAGCGGATGTCCCTGAACATCGACTGCGGCGACCGTGAACTTGAGCTTGTCCTTCGACGCTGCCCAGCTGTCGGGCTTGAGTCCCAGCACGACGCGTGCGGGCCAGATGGCGACTCGCGTCGCGGCGGTCAGCGTCTCGCCGTTGGGATCGCGGTATTCGAGCTCGGCGACCATGTCTCGCGGCGTTGCTTTGTCGCCGGTGCCGATGTTCTTGACCGTGGCGCGCGCGCCGCCGGCGGCGTCGAGCGACAGCGAAAGCTCGCTGGTCTTGCCGTGCGCGGGCTTCGCCTCGGCGCTGTCCGTTTCATCGTCGTCGCTGTCCGCATCGGCGAACGTGTATTCGCCGGAATTGATCGTGTAGTCGCCTTCCTCGTCGCGGCCTTCCTTGACGTCGCCGGCGGCGAACGAATAGGTCTCGAAATCGGCAAACGAGACGGACTTGGTCTCGAGCTGCGTGCGCAACTTCACCGGCAGACCGCCGGCGCCGCCGCCGGCGAGATAATTGACCGTCATGTCGATGGACACATCGGCGGGATTCACCAGTGGCGTGCCGACCGCTTGCAGCCTCGCGCGCATCAGGGGAATGCGGAACGCTTCGACGCGGAAGTGGCCGATCGTGCGCTCGTCGCGATGACGGCGGTGCGCGGACGCGAGCGAGTCGTGCATGTATACGTCGTAAGTGCCCAGCGCGGCGTCCTTCGGAATGGCAAAGCTTGCCTCGCCATGCGCGGTATCGGTCCAGCGAATCGGCACCGTATATTCGCGCTCGGTACCCTGATGGCGGATAAGCAGCGTGTCATCGAGGTCCTGGCGCGCGACAGTGGCGAATCCCGCGCCGGTCTTCTTGCGTACGAAGACTTTCATCGAAGCGGTGTCGCCGGCGCGAAAGAGCGAGCGGTCGAACACCGCGTGCGCGACGTAGGGACCCTCGTAGCTCGCCGTGGGAACGTTGAAGCGCCACGGGCTGATCCCTTCGCCCCAATCGGAGAAGGCGTACGCCATGTCGTCTGCCAGGCGCGCGACGACGAAGAATTCCCGCCGCGAGCGCGACGCGCCGCACGGCGTCAGTTGCCCGCGCCCCGGCAGCTCGCGGTTGACGCGGGCGATACCGGAGGCGTCACTGGTGCCTTGCCAAAATTTGTTGCCGCCGCAATCCTGGACTTCCACGCGCGCGTTTTTCACCGGCTTGCCGTCGGAAAGGCGCGTCACCCACACCAGCGACGATTCGCGCCCGATCTTGAAATGCACGCTCAGGTTGGTGACCAGCGCCGCGGCGCGGACGTAGAACGGCTTCGGCTCACCGAGCAGCGCCGCGCCGAGCTTCGGGCTCGCGAGCTCGACGACATAGAAGCCGGGACCTTGCAGCGGAATGCCGACCACCTCGAACGCCTTGCCACCGTTGGGCTTCGGCACCGCAATCGCCTGCGCCGCGTCGCCGGTCTTGACGATGGGGTCGGCGTGCCCGTGTTTGATCAGGTTCCAGCGCTGCGCCTTCTGGTCGTACTCGTTCTGAATTTTCTCGCCGACCTCGAGGCGCCGCAGCCAGTCGATGATCTTCAGCTCGTCGCCGGGCGCAACGCGCGCGACCTGGCCGGGAATCGTCGCGTCGGCGCCCGCGGCGGACCGGGCGCCCGCGGTTGCGACCTTGCCGGACAGCGCCGGCTCGACATTGCGCACCGTCAGCGGCAGCATCGGCGTCGCGTTGCCGGGCAGAACACGCTCGAGAATGCCGAAGTCCGCGGCGAACTTGACCAGCGGCGGGTTTTCGTCGGTGCCGACCTTGAGCGGGAACGACGAAGCGTTGGATAGCAGCCGCCCGGCGTCGTCCTTCAGCCCTTCGGGTAGCTCGATGCGGAACGACGTCTGCTCGGGCAGGCCGGGGCCGAAGCTGACGTTGGCGATGCCGTTGCCATCTTCCGATTCGCTGACTTTCGCCTTGTAGGTTTTCCCCGCGCCGTCGACCAGGCGGATCTTGGCCGCGTCGCGCGGCGCAACCGGCGCGGTGAACGAAAGGCCGAGCGGCAGGATCGGGATACAGCGTGCGTTCTTGTTCATGCGCTCGCAGGAAAACGATGCGCGAAACGCCGGCCGGATGCGGTAGGCGAGCGGCTGCTCGCCCGAGGTCGGCACACCCGAGCTCGACATGATGCCGCGCCCCCAGACCAGCTTCGCCTCGACGCCGGCAGGCAGCGTGCGCGAGCAGGCGAGCGTCACCAGCGGCGAGTCGGGAGCGTCGCGCAAGCGCAGAAACTTGTCGTCGTCGCTGCCGCTGTTGGGAAGGCGGAAGGTGATCGAGCGCGTGCGGCCCTCGGCGGCGCTGAGGAAAAGGAAACGGATATAGCCCGCGGCAAACGATTTGCGATTGTCGAGGACCGTTTTTCGCTCGTCGCCGGTAACCAGGCGCACACCGATTTTTTCGTTCACGCCGGCGGCGACGCAGTAGGCGTTGGCGGTGATCGTCTCGCTCTTGGCGGGCGCGTCGAGGCCGAGCACGAAGATCTGGTTTTCGTCGATGGTGTTGCCTTCGGACGGAAGGCTGCGGAGCACCGCCGGGCCGCCGGTGCTGAAAGCGAATCGCTGGCCGGCGGCGAGCGTCGTCCCGTCGAGCGCGGTGATGCCGGACTTGAGCGTGAAGGCGCAGCGCACGCCGGCAGGCAGGTCGCGGTCGAAGTCGTACACCCAGTTCTTCGAATCGGCCCAGCGGCCTTTGCCTTTTTCGGCGCAGTCGACGTCGAACGGGTCGAGCTCGCGCGGATCGCCGAAAGGGACCATGGCGGTGGCGAAGCGCGCGGTGGCCTGGCGCACTCCCTTGATCTCACCCTGCGGCGAAAAAAATTCGACCGGCTGCGCGCAAAGCGCCGACGCGCCCAGGGCACACAGCGTTACCAGCACCTTCAAAGCCTGCGTCTTCATCCGAACTCCCTTGTGTCCGGTGAGGGCCGGACCATCTCAGACTCGATTACAGCGCGTCCATCGGGCCTGCGCGCGGCCGCATGGAGGCAAGCTGGCGAAAGATTATGGCGCGACCATGGCAACGCACACTGCGCGGGAGCTTTTCGGCCCTCTGGCCCAGCCTCAGCCGCGCTGCAGAAAGCGCGCCAGCCGCGATATGCCTTCGGCTAGACGGTCCTCGCTGGCGGCGAAGCACCAGCGGACGAAGCCTTCGCCTTCGGGGCCGAAGGCGCTGCCCGGCGCCAGTCCGAGCTTGGCTTCGCGCACCAGCCGTTTGCAGAACTCCAGGCTGTCGGTCACGCCGTCGACACGGAAGAAAGCGTACATCGCGCCCGCAGGCAGCGCGGTTTCGACGCGAGGTATGCGGCTCAACGCGAGCGTCAGCGCGTCGCGCGCCTTGCGAAAACGCGTCAGCGTGTGCGCCACCGTCGGCTCGCCCTGCTCGACCGCGACCACGCCGGCTCGCTGCACGAACACCGGTGAGCAGGACGTGTTGTATTCGATCAGCTTGCCCATGTCGGCCATCAGCGCCTGCGGCGCGACGATCCACCCGAGACGCCAGCCGGTCATCAGCCACGCCTTGGAAAAGCTGTTGGTGCTGACCAAACGGTCGTCCGCGGAAGCGATGTCGAGAAAAGAAGGCGCGCAAACGGTTGAATTCCCGCCGGTCGCGTCGCTTGCAACCGCCTCGGCGCGCCCGTAGTACAGGCGCTCGTAGACATCGTCGGCGACGATCCAGATGCCGTGTTTGCGGCAATGCGACAGGATCGTCCGCTGCTCGTCCGCGCTCAAGGTCCAGCCGGTCGGGTTGTTGGGCGAGTTGATCATCACGGCGGAGGTCCTCGGCGTGAGCGCGTCCAGCAACTGGTCGACGTCGAGCTTCCAACCGGCGCGGTCGAACCGCAGCGCGATCCGCACCACGTCGGCGCCGAGTATCTTTGGAATCTCGGTCAGGTTCGGCCACAGCGGTGTCACGCAGACGACACGGTCACCCGGGCCCACCAGCGCCTGCGTCACGAGCATCAGCGCCGACATGCCCGACGCCGTGACGGCGATATTGCCGGATGCCACCGGCTGGTGCAGCCGCGACACGTATTTCGCGATCGCATCGCGCAATTCCGGAATGCCGAAATTCGGGTTGTAAAACGTCTCTCCCGCATCCAGCGACGCGATCGCAGCCTCGCGAATGTACGCCGGCGTGACTTCGTCCGGCTCGCCGAACCAGAACGGCAGGATGTCGGAATCGCCCATGCCCGCATTGGCCACTTCGCGAATCTCGGACGCGACCAGCGCGCGGACGGCAGGTCGTGCGCCGAGGTCGACGCGGGGATGCGGTGCGGAGTCGTTCATTGGCCGGGTCAGCGGGACGCAGGTGGCGCAACCGCCTTTATACTTGTCGCTCCGGATTGGAGCAAGGCAGGGGCATCGCGATGAAACTCTATGGCATCGTCAACTGCAATACGGTGAAGGCGGCGCGCGCGTGGCTCGATGCGCACGGCAAGCGCTACGAATTCGTCGACTTCAAGAAAACGCCGCCGACACGCGAACTGCTGGAACGCTGGTGCGCAACGTTTGGCTGGGAGAACGTGCTCAATCGCCGCGGCACGAC
>Ga0209839_10000791_pt1 | contig 16153 bp, 18 predicted proteins | sample OrgsoiDNA2013050_FD_185800 | JGI IMG/M metagenome (GOLD analysis project Ga0209839, IMG submission 185800) | Permafrost soil microbial communities from the Arctic, to analyse light accelerated degradation of dissolved organic matter (DOM) -... | ecosystem: Environmental > Terrestrial > Soil >... | reverse complement strand
ACCCAGCCGCGCAGCCGGCAGCCGCTGCCAACCCGAACATAGCTCCGGTCGCGGGAAATGCGAATGTGACGGCATTGTTGGGCGTACTGGTGATGAAGGGAGTTCTTGCGCCCAGCGAAGCGAATGCGATCCGCACCGCGGCTCCCGATGCCGAGTTTCAATTGCTGGTGGAGGCGCTGGCGCGCAAGGGAGTGGTGAGCGCGGAGGATTTGTCGGCAGTGGCGGCACCGGCAGCAACGTCGATGCGGGTTGAGACAACCTCGACCCAGACAGCACAAGCATTGACGGAGCCGACCAAGCCTGCCGCACCGAAGGTGATTCCAGCGGTGGCTCCGCTGCGCGTGTTGCAGTTGGAGCCGTCCAAGGTTGACGGACTGGTTCCGGACCTGAAACTGGGCAGCGGGGCACGACTCAAGCTCTATGGCATGGTGAAGACCAGCGTGATCTACGATACTTCCTCGCCGTACGGAACCGACATGCCGCTGCCGGGATTCATTGTGGCTTCGGGCACCAGCTTCGACCCAGGACCGACCAGAAGTCCCGAGTTTCACGCCAAGGCGCGTTTCGCGCGCGTGGGTACGAACTTCGAATGGCCCGACTTGGCTGGCAGCAACACGGCCATCACGGGCAAATTGGAGTTCGACTTCGAGGGCAACTTTTCCCGTGCTTTGAACCGAAATATTTCGACGATCCGGTCGAGTATGGCGTCGATTCGCCTGGCGTATGGCCGCGTGGACCACAAGATCAATGACGAGACCAATATTTTCGGAGTATTTGGACAGGACTGGACGCCATTTGGGTCATCGACGCTGCCCAACCTGTTCGAGACCACTGGGCTTGGCCTGGGCTTCGGCACGTTGTACGAGCGCGCGCCGCAGTTCCGCTTCGGAATCGGCCACAAGGTCGGCGGATCGCGCAACGTTTTCATCCAACCTGAGTTCGCCGTCGTCATGCCAGCCTATGGGAATGATCCGACAAACGTCGCCGACCAACTCGGCTACGGTGAAAAGCAGGGTGCGGATTCGGGACGTCCGGAAATGCAGGCGCGGCTCGTCCTGCAGTGGCAACTGGATAAGGCGACTGGAGTTGCTCCGGCCCAACTGATATTCAGCGGGGTTCAGGGCGACCGGAAAGTGATGGTGAGGGCTTCGGATGTTCCGCTTTGTACGAATATCGATGTTTTGGTTTGTCCTGATACAAAAGTGTTTCAGAAGGCGTTCCCTCACGGCGCACAAACAACGTCCAACCGCGCAGGCTGGACGGGAGAACTCCAGCTTCCAACCCGCTACGTCACGGTGATCACCAAGTTTTGGAGCGGTTCGGACCTGCGGTGGTACTTCGTGGGCAGCCTGGATTCGAACTTCAATGACACGGCAGGCTTGACGAAACTCTGTGGAACAGATGCGGAGCCCGGATTCTGCGCGGGGGCGTCCAACGATGGTGCGTCGAGTTTGCAGTTTGGACTCAACGGCAGCGGGAACGCCGTGTTTGCTCCCCAACGTCCAGTGCGCTCCATGGGCGGATTTGTGAACGTTGGCTTCCCGCTCGGCCGCATTTTCGGCGCGGATCCTGCGGGTCGAAACGCGGGATGGCAGCTTTACCTCCACTATGCCTTCGACCAGGCCAAGACCAGCGACGTGTTGCGTCTCGGCAACCAGCGTTCGAAGAACGACCTGGCCGCCGCCACGTTGTCCTGGAAGATGAACAGCCTGGTTTCGTTCGTGCTGGAAGAATCCATGTATCGAACGCGGATTGCCGATCCCAATCTCGCGGACTCTGCCACCTTCCCCAAATATGAAGGTGTGCCGGCGCGGGAGTGGCACGATATCCGTTCCGAGTTCGGGCCGATCTTTACGTTCTAGAGGTTCCGGGGAAACGCGAGAGCATGGCGTGTGCAGATCGAACGCGCCGCAGAAAACTGGCGGGGACGGAATTGCTCCCAAAAGAGGTGAAACGGGAGTAATCTGTCCCCGGCCAGTGATCGCCCCAGCCCGCAACCAATCCAAAGGGTAGCCAGTTCGACGCAGACGACGAGGAGAGCCTATGGCAAACGCCGCAAAAGATTTGCAAGGGGTTCAACCCAAGCAATATCAAGCATCCCAATCCACCTGGGACGAAATTGCAGAGAGCAAACCGTTTCAGGATTTGATGGCGACGAAGAGGATCTTCATTGTGCCGGCATTCATATTCTTCGTGATCTACTACTTTGCCCTGCCGGTGCTGGTGGGTTATGCGCCGCAGTTCATGTCGACCAAAGTGATTGGCGAGGTGAATCTGGCCTACCTGTTTGCTCTGTCGCAATTTTTTGTGGCGTGGATTATTGCGGGGTTGTATGTAAGAGCCGCGAACGACTTTGACCGGCTAGCAAAAGACATTCTCGACAAGGCCGAGGATGCAAAGGGAGGCAAGTAAGCCATGTCGAATATTCCCCTCATCATGTTTCTGATGTTCATCGCCATCACGCTGGGCATCACGTATTGGGCGTCGCGGCGCTCGTCGGGGGCGAATGCGTACTTTGCGGCCAGCCGGCAGATCAAGGGTTGGCAAAACGGGATTGCTGTGGCCGGCGACTACATGAGCGCGGCGTCGTTTCTGGGGATTGCGGGCATCATCGCGTTCCAGGGATATGACGGCTTTATGTTTTCGGTGGGCTGGCTGGTGGCGTATCTGACAGTTTTGCTGGTGATTGCGGAACCGCTGCGCAATGCGGGCAAATACACGATGGCGGACGTGCTGGCGTACCGGCTGAAGCCGCGACCGGTGCGGGCCATGGCGTCGCTGAGCACGCTGACGGTGAGCACGTTTTACATGATCGCGCAGATGGTAGGCGCGGGCGCGCTGGTGAAACTGCTGCTGGGCGGTTCGGTGACCTACAACAAGGCGGTGATCGGGGTCGGAATTCTGATGATCGTGTACGTGGTGTTCGGCGGCATGCTGGCCACCACGTGGGTGCAGATTGTGAAGGCGATCCTGCTGATGGCGGGGACGTTCCTGCTGAGCATTCTGGTGATGGCGCATTTCCATTTCAGCTTCAGTGAGTTTTTCGGAGCGATCGCGCACGTGACGTATCACGATGCGAAGGGAGCGGTGGTGGTGAAAGACTTCCTGCAGCCGGGGCTGCGCTATAAGCCGCCGTACGGGCCGCTGGATCTGATCTCACTGGGACTGGCGCTAATTTTTGGCACGGCGGGACTGCCGCACATTCTGGTCCGGTTCTACACCGTGCCGGACGCCAAGACGGCGCGGCACAGCGTGGTGTGGGCGATGGTGCTGATTGGCAGCTTCTACATCATGACGACGTTCCTGGGATTCGGAGCAGCGACGATCATGGGGCCGGATTTCATTAAGACGCACGGCGGCACCAACATGAGCGCGCCTTTGCTGGCGAACGCGCTGGCGGGGTCGGTGTTCTTCGCGTTCATCTCGGCGATTGCGTTTGCCACGATCCTGGCCGTGGTGGCCGGGCTGACGATCAGCGCGACGACCTCGTTTTCGCACGACTTCTGGACGAACGTGCTGCACAACGGGGTGGAACGGAAACCGGGCGAAGAAGTGATGGTGGCGCGAATTTCGGCGTTCGTCGTGGGTGGAGTGGCGATTGCGATTGCCATCGTGCTGGGGCCGACGGCGAATGTGGCGTTTCTGGTGGCGCTGGCGTTTGCGGTGGCGGCGTCGGCGAATCTGCCGGTGATTGTGCTGTCGATTTTCTGGCGGCGGTTCAATACGATGGGTGCGGTTTCGGGACTCGCGGTGGGATTGCTGGCTTCGATTGGGCTGATCCTGATCAGTCCGAGCCTGATGGCGATCGATCCGCCTACGGTGGTTGGAACGGCGCGGCACTTGATTCAGGCCAAGGCGTGGTTCCCGCTGGAGAATCCGGGCATTCTAAGTATTCCTCTGGGATTCCTCGGAGCGATTCTTGGGACGCTCATCAGCCACGAACCGTCTTCGCAACACAAATTCAACGAGTTGCTGGTGCGGTCGAACACGGGGTTGGGGGCGGAGAAGGCGGGAGCGCAATAGAATCGGCTTCCGGCTTCCGGAGGCCGGCTTCCGGCTTCGGACCTCGGGCTTCGGACCTCAGACTTCGGACCTCAGACTTCGGACCTCAGACTTCAGACCTTGGACTTGGGACACTCGGACCCGTGGGATTGGGGCTGCGGTCCGGGGTCTGGCGGCTGTCGGTTGATATGCTAGATTGAGGTTCGCGGGCCTATAGCTCAACGGTTAGAGCAGCAGACTCATAATCTGTTGGTTCCAGGTTCAAATCCTGGTGGGCCCACCATTTTGCCAACGTTCCCGCATTTTTCTCAGTTCACGGACTCATTTGGTAGCACGGTTGGTAGCAACTGTTTGCCTACCACGTGGAGCGCCTGCCCGATGTCGGTGCTGCTGGCCCGGTCGTACAGTTCTGCCGCCAGTTCCACCTTCTTGTGGCCGAGTGTGCCACTCACCACCACTGTATTCACGCCCGCACGTCGCATCATGCGGGTGAGGATGTGGCGGAAGTCGTGCCAGCCTCCAATGTTCACTCCGACCGCTGCCGGATGGAGGAAACGGCGCCGGACGTTGCCGTCATTGATGGGCCATTCGTTGACCAGAAGTCGGCATTTTCTCAATGAGGGCGGGCGGGGAGTCTCAAAAGACCCTCCAGCTACCCGTTCTTGCGGAGCGAGAATCTGATGCTCATTGATGGCGGCGAGGCTTTCCGCGTTGTTCCGCCCAGTACTGCAAGTAGCTTGTCAGCATTCTGTTATTGCCCGGACTACTGAGCATTGCCGGAAGCATGATGATGCGCATCATAATCCAGAGGGGCAGAAGTACATCCACAGCGATCAGCAGCCACCTGTCTATGCTCATTTGTTTATCACCCTCAAAGCGCCGATGCTAAGCAAACCACCGCCACGCCAATACCAGTGCGGCGTTAATCCAAACATGAACGCCCACCCTCGCAATTACACCAGACATAGGGTCGTCACGAGCGAACTTCAGTCACTATCGGAGCGCCCGCAGAAGGGAGATGATGGGTGGTTGCAACACTCGCCGGATTTGCGTTGGTAGATGAAGGAAAGTATGAATCCCGGGAGCTTTTCAATCTGGAGATTCATCGGTTCAACTTTTCCTCCGGGAGAATGCGAAGGCGTAAGGCACTACCAACTTCCGGCCATTAGGTACTTGAATGCCGTACAGAGCCGCGACAAGCGAGGCAAAGACAATGAAGACGAAGACATGGACGGTGATCACCAACACGGGCAAACACGCAGACCTTGAGTCTGGCCTTGAGAAGAAGGAGGTTCAAAAGCCGCCGCACATAAACGCCAGAGAGTTTATTCATTGGCTGGCGGCTGCGAGCCGTATTGATGACGATTCTTTGCGATCACTATTTAAGCTGTAAGGCTCCTCCTGCTGGAGCGCGAACTCTCCTGCTTATAAATTTGCGCACACCGCATCCAACTTTGGTAAAGCCTGCGAATTAGTTCCGGGTTGCCCGACGCTTACAATCGCTCCGATGCAGAAAAAGATATTCTGGATGGTTTTCATGTTGCTAGGGTTGGTGGCCGATTTTCTGCTTCCTTTTTGGTGGGCCTGCGCCGCCACCATCCCTATCCTTTTTGCCGCATGGTGGGTCGCCTACCGCAGCGACTGGTTCTAGGCCGCGAGGAGTCGATGAGCGGAGTGGTATTGCGACAACGTTGCGCGAGGCACCGTTAGCGATCTGCTGCCGGTATGCGCAAAATGATAAGCCACGCCATGACTGAAAAGGGCGACAAGAAGACGGTCAACGGTGTTCGCTGCCGGGAATGGAAGTTCGATATAAGGTCCCGCGCTCTCGTCCCAGAAAGGTTCGGTGTGCATCGGACTGGACGATAATCTGCCGTATGAGATGACCACGGAAAGCGGCGGCCACTATAGCTACTCCGATTACAACCGCCCCATCCAATTGGAGGTGCCTGAAGCCGTCCTGCTACCGGCCAGTTCGCCGGATGGATCGAACTGAGTCAGCCCCCGAGGCCAGGTGAACAGCATCCGTCTTTGCTGCTCCAAACTGTGGTTCTACCATTAGACCTATAGTCCATTGGTCCAAGGTCTGATCCGTTCATTTTTGTGGTGCCAGTCGTTGACACTCCCCAACGCGGGAATTAGAGTTGCGTAGTTCTCACCACAAAAAACAAATTCGCAGGAGGCGGCATGCGGTCGAAGCTATTTTGGGCGGGGGCGTTGGTGTGTCTGGCCTCCGCGTTCACGTTGGGACAGGACCCGGTCAAGGTTGAACCCAAGCACTATTCGAGAAGCTTCGAGAACGAGCATGTGGATGTAGTTTCGGTCACCTACGGACCGCACGAAAAATCCAGCTTGCACGACCATCCGGGCGGGGTGGTGGTGAGCATTACCGAAGCCCACCTGCGCTTTATCGATGAGAACGGGAAAGTGCGAGAGGTATTCTCCAAGCCCGGAGAAGCGCGCTGGTATCCGCCCTTCAAGCACCGGGTGGAAAATCTGGGCGATACGACGTACCGGGCGGTTTACATTGGGATCAAGGGCAAAGTCACTGCGTCGAACGGGTCCCCGGATGCGCCGATCGCGATGGATGAAGAGACGAAGAAAATTGTCGCGGCATTTCTGCTGGCGTCTGGAAAGCCGTAAGTGGGTCTGCGCATGAGGAGCCGGGGCCGCAAGGGCACGGCTCGGGGGACGGCGGGCGTATCGTTTCAGGGCCGGGAAACTCGATGAGCGCCCTTTCGGAGAAATCTTCTTCCCACCGCAAGATCGCAATCCTGCTGGGCGTCGTAACTTTTCTTTCGTTTATCTACTTCTATGAAGGCGGGGGATGGAATCAGAACTCCCGCTTCGATTTGCTGCGCGCGGTAGTAGAGTGGCACACGCTGCAAATCGATGCCTACCACGAGAACACGCAGGATAAGGCTCACTTCCAGGGGCATTACTACTCCGACAAGGCTCCGGGGCAGGTGTTTCTGGCGCTGCCTTTTGCGTTGACCGCGAGGCCTGCGCTGCGGATGGTGGGTGTTGATCCGGAATCACCGCGGGGAGAAGTTGCGCTTTCGTATCTGGTGAGTGCGGGCGCGGTTGCTCTGCCGGCTGCGCTGGCGGGAGTGTGTTTGTTTTTTCTGGGGCTGCGATTCGGAGGCGGTTCCACCGGGGCAGCATTTGGAACGGTGGTGATGTGTTTGGGGACTCCGATTTGGGCCTATGCGGGGTTGTTTTGGGCGCATGCGCTGGTGGGAGCTTGCCTGGTGTTTGGGTTTGCGGCAGCGATGAAGGTGCGGGACAGCAAGAGTGCGCGGGAAGATTTTTTCTGGGCTTTGGCGGTAGGACTGGCGGCGGGATGGGCGACGGTCACGGAATATCCTGCGGCACCGGCTTCGGCGATGCTGGCGTTTTTGGCGTTGTCGCAGGCATGGCCGCGTGGGACCGGGGCACGATGGCGGGTGGTGGCGGGTGCTAGCGTGGGGGCCGGCCTTTGCCTGATTGTGTTGCTCAGCTATCTGCACGCGGCGTTTGGAGCGTTCCGTCCGAGCTATTCGTACTATGATCCGAATTCATTTTCGTTCATGCAGCAGCAGGGGTATTTGGGGTTGACGTATCCGCATCCGGACCGGCTGCTGAAGTTGCTGTTTGGGTGCTCGCGCGGGCTGCTGTTTGCGTCGCCGGTGGTGGTGGCGGCTCCGGTGGGGCTGTGGTGGTTGGGGGAAGAGAAGTCGCATCGGGCGGCGGCGATTGCGGCTGCGGCGATTGCGGCGTATTACTTTTTGTTTAATGCGTCGTTCTACTGGTGGAAAGCAGGACTGTCGTTCGGGCCGAGATACGCGGGCGCATGCATTCCGTTGTTATGCGTTGGTCTGGCGGTGGCATGGGGACGCGCGACGCCGGCCTGGCGACGGGTGCTGGTTGGGCTGGCTGGGTGCAGTGTGTTCGTGGCGCTGATGGTGGTTTCGACGGACTCGCAGTTGTCCATGCAGGATGGTTGTCCTCTGGTGCATACGGTGTGGCCGGCGTTCTGGTCGGGGCAGATGGCGATGAATCGGGAATCGATGCTGACGGCTAGGGAAGCGGGAGGACGGCTTGGTGCGTTCAATCTGGGGCAGTTGATTGGGTTGCACGGGCTGGGGAGTTTGCTTCCGCTGTTCTTGATCTGGGGAGTTGCGGCGTTGGTTTGGTGGAGGATGGACCGGGCCAGCGGCCGGGTGATCTCCGTGTAAGATAATTGTTCAGGTGCTCTATGGCGCAAGTGCAAGCGGTGTCGGCTGAGATTGAGTTGCTGCAGAGGGTGTATGCAGCGTTTAACCGGCGGGATTTTGAGGCCGTCCTGGCGGCGATGCAGGATAGCGTCGATTGGCCGAACGGGTGGGAAGGCGGGCGCGTGGTGGGGAAGGGCGAGGTGCGCGACTACTGGAAGCGGCAGTTTGCGGTGCTGGAGTCTGTCGTAGAGCCGAAGAAGTTTACGCGGGAGGCGGACGGGCGGGTCGCGATTGAGGTGCACCAGGTGGTCCACGACATGAGCGGGAAACTTGTCGCCGACCAGATGGTTCAGCACGTTTACGAATTTCGAGATGGGCTGATTCAGGGCATGGAGATTCGGGTCGCGGCTTCGGCTGACGAGCATTAACCACGAAGGACACGAAGGTGTACGAAGGAAACACTTGGAAATAAAGCTTTCGTGATAGTTCCTGCCTTCGATGTTTCTAGTATCGGATTCGACTTAATTCATTCTTGAGGGAAGTTATGGCGCACATGGTTTTTTGCGTGAAGTTTCAGAAAGAGATGCCGGGGCTGGATGAGCCTCCGTTCGACAACGACCTGGGGAAGAAGGTGTACGACAACGTGTCCCAGGAAGCGTGGAAGATGTGGACGGAGCATTGCAAGATGCTGCTGAACGAGTACCGGCTGAACCCGGCGCGGCGCGAGGATCAGGAAGTGATCGTGAAGCAGATGGAGCAGTTTTTCTTCGGGGAAGGGTCGGCGAAGCCGAAGGAGTACGTGGCTCCGAAGCAGTAAGGACAGACCTCGGAGTTCGGGCTTCAGACCTCAGACCTCGGGCTTTCGGCTTTCTCTACTATGCTTCGCTGCGTGCGGGGCTGTTGGTCTCGCGCAGGAAGGGCACGGTTCCTACCAGCAAAGCGAGTGCCGGCAGCAGGACCCAGCTGAAGATCGCGAGTCCGAAGAACATTACGAGGGTACTTGGTCTGGGCGGCATTCTCATGACCTCCGGCATGTGGGGACGAAGCGACGATCGAGGCAGCCGAGCTTCGCTCGGCCTGTCTGGGTCAAAGACCCGGACCCACACAACCACCCGGACCCACACGTTGCGGCGGGTCCCTCAGGGGCTGAAGCCCGGCTGATTTTTTATCCGCTTTGCGCGGCCCTGGAAGGGCCGCTCTTCCACGGTGCTGCACGCATTTGTGGAGGTGTGATGCGCGTATTTCGGGTGTGATGCACGCATTTCGGAGGCCTGATGCACGCATTTATGGAGTTACTTGGGTAGTTACCTCTGCACCAATATTGATGCACATTTCATCAACCCTTAACATTGCGCTGCTAGAACAGGGATGTGGATCTGCACGTGTACAACACGTTGATCCTTTCCGACCTGCACCTGGGTGCAGAGACGAGTCATGCGCGTGAAGCCACGCGGGTGCTCAAGGAAAACCGCTTTCAGCGGCTGATTCTGCTGGGCGATATTTTCGCCGATCTGAATTTTGCCCGCCTCACCAAAGAGCACTGGAAGTTTCTCGGGTATATCCGCAAGCTTTCAAACCCCAAGCGCAACATTGAGGTGGTGTGGGTAGAAGGGAATCACGATCACGGGCTGACGAACATCATGTCGCACCTGGTCGGGGTTCGCGTGTACCAGGACTATGCGTGGGACTATTGCGGGTTGCGGCACATTGCGATTCACGGCCACCAGTTTGACGGGTTTCAGGTGAACCGGGTGCGGCTCAGCCGGTGGGGCACGTCGCTGTATCTGCAGTTGCAGAAGCTGGATTTGAAGGGAAATCCCGTGGCGCGGCTGATTGACCGGGTGAACACGCGGTGGCTGCGGATGTCGCCGAAAGTGGCGTCGGGCGCGCTGAGCCATGCGCGGCAGCACGGGGCGGACCGCATCTTCTGCGGGCATACGCACGAAGCGATTCACGTGGAGCAGGACGGAGTGCACTACTACAACTCCGGCGGGTGGGTCGATTCCCGGCTTACTTATCTGACGGTCGATGAACAGGGGGTGGAAATTCATGAATACGACGAGCGTGAATACGGCGAACGAGCTGACGATCGTGATTCCGGCGAAGAACGAGGCGAAACTGATTCCGCGCTTGCTGACTTCGCTGACGAAGCAGGACTACTCGAAGATGTCGAGTACGAGAGTGTTGGTCGCTGACGCGAACTCGACGGACGGAACTCGCGAGATTGTGATGAGTTTCCGCGACCGGCTGAACGTGAGCCTGATTCGCGGCGGAATGCCATCGGTGGGACGGAACCAAGGCGCAGCGCAGGCGGACACTCCGTACATTCTGTTTCTGGATGCGGATATTGAACTGGCGGACCGGTCGCTGGTGCGGCGCTGTGTGGAACGGGCGAAGAGCAAGCAACTGCACTGTGTCACTACGAATATTCTGTGCAATGACGGCAGTTGGCTCGACAAGGCGTTCTACGCGGGCAACGATTTCTTTCAGTACCTGTCGTACCTGCACCGTCCGTTTGCGACGGGGATGTTCATGTTTTTTGACCGGAAGAAATTTCTGGAACTCGGCGGATTCCATGAGCAGATTTTGTTTGCCGAGGACTACCGGCTGAGCCAGCAAGTGGAACGCAAGCGCTTCGCGATTGTGCGGGGCGGAGTGTATACCACGAACCGGCGGTTCAAGAAGATGGGACACTTGCAGGTAGGATGGCTGTTCCTGTGGACGGCGATGAACTACTGGAACGAAAAATACTTCTTGCGCGATCACAAGTATTGGGCGACAGAACAGGATAGCGTGCCCCGCGCCTAGGTGTTGGGCGTTTTGTACAACGAGTTTTGTCGTGGCCACAAAAATCAGGATTCAGCAAACCAGCTGAATCCTATTTTTGTTTCAGGATGAACAATCTGTCAGAAGCGAAACACGATGCCAGTGGAGAGGCGTACATTGTTCTGGGTTGTGCCAAAGAAACGGGTCTGCACGTAATCGCCCTGGAAACGCCAGGCTACTGGGCGAATCAGGCGGTAATCGAGTCCGCCGCCGAGCGCCGTGGCAAAAGAGGTATCGGTGCCGAAAGCATTGGCATTCACATGTCCGAAACCGAACATCGCCTCGGCAAAAGGACGGAAGCGGCCGACGGATGCGGAAACGCGCGGTCCAAACAGAACATTTTGTTCCGTCACATTCGCGTTCACAGAGGTGGGGGTGCAGGTTGTCCCGCACACGCCTCCTACGAAATTCTGTGAGCCGTAGTGCCCGCTGAAGTCGGCGACGATACCGACAAAAGGCAGCACTTTGCCTTCCAGCGAACCTTCCCAACCGTTGGTGTTGGCGCGATCAATCGAAGACAGATCGGTATTATAAAAGGAGTATCCGAAAAAGACGTTGCCCGAGGTGGGCACCTGAGCCGTCGCCAGGGTGGCAAACACAAACAGCATGAAGGCGATGCCTAGAGTCTTGCGCATGAATCCCCTCCTTCTGCATCTATGAACCCATACTGATACAGAGAGTTGTTAGATGCGCGAATAAAAGATTCGGATTTTGGAAAAAGGGCTGATGGAGAGCGATGCGCAGGTTCAGAAGCGCCAGACAATTCCGGTGGAGGCGCGGTAGTCGTCCTGGTTGGCGCTGGCATAGTGACCGTGCATGTAATCGCCTTGCAGCCGCCAGGAAAAATTCTTGAAGGGAAGTTTATAGTCGGCGCCGCCGCCGATGTCGATCGCGAGGGGGTTATAGACGAAGCCGTAGGAGTTCACGTGCCGGATACCAGCCATGGCGTGCACGAAGGGGCGCCATTTTCCGTAGGAGACCGAAAAGCGCGGACCGCCGACGATGTTATATTGCTTGACCCCGGAGCGATAAAAGCCGCTGCCATCGGCGACCAGGCCGAGGCGCGGGAAACGGGTGAAGGGAATGGCTTCGAACGAGCCGTTCCAGCCGCGATAACTCTGCTTGTTGATGACGTCGGTGAGTTGAGCGTAGGAGACTCCGGCGTAGACGTTGCCATTGGGAAGAAGTCCGTTAAATTGTGCCGACATCGGGATCGAGAACAACATGAGTACAACAAACGCCAGCACCGCGGTGGCAGTCTTCGACACGAAATATTCCTCCCCGGCGGTTGCGCCGGCAAAAAGTGCAATTGAGTCAACGAAATCTGTTAGATGCAGTGTACCGGATGCCCAAGATGTCCCAGTTTACAAATTTTGTCCCGGCCGCGGGACGGTCTTGGGATCGCAGGATCGACGAAAATTTACCAGATTTTCATGGTGCCAAAACCAACGCACCTGCGTCTATCTACTAGCATGCAACCAATGGACATGAATTGGCAAATAAGCGAGCAGCCGGGAGTTGGGGCTGCCTTCGAGTATAAGGAGTTGAAGTTGAAACTCAGTCTGGAAACACGCAATCGCAGCGATGTCATCATCGTGCACTGCCAGGGCCGCATCGTGTATCGCGATGAAGCGGCGGCACTGTCGCGGGTGGTGGGAGAAGTCCTGCAACAGGCGCGGAAAGTGGTGCTCGACCTGAGCGGGGTGAGTTCGATGGACAGCGCCGGCATCGGAGAGCTGGCCTTCCTGCAGACCTGGGCGCAGGGAAAGAATGTAAGCCTGAAGTGTGCCGGACCGAATCCGCTGGTTCGGACGCTGCTCGATTTGACGAATCTGGATTCGGTGCTGGAGGTTCATCCGTCGGTGGATGCGGCGATGGCGTCGTTCTGGGAAGAGCAGGTTTGCGCGGACTGCTGAGGTGGGACGTTCTTACAGCGTAAGGAGCAAGGTTCGCCTTGCTCCTTTTTCGTTTGCAGTCGATGCGCCGGTGACGAAGTTTGCGTTGGGAGTTCAGGCGTCCCTCCGGGACGCGCTGTGGTTTGGCACGCTTCCCGGCGCTGGAAGCGCCGGGCTATTTGTCAGACGCCCCTCCGGGGCGGGAGATCTTGATCGCAACAGAGAGCGGAGAAGGATCCGCAACAGAACGCGGAGAAGAGCCCTTAGGTCTCGCGTTGGAAGCGGTAGCGGCCTTTGCGATCGACGGCAACGGCTTCGGCTACTTTCAGGAACGCCCGGGCAGCGTGGGACAAGTTTGCATCTTTACGATAGATCAGGCGCAGCTTGCGTTTGATTTGGAGTTCGCGCACCGGGATTCCCACCAGTTCCCCTCTTGCTATCTCGGTCTCGACGCTGATCTCAGGGACTAGGGCGACTCCATTTCCCATGGCCACGAATTGCTTGATGGCCTGAAGCGTGGGTAGTTCCAAGTCCATATGCAGCGGGGTTTTGTGCGTCTTGAACAGTTGGATGACTTTCTCGCGGTAAGGGGACGAGACAATGTGCGCCACAAAAGATTCGGCGCCCAACTGCCGGATGCTCACTTGCGGGGCGGAAGCGAGCGGATGTTTGGGTGGAACCACGAACACGAGTTCGTCAAGATACACGACCACCGAGTGCAGGCTGGCTTCCTGAGGTTCGTAGGAGAGCACGCCGAATTCCACGTTGTAGCGGAGGACGTCGTCAGGGATGTGGCTGCCCAGAGCGCGTTCCACGGTGATTTTGATCATGGGATGCAGGCGGCGGAACTCGGCCAAGATTGGCAGCAGGTAGAGCACCGTGAATTCGTTGGCGGCGATGACCAGCTTGCCTTTTTGGAGTTCCCGCAGTTCGGTGAGGGATTCGGCTGCTTCGCTTCGTAAATTGATGAGCTTCTCGGCGTACTCGAAGAGAACCTTGCCAGCATCGGTCAGGACGCCTTCGCGCGAGGAGCGGTCGAATAGCGCTTCGCCGAGTTCATCCTCGAGTTTGCGGATGGTCTGGCTGACCGCGGACTGGGTGCGGTAGAGCTTTTCGGCGGCGCGCGAGAAGCGGTGCTCGCGGGCCACGGCGAGGAAGACTTCGAGTTGAGAAAGTTCCATGGAACGGCTCCTTAATCAAGGTGCGACAATCCATTAGCAAAACTTATTATACAATTGTAGCTAATGATTGCTGAAGAATTATAAGTTTTGCTTCTAGGGCGGTGAACCGTACCATAGAGGGTGTTTCGTTTCGAGGAGATCCATGAGCGCAGAGCGAGCCCGTATTACGATTTTCGACACCACGCTTCGAGACGGGGAGCAGTCTCCCGGCTGCAGCATGAACCAGCAGGAAAAGCTGCGTCTGGCGCACCAGCTCGACCGACTGGGTGTGGATGTGATCGAGGCGGGGTTTCCGATTGCTTCCGACGGCGATTTTGAGTCGGTGAAGGCGATTGCCTCGGTGGTGCGGCGTCCAATCATTGCTGGACTGGCTCGCGCTTGCCGCCCTGACATTGAGCGTGCCTGGGAAGCGCTGAAGGGTGCGGAGCGTCCGCGGATCCATGTGTTCCTGGCAACTTCCGATATTCATTTGCAGTACAAGCTGCGGATTACGCACGATCAATGTGTGGAGCAGGCCAGGGAAGCGATCCGGTTCGCGAAGTCGTTGTGTGATGACGTGGAGTTCTCGCCGGAAGACGCGACCCGTACCGACCCTGATTTTCTGTGTCGAGTGTTGGAAGCAGTGGTCGAAGCTGGCGCTACCACGCTGAACATTCCGGACACCGTTGGTTACACCGTGCCGTCGGAATTTGGCGATCTGATCACGACGATCCGGCAGCGGGTGAAGGGGATTGAGAACGTGACGATTTCCGCGCACTGCCACAACGATCTGGGCATGGCGGTCGCCAATGCACTGGCGGCGGTGGCCGCGGGGGCACGGCAGGTCGAGTGCACAATCAATGGGATCGGTGAGCGGGCAGGGAACGCGTCGCTGGAAGAGATTGTGATGGCGATGCGGGTTCGGCCGGATCAATTCGCGTATGAAACCGGCGTGGTGGGCGAGCAGATTTTCGCGGCCAGCCAGATGCTGAGCGAGGTCACCGGCGTGCCGGTGCAGCCGAATAAAGCGATCACCGGACGTAACGCGTTTGCGCATGAGGCAGGCATTCATCAGGATGGCATGCTGAAGAACCCGCTGACGTACGAGATCATGACGCCGAAGTCGGTGGGCGTGCCGGACTCGAAGCTGGTGCTGGGCAAGCACTCCGGGCGTCACGCTCTGGGTATCCGGTGCGAACAACTGGGCTACCAGTTCGATCGCCGGGCTCTGGACGACATCTACCGGCGCTTTGTCCGCCTGGCGGACAAGATCAAGAAAGTGGAAGATCATCACTTGCTGGAACTGATTCGCGACACGCACAAGCCGTCGGGATCGGCGACGCCGCTGATTGAGCCGATTGTTGCGGCGAAAGCTGCGGTCGTCAATGCACCTTCACTCCAGGCTGCACCTGAGCCGGTGCCAGAGCCGGTGAAGCCATTCCCGGTGGGGCCACAGACGAATGCGTTTGGAGTGCCGTTGCCGGTTCACGGCGAGTCCCACCACGAGCAGACGCAGCAGGAAGACTATCTTTGGGGCGTGTAGCAGGATTGAGTCCTTGGGAAATTTTGTGATTGAGTGATTTTAAGTGCCACCCACCACGTTCGCCCGTCTGCGCGATAAAATTGCAAGGTTTTCAATTACCCAATTGCTAAATCTCTCAATCACTCAATTGCCCCTATGCTTCTGAAACTCACGATCCTCCCTGGCGACGGCATTGGTCCGGAAGTTACCGAACAGGCCGTTCTCGTTTTACAGGCTGTGGCCGACGGCTTCGGCCATCAAATTCAACTTCAAAGCAAACTTATTGGCGGAGCGGCTCTCAGCGTGGTGAACGATCCGTTGCCGGCGGACACGGTGCAGGCATGCCTGGCTTCGTCGGCTGTGCTGCTCGGTGCGGTTGGTAGTCCGGCGTTTGATCACAATCCGGGTCACCTGCGTCCTGAGGCGGGATTGTTGCGCATACGGCGCGAGTTAGGGGCGTATGCCAACCTGCGTCCGGCGATGTTCTTTCCGGCGCTGGAGGATTGTTCTCCGCTGCGGGCGGAGATCGTGCGCGGGACGGACATCATGATT
>Ga0209839_10000790_pt1 | contig 16173 bp, 18 predicted proteins | sample OrgsoiDNA2013050_FD_185800 | JGI IMG/M metagenome (GOLD analysis project Ga0209839, IMG submission 185800) | Permafrost soil microbial communities from the Arctic, to analyse light accelerated degradation of dissolved organic matter (DOM) -... | ecosystem: Environmental > Terrestrial > Soil >... | reverse complement strand
ACCATGCGCGCGGCGCGCTGAAGCGTGGTTAGCGTGACATTGCCGTCCTTTGGGTCGAGCAGACGCCCAATCTGGCTGCGCGAGGTCTTCATACGCTGGGCCAGGCTGTTGCGGGATATATTCTTCTCCTTCATCGCCTGCTCGATCTGCCACGCGAGGACTTCCTTGACGGCGATGGCTTCGAACTCGTCCCGCCTGCCTTCTTCGCCGAGGAAATCATCGAGCGTGGTGAGTTTGGCGGTAGAACGGATTACTTTCTTCTTCGTGGCCATATTGGTCTCCATCATTTTTCAAATTCACGATTTCTGCGGCGCGCAAGGGCCAGATCGTCCGGCGGCGTCTTTTGGGTCTTCTTGATGAACCCATGGAGGACCAGAATGCGGCCCTGCCGCACGCTGAACAGGACGCGAGCGATCCGGTTGCTCGGCAGCGACGTGCGCACCTCCCACAAGCCGTCGCCCAGCGCGCGGCAAAGCGGCATACCCACCGGCCAGCGGTATTGAACGCGCATGAGGTCGAGGCCCACGGCTTGGCGGTCGACGTCGTCCAGACCCCGTAGCCAGTCCCGCACGACCTCAGCCCCGCCGTGCGTGCGGTAAAACACGACGGGTATTTTGTGGGGGCGGCTACCTGAAATCCTGCCCTATATAATGGGCATGTACCATATAATGTCCATACCTGCAATGACAATCCGCCTCAAGCTTACTCGTTGCAGACCCTCGTGATCGAGCGGCGCGCGCTCGTCCGTGGCCGGTGCAGGCGGAGCGCAGAACCGCCAAGTCAATCAACTGGGGACAGAAAGGAACGGCGACACGGTTTGGTTTCGCGCCCATGCGCTTCCGCGGTGTCCGGCGTAGCTTGAGCGAAGCGAAAGCGTAGACGGACCGGAACGCTCGGCGAGATTTTGCGTCCACCGCTGTCGCGAACATGGTGCCTCTCAAGCTTCAGCGAAGAGATTGCGCAAATGCGCTTTCGCTCAAATCCCGCCGGCCTGATCGTTGGCCGCGGCCTCCGTCCTCGGAAAAGCCACTCCGGGAAGATAAAGCGCGAGGGGACGGATCTCGTAAACCGCTGACGGATTGACGCGGCGCAGGTCGCGCGCCGCCTCGATCGCGGCTTCTTCCGTGGCGCAGTCCAGGATGTAAAAGCCCAGCAGCTGTTCCTTGGTCTCGGCAAACGGACCGTCGATGGCAAGGCCGGCGCCCGGACCCCGCAAGGTGCGGGCCTTCTTCGTCCAGCCCAACCGCGCGGCCGGGCCGAGGCGCCCGTTTTGATTAAGCCGGTCATGGACCCGATGCAGATCGGTCATGACAGCGGCGTCCTCTTCCGGTGTCCAGGACGCGACATCCGCTTCGACGTGATAGGCCAGCAAGGCGTAAAGCATCGGTACCTCTTTTTTGGTTGCGGGATTGGTTGATCCTCAAGGGGATCATGCAAAGGCGCTTGCCGATAGGACGTTTTGGCGGAGCCGATCCCGACAATTCCGCATTCGCGCGAAGGCGGAAATCCCGGGATTCGGGGGCAGCCCGGAGCCTGTCATCGGGCGGCGCGAGGCGCCGAGGCAGCCGCGGAACGAAGAACGTCAAAAAAAGCGCGACGGGATGCTCCCGTCGCGCCCAACTTTTGTAACTCGCTGGTCCAGGCGCTGAGAGCGCCCCGGTGCCAGGCTTGAACAAGCCTAGCGGGCGATCCCAGCGAGGTGACAGCGCTTGGTGTAAGACACTGGATCACCTCCTTTCGTTGTTGATGGAAGCCTCAGTATAGGCATCGAATCGGCCCGTGTTAAGGGCCCCGCCGGGCGCGAAGGACGGCGAGGGAACAAAGGTCGCCTGCAGGGCCGTCCGAGCGGGCCAAATCCGCTCATGGCGGTTGAGGAGGCCTGCCTGCCGTGATAGTTGATCGGCCGCGCGCGGGTGTAGCTCAATGGTAGAGCAGCAGCCTTCCAAGCTGAATACGAGGGTTCGATTCCCTCCACCCGCTCCAATGTTTTCAAGCACTTGTCGCATCATCAACTTTCCATTCGGACAAGACGGCTGCCGCTCATTCGGACACCTGTCCGTCTTTCGTTCGCATCGCGCGCCGCTTCTTGGTGCCGCTGACGATCTGATTCGTCGTGCGCTTCACGTACTTCGGCAGCACCTTGACCGTGGTGTGCCGCCCCTGCGCCAGCATCTCGCGGTCGGTCAGTTCGGCGTCGCCGCCCTCCGTGAAACCGCCGTGGCGGAATGAGGTGAACGATAGCTCGTCGCGCATGCCGGCAGCGCGGATGATCTCTTTGACCTTGCGGCTCATGTGCGTGAAGTCAGGATCATCTGGCTTCGGCCATGTCGGCCATGGTCCGCGCTCGCCCCAATCCCGGCACAGCATTAAACCGCCGATGCGATCGCGCTTGATAGCGTCCAGCTCGGCCATCAGCTCGGGATACATCGACACGCCGGCATCATCGAAAAGCGGTATCCAACTTTCCGTGCTGGTCTTTGCGTCGATCACGCGCACCATGTTCGGATGATCTTTCGGACGGTAGTGCGACACGTCGAGGGACGTCGCTATGTCGCAGTCACACGCCAACTCCGACTCGTCAAGGGCAGCTTTCGGAGCTTTCAAGATGCAGCACTGTTGCAGAAAGCCCGGCTTTTAAAGGCCCGTCAGCGTGTGCATGGGGCCCGCGACACGACTTTTGTTCGTAGCTCATAGATCTCTCCTGGTTTGAGCGACAGGCGCACAAAATAACGTTGGCCGCCCAACGCCGCTGTGACGCTCATCGATGACTTCAAACAGGGAACCCATCTGCAATGGCAAGCACTCAAATAAATCTGCGTCAGCCTGTCGTCCTTGACCTCGCGGACTTCGACGCTGTCTTTGACATTGCGCAGCGTGGTCGTGCTCATGATTTCCCTCCATCCATGCCAGCGCCGATCATCCGTCGCTGTGCGGGCACACTGGCGCAACGCTGTTGCCGCGACTGTGACCCGGATCACCTTTTTCTGCCACTCGCGGGTAACAGATCAGGCCCCGCGTCTGCTTGGGCCAATTATTACGCGACCAGTTTGACTTCGTGGAAATGGCTGCCGCTAGCGCAGTGCCTAAAGATCGCGCTCGCCGCGCCACCGTTCACCGCGTCCAGTTCATCGTCGGTCAGTTTGCGGATTTCGCTCATTCCAGACGTGTTGGTATTGGTGTTCGTGTTGCCGCGCTCTGTTGGTCGCATATGATCTTCTTCGTTTGTGATCTGGGGACGAGCGATGATCGATGCCCGGCAAGCTAGCCGTCGTTTCGAAAACCAACCGTGCGCTAGATCACTCAAAGAAAATGCGTGCAATTTGCGCTAATTGTTTGCGCTCCGGACTTCGCCCGTCCGTCGTGATCAAAATTCGAAAATAGAAACTTGATTTACACCGCTCGCAAGGTGGCCGCTGCCGTCAGCCGATACCCGCACGGGCCGTCCGGCTCAATCAAGCCCAGCCCAAGAAGCCACTGTGCGGCATCGGCGTCGTCAGGGCAGCCCGTCGCGTTGGCCAGCCTTTCGATCGCCGCCAGCATTTCCGCGTACCGCATAGCGGCCGCCGTGCGCTCCTGCATGACCTTAGCCGCACGATCAAGCGCCGCCTGGGCGATGTCGCGGTCAGCGTCGCCGAGCGTCGCGGCGATCAACTCGTTGGCCTCGGCGGGTGCCAAGTCCGCCAGCGGCAAGGCGACCAGCGCCGCAGCCAATGCCTCAACTCGCGAGTCCGTCATCGACATCTCGCCGCGCCAAAATCAAGCAAGCCCGTTCAATCAGAGACCGCCGCAAAGCCGACGCTCGCATAGAGGCGGTGATCGCAAGCCATGTCGATTTTCGAGGCTCGAGAAACCGAACCAAAGCGTCGGCCATCACGTCGTCGTCGTCGAATTCCTCGACGCGATCCAACGCTACAGCGAATTCACTCCAGAACGCAGCAGCGTCCGTCGGCTTGCTCTCCGGCTCCGGTGGTGCTGCCCGTGTTCTCGTCCGGCTCATAATGGAGCCCATATAGCACGCCGGGCCTCGTTGCGCTCGGCGTTCCCTGTCACACGCCCCGCAGTAGCGGTCGCGCCAGGACAGCGCGTTCCTGTGCACGCCGCTGCTCACGCGCTTGCTTGCGCCCCTCAAACCGCTCAGTGCGTTGCTTCGCCTGCGGCGATCGCTTGGGATCGCGCTCCGCTAACCAATTGCGGGCCGTCTCCTCTAGCATCTCTTGTCGGCTTCGCTTCATTGTCACCTCCCTTTGGTTGCCTCTGTCTGCGTGAACCCATGACCGATGAAGGCTCGGGCCGGGGGCACAGCTTGCCCTCACGGCAAGCCGCATGACCAGACGTTAGGACGACCAGAGACACAGGCGGAACGACACAACCATTTTATTGGTCAGCCCGGGCTACGCGGTGGGCTTTACGTGCTCTTGCAATCGCAGCGGTGGCGTGATGCGCCTTGCGGTTCCACACGCACGGCGCTGCCATGAAGGTACATTCCTTCTCCTGAGCCGGCCTTGTCGCCGATCCTGCGGCGACAAGGTTGGCCCTCTAACTTGATCCTCGGATTTCACCGGATCTTCCCCCTCGGTCCTGTTCCCGGGTTTGGCCCTTTAGAACGGGCTGATTCATTCGCCCCGGATTGGGGGCGGAGACCTATGCCCGCGCACCTCAGCGCGCGAGTCGCACGCGAAGCTTTCAGGCGGGTGTTGCCTCCCCGCCGTAGATACTGGCGCTCACAAGGGCGTTGGTGTAATTATGCACGTGCGCGCTGAATGTGCGTGAGCCGCTCCCGGCGTTCCACACGGGGGCGGCTCGCTTCTTTTTGGGGCGGCTCATCGTCCCAGACGGCTCGAGCGTGAGTAGATATATCCCCACGGCGGGATCTGGGATGGTGGTGTCGGTCATGGCCTGCGCCCCGATGACCGTTCGGACAGCGACGAAAACACTTGATGGCTATTAGGGCAGGTTAGGGCGCTTTTGTCCGAATAGGCGTTGATCGGCCTCAGCCGCCGGGACCCTTCCAAGCTGAATACGAGGGTTCGATTCCCTTCACCCGCTCCAGCCATTTCAGCGACTTAGCAGGAACTCTCGATCTCGTTCCTAGAACCGCCAAGAGTCCATCCCGGTTTCGAGCTGGATGCCTTTCCAATTTTGCCGGTGTTTTCATTCCCGCGAGTCGAGATTTCGCCGTGGCGTGCCGTCATCAGTTCTGCACACCCATTTCTGCGGCTCGTTCGCTTTCGTTCGCGCAATCACGGTCGATCGCCGCCGATTGAGAACGAATTTCGTCGCCTGAGTGCCGTTTTCCAGAGTTGTCGGACCGCCGCCTTGTGACACCCACAGGTGAGTGAGGGGGCTTGGTTGCGGTCGACGATCCATCTGGAATGAAATTTGCAGCCTCGCATCCGATCGCCGTCAATCGCGCGTTCCCGGGTTTAGAAGCCGTCAATGCCGGATCTGTTCGCACGGGTGCTCGTCTACGAAAGGAAAATCAATGGCCAAGGATATTCTTGTCGGATTTGGCATCGACGTCGACGCGGTTGCCGGGTGGCTCGGCTCCTACGGTGGCGAGGATTCGCCCGACGATATTTCCCGCGGACTGTTCGCCGGCGAAGTCGGCAGCCCGCGGTTGCTCAAATTGTTTGAACGTTTCGGGATCAAGACGACATGGTTTATTCCGGGCCATTCCATTGAAACCTTCCCCAAGGAGATGCAAGCCGTCGCCGACGCCGGCCATGAGATCGGCATCCACGGTTACAGTCATGAAAACCCGATTGCGATGACGCGCGAACAGGAAATCGTCATCCTCGACAAATGCATCGATCTCGTTACGCAACTATCCGGCAAGCGGCCGACCGGCTATGTCGCGCCGTGGTGGGAGTTCTCGACCGTGACCAACGAGCTCCTGCTCGAGCGCGGCATCAAGTACGATCACTCGCTGATGCATAATGATTTCCATCCGTATTACGTTCGGGTTGGCGACGGCTGGACCAAGATCGACTATTCGAAGCACCCGTCGGCCTGGATGACTCCGCTCAAACGCGGCGTCGAGACCGATCTCATCGAGATCCCGGCGAACTGGTACCTCGATGACCTGCCGCCAATGATGTTCATCAAGAAGAGCCCGAACAGCCACGGCTTCGTCAATCCCCGGCATCTCGAGGAGATGTGGCGAGATCAATTCGATTGGGTCTATCGGGAGAACGACTATGCGGTGTTCCCGATCACCATTCACCCCGACGTTTCAGGCCGGCCTCAGGTGCTCATGATGCTCGAGCGGCTTTACAAACACATCGCCTCGCACTCGGGCGTACGATTTGTCACCATGAATGAGATGGCCGACGATTTCGCCACGCGGTCGCCGCGCAAGAAGTAGCGGCTGCCGCAGCGGCCAGGAGAAACCACGATGTGTTCGCTATGCGGCATTCTCGGCGCCAATGAGCATTGGGCGGATGCCGCGGAGCGCGAAGGCGTCTACACGCGCAATGCCGATCCGATGCGGCGCCGCCGCGAGCGCGCGGATCGCGTCCGCCTCGCCAATCGTGTGCTTGCCCTTTATGGGATGCGGCTTTCCGACTGGCAAGGCGTGTCCTTTGTGTTGTCGACCTTCACCGGCAAGAGCGAGATCGTAGAGGACCTTGGTCATCTCTGGCCAGCGGCGGAAAAGCTGTGCGGCCGGCTCTGCGATCCGCTCGCGCGCGAACTTCTCGAGCAGCTCGATGCCGACCCTGGTTGAGGACGTACCAGCCTTCACGCCGGTGACGCTTCTCACCGGGTTTCTCGGCTCCGGCAAGACGACGCTGCTGCGCCGTCTGCTTGCCGGTCCCGCGCTTGGTGACACCGCGGTGATCATCAACGAACTGGGCGAAGTCGGGATCGACCATCTTCTCGTCGAGCGTCTCGACGATCAGATGGTGTTGCTGAAGTCGGGTTGCGTGTGCTGCACCGTTCGCGGCGAACTGGCAACCGCGATGCGCGACCTGCACTCCCGGCGCGAGCGCGGTGCGGTGCCGCCGTTCCGGCGGCTGGTCATCGAAAGCACCGGGCTCGCCGATCCGTTTCCGGTGCTTTCGACGCTCAAAGCCGACCCTGTCTTGCGTCACCATTTTCGCGCGGCCGGGGTCATCACGACAGTGGATACGGTCAACGGGATGCTTCAACTCGAGCGCCACATCGAATCGGTGCGCCAGGTCGCTGTCGCCGACGTGATCGTCCTGACCAAGACCGATATTGCCGAAGCGGCGGTTACGGCGCGGCTGGTGGCGCGGCTTGGCACCATAAACCCTTCCGCTCCGCTGCTATCGGCCGCCGAAGCTTCCCTGGATGCGGCCGTTCTTTTGCAATCGGGCAGCGGCGGCGGGTTCAAGGCGATTGACGAGTCCGCCGTGGGGATGGCAGCGCATCGCGGCGTCGGCGCCTTCTCGATCACCGTCGACGAGCCCCTCGACTGGACGGCCTTCGGCATCTGGCTGACCATGCTGCTCAACCGGCATGGCGAGCGAATCCTGCGGGTCAAAGGAATACTGGCGCTCGCGGGCGAAGAGCGGCCCATCGCCATTCACGGGGTGCAACATCTGGTGCACGCGCCGACCCATCTGAGCCGCTGGCCGAGCGAGGATCACAGATCGCGGCTGGTATTCATCGTGGAAGGAATCGAGCCCGACGTGATTCGGAGGTCGTTCTCGGTATTCAACCGCCTCAACATCTGCCCCGCCCCGTAACGATCTGCTGCATCTGGGCTGTTCGAGAGGTCGGCCCATTTATCGGTCGTCCCGCTGCCGATCACATTCGTCCAACTACATTCTCGGCGCATTTGAGGAAGTTTCGAATGAGCGGACTGAGCGAATCCCGTCGCCAGCAAAGGGCAATTTCGATGTTATCCGCCGCGTCCGAGAAAGGCCTGAAGACCACACCGCGCGGAGATCCGAGTTCCGCGCAAGCTGGAAGGATCGCGAGACCTTCACCGGCCAGCACGAGACTTATGGCCGAATGCACGGTTTCAACCCGGCCGACGATCGGCATGCTGACCTGGTGGCGGCGGAGCAGAGCCGCCACAGCGGAAGAGGCCGGTTCTTCGCCCGGTCGAGGCAGGGCAATAAGCGGACGCCCCTGCAACTTGCTCACAGGCACGGCGGTCAAGCGGGCGAGCGGCGAACGGACTGGCACGGCGAGCATCAAGGGCTGCGTCCCGATCCGGGCCACTTGAATTTCGGGATGGTGAATTGCAGGCATGCACAAGGCCGCCGTCACGGTGCGATCGAGTAGTCGAGCCTCGCGCGTCGACCCGCTCAACTCCACAAATTCAAGCTCCACTCCCGGCAGAGAACGACGCAACTCCGGAACAAGCTTTGGTAAAACGGCGTGCGCCAGGACGAACATATACCCAACAGATAGCCTTCCCCGGCGCCCTGCCGCCACAGCGCGCGCAGCATCGGCGCCTTCTGCGGCGAGAGCGAGCGCCTCGCTCGCCCGCGATAACAGCGCCTGACCGGCCTCCGTTAATTCCATTCCGCGGGTGCCCCGATGGAACAGAGGCGCGCCGATTTCGGACTCCAGCTTTCTTATCTGGACGGACAGGGGCGGTTGCGCCATGCGCAGGCGTTCCGCAGCCCGGCCGACGCTACGCTCTTCGGCCACGGCAACGAAGTAGCGAAGCCGACGGAGGTCCACTGGCATACCGAAACCGTATGGGTTGGTCCAAAATTGGTATTGGACGGCCCATTAGTATGAGTGGCATTCTCACTGTCAATCTGCTCCCCGGGTGATCGCATTGATTCGGCCGGATCGAAGTCCGGTCTGGCTGCGCGGGATGGTTGTTGAGGAAGTGGTTGAAGGATGAGTGACGAACTTTGCTTCCTCTCCGCCGCCGACCTGCGACGGCGCATCAGTCGCAAGGAGATTTCGCCGTCCGAAGTCACAAGCGCGGTGATCGCGCGAGCGAAGCGATTACAGCCTGAACTAAACTGCTTTATTACACTCTGTGCGGACAGGGCCTTGGCTCAAGCAAAGGATGCCGAACGCAGGATCATGGCCGGCGAACCGCTTCGGGTTCTGGAGGGCATCCCGCTTACCGTCAAAGACATCGTCAACACCAAGGACGTCCGCACGACCTTCGGGGCCATTCCATATAAGGACAATGTCCCCGACCATGACGCCGTGGCCGTGGCGCGGTTGCGCGCGGCGGGCGCGATCCTCATCGGTAAGACCACGACGCCGGAATTCGGCACCAAATGCCTGACCGATTCACCCTTGTTTGGCCGCACCCGCAACGCCTGGAGCGGCGGGCGCAGCAGCGGCGGCTCGAGCGGCGGCGCGGCGGTGGCGGTCGCGAGCGGCATTGCACCGCTTGCGGTGGCAACCGATGGCGGTGGTTCGACCCGTATCCCGGCCGCCTGCAACGGCGTTGTCGGGCTGAAGCAGAGCAATGGCGTGATTCCCCACAGTCAGGTCCCGGACGCCTTCGGCAATCAGACCTATGTCACCCCGACCACGCGCACGGTCGCCGACACGGCGCTCATGATGCAGGTCATGGCTGGCGAGGATGCGTCCGATCCCTGGTCGATCGGAATTCCCGCTCGGGATTTCATTGGCGATGCGTTGCCGCTTGGCGACCTCAGCGGGAAGCGAATTCTGTTCTGCCTCGCGCCGCCAGGCCGCAAGGCTTCCGCCGATGTTGCGGCGGCGTTCGGTGCAAGCCTGAAAACGCTCGAAGCGCTCGGCGCTGAACTCGAGGAGATGCCCGGCGATGGCTTTGACGTCGAGCCGATCTGGCGCGCGATCAATCACACCGTCTGGCGAACCCGATTTGAAAAACTGGCGGCCGAGCACCGGGACGAGTTGAGCGACACCTTCCTCAAGCAGTTGGCGCTGGCGCAGCGGATCAGCGGTGTCGACTACCAGCAGGCGATGTTCGACCGCACCATCCTGTTCCGGCGGGTGCAAGCGTTGCTGCAGCGCGCCGATTTGCTTGTCATGCCGACGATTTTGCGAACCGCGCTTCCGATCGAGCAGGATTTGTTCGGCACCATCGACATCGACGGTGAGGTGTTCGACGACGTCCGCCCGAACTGGTTTCCCTGGACGATGCCCTTCAATATGACCGGACATCCGGCGGTGAGCATGCCGTGCGGCTTCGGTGCCGACGGGCTGCCGATCGGCCTGCAGCTTGTCGGACAATTTCGCGGCGATGCCGAATTGCTGCGTGCTTGTGCGGTGTTCGAAGTTGCGCAGAATTCTCTCGACCGCTGGCCGGACGCAGTTGTTCCGTCGTCGTCAATGGTGTGACGGCCGGCCATGGGTGGTGGCAGGCGCCAATTGGCGGAGTTCTATTGAATGCTGTTGCGAAAGGTCGGATGATCCGCGATGCGATGCCTCCCGCCTGGTGCATTCCGTGCAAAAGGAAATGACGCGTGACCGTCTTCATTCTCCGGCGCTTTGTGACATTGATTGCGACGCTGGCGGGCGCCTCGCTGATCATCTTTCTCGTGCTCGATGCCTTGCCGGGTAATGCCGCCGAGATGCTGATGGGGGCGGACTCCTCGCCTGAAGCAATCCGCGCGATGACCATCAAGCTCGGGCTCGATCAACCGCTGGTCGTTCGCTATCTGCACTGGATCGGCGGGCTTCTGATCGGCGATATGGGCAATAGTTATTCCTACGGCACCCCGGTGGCCGAACTGATCGCGGAGCGGCTCGTCCTGACCATTCCGCTGGCTGTCATGGCGATGCTTCTGACGGTCGTGCTGGCGCTTGCCGCCGGTGTCTATACCGCCGCCAATCACAACAAGATCGGTGACGTCGGCGTGATGGCCATGACGCAGTTTGGCATCGCGATTCCGAATTTCTGGTTCGCCATCCTGCTCATCCTGCTGTTCTCGGTGAAGCTGCAGTGGCTCTCTGCCGGTGGCTTCGCGGGATGGGGTGAGGGCATCGTTTCCGGCGTCCGTTCGCTGCTGCTTCCGGCGATTTCGCTCGCGGCGGTGCAGGCCGCGATCCTGGCGCGCGTCACGCGCTCGGCGGTGCTCGAAGTATTGCGCGAGGATTTCGTTCGCACGGCGCGGGCCAAGGGCCTCACCCGGCGCCAGGTACTGTGGGGGCACGTGCTGCGCAACGCGATGATCCCGGTCATGACGGTGATGGGGCTGCAATTCGCCAACTTGCTGGCGGGGACCATCGTGGTCGAGAACGTGTTCTATTTGCCCGGCCTCGGGCGTTTGATTTTCCAGTCGATCTCGAACCGTGACCTCATCGTTGTCCGCAATTGCGTGATGTTGCTGGCGGCGATGGTCGTGATCGTGAATTTCGTGGTCGATGTGCTCTATGCGGCGATCGATCCCCGGATCAAGGCTGGCGAATTATGAGTGGCGTTCAACCCGCTGCAGCGATGCCGTTGAATACGGCCCCTCCGGAGGCCGCAGTCCCGTCGGAGCCGGGCCGATCCGGCAAGGGCTTTTTGCGGCGCGCGCTCCGCCACCGCAGCTTCATGACCGGCGGCGTGCTCACGCTGTTCGTGATCTCGGCGGCGCTGCTGTCGACGATCTGGACGCCATGGTCCGCGTACGAAATCGACGTGGCGCACAAGCTCAATCCGCCCTCTGCGACGCACTGGCTCGGCACCGACGTGCTGGGTCGCGATATCGTTTCGCTGCTGCTCGTCGGCGCCAGGAGCTCGATTGTGGTCGGCGTCATCGCGGTTGGCATCGGGCTTGTGGTCGGCGCCTCGCTCGGGTTGATTGCGGCCGCCCGCAAGGGATGGGTCGAGGAACTGATCATGCGGCTCGGCGACTTCACTTTTGCGTTTCCGGCGCTGCTCTCCGCGATCATGCTGGCCGCTGTTGCGGGGGCTGGCATGGTGACGTCGATTGCGGCGATCGGTATCTTCCAGATCCCGATTTTCCTGCGCATCACCCGTGGCTCCGCCAACGCGATCTGGGCGCGCGAGTTCGTGCTGGCGGCGCGCGCGGCCGGCAAGGGCAAATTCCGCATCACGCTCGAGCACGTGCTGCCCAATATTCTCTCGATCCTGATCGTACAGGCGACGATCCAGTTCGCGCTGGCGATTTTGGCGGAGGCGGCGCTCTCCTATCTCGGTCTCGGCACCCAGCCGCCGCAGCCATCCTGGGGCCGGATGCTCAATGACGCGCAGAGCCTCCTGTTTCAGTCGCCGTCGCTCGCCGTCTATCCGGGTCTGGCGATCGCAACCGCGGTGCTGGGACTGAATCTCTTGGGCGACGGGCTGCGGGACCTGTTCGATCCGCGCCTTTCGCGGGAGCGGTGATGACCGACAGAACGCCGCTGATCGAAGTCGACAATTTGCGAGTCCGGCTCAATACCAGCCGTGGCCCGGCCGACGCGGTACGCGGCGTCAGCTTTTCGCTCGCCCGCGGCGAGACCCTCGGGCTGATCGGAGAGTCCGGTTGCGGCAAGTCGGTCACCGCGATGGCGCTGATGGGTCTGTTGCCGGACAGCGCCATGGTTAGCGGCAACGTGCGGCTGGAGGGGCAGGAGCTGGTCGGCCTGGCCGAGTCCGAATACTGCAAGCTGCGCGGTAACCGCGTAAGCATGATCTTTCAGGAGCCGATGACTGCGCTCAATCCCATGCACACGGTCGGCCGACAGGTTGCCGAACCGCTACGCAGGCACAGGGCTTTTTCGGCCGCGCAGGCGCGCCAGGAGGCGATTGCACTGCTCGACCGCGTCGGCCTTCCCGATGCCGCCAAGCGGGTCGATGCCTACCCGCACCAGTTTTCCGGCGGCCAGCGCCAGCGCATCACCATCGCCATGGCGCTCGCCTGCGAGCCGGATCTGCTTATCGCGGACGAGCCGACAACTGCGCTCGACGTCACCATTCAGGGGCAAATTCTCGACCTGATCGCCGATCTGGTGGCCGAGCGCGGCATGTCGATGATCCTGATTTCCCACGATCTTGGCGTCATCGCCGAAAATGTGCAGCGCATGATGGTGATGTATGGCGGCACCGTGGTAGAGAATGGCGCGACCGAAGCGTTGTTCGCAGGCCTGGGCCATCCTTACAGCCAAGGCCTGTTGCGCGCGCGGCCGCGGCTTGGCGCGGCCAAAGGTACCCGCCTGCACACCATCGCCGGTATCGTGCCGGAGCTCGCGGACCTGCCTTCCGGTTGCGCCTTCGCCGACCGGTGCGATATCGCCGAGGAACGCTGCCGGGCGAGCTTTCCAGCCCCCGTCACCGTAAATGCCGGCCACACCGTGCGCTGCCTGCGTACCGACGTCTCGATGGCGAACCGGATTGGAGCGGTGACCGCATGAGCACGATGGCAAATGCGGCGGCTGCGCGCGTTGCGCCCGAACCGCTGCTTCTCGAAGTCGATGACCTTGTGCAGCGCTACACGCTGCCGCGCGAAAACCTGTTCCAGCCAGCGCCGCAGGTGCTGGCGCTCAACGGCGTCAGCGTGCAACTGACGGCGGGCAAGAGCCTCGGTGTGGTCGGAGAATCCGGCTCGGGCAAATCCACCTTTGCGCGCACGGTGATGGCGCTGGAGACGCCAACATCGGGTTCGGTGAAGCTGCTCGGGCGCGATCTGCATCGTTTGCCCGCCGATGAACTTCGCCGCGCAAGGTGCGACTTCCAGATGGTGTTCCAGGATCCCTACGGCTCGCTCGATCCCCGCCAGACGGTGGCGCGCATCGTCGCCGAACCGCTCACCGCGTTCGGCCGTGTCGATCGTGCCGAACAGCGCGGTCGCGTCGCGGCAGTGCTGAAGCAAGTAGGTCTGCACGATGCCGATATGGACAAGTACCCGCACGAATTCTCCGGCGGTCAGCGCCAGCGTGTCGCCATCGCGCGCGCCTTGATCACGCAGCCCAAACTGATCGTCGCCGATGAGCCGGTCAGCGCGCTTGATGTTTCGGTGCAGGCGCAGGTGCTCAATCTGCTGGAAGATCTGCAGGACGAATTTGGGTTGAGTTACGTCCTGATCAGTCACGACCTCGCGGTGGTTGAATATCTGTGTGACGAGATTGCGGTGATTTACCTCGGCCGGATCGTCGAGCAGGGACGGCCGGAGGATTTATTCAACCGCTGCGCGCATCCGTATACGCGTGCGTTGCTGGAGGCCATACCGCGCGTCCGTCCCGGCCGGGAGCGGCAACGCCGCGGCATGCAGGTGATCGCGTCGCAATCGAAGGGGTCAACGGGATGCGCGTATGCCGGGCGATGCCGCTACGCCGACGCGCATTGCCGCGCGGTCGCGCCTGTCGCGCGCAGCGTTGGCTCCGGCCATTATTCCGCCTGTCATCACGCCGAGACCATCATGGCGCTGCCCGCCCTGGCGGGCGAGGTGTGATAGTCTGGTGCCGCTGATCCCTGTTTGACGTATCGTTCGATTCGTCCCGTTTTAGGAGCGCTTAGATGTTCAAAAAGCTCATTCCTTTCGCCGCGGCAGCGATGACGGCGCTTTTCCTGCTGCCGCAACCGGTTGCCGCGCAGGGCAAGAAAGACAGCGTGGCGATGGCGATGGCGCTGGAACCGCCCGGTCTCGACCCGACCAGCGGGGCCGCCGCGGCGATTGCCGAGGTCACGCTCTATAATTTGTACGAGACGCTCACCAAGGTGAAGGAAGACGGCTCGGTCGTGCCGTTGCTCGCCGAAAGCTGGACAACTGCGCCGGACCTGAAGACCTATACCTTCAAGCTGTGCAAGGGCGTGAAGTTCCAGAACGGCGAACCGTTGAACGCGGAGACCGTGAAATTCTCGTTTGAGCGGTCGGCGGCGCCAACCAGCACCAACAAGGATAAGAGCCTGTTCCAGAGCATCGCGGAGATCGCTACGCCGGACGCCGACACCGTCGTGATCAAGATGAAGAACCCGGAGCCGAACCTGCCGTTCCTGCTCGGGCAGGCGCCGGCTTCGATCGTCGAGCCGAAGAGCGTGGCCACCAACGGCACCAATCCGGTTGGCACCGGGCCGTTCACGGTTGCCGCCTGGGCCAAGGGTTCGTCGATCACGCTGAACAAATGGCCGGAATACCGCAATGCGGCGGCGATCAAGCTCAACAAAGTCGTGATCCGCTTCATCAGCGACCCGTCGGCGCAAGTGGCATCACTGCTGTCTGGCGACGTCGATGCGTTCCCCCGCGTGGCCGCCGCGCGCAGCCTCGCTCAATTCAAGGCCGACCCGAGATTCGTCGTTCTGATCGGAGGTTCGCGGTCCAAGACCATCGTCGCCATCAACAACAAGAAGAAGCCGTTCGACGATGTGCGGGTTCGCCGCGCGGTCCTCGCCGCGATTGACCGCAAAGCCATGATCGAAGGAGCGGTGGACGGTTTTGGCGTGCCGATCGGCAGCTTCTACACGCCGGGCTCGCCGGGCTACATCGACACGACAGATATCAATCCGTTCGACATCGAGAAGGCAAAGAAGCTGCTCGCCGAGGCCGGCGTGACCACGCCGCTCGAAGTCAGCCTGAAGCTTCCGCCGCCGGCTTATGCGCGCCAGGGCGGTGAGGTACTGGCAGCGCAGCTTGCCAAGGTCGGTATCACCGCCAAGATCGAGAATTTGGAATGGGCGCAATGGCTATCGGGGGTGTTCAACACCACCGGTCCGCAAAATTACGATCTCACCATTGTCTCCCATGTCGAACCGTTCGACCTCGTGAAATACACCGAGAACAATTATTACACCGGCTACAGGTCGGACGCCTTCAACGCGCTCTACAAGAAGATCACGGAAGCCGCCAACGATGGCGATCGCGCCAAGCTGTTGGGCGACGCCCAGCGCCTGCTCGCGACCGATGCCGCCGCCGGCTTCCTGTTCCAGCCGCAACTGATCACGATCGCGAACAAGAAGCTGAAAGGCGTGTGGAGCCAGGTTCCCCTGTACGTCAACGATTTTTCGGAATGGGCCTGGGAGTGAGCCTGGTAAAATCAAATTTCAAATCCAGACAGGAAGAAGCCATCCAAAGGCGCTTCCCGCGGTGACGCAACGGGCACTCACTCCGGCACGACCACACCGAGATGAGGCGATTTTAGTGAAATGATTTCTTGTCTCACCCCAATTTGGGTTACGAGATGCTCATGACGATGCGCGGATGCCGTATCGCTTTGCCCAGCCTAATCCTTCCTGAGTTGATCGTAGCGGTTTGTATTCACACCCGACCCAACCCTCGTAACCGAGTTCGTCCATCAGATCGAAAAGATACGGATAGTGGA
>Ga0209839_10000789_pt1 | contig 16176 bp, 13 predicted proteins | sample OrgsoiDNA2013050_FD_185800 | JGI IMG/M metagenome (GOLD analysis project Ga0209839, IMG submission 185800) | Permafrost soil microbial communities from the Arctic, to analyse light accelerated degradation of dissolved organic matter (DOM) -... | ecosystem: Environmental > Terrestrial > Soil >... | reverse complement strand
CTTCGCTGAAACGGCAGGAGTTCATGTCCTTTCTCGATCCGATCCAGGATACTGCAAGCGCATACTCAGTTGCACGCGACCGCGCTGGAGATCGACCTTGAGCACGCGCACCTGAACCACCTGCCCAACGGCCACAATGCTCAAGGGATCTTTGATAAAGCGATCGGCCATCTCCGACACATGCACCAGACCGTCATGTTTGATGCCGATATCGACAAAGGCACCGAAGTCGACCACGTTGCGCACCGTCCCCAGCAAGAGCATACCCGTCTGCAGATCTTCTATCTTCAAAACATCATGGCGCAAAATGGGTGCGGGCAGCGCGTCGCGTGGGTCCAGGCCGGGCTTCTCCAGATTCTCCAGAATATCATTGAGCGTGGGCAGGCCGACACCGACCTTCTTTGCCAGATCGGCCCACGCCGCCTGTTCGCCAGCGCCACCTGTCTGGCCTGAACGATTGCGATTCGCGCCGCGACCCAGGCTGTTCTGTAGCTTGATGAGCTGGCGGAACTTCGCGATACGCTCGGCGGGGCGGGCGCGCTTCTCGTCGTCATCTGGCAGCAGGGTCAGCAGAGTACGCGCCGCGTTGTAGCTCTCGGGGTGAATAAAGGTATTGTCCAGCGGCTCCACACCGTTGGCGAGCTTGAGGAAGCCAGCGGCCTGCACAAAAGTTGCCGGACCAAGACCTGCTACTTTGTGCAGCTCCTCACGACTTTTGAAGGGTCCGTGCTCCTCGCGATACTTCACGATTGCATTGGCAACACGTGCATTGATGCCCGATACATGCTTCAACAGGGCAGCAGAGGCCGCGTTAAGTTCGACGCCCGCGAAGTTAACGCACGAGTCAACCACGCGATCAAGCATCGCCGCAAGTTCCTTCTGGTCCACGTCGTGCTGGTAGAGTCCGACGCCAACGGCCTTGGGATCGATCTTCACCAGTTCGGCCAGCGGATCTTGCAAGCGGCGGGCGATGGAGATGGTGCCGCGCTGGGTCGCATCCAGCGTCGGGAACTCCTGGCGCGCCGCCTCGGATGCCGAATAGACCGACGCGCCCGCCTCGTTCACAATAACATAACCGATGCTCCCCGCCGCACTGCCCTCTTGCTCAAGGTCGCGAATCAGATCCGCCACCAACTGCTCGGTCTCACGTGAGGCGGTACCGTTGCCAATCGCGATGACGCCGATGGCGTACTGCGCCAGGAGTTTGCGCAGCTGCTGTGTTGCCCTATCGGACTGGTGCAGGTACATTGTATCGGAGACAATAAATTTTCCTGTCTCATCAATGACTGTCAGCTTACAACCCGTGCGGAAGCCTGGATCGATGCCCAGCACCTTTTTACCGCGCAGGGGCGGTTGTAGCAGCAGGTTGCGCAGATTGGCAGCAAAGATATTGATCGCGTGCTCCTCCGCCTGCCGCGTGAGCTCCACGCGCACCTCGCGTTCCATTGCGGGTGCCAGGAGGCGTTTATAGCCGTCCTCCATCGCCTCGGAGAGATGGGGCGCAAAGGGCGAGGTCGCTTTGACGGGGTAGTGTCGCGTGATCTGCGATTGCGCCTGCTCGTATGGCAGCGAGACGCTGACACGCAGCACCTCTTCGCGCTCGGCACGATTAAGCGCCAGCACACGGTGTGGGACGAGCCTCGTCACGCTCTCGTTGAAGTCGTAGTAGAGCTGGTAGACACCGTTGGGATCTTTCTCCGCCAGCTTTTCGGCGTTGACCACCTTCGCACCCAGCGTCGAGTTCTTGAAGAAGGCTGTACGCATACTGCCGCGCACATTCGCGTCCTCGGCGAGCACTTCGGCCACAATATCGCTCGCGCCCGCGTACGCCTCCAGGCTGGTATCGACGCCCTTCTCGGCGTTCAAGAATGGTTGCGCGTGCTGCTCCAGCATGGCCTCGGCGTCACCATGCAGTTCAAGCTGCTGTAGAATGATAGCGGCCAGGGGAGCCAGTCCCTTCTCGCGAGCCACGCTCGCACGCGTCTTGCGCTTCTGGCGATAGGGTAGGTAAAGATCCTCGACCTCCTGCAGCGTCTTGGCGGCAAGGATAGAAGTGGTCAGTTCCGGCGTCAGTTTCCCCTGCGTCTCGATCAGGCGCTGCACGTCCTGTTTGCGCTCGTGGAGGGCACGGAGAGCGGCGGCGCGATCGGCGATCGCCTGAATCTGCACCTCGTCCAGGCTGCCAGTCACCTCTTTACGATAGCGGGAGATAAAGGGGACCGTATTGCCCTCGTCCAGGAGCGCGATCGTGCGTGTGATCTGCGCGCTGTTCAGGTTCAGTTCCGCACTGAGCGCTCGCGCCAGGTCGGTGAGAGACAACGGTTCCTGGGAAGAATTTTGTGTGGATGTATCTGTCGTTTGTTCGTGAGTAGTCAAATATGGTGCCTACCTTCTTTAGAAAGTACTTCTATGGGATCATATGCACACCATGGTATCATAAATAGTCAAGGAGATTTTCGCTTCGCCATCTTCGCTTTGTTGCGCCGCGCGCCCACAATGCCACCGATGCAGCCCAGGCTGAAGGCGATGACGACTCCGGCGACCAGTATGACCGCCACGTTGACGATGGGGGGCTGCTGGGGAAGTGGCATGTGTTTCGGGAATTCTGGCAGTACAGCTTGGACGGCATCATTCAATGTAGTAGGAACGGAACGCGGGCCACGACCATATTGAGATACCGGGTGAGCGCGCATATATTGCGAGAGGCGGATCAATAGGCCAACGCAGAAGGTAAACCAGAAAACGACCGTACTGGTCACGCCAGCCCAGTAGCCAGCCCAGCCACCGCGCAGAAAGGAACCACCCCTGCGCGTCGTCGTAAAGCCTGCCAGGACGTAGAAGCCAAAACCCATGAGGATCGCCAGGTCAAAGTAGGCCACCTGGCGCAGCGAGACAACCAGCAGCGCCGCCAGGACGCCCTGTAGCAAGCCCCAGAGACAGCCCTGGTTAAAGGGTGTGGGCAAGGGTCGCATTTTTTGCGGATAGGGTGCCTGCGGCATCATATATCCCTGCTGATTGGGAGGCATGTAGCCGGGTGGCGCGTAGCCGGGCGCAGCATAGCCCGGCGGTGGATACTGGTTGCCGCCTCTGGGTGGCGTGTATGGACCGCGAGAGCCGTTCCCGGCAGCAGGATGCTGGGGAACACTCTGAGCGCCTGCATAGCCGGTAGCATAGGTAGTAGGAGCCGAAGGTGCTGGCAGGACCAGCGATGGCTGGCTTGTTGGGGGACCCACCGCGATAGTCTGATCGGCGTGCGAACTGAAACTGAAGCCCTGCAATGCCTGCGAAAAATCCTGCATGCTTTGATAGCGATCCTGAGCATGGAGCGCCAATGCCTTGAGCAGCACGCGCTCAGTATTAAGCGAGAGCGAGGGATTTAGCAGACGAGGCGCGAGCAATTCATCGCGCATGCCACGCTTTGTGGCGGCTGGTGGCATCCTGTTCGTGAGAAGCAGATACATCGTCGCGGCCAGCGCGTAGATATCGGAGGCGGGAGTTGTCTGGCCCATATACTGCTCAAGCGGGCTAAAGCCTTCCGTTACCGCCCTGGTCATCGTCTGCGTGCTGTGGGCGGGATCGTAGAGCTTCGTGAGGCCGAAATCGACCAGCACCGCCGTCTGCTGGGGAGTAAGGATGATATTGCCGGGCTTAATATCGCGGTGCATCACCGCTGGCCGTCGGCTGTGCAGCTCCTGCAAAATATCCATGATTGGCAGCAGCCAGCTCAGAACTTCCTGCTCGCTGCATGGACCCCTGACCGCCCGCTGCGGCTCCTGCTCCCCAACCAGTCCGCCGGGCACGCGCGAGCGCAACAGTTGAAAGAGATTCTGCCCCTCGATCAGCTGCATCACCAGGTAGAAGCGACCATTAGACTCCAGCGCATCGTACACCTCGGGCAGATGTTTGCTCCTCACCATAAAGAGGACGCTGGCCTCCATCAGCGCCTGACGCCGCGCCGCGGGGGTCACGTCATATGTCTCTTTAATAGCACAGGGACGATTTCCCTCACTGGTATCGATGCCGCGATAGACAGCACCAAAGCCACCACTGTTAATCAAAGATTGGATGATATAATGATTACCAATGGTTGTGCCGGGGAGGAGCGCTATGGGTAAGCTCATATTTGAGCCGTGTCCTTTACTACTTACCAGCTTACTTTACAAAAGATTGCCATAAAAATTGTACACGCACAACAGAAAGAGACCCTCTCTACGTTCACAATTAAATAGACGCACAAACATATTTACGCTAAAAAGGACTGCACAGTTGCATCACCGGGTACTATTATCAGTATATGAGTTCCTGTATAGAGTGCTGCCACACGCAATCGGGTGGGCCTGAAATCTTTGTCCACCAGAAACGTGGTACAGGCAGGAATATTTTCCCCATAAGGAGGTGTTAATTAAAATACACACCATGCCGATAGGATAAACAGGCTCATGCAAAGTTGTAGCTTACAAATATGGAGTGCAGAAGAATTGAAGCTTGCAATAACCCATACGTATGATACAATAAGCCAGGACTACACTGTCTTACGTACATGTTGCAGGAGAAGAGAGCAAGCACTTGGAACGAAATGTGATGTTTGACGCCGGACGTGACCGCGATAAGACGGCAGATACCGAACGCGAAACTGTACAGGACACGGATCTCAGTAGCCTGGCGCAAAGCGACAGCCTACGTCTCTATCTACGGGAGATCTCACGCATTCCCTTGCTCTCGGCGGTCCGCGAGTCGCGACTCGCAGAGCTTGCGGAACAAGGGGATCGAGATGCGCGCAATCACCTGATCGAAGCGAATCTGCGCCTTGTAGTAAGCATCGCCAAGAAGTATGTCGGGCAGGGACTCTCCCTCGAAGATCTGATTGGCGAGGGAAACATTGGTCTCATTCGTGCAGTCACCAAGTTTGACTTCAGGAAGGGCTTCCGTTTCTCCACGTATGCAACGTGGTGGATTAAACAGGCGATCACGCGTGCTATTCTGGAAGGAACGCGTGTGGTACGGCTTCCTGTGTATATCATGGAAGAGGTGATGCGTGTCAAACGCACCACACGCCAGCTGTATCAGGAACTAGGACGCGAACCTACCCCGGAGAGTATCGGTGAGCGGCTTGGCATGACGGCAGATCGCGTCAGTGAACTGTTGATCTGGGCGGAAAAGGTCTTCTCGCTGGATGCGCCCCTCTCAGAAGAGGAAGAAAATACGCTAGGCGATATCATAGAAGATGTGCGCGAGCGGGGGCCAACAGAGGTCACAGATCAACACCTCCTGCGCGAAGAGATTCGTAAAGTGCTTGGGCAACTCACTTTGCGCGAGCGCCAGGTCATTGAACTGCGCTTCGGCCTGCTCGACGACCACGACCACACGCTAGAGGAAGTTGGCAAAAAACTGAAGGTCACACGCGAACGCGTGCGCCAGATCGAAGAACGGGCCATTCGCAAGCTACGTCATCCTCAGGCGAGCCGTATTCTCAAAGACTACCTCGATTAAAACCTATCATAGCAAAGAAGAGGACGAATAGTACCATAGGACACTATTCGCCTCTCTTTTCGTTGTATCCTTCTTCCTCTCATTCTCTCTCAGAAAGAGGTACTTTTGGGCAAATATTGCATATGAACACGTTTGGTTCGTTTACTTGTGTAGAACGCCAGTACAATAAAGGGGTGCAAGACCAGAGCAACTACACCAATAGTACGATTCCTCACGTTTGTTGCCGACAATTGTGATACAATTTGGACAACGTATGGTTATAAAACAGCACGACTGGTTTTTCAATATCGCTATCGATGCCACCAATTATTTACGCACGCGTTCCAGAATAATGGGTAGCTACTGATGACACGCGCACCAGCGCGGACAGAGCAGAGACAGACAGCGAAAAAGGAGGGACGGCATCTGCTTCCCTACAGGCACTGGTAGGGAGCCGTCTAATTCAGACATATGAATGAACTGGCAGGTCAGAACCTGGGCGGATATCTCCTGGAAGAAGAGATCGGGCATGGCTCAATGGGAGTCGTCTATCGTGGCAAACAGATCGCGCTGGGACGTGAAGTTGCCATTAAGGTGCTTCCTAAGGCGTTGGCACGCGATGCCTCCTATGTCGCACGCTTTATTCGCGAGGCGCAGATTATCGCGGGCCTCAATCATCCCAATATCGTCCAGATCTACGACGCCGGGCAACAGAACGGGCTGCTCTATTTCGTCATGGAGTACGTACAGGGTCCAACCCTCTCAAACCTGCTCGATATTGATGGAACTATCCTTGAGCATCTGGCGGTTGAATACGCGGCCCAGATCGCTGATGCCCTCGACGTGGCCTATCGCGAGCGCAATGTCATTCACCGTGATATTAAGCCGGAGAACTTGATGCTTAACCGCTGGGGCAAGGTCAAGGTGATGGACTTCGGGCTGGCCCGTGCTACCGGCCATCAAAAGATTACGGTTGCGAAAACGCTGGTAGGCAGCATCTACTACGCTTCTCCCGAGCAGGTCTGGGGTGACCCGCTGGACAACCGCAGCGATATCTATGCCCTGGGGGTCGTGCTCTATGAGATGGTGACCGGGCGGCGTCCATTCACGGGACGCTCTATGCCAGAGCTGACCCAGGCTATTGTGAGGGGAGATCCACAGCCGCCGACTGTACATAATCCAGCGATTCCACGCGAGCTCGAACATATCATTTTGACCGCGCTCTCGCTCGATCGCCAACAACGCTACCTCGATGCGAGCATCATGGCCCAGGAGCTGCGCAATCTCAACCTGCGACCCGCTCCTCCTGTCATGCCGCCCAGTACACCTCGACCAAAAGGACTTCCTCCCACGACGCCGACGCAACGCAACGGGCGTCCACCTATGCAGCCACCCAAACGACCACAAGCTCAGCGCCCAAAATACTTAGATATGGATATGGAGCAGACGCAGCCACCCCCAGCAGCCCCGTTGACGCAGCTAGCTACTCAGCCGCTGAAAAATCCACCCCACAATACGAGACATTCCACCAATGGAAATACCTCTTCCATGGAACCCAGAGACTATATGCATATGTCTCCTGCAACCAGCACTCCACTCCCTTCCGACCAGGTGAAGACGGCTGCGCTGGAGTCGCTGCAAAAGCCACAGCGGCGGCGTTCCTTCTGGCGTCAGCTGCAAAGATTATTTAAACCCTCGCGCTAAATTGCACGCCTTCTTAGGTAGAACCTTCTACTCCGTCTAAGAGGCTGCCCAGGACGAAAAAATTTGGTGGGATACGCTATAACTAAAACAAAGCCTTTTTCTACATATGAAAGCACTGTTATGATTAGCGAGCGTCCAGAAAAGAAACAGCCGCGCCCCGCTCCAGGAAGCGCAGAAAATAGTTACGTATCAATGCATGGAGAGAATATCCGGGCAGCACTCGCTCTCTTGCTTGGTCCCGAGACCGATTATGCCACGCGGGTACGGGCAACGCGCCGCCTGGCTCGCAGGGGACCAGTGCTGCTCCCTATGGTGCTTGCGACCTTGAGCACCTATCCCGAGATCACGACGCCAGCCTGGCCCTGGTGGCCACCCCAATACGAACACAGCAGCCGCCTGCTCCTCTACCTCAGCCAGCGAGCGCAACTTCAACTCGAAGACCTGCTTCACCATGCCGCAGTTCCGCAGCCTGCTGGACCCGTCCTCTGGACAAGCGTGATAGAAGCGGCCAGCCTTGTACCACATACAGATTATGAAGACCTGTTGTGCCGGGGACTGGAGACTGCCTGGGCGACAGTACGCTACGCGGCGGCGATGGCGCTGGCAACAAAGGCCAACAAGGTTCCACTACGACACGCAACGCTCGCACACCTGTATGGACACCTGGAAGACGATGCGGTTCAGGTCCGACTTACCATCGCGTACGCGTTGCTCAGCAGTGGAGAGGGCAAGGGACTCAGCACACTGCTCCAGTTTACCTCACCTGTCGAGCCTGAAGAGGTGCGCAAAGCGGCTCTCTTCATCCTGGCAACCGAGACAAATTTGCAACTCCCTCCCATACAGCGGGAGGACCTGACACGGCACCTTCTCCCGCTGCTGCAAGATCCTAACATAGAACTGGCACTTTACGCAGCACATTCGCTCAGTCGTAACGCGTCCACGCAGATGTTACCAGCTATAGGAAAACTGCTTGATTGCGCGGATGTGCAGGGACAGATCGTCGTATTGACTACACTGGAAGAGATGGCGCGCCAGGCTCCTCTACGTCAGGCGATACGTCACCTGGCCCTACCGGCGCGCATCCTGCGCTTCCTGCGCTCTGAAGTACCAGAAGTACGTCGCCAGGCGAGCTACACGCTGGCAGCTTGTGGAGGAGAATACGTCATGGCGGTTCTGGGCACCATCGTTCTGAACAAGGAGCATCCAGGATATGTTGAGGTGATCGACAGCCTCCGCCTGCTGCATGGCGTCTTACGCGCGCCTGCACGTATAAACGTTGTGCACTGGCTCCTGCAGGTTCTCAGACAGGAACAGGAGGATATTCAAGTTACGGCGCTTGACTCGCTCGCCTACCTGCTCTGGCAGGCACGCACGCGTGGACAGAGACGCGCATGGGGCGATATCAGTTATGCCATTGTGCGCGATGAGATCATCCTCCAGCTTTTGAGCAGCAGTAGCGCGTGGGTGCGGCAGCGGGCAACAGAACTCTTAGGCATGTTGGGAGAGCAGTTTGACGCGCGGCCAGATCTGCAAACACGCCTGCTCTATCTGCTGTATAAAGATACCGATAGTGGCGTGCGGGCCTGCGCGGCCTACGTCTGTGGGCAGCTCGGGGCGCGTTGGGCAATTCCGGGACTCCTGCATACGCTGTTCGATGCTGACGAGCATGTGGCAAAGACGGCCCTGCACGCACTGGACCAGTCGGCTACGGCGGATGATAGTATTGTACTCTACGTGCTGAAAGAATTGATGCACCTCAGCCAACCTGGGATAGATCCGCCGCATCCGCTGACACAAGAGGGGCAGGCGCTGTTGAAAAAGTGGGGATATGGGAAAGATGGCGAGGAAAGGTTGCAGAGTGCAAGAAGAAAGCCTATACTATAAAAACGAAAAGATGATCAGGAGACTGAGAAGCACCATGAATCCGTCCCAGTTGAGCATTGGCGTCGCATTTATAGCAGGATTGGCATCGTTCCTCTCCCCTTGCGTGTTGCCGCTTGTGCCTATCTACCTGGCACAGCTCGTTGGGCAGAGCATCTATCAATCCTCAACGGCGAGAAGACAACCGTCCCTGCGCATCGTGACGTTTCTTCACGCGTTGCTCTTCGTCTTCGGCTTTACGCTAGCTTTTGTCGCGCTGGGGGCAGCCGCCAGTACATTGGGCAGCTTCTTACAGGAACATTTGGTCCTTGTGCGCCAGATTGGGGGTATCATCCTTATTCTTATTGGCTTGCACCTGACGGGCATCCTCAAGCTGCCCTTTCTTTATAGGCAGAAGCGCATTGCATTTCGGCCTGAGCGTCCCAGCTATCCAGCCTCGTTCCTGATCGGCGTCACCTTTGCCATTGCCTGGTCGCCCTGCATCGGCCCTATCCTCGGCTCCATACTGGCATTGGCTGCCGGATCGGCGACGCTGCGCCAGGGCGTCCTGCTTCTACTGGCCTATTCGCTTGGATTAGGGGTACCATTCCTGCTGCTGGGACTGGGCTTGAACCAGGTCAGTCGCATCTTGAAGAAGTTGAAGCCCTATCTGGGCAAGATCGAGGTGGTGACGGGCGTCCTGCTTATGGCCGTAGGCGTTCTGGTCTTCTTCAACGTCCTGCTCTACCTGAACTCTTCCTTTAGATTGGGTTAAGCTGTGGCCCAGAAACACATAATCATTGACAAAAATAGGCTGCTTTCGCCCTGGACAATGGGTGCCTGCGCGCTCTTTTACCTCGCGCTCTTCGCCCTGCTCGTCTTTCTGCCGGGCGGCTCGCTGCTAGATCACCTGCGCTGGCTCGTCAGCGGCATCTGCGCCCAGATGCCAACGCACTCATTCTATCCAGCGGGCGAACGCCTGCCGCTGTGCGCGCGCAACACCGGCATCTATCTGGGCTTTATGGTCACACTCCTCACCCTCTACGCGAGCGGGCGGGGACGCGTCCAACGCCTCCCAACGAAGTCGATTACGATCGCGATGGGCTGTGGCATCGCGGCATTAGGCATAGATGGGCTTAACTCGCTCGCCCTCGATCTCGGCCTGCCTCATCTGTACCAGCCAAGCAACCTGCTGCGACTCGCTACGGGTCTCGCCACCGGGCTGGCGCTGGCAGCGTTTACGGTGCCGCTGCTCAATCGCCTGTTCTGGTGCGAATTCAACGAGCGGCGCAGCTTTGCGTCCTGGGGAGATATGCTGAGATTTCTACCAGTGCTTGTTTTCTGCTTCGTCGCGGTCAGCACGCAGAGCGCGCCGGGACTCTATCCTATCGCGCTTCTGAGCACGGCGGGCGTTCTGATGGCGCTCAGCTGCGTCAACCTGATCTGCCTGGTGGCAGTCAGCAAACGCGACGAAAGTTTCGCGTACTATCGCGAACTGCTGCCCTTTTTCAGCGTCGCTTTTCTGCTTGCCATTGGAGAATTGCTCCTTCTGGCCCAGCTCAAGTTTAGCATTCTTTATGCATTCGGTCTATAAGAAAAAAGTAAGGTCTAATGTTTCAGTCTCAGCTCTCAAGGTCTGCCCTGATCTCCATAGCTAACGCGGGATCGATCTCGACATGCTTCCCAATGGGCGTCCGTGCCAGGCGCAGTACCGCCTCGCGCAGATGTACGGGCGCGTGCTCAATCGTACAGCGCGCGTGGATCAGCCGCTTGATATGTAAATCAAAATGAAAGCGACATTCGCAGTTGGGACAGCTTTCCAGGTGCTGCTGCACCACAGCGACCTCCTCGTTGTTCAGTTCCCGGTCGATATAAAGATGCAGACGAGCGGTGGTCTCGACGCAATTTAAGCAATCCATGATTACAACTCCTAAGATAGCTCGTCACTATTGTCTGTCTATTTTAACATAACGAACAGGGACTTTCATTCCCATCGCTAATAGGATATAGTTGCAAAAAACGCAGAGGAACATGGCGTTCATCTCCATTCTTCACTTTCACCTACGCCCGTTGAATGCACTTTGAGTCCACCAACTGGGCGGGCGGTTGGACTACGACCAACCGTTTTGATGCTTCCATATCTCATGCCGTTGCATGAGCACGACTTTGACCTCCTCTTTGCGTATACAAGCATGCAGTTCGTCGTCTCCCCAACGCCGTGCCAGATTGAGTGCCGCGTTGTGATCGGCATGGATTGAGAAGCCACAGACGACACAGCAAAACGTTTGCTGGTCCGGGCGATTGGCACGATCGGGATAATGACACACACTGCACTCCTGCGAGGAATACGCGCTCTTGACAGGGGTAGCACGTATTCCTCGCTTCGCCGTCTCCCAGGCAATTTTCTTTGGAATACGTGCAAGGTTGGAGGCGCGCAAATAGGCATTCATTGCACGGGCCTTGAACTTCATCGAGGCGATGGACAATTGTTCGTAAGCGATCTGGGCATCCGGGTGCTCATCCAGGCAGACATTGACCGCACGATTGATCTCCTGGCGCACATGATGCATGAGCCGTTGCCCGCTCTTGCTGCTCGTGGAGGGCAGCTTCTCCACGCCCTTCTTTTTGAGGCACGCTCGCAGTTTGGCTTTGCGGCGGCGCTTCTCGCGGTCACGCTTTTGTCGCTCACGCAGGTTGCCGTGAAAGGTGCCGTAGTGCTTACCGTCGCTGCTTGTCAGGAAGTTAGCGATGCCGACATCAATGCCGATCACCTGGGCATCTGGCTCGGTCTGGACAGCGACCTTCTCATCATAGGTGAGAGTGAGCCACCAGCCATCGGCGCGCCTGTTCAGAGTCACGCTACTGTTGATGGTTTTACCTGCCAGTACCACACGATGATACGCCGCTAGCTTGACTGGAATACGAACGGTCTTGCGCTTCTCCAATGTGCTGATTCTGAGCCAGTAGTCAAAGGTGGAGTCGTTGGAGACTTCCAGGGCCACGACGTTGACGTTAGCCTGGATAGCGGTTTGACGCAGGATGGGGGTATTCCACTCCTTCCACTCTGGTTCTTTGTGTTTGGAATCAGATGCTGTCTGCGCTTCCTGAAAGTGCTCTCGCTCTTCTAGATAACTCTGATACGCCTGCTCTCTGTTGGTTCGCCATGCGCGGGCGATGCCTGCTGCCTGTTGGATGGCGACCCGATGCCAGCGTTCAGAGAGTGGAGTGGAAAAAAGAGGATCATGAAATTTATCGGGTGTTCCTTCTGTGCAAAAATAGGTGACATACTCTTGACAGAGCGCCTGATAGACCGGGGCCAGGGCATCGAGGGCGGCTAGTTTGCACGCATTGGTCTCACTGAGCCGGATATGAGGGACGGCTTTAGTGAGGGCGGGAGTAGTGCTTTGCCCTTTGCGGGTAGATCGGTGCTCTGTCATAGTGTAGTGTGTCCCTTTCTTCTACTCGCCCACGTTACCCAACACCATCATCTGAATATGAGCGGGATCGTTTGGGATGTCCGTTGCGTTCCAGGTCTCGGTAATGCTCACGGCCCCAATGTGCATGTTCTGCTTAAGCAGGTGGAGCGCTTCTTGCCTGGGTAGTCCCGCGATCTGCCTGCTCAACTGGCTGATCTCGGTACCGCTGAATTGATAGCTCCATGTGCCCTGTGCGCTGACCAACAGCGAGAGCGTGCCGTGGGCCGCTTCCGTGGTCGCGACCTGTATGACGGTCGTCTTGATCGTACCCTGCACGCTGTAGCCCGCTCCGAGCGTCGTACGCGCCTGCTCACCGAGAGCGGCGCTGGCAAGCTGCTGCACCGCCCGGGCGTCGTAGACTTCTGCCTGACAGGTAACGGACAGTGTGATGGTGACGTGGGTCGCCTCGCTGCCAATCGGGTGATCGGTGTGCAGCGCCGGATGACACTGCGCCGGACTTGCCAGTTGTTCGCTCGGGCGTATCTCTCCTTGCAGGCTCGTCTGTGCCGCCTGGGTGAGGATATTGCTTTGTGGTCCTGCAACCGCCTCCACATCCTGCCATGCCACGACCGGATAGTCCCGAGCGTTCTGCCCTCCCACAAAGGCGTCTGTGTTTTTGACCGAGATGCCCGCCACACAGCACAACCCATTGAGGTCCAACGGTGCGATGTTGCCCTGGGGACCGACCTGCACCGCCTGGGCTGGCACCGTCGCCATACCCACATCCGGCAGGTTCCCGGCAGGCAAGGACGCCGTTTGATCGGTCACAAGCTCGACCCCATCGGCACCTGTGAGCACGGTTCCCGCTGCCACCGTCTGGGCGTAGGGAGCGGCGTTGTAGAAGGTGAGCGTCCCTTGTGCCTGGTGTGCTACGGTGTGTCCGTGTCCAGTGGCAGGCACAGTCTGTGTGAAGGTGCGGCTTGTAACAGACAACAGACGGGCGCTGACCTGCTCTCGGGTGGGATCAGGCGTACCCGTGACCGCGGTGATCGGCATGCTGATGTGCAGGCTCTTTTGCGCGGGAGTGAGCGTCACCGAAGCGGTGGGCGTGATGCCAGGCAGCCACGCGATCATCGGACCCAGACTCGTCGGGTTGATCGCCAGCAGGATGCCAAACGCGACCCCTAACAGAATGATGCTGATGCCCAGCGTGCCTGCGACCAGGAGCGGGAACGAACGCGGCGTGCGGGCGGCGACCACGGGTAACGCAAGCGGCCTGGGTTCGCGTGGCGGTGGCGTGGGCGCAGGTGCAGCGGGATCGTCCGGCTGCGGTGGTGCTGGTGATGTCCCGCTCTCTTCCTCTTCCTCCGGCATGGATGGAACTGGCACCGGAGACAAGCGATCTTGCTCGGCGTCCTCTTGTAGCTTCCCCTGTTCGGGACGTGGGTCCTCCCCTTGTCCGTCGGTGGTCTCCATGACCACAATCAACGGGCGCATTGGTCCGGTCGTGGGTCCTGTGGGCTGTTGGTCTGTTCGGTGCATGCAGCTTTCTCTCTTTCCTGTTCGTCCCAGGAGCAGGGACTCATCCATGGCAGGTCCTTGCTCCTGGACATTCGTGACGTACGTACTCTCTGGACGATCATCATGCCTGGGGTTGCAGGTGGAACTTGCCATCCTTGCCATCGTAGAGGATGACCTCGTTGTTCTGGTAGTGCAGGACCAGTTCGGGCTGACCGCGCTGGTCGTGAGCCACCGAGAGCGTGACAGCGACCAGATCGGCACCTTGCCCGTAGATGACCGGACCCGCATAGATCACCGTTTTGCTGAGATCACCGCCCTGTATCTCGATCACCGAAAGGTGCCCGTCCAGGTTGAGGGCCAGGAAGTGCGATGGGTGGGCGGCGGAGTCCTGGTGCCCCACAACCGCATCCATCTGAGAGGTGCGCGGCATGCCGTAGTGCAGGTAATCGTCAGTATGCTGCCACCACGTCGTGAGCGCGGAGAACACCACGAACCCGACGAGCATACACAGCAAGGTGAGGCCGATGTAGACAGTTCCGTGCAGTGGGCGTCGTTGGCGGCGGGTGATGGGCGCGGTCTGCTGCTCGGCGGTCATCGTGCTGCCACGGTAGCGGCGGGCGCTGGTATGTGCCGGGCGATCAGCCAACCCCTCATCTATTGCCGAGGTGGCGCGGGCAGGCACCCGTGAGGACACCAGACCGCTGCCACGTTCATCGGTCACATAGGGCTGGTCCTCGGGATGGATGGCGTGAGAGGACCCGGCGTAGTGGCGGGACGCTCCCCCGTGTGGCGGGTGCTGCTGACGACGACGCTGCTCCTGCACGGGCAGGCTGGCGCGGGCGATACGATAGGGCGGCGGTGAGACCTGCGCAGGGTCCTCGTCCCACACGCCGGATTGTCTGGTACGGCGGGTGCCCTGGATGATCGGGTTCCCTTGTTCGTCGGATGACATGCGTTGGGTCATGATGGGACTCCCTTCTGCTGCTGGATGGGCTGCTGCGGTGTGCGGCCAGCGTGATCTCGTGCCTCCTGCTCGGCGTGATGCTCAGGACAGAGCCGCGCCCGTGCGTGCTTGGGAATGCTGAGCGTACAGCCAGGACAGTAATACGAGGCTCCACAGGAGGTACAGAGATACTGTCCAACCGTGAAGGTGGCGTGCCACTGGTGACGATCAAAAACCTTGCAGTCATTGAGAGCCAGCATCTGCCGGGCGGCAGAGGTCGTGGTGCGTTTGCTCATGAGCGTCCCTCCTTCTTGCGTGCAGCATCGTGCTGTGTGAGACGGGCATGTTCTTCTTGCACGCTCATGAGCAGGGACCAGAGCCGTTGTTGGTGTGTACGGGCCTGCATGACGAACGGGCGAACAGTGTCCAGCAGGTGAGGAGCAGTATGCCCGTCATTGACAAGCCGCTCTAACCACAGACCGACTGCTGTCCAGTTGACAAAGGCTTCGTGCAGATCCACCCCTGTCTGCTCCAACCCTTCGGCGATGGTGGAGGGCGGGTAGCGCAGGCGGTTCCCAAGCAAGAAGTAGTGGGCATAGGCGCTTTCCTCATGAGAGAGCGCCAGGAAGGCCATGCCGATCGCCTGGAAAACGTGGGCGCTGGCAGGACTGGTGAGGGAGGCAAGGGAACAGGCAAAGGAACCCCATTCGTGAGCCAGGTCGTGCAGGTTCGCCCAGGTCGCTTCTTCTGTCGATACTTCAGGTTGCCCTGCCCGCTCTTGATCGCACACGGACAGGGATGCAAACGGGTGTCCAGGGGCTAGACGTAGAGCCGAGATGATGGGACTCTCATCAGGTGTGCGCGTCTGAGCCACCGCAGCAGAGACGAAGCGGTCAGAGTATCCTTCAGGCTTATTCATAGTAGCAATCTCCTTGCGGTAGACGGGAGGACGATGGCACGTGGGAGTGGGCCTGTCGCATGGTATCAGGCAGGTAGAGCGGGCGTCCGGCTGCATCCAAAGGGAGTTCGCTGTGATAGAGCACCCGTTGTCGGCGCAAAGACTGCTCGTTGAGATGGCCCAGGACGGTGACAGCCACGCAGGCGATCACCGTGAAGGCTCCCAGCCCGAGCAGGCCAAAGGCGACCAGTTCGCGCTGCTGCCAGAGGGCGAGAAAGAGCCAGGAGATAATCACCATCAGGCAGAACAGGCTCAGACACAAAGCGACCAGCAGGAATTTCTTTTCTCCATTCATCATGATGGGA